>Ga0075434_100001756_pt1 | contig 18633 bp, 14 predicted proteins | sample RhiMethybrSRZTD3_FD_75298 | JGI IMG/M metagenome (GOLD analysis project Ga0075434, IMG submission 75298) | Populus rhizosphere microbial communities from Tennessee, USA - Rhizosphere MetaG P. TD hybrid SRZTD3 | ecosystem: Host-associated > Plants > Roots > Rhizosphere > Soil | place: USA... | reverse complement strand
CGCATGCGCCTCGACGTGAAAGGCGGCGGCGAGCGCCAGGAAGTGAAGCTCAGGCTGAAGCCGCTGTTCGCGCGGGTGAAGGTGAGCTCTGAACCGCCCGGCGCCACCGTGTGGGCGGATGATCGGGAACTCGGCACGACGCCGCTCGAGACCGAGCTGGACGCGGGGCGCTACACGCTCGCCATCGTGCATCCCGATTTCCGGCGCTTCGAGAGCCCGATCACCGTGATCGCGGGCCAGCCGCTCGCGGTGGGCCCGGTCGCGCTCGGCATGCCGGACGGACGGCTCGTCGTGCAGAGCCGGCCCTCGGGCGCCGACGTCAGCATCGGCGGGCGCTACCGCGGCCGCACGCCGCTGACCGTTGGCGTGCAGCCCGGCATGCCGCAGGAACTGCTGCTGACGCTCGCCGGCTATGCGCCGTCCTCGCAGTCCGTTTCGGTCGAGAGCCGCGCGGAGCGGCGTGTGTCCGTCGACCTCAAGGCGGTGCTCGGCGCGGTGCGCGTCTCGGGCCAGCCGGAGGATGCGGTGCTCTACGTGGACGGCGCTTCGCGCGGGCCCGCGAACCAGACGCTCTCGCTCTCCGCCGCGCCGCACGTGTTCGAGGTGCGCAAGGGCGGGCTCGAGCCGTTCCGCGCGACGGTCACGCCGCGCGAGGGCGAGACCCAGCTCGTCGAGTTCGCGCTGATGTCCGCGGCCGAGGCCAAGGTCGCCGCGATGCCGTCGACGCGCACGACCTCGCTCGGGCAGGCGCTCGTGCTCGTCCAGGGCGGCCGCTACACGATGGGCAGCTCGCGCCGCGAGCCGGGCCGCCGCTCCAACGAGACCGAGCGCAACGTCGAGCTGAAGCGGCCCTTTTACATCGCGCGCTTCCAGGTGACGAACGCCGACTTCCGCCAGTTCAAGGCGGATCATCTCTCGGGCATCTTCAAGGACGAAACGCTCGACCTCGAGAAGCAGCCGGCCGTGCGCGTTTCCTGGCAGGAGGCGGCCGCATTCTGCAATTGGCTGTCGCTGCGCGAGAAGCTGCCGCCCGCCTACGCGCGCCAGGGCGACAAGCTGGTCCTGATCGAGCCGGCGACGACGGGCTATCGCCTGCCCAGCGAAGCGGAGTGGGAGTTCGCGGCGCGGTTCGACGGCAGCCGCGCAAGCCGTAAGTACCCCTGGGGCAACGACTTGCCGGTGCCGGCCAAGTCCGGCAACTGGGGCGACGCGACGGCGATCTACCTGACGCCGGTCACGATCTCCGGCTACGACGACGGCTTCCGCGTGGCGGCGCCGGTCGGAAGCTTCCCGGCGAACCCGCTCGGGTTGAACGACATGGGCGGCAACGTGTTCGAATGGACCACGGACCGCTATTCGATCTACGTCGTAGGACCCGACTACACGTCCACGGACCCGGTCGGGCCGAAGGCCGGCGACAGCTACGTGATCCGGGGCGCGGGCTGGCTCACGGGCAAGACGCCGGAGCTCCGGCTCGCCGCGCGCGACTCCGGCTCGACGGGGCGCCCGGACGTCGGCTTCCGGATCGCGCGGTACGCGGAGTGACCGCCATGAGATGGTTGATTGCGCTCGTTATCTCCTCGACGGTGCTCGTCGCCTCGGCGATCGAGCCGCCGAAGAACGCCCCCGCGCCTGCGAAGCCGCCGGCGACGGAGGAGCCCGCGAAGCCGGCACCGCCGGATGCGCCGCCGGCCACGCCCGCGGGTGACGAGGCGGCTGGCGATGCCAGCAGCCCCGCGGCGGATGCAGGAAAGACCGCGGACACACCGCCGGCGGACGATGACGAGGAGTTGCCGCCGCTGCCGCCGGGCACGCTGCCCTCGGGACCGCCGCCGCAGCGCTTCACGCCGTCGGAGAAGGTCCGCGCGGACTTTCCCGTCTCATTCCCGATCGACATCTGAGGGGCGCATGGCGGTCGTCGGCATCGAAATCATCGACGCAGCACTCATCGCCGCCCGCGAAGGCGTGCGCGTCGCCGCGAGCCCTGGCGTCGCGATCGTGCATGGCGCCGAAGTCGTGACGGGCGTCGCCGCAGCCGCCGCCGCGCGCCTGACGCCGGGTCTTGCAACCGACCGCTTCTGGTCGGACCTCTCGGCCGAATCATTCGCTCGCAGCGAGGAGCCGCAGGTCTCGCACGCGGACCTCGCGCACCGGCACCTCGCGACGGTCTGGCGCGAAGTCGCGCAGCCCGGCGATTCCGCGGCGATTGCGGTGCCCGGCACGATGCGTCCGCGCCAGCTCGGGCTCCTGGTCGGCATCGCGCGCCACGCCGGAATCCCGTTCCTGGGCTTCGTGGACTCCGCCGTCGCGGCCTCGGCAGGTCTCGAAGCGCGCGCCTCGGTGCTGCACCTCGACGTCCAGCTCTACCAGGCCGTGCTGACCGAGATGCAGGGCGCAACCGTGCTGCGCCGCCGCCGCGTCGAGGCCGCGCCGCGCGCGGGACTCAAGTCCATGTACGGCGCGTGGGCGCAGCTCGTCGCCGAGGCGATGGTGCGGCGCACGCGCTTCGACCCGATGCACCAGGCCGCGACCGAGCAGCAGCTTCACCAGCGACTGCCGGAATGGCTGGCGGGACTCGCCGGGCGCGATTCGCTCGACGCGACCATCGATACGGAAGGCGGCGGATTCACGGCGACCGTCCGGCGCGAGCAGTTCACGCTCGCGGCGGAAGCCTGGTATGCGCAGCTCGCCGAGCTCGTGCACGGCGGCCACCGCGCCGACGAGCCCGCGACACTCGCGCTGTCCGCGCGCGCCGCGCTCCTCCCCGACCTCGCCGAGCGGCTCGGCTCACTGCCGGGGCTCGAGGTCGTCGTGCTGCCCGAGGCGGCCGGGCCGATCGGGGCCGCCGCGCGCGCGGAGGACCTCGGGCCGGCCGACCCGCCCACGCTCGTGACCGCGCTGTCGCGCGAGCATCCCGTCGCGGGCGGCGAGCAGCGCCGCAAGGTCGCGACGCCGGCGACGCACGCGATTTTCGAGGGGCGCGCGCATGCGATTGCTGAAGAGCCGATCACCGTCGGCGCAGGCAGCGGCGAGGGCCGGCGCATCGCGCTCGCGGGCGCCGGCAGCGGCATCTCGCGGACGCACTGCACGATCCTGCGCGAGCGCGGCCGCGCGCTCGTGCGCGACCACAGCCGCTACGGCACGTTCGTGAACGGCGAGCGCGTCGCGGGCGAGGCCGAGCTCGGCGCGGGCGATCGCCTGCGCGTCGGCACGCCCGGCGTCGTGCTCGAGCTCGTGGCGGTAGGCTGACATGCCGCGCAAGAAGACCGAAACCTTCAGCATGTCCTTCCTGGACGTGATCTCCTGCGGTTTCGGTGCCGTCGTCCTTTTCTACACGATCATGGCCTCCCAGGCCGGCATGACGCGCACCAACGAGCGCATGAACCTGCAGGCGGACGCGAACCGCGTCGCGCAGGAGGTCATCGAGGGGCGCGCCCACCTCGCCGACCTCAGGAACGCGATGGAGTCCACCGAGGACAAGACGGTGCAGGCGCACGGCCTCTCCGTGGCGGTGCTCGACCGCATCAAGGTCACGGAAGAGGAGCTCGCAAAGTACGAGAACGACACGCTGGCGCGCCGCGAAAGCCTCGAACGGCTGAAGGCCGACCTCCAGCAGCTCGAGGAGGGGACGCGAAGGCTGAAAGAGCGTGCGCCGCAGACCGTGCCCGTCAATTCGCCCGACGACCAGGAACAGCTGGTCACGCTGTCGGTGTTGGGCCAGCACGTGCTCGTGCTCGTCGACGCCTCGGCGAGCATGCTCGACGAGACGCTCGTCAACATCATCCGCCTGCGCAACATGCCGCCGGAGCGTCGCATTCAGTCACTGAAGTGGCAGCAGGCAGTCAACACGGTCGAGTGGGTGACGGCGCGCCTGAAGGCGGGCACGCAGTTCCAGATCTACGCCTTCGACACCGCGGCGCGGCCGGTGGTGGAGGGCACGGGCGGCCACTGGCTGTCGGTGCGCGAGGCGGGGCAGGTGGAGCAGGCGATCGTGGGGCTCCGGCGCACGGCACCCAAGGGCGGCTCGAGCCTGCAGAACGCGTTCGCGGTGATCAGGGACCTGAACCCGGCGCCGGACAACGTCGTGCTGATCACGGACGGGCTGCCGACCCAGGGCGACAAGCCGCCGCTCATGCGCACGCTCGTGACGAGCGAGCAGCGCGAGGACCTCATGCAGGATGCCGTGAAGTCGCTGCCGCCATCGCCGCCGCAGTTCAACATCGTGCTGCTGCCGATGGAGGGCGACCCGTCGGCGCCGATCTATTTCTGGCGGCTCGCGCGCGCGACCGGGGGCAGCTTCCTGAACCCGGCGAAGGACTGGCCATGAGGCGACAGCGCCGCGACGCCGAGGCCTTCAGCATGTCGTTCCTGGACTGCATCTGCTGCGGCTTCGGCGCGGTGATCCTCTTGCTCGTCGTCACGGAGTACGGCGACAACACGCGCCTGCAGGTTTCGAAGGAGGACCTGCAGATGCAGGTCGAGAAGAGCGAGCAGGCGCTGCACGAGATCCGCGGCGAGGCGCTCCTGCTCGAAAAGGAGCTGCGCGCGCGCATCGCCCAGCTCTCCGAGGAGCAGTCGAAGCTCGCGCGCCTGCGCGGCGACCTGTCGAAGATCGAGGGCCAGTACAAGGCGAGCGAGAACGAAGAGGACGCGATGAAGAAGGTCACCGAGTCCCTCTCGAGCGCGCGCGCCGCGATGATCGAGGAGACGCGCAAGCTCGAGGGCGAGGGTCGACGCCAGATCTACGAGCAGCCGGTCGCCGGCGTGCCGATCGACAGCGAGTACGTGATCTTCATCGTCGACACCTCGGGCTCGATGCAGTCGCAGAACTGGCGCTACGCCGAGCAGAAGCTCGCCGAGGTCCTGAACATCTACCCGAAGCTGAAGGGCATCCAGGTGCTCGACGACGAGGGCGGGTACATGTTCAGCGACTACCGCGGCAAGTGGATCCCGGACTCGCCGGCGCGCCGCAAGGCGATCCTGGAGTACTTCCGCCACTGGCAGGCGTTCTCGAACTCGAGCCCGTCGGAAGGGATCATCGCCGCGGTGCGCACGTTCTGGACGACCCAGCACTCGATCAGCCTCTACGTGTTCGGCGACGAGTTCACGGGCCCCTCGATCCAGGACGTCGTGGACACCGTTGACCGCATCAACCGCTCCAGCAAGACGGGCCAGCGGCTCGTGCGCATCCATGCGCTCGGGTTCCCGATACCCGGCCAGTACCCGCAGCACACCAGCATGCGGTACGCGACGCTGATGCGCATACTGTGCGCCCGGAATGGCGGCGTGTTCGTCGGACTTCCCGAGGGCGAGGCCGCCGCGGAGCGAGGAAAGAGAGGATGACCCGGACGTTCAATCGCGCGGCGATCGCCGCCTTCGGCCTGGCGATGCTCGGCGCCTGCACCGCGACCAAGCTCGAGACGCGCGCGGCGCTGCCGCCGCCGCTCCTCGAGCAGCTGCCGGTGCGCGTCGGCGTGTACTACTCGAAGGAGTTCCGCGAGTACGTGCACCGCGAGACGCGCGGCACGATCGACTACGAGGTCAACCTCGGGCCCGCGCACGTCACGAACCTCGACTGGCTCCTGAAGGCGATGTTCCGCGAGGTCGTGCCGGTCGAGGATCCGGCCAGGGTCGCCAGCATCCAGCCGCCGCTCGTGCTCGTGCTCGAGCCCAAGTTCGAGGAGTACTCCTTCCTGACGCCGAAGGACGTCGCGGGCGAGGCTTTCATCGTCACGATCCGCTACCTGCTGACGCTTTATGACGGCACGGGCACGCGGGTCGACTCCTTCACGTTCACCGGCTACGGGCGCGAGCGCGCGCACACGCTCGCGAGCAAGGAGCCGCTCGCGGTCGCGACGCAGCGCGCGATGCGGGACGCCGGCGCGAAGGTGGCCGTCGAGCTGACAGACCAGGAATCCGTGCGGCTGCTGCTCCACGGCGCCGGGAGCCCGCTGCCGGCGTCGCCGCCGCAACCGCCGGAACAGCTCAAGCCGCCGCCGGCGCCGTTCACGCCCGCGCAGATCCCGCCGACCACGAACGAGTCGTCGAAGCAGCGCTGGCCGGTCGGGCAGCCGAAACCCGAAACGCAGGGCGAGTCGCCACCGCCCGCTTCACCGCCGGCAGCTCCGCCTTCGCAAGTGCCGCCAACGACGGAGCCGCCTGCGCCAGCACCGCCGCCCAAGGAAGATTCGTCGTCGCAGGAAGCGCCGGCTGGAGAATCGCCGACGACCGAGCCGTCGCCGCCGCCGGAAGAAAAGCCGCCCTCAGGTCCCTGATTTCGTCGGCTGGTCGGTGGCCGTTTCGACGGGCTTCGCAGCCGGCGTCTCGGGCGCGGCCGGCGTTTCGGACGGCGGGTTCTTGTCGGGGTCGTGCTCTTCGTACCACTGGCCCGTGAACGTGACACCCGAGGTCGAGACCGGCTTGCCTTCGGCGAAGCGCGGGCTGTAGATCGCCTTCTGCAGCGCGCGACGCGAGAGGCCGAGCTGGTCGTCGTTCATGTTCGTGCTGACGACCGTGATCTCCTCCGGATTTCCTTCCGCGTCGACGCTGAAGCTGAACACCGCCTTTCGGATCATGTACTGGCCGGTGAGCGTGTTGAGTCCGCGGCTCGCCGACAAGGGCGGCCGGTAGAACACCATGCGCGGCGCCCTGAGCGGATTGCCGACGAGCGGGTCCTGTGCGGCCGCGGCCTCGAAGATGCCGGAGGCCTCCGCGTAGTACGGGATCGAGATCGTCGGCCGCGAGGTGGACTGGAACCAGTCGCCGAGTTCGATCAGCGTTTCCGTCATGAGGTCGGCCGGCGGATTGGGCACCGAGCGCAGCAGGTCGAGCGCCTGCTGCGCCGCCTTGAGGCCGGTGCGGTCGGCGGCCGGCGGCGGCACGCGCGACTCGCGGTAGACCTTGCCGACCATTTCGCCCGTCACCTCGTCGCGCGCCGGCTGCTGGCTCTCGAGCGAATCGGGATCCATCGTGTACTGGAGCCGGTGCGAGCGCGCGATGCCGACGAGGGACTTGACCGCCATCGGCGTGAATCCCGCGTTCGCCTGCAGCGCCACGTCTCGCGCGCGCATGTACATCATGCGGGCCGCGATGAACTCCCGAAGCCCCTCGTAGAAGGTCGCGAGGTCGAGGATCGGGTCCACCGTCTGCGGGTTGCCGTAGCCGAAGTTCTGCTCCGCGATCTTGAGCGAGTACATGTACTCGCGCTCCGCGCCGGCGAAGTCGTTGAAGGCGTAGCGGCTGTCCGCCGCCTGCTTGAGGAGCGGCACCTGCTGCAGGTTGAAGAGCCCGTCGGCGCGGCGGCTCACGGCGAGCGCGCGGTCGTAGTACTGCGCGGCGGTCTTGTGGTCGTCCTGCGCCGCACTCACGGCGCCGAGGCCTGCGAGCGGCACGACGAGCCGGCGCGAGGAGATACCCTGCGTCGATTCGAGGAGCTCGAGCGACTTGTTGTAGCTCGTGGCCGCGGCCGGGTAGTCGCCGAGCTGGTACTGCGTCGCGCCGAGGTTGTTGTAGGCGATCGGCAGCTCGTGGTCGCGCTCGGGATCCTGCTCCGAGAGCTCGACCACGCGCTTCGCGTAGGGCAGCGCCTCGTCGAAGCGCGCCGTCTCGTAGAGCTCGCGGAACTGCGCGTAAGCATCCATGCGCGGGTCCTGCGCCAGGATCTTGAGCGGCTGGTGGACGGCGGGCCGTATGCCCTGCGGTGCTGCGGTCGCGTCGGGCAGCGGCGCTGCCGCGGTTGCGGCGTCGGCGGGCGTTGGGGCCGGCGTCCCGGTCGTTACGGGTGGTGTCGCAGCGGGCGCGGTCACTTCCGTGGACGGCGGATTCTGGGGCGGCGTCTGCTGGGCCGGGACCGCGGGCGCCTGCGCCGTGGCTTCTGCTGAGCCCGCACTCGGGACGGGAATGGGCTCCTCGCCGATGTGTCCCTCGGCCGAGGCGGTGAAGAGCAATAAGGCAGCGAGCACCGGAGTCATGCTGGGACGATAGACCATGCCACGGGGGTCATGTTCCCGGATCGGCAGGCACCGGCTCACGCGGCATCCTCACGCTCGAAAACCGCGATCAGGCCGCCGGCAGAAACCGCGAGAAGCGGGTCCGTGATCTCGGCGGTCTGGCCGGGCAGCCAGGTCTGTAGGAGCTCGACCGCGAAGACCGCCCCGGCGCCGAGGCTCGTCGCGGCGAAGACGCTGAGGCCCGAGCGCGCGAGCAGCCAGACGAGCGCCCCGTTCGTGAAGCAGCGCAGGAACATGTCGGACAGGTTGGCCGCGCGGTACTGCGTCAGCGACTCGCTGAATGGCAGCAACGCAAAGCGGTCCTGGGCGACGTGGAAGTCAAAGGGCGCGAGGCCTCGCCACGCGATGAGCAGGAACAGCGCGGTCGCAAGGGCTCGCGCGGCCGTTGCCCGGGGCACGCGCGCGAGCGGGACGGCGAGGACGAGCGCCGCGGCCATGCCCGCGAGCTCCTCGGGCAGGAGCGCGAGGTTCGCGAACAGGATGCGGCCGGCAATCACGACGGCCATCGCGCCGCATGCGAACGAAACCGTGCGCCCGGGAGCGAGCCGCTCCGAAACCAGAAGGATCGTCAGCCAGGCGATCGCGTGCAGGACGAATGCCGTCGCGCTGAAGTTCGCGGCCGCCGCGAGCGGCGCAAAGGCCGAGGCCCAACGCCCGGGATCGAGTCCGGGAGCGAACGGCGCGAGCCGGTAGCCGATCCACGAGAAGAGCAGCGCCGCCGCCACCGGGTGCTGCAGGAGTCCCGCGAAGCGGGACGAATGCAGGTTCCGCCGCGTGTTCGCGATCGCGAGTGCGAGGCAGGCGCCCGCGAAGGCGCCGATCACGTTGCAGGTAAAGTCGGCGAGGCTTGCGACCCGGCGCGTCTCGAAAAGCTGCGCGGACTCGATCGCGTAGGAGAGCGCGGCGGCGAGGATCGTCGCGAGCAGGACCCCGGCGCCGCCGCCGAAGCGGGCGGCGAGAAGCCAGGCAAGGCAGGCGCCGAGGGGCAGGTAGAGCAGCACGTTCGCGGCGACGTCGCTTTGCGTCGTGCCGGCGCGCGGCAGCGGCCCGAGGCGCGCGAGGACGTCTGGTGCCGCGAGCGAGAAGTTGAAGGGATAAAGCGAGCCGAAGACGATCAGGAACGCGATGACCGCCAGGAGCGACGCGGCGACGCGGCGGTCATACGCGATCACGCGTTCATCCCAGCCGCACCGAGCGGCGGAGTGAAAGCACCTCCTCGCCGTTGAGCGCGCGGAACTGGCCGCGCGGCAGGCGCCCGAGGTGCAGCGAACCAAGCGCCGTGCGCTCGAGTCCCCTGACCTTGATCCCGACGCGCGCGAACAGGCGTCGGATCTCCCGGTTCTGTCCTTCGGTGAGCGTCACCGAGACGAGCGAGAGGTCGCCGTGGCGCCGGTTCTTCGTGCGCTTCAGCACGCGCACCGACTGCATGCGCGCGCGCTTCGCACCGCCTTCCCGCGAGGAGACGTCGGCGAGGAACATGCCCTTCGAAAGCTGCGCGAGCGCGCCGTCCGTCAGCGCGCCCTGCACCGCGACGCGGTATTCCTTCGGGATGCGCGAGCTCGGGTGGGCGAGCCGATGGGCGAGCTCGCCGTCATTCGTGAGCAGCACGAGCCCGGTCGAGTCCGCGTCGAGCCGTCCCACCGGGTAGACGCGATGACCGGCGGGAACGCCCGCGCGCACGAGGTCGACGACGTTCGCGCGGGCGCCCGGGTCGCGTGCGGTCGAGATCACGCCCTTCGGCTTGTTGAGCATGAGGTAAAGCCGCTCGCGCGATCGGGAGCCGGGCCGGCCCGCGAGATCAACGACCTCACCGTCGAGCTCGATCAGGTCGCGCGCCGGGTCGACGAGGCAGGGGAGCGCCAGGACCCGCCGGCCGTTGACCCGCACGCGGCCCGCGCGCACGGCGAATTCGACGTCGCGCCGCGAGGCCAGCCCGGCGTCGGCGAGCACCTTCTGCAGGCGTTCGCCGGTCTGCGGCTCCGCCGCGTGGGCGGGGCGATCGGGGAAACGTGGGTCGCGCATGAGGGAACCTCGGATTCACCGTAGCATGGGCGCGACCGAGGGGCTGTTCGCCCCTGGCAAGGCGCGAGGCACGAAGTGTATCGAGAGATACATGAGTGGCGAGCAACGCAGCCAGGGGCGAACAGCACCCGGTCCCGAAGGGTTACGCGCGGGCCTTGGCGGGACAAGGCGTGCGCGTAACGCGCCGCAGGCTACGGTGAATCCGAGGTTCCCATGGCTCGCGGGCCCCGGCGGGCCCCGAGCCATGGATCATAGGAAATCAGGCGACGGGAATCAGCCGACCTTTGCGCCGGGCTTCAGCACCCAGACCTTGCACCAGCCGCCGGCGGCGACTTCCTTGCCGGCGAAGATGTTGCAGGGGCCGGAAGCGGCACCGGCCTTGCCCTGGTACTGCATGCAGTTGGCGCAGTGCTGGCCGGGCTTGTAGTTCGGGTTCGCCTTGGCGTCCACCTTCTTGGCGTCCGCGACGTAGCCGAGCGACTTCGCGGTCGCGTCCGACTCCGAGAGCATCTCGGCCCCTGCAGTCCCGGCGAGGAGGGTCGCGGCCGGGACGGCGGCGATGCCTGCGATCGCGCTCTGCAGCAGCTGCCTGCGGGAAAGCTTTTCGTCCATCATCGATTGCTCCTCGTTGCTCCGGAAAGGCCGGGCGTCCAGGATTCTCGCAATTCCCGGGGCGGCCTGCCTTTAATGAGAACCATTCCTAATCGGCCGTCCGGCATGTAACTTTGGCCGCCGTAAGCGGCGCGCGTTCCCGAGGAGGCTTCCTTGCCCTTCAAGTTCCTGTTCGTTTCGTACGACGGCCTGATCGGCGACATTGCATGGCAGGTCACGAAAGAGGGCCACGAGGCGAAGTACTACATCGAGCACGCCGAGGAACGCGAGATCACGTCCGGATTCGTCCCACAGACGACGGACTGGCGCGCGGAGCTCGATTGGGCGGACGTCGTGGTGTTCGACGACGTGCTCGGCCACGGCACGCTCGCCGCGGAGCTTCGCCAGCAGGGCAAGCTCGTCGTCGGCGGCACGCCGTATACCGACAAGCTCGAGGACGATCGCGGCTTCGGCCAGGCCGAGCTCAAGGCGGCCGGCGTCAACATCATCGCGCAGCAGGACTTCACGTCCTTCGACGACGCGATGGCTTTCGTGCGCGCGAACCCGACCCGCTACGTGATCAAGCCGAGCGGCGAGGCGCAGAACCTCAAGGGACTCCTGTTCGTCGGCGAGGAGGAGGACGGCCGCGACGTCATCGAGGTGCTCGAGGATTACAAGCGCGCCTGGTCGAACCAGATCCCGAGCTTCCAGCTGCAACGGCGCATTCTCGGCGTCGAGGTCGCGACCGGCGCTTTCTTCAACGGGCGCGAGTTCGTCTACCCGATCTGCGTCAACTTCGAGCACAAGAAGCTCTTCCCCGGCGACATCGGGCCTTCGACCGGCGAGATGGGGACGGCGATGTTCTGGTGCGAGCCGAACCGCATCTTCAACCAGACCCTGCGCAAGATGGAGCCGGCGCTGAAGCGCGAGGGCTATGTCGGCTACATCGACATCAACTGCATCGTCAACGCGAACGGCGTGTACCCGCTCGAGTTCACGGCGCGATTCGGCTATCCGACGATCAGCATCCAGCAGGAAGGGCTGCTGACGCCGATGGGCGAGCTGCTGCAGGGCCTCGCGGCAGGGACGCTCACGCGCGTGCGCGCGCGCAGCGGCTACCAGATCGGCGTGCGCGTCGTCGTACCGCCATTCCCTTACGACGACCCGAAGCGGTTCGACACGAGCTCGAGGAACGCGGTGATCCTGTTCAAGAACAAGTCGCGCGACGGATTGCACCTGGAGGACGTCAAGCTCGTGAACGGCGAGTGGCTCGTGACCGGCACCTCGGGCGTCGTCCTGATCGTCTGCGGCACCGGGCCCTCGATGCGGCACGCGCAGAAGCAGGCGTACAACCGCCTGAAGAACGTGATGATCCCGAATATGTACTACCGCGAGGACATCGGCGACCGATGGATGGAGGAGGACAGCGACCGGCTGCACGCCTGGGGATACCTCCGGGAGTGAGCCCGGCGCGCGGACCGGCCGCTTGATAACATCCCGCCGGGCCTGTAGCTCAGTGGTTAGAGCAGGGGACTCATCTTTGCGAAAAGGTGCCCCGGTCCCGAAAGGTTCCGGGTGGACGGGACGAATTCAGGGAAACCTTCCAGCGCTTGGCGGCTGATGGCAATCCTGAGCCGAGCCGGCGGTGCACCGCCGGAAGGTGCAGAGACTACCTGAGGGCTTGGAGTGCCCTTGATGACAGGCGAGAGCGTCCCGCACCCCGGCCGGCCGACCGGCCGTGGGTGAAGAGATAGTCCGCGCCCGCCGGAAACGGCGGGGCCACGCGAATCCCTTGGTCCTGGGTTCGAATCCCAGCGGGCCCACACTCGATTTCCAGTCGGACAAAAAGCGTTGCGGCGCCGCAACATAGAGCTCGGACTTGCGGTGATTACTTAATCTAGACACACTCTTAAGCACAACACCGCCCGTGGTGACGGGCAGAAATAGGGGCAGGATCATGAACAGGAATCTCCAGCCGCGACCCGCAACTCTCGTCGCGAGTGCCATCGCCCTCGTGCTTGCGCAAACCGCCATCGCGCAGGAGACGGCGGTACTCGGCGAGATCACGGTCACCGCGCGAAAGCGCGAAGAGTCGCTGCAGGACGTGCCGTTCGCGGTCAGCGCGCGCACGGGCAAGTCGCTCGAGGAAGCCGGCGCCACCAACATCGAGGACATCTCCCGGAACATCTCGGGCCTCTCGGTCCAGAACCTCGGCCCCGGCCAGAGTCAGGTGGGCATCCGCGGCATCTCGGCCGGCAAGATCGACCGCGACCTCGCCGGCATCAAGGAACAGGTCGGCGTGTACATGGACGAGTCCGTGATCTCGCTGTCGCTCTTCACGCCGGACCTCGACCTCTACGACCTCAACCGCGTGGAAGTGCTGAAGGGCCCGCAGGGCACGCTGTTCGGTTCCGGGTCGATCGGCGGCACGGTGCGGTACATCAGCAACCAGCCTGACGTCAGCGATGGCTACGGCAGCTTCGAAGCCGGTTACGACATGATCGATGAAGGCGGCGACGGCGGCTCGATGCGCGCCATGCTGAACCAGCCGCTCGGCGACCGCGCCGCGATGCGCGTCGTCGGGTATTACGACACCCTGCCGGGATGGATCGACGCTCACGGCCCGGGCGGCACGCTGGACCAGAACGTCAACAGCGGCAAGAAGACGGGCGGACGCCTGGCATTGCGCTGGGAGCTCACGGACAACATCACCGTCACCCCGCGCGTGATTTACCAGGACGTCGAAGTGGACGGCGTGAACCGCGAGGACGTCTGGAACATCCTCGCGAATCCGTTCACGACGACGCAGCCGCAGGTCGACATCGGCCCGCGCGAACAGTACCGGCAGTTCACGGAAAGGTTCGACGAGGAGTTCACCCTCGCCGACCTGACGGCGGAGTTCGATTTCGGCCCGGCGGTTCTCACGTCGGTGAGCTCATACACGAACCGCAACCTGATCATGGTCCGCGACGCTTCGCAGCTGACCGGCAGCGTCACCTTCGACATCCTGGGCGAAGTTCCCCAGGTACGCCTCGACTCGGCGCTGAACGACGAGACTCTCGTCGAGGTCTTCTCGCAGGAGCTGCGGCTCGCTTCCGACACGGACGGCCGTTTCCAGTGGGTGATCGGCGGCTTCTACAGCGAGATCGACCGCGATTACGGCCAGACGCTCGACACGCCCGGCTACGACGCGCTGATCGGGGTGCCGGGTTCGGCGGTCGGCTCGCCGGCCGACACGCCGTTCTATTCGCGCATCCCGTATGACTTCCAGCAGACGGCGTTCTTTGCCGAAGGCTCGTGGGACATCACGGACAAGTTCAACGCGACGGTCGGCGCGCGTTACTACGACTACACAGAGGACCGCGTGCTGTACTTCGGCGGTTTGTTCGCGGACAGCGACGGCTTGCCGACCGAGCCGACGAACGGTCCCGGCTCGACCAAGGAGGATGGCGTGCTGCCGCGCGTGCTGCTCGCTTACAACTTCACCGACAGCGTCCAGGTGAACGCGCAGGCAGCCCAGGGCTTCCGCCTCGGTGGCATCAACGACCCCTTGAATGTGCCGCTGTGCACGGCCGACGACCTGGCCACTTTCAGCGGGCACCCGACTTTCGACAGCGAGACGCTGTGGAACTACGAGCTCGGCGCCAAGATCGGGTTTGCTGATGGACGCGGCCACCTGAACTTCTCGGCGTTCTACGCGGACATCAGCGACCTGCAGGTTCCGGCGCTTGCGGGTACCTGCTCTTCGCGCATCGCCATCAACGTTCCTGAGGCGCACTCGACAGGCGTCGAGATGGAGCTGACCGCCGCTCCGACCGATCGCTTCGACTTCGGCATCAACGCGACGTACGCGCAATCCGAGCTCGATTCGACGGTCACCACGGCGACCGGCGCCGTCATCGCCGGCATCGAGGAAGGCCGACGGCTGCCGTCGGTTCCCGAGTTCCAGTTGTCCGCGAACGCGAACTACAACTGGCCGATGACGGAGACCGTGGACGGCTTCATCTCGGGCGTGTATCAGCACGTCGGCAGCCGCTTCACGCAGGTGGCGGACCAGGTGCCGGGATTCGAGACCTTCACGCCCCGCACCTATGGCAATCCGACGATCACGTCGTTCACGTTCGAGCCGGAGCTGCCGGCCTACGACATCGGCAACGTCCGGCTCGGCCTGCGCACCGAGGACTGGGAGCTCGCGTTCTACGTGAACAACGTCACCGACGAGAATGCGAAGCTCGCGCTCGACCAGGAGCGCGGGCGCGTCGCGCGCGTCGGCTATCTCGTGAACCAGCCGCGCACGTACGGCCTCATGTTCAGCAAGTCTTTCGGGCATGAGGCGCCTGCCCCGGCCGCTGCGGCACCGCCGCCGCCGCCGCCGCCCCCGCCGCCCCCGCCGCCCCCACCGCCGCCGCCTCCGGGTGACGGAGACAAGGATGGCGTCACGGACAACAACGACCGTTGCCCGAACACGCAGGCCGGCGTCGCCGTGGACGAGATCGGCTGCTTCAAGGAAGTCACGCTCCGGGGCGTTTTGTTTGAGACAAACTCGGCGGTGCTCGCGGAAGGCGCCAAGGGCCAGATCGACGGTGCGATTGCGCAGTACCGGACGCTGCCGCCGGACGTCCAGGGCCAGACCAAGGTCACCATCGAGGGCTACACCGACAACACGGGCTCGGACGCGTACAACAAGAAGCTTTCGCAGCAGCGTGCCGACGCGGTGAAGGACTACATGGCGGGCAAGGGCGTCGACCCGTCGAATATCTCCGCGGTCGGCATGGGTGAGGCAAACCCGACCGACGACAACTCGACGAAGGAAGGCCGGGCGAACAATCGCCGTGTCGTGATCCGCGCAGCGCGCTGATCCCGGTCGAAGGCCGAGGGCCGGTCCCGCGGGGGACCGGCCCTTTTTATGCCCGGAATCCGGCCTTTCCCGGCCCCAGGGCGCCCGTTTGTCATATTTTTGCGCCGCGCGTCACGCCCGCCGGGAGCCGGGTTTGTCACTGTGACCCGAGCAGTGGCCGGCTCCGGATCGCTTTGGCTCGTCCTGACACCGCAATGGTAGGCATGAACACAGCCCTCTCGAAGAGCCCGGGAAGCAGCGCTTACGCCGACTGCCTCGAGGCTATCCGCGCGCGACTCGCGGCCCGCGAGGCGAAGCTCTACGGCATCGCGGTGATGGTCGTCCACGTGCACCAGATCGACCGCCTGTACGAGAGCGCGGGCCCCGCGAACGCGGGCCGCGTGCTCGACGAGCTGCGCAACCGCCTTTCGCAGGTGTCGAAGCCGGGCGACTACTTCGCGCGCCTCGGCGACAGCAAGTTCGCATTCGTGCTCTCGAACCTCCGGAACGAGGGCCACGCGCTCCTCGCGGCGAATAAGGTACTCCGCACCGGCGGCGAACCCATCGCGGCCGGCGGCCACACGGCGACGATGCGCATCTCCATCGGTATCTCGATGCATCCCGCGCACGGGCGCACGCCCGAGGCGCTGATGCAGTGCGCCGAAGTCGCGCTGCTCGACGCCTGGAAGTCGCAGCAGTCGATCGTGATCTATTCCGAGAGCAAGGCCGGCGCGCTGGCCTCGGGGTGGGACCTCGAGACGCAGCTGGCGAACGCGCTCGAGCACGGCGACCTCGTGCTGAATTACCAGCCGAAGCTCGCGCTGCCAAAGCTCGAGCTGGTCGGGGTCGAGGCGCTGATGCGCTGGAACCGGCCCGACGCCGGCAACGTGCCCCCCGAGATCTTCATCGACCTCGCCGAGATGACCGGCCAGATCGACCCGATCACGCGCTTCGCGTTCCAGCAGGCTTTCAAGCAGGTCGGCGAATGGCCGCGCAGCCTCGGACCCGTTGGCGTTTCGGTGAACGTGACGCCGTCGATCGCCGGCAACGCCGAGCTGGTCGAAGTGATCAAGGCCGCGGCGGGCAAGGCGGATCTCAAGCGGCTCACTGTCGAGGTCACCGAGCAGGCGCTCATGGTCGACCGCGAACGCACGCACCGCGTGCTGGCGGAGCTGCGCGAGCTCGGCGTGCGGGTCTCCATCGATGACTTCGGTACCGGCTACATCTCGCTCGCCTACATGAAGCACCTGCCGGCGGACGAGATCAAGATCGACAAGTCCTTCGTCATGGGCATGCTCACGGACGACTCGGACGCACGCATCGTCGAGCAGATCATCGGGCTCGGGCACGCCTTCGCGCTCGAGGTCGTGGCGGAGGGCGTCGAGAGCGCCGAGGTCGCGGAAAAGCTCGTCGCGATGGACTGCGACTGCGTCCAGGGATTCCATTTCTCGAAGCCGTTGCGCGCGCCGGAGCTGCCTGGGTGGGCGAAGGAATGGCGCTCCTCTCATGAAGAATAAAGGGGACGGTCACTTTTAAAGGGGACGGTCACATTTAAATGTGACCGTCCCCTTTAAAAGTGACCGTCCCCTTTGATCTCAATTGTTGTCGTAGGGGTTGAAGCCCCCGAACTTGTCCTTCTTGCTGGACGCCTTCGTCTTCGCGCGCTGAAACTCGATCTTGCCGTCCGGCCTCACGACCTTGCGCAGGATCTGCGTGCTGACGAGCGAGAGCTCCCCGGCCTTGCGGATGGTCGTCTCGGTCATCGGCGCGCCGGTGCTTTCCGCCGAGCGCCTCGGCCCGTCCGCGGGCGGCGCATCCGCCGCCTTCTTGAGGTCCGCCTCGCTCAGGATCCGGAAGTGGCCGGTCGCGGTGTCGCGTGCGAGGACGCCGTTCTTGCGGCCGGCGGCGAGCTTCGCGATCTCGCTCCGCGTTTTGCCGCCCTCGGTCGTCAGGATCTTCTTGAGCGCGGTCGTCGACACGAGCTCGAGCTCGACCGGCTCGATCTTTCCGATCCACACGCTCCGACCGCGATCGTCCGCCGCGACCTTCGCGATCTTGCGGATCTGGACAGTCTTCGTGTGGTCCTTGGACATGGAATGCCCCCGGGCGCGCCGGCTGCCGCGGCAGGGAGACTATATACTCCCGCCCCGTGAACGTCTTTATCCTCAACGCCGGCCGCTCCGGTTCGCAGACGTTCGCGCGCGCCTGCGCGCACATCACGAATTACACGAGCGCGCACGAGTCGCGCAGCGGCCTGCTCGGCGAGGCGCATTTCGACTACCCGGACCAGCACATCGAGTCGGATAACCGGCTCTCCTGGCTGCTCGGCCGGCTCGACCGTCGCTTCGGCGACCGCGCCTTCTACGTGCACCTGACGCGCGAAGTGCGCCCCGTTGCGGCGAGCTGGGCCAAGCGCGCGCACACCGGGATGATGAATGCCTACCGCTACGCGATACTGTGGCATTGCCCCAAGGACGCGACGCCGCTCGACGTCGCGCTCGACTACTGCGACACGGTCGAGGAGAACATCCGCCTGTTCCTGCGCGACAAGTCGAACTGGATGACGCTCCGCCTCGAGGAGGCGCGCGAGAAATTCCCCGAGTTCTGGCGGCGAATCGCCGCCGAGGGCGACCTCGACGCGGCCCTCGCCGAGTTCGGCGTGCGCCACAACGCGGCCTGGGACCAGCGGTCCGAGGGAGAGGCGGAGGCGGGCACGCTCGGCCGCATCGGCAGCAAGCTCTACCGCATCGGCCGCAAGCTCCCGGTTTTCCTCCGCAACGCCTGAGCCTCCATGACGGCCGGCGCGGTCGGGCGGGGCGGGGCGGCGGGGGCGGAGGGCGCCTCGAGCACCGTCCACGTCATCGGCGCCTCCGCGCTCGGCACGGTCTTCGAGTGGTACGACTTCTTCCTGTACGGCGCGCTCGCGAGCGACATCGCTGCGCACTTCTTTTCCGGCGTCGGCGAGGCGACAGGATTCATCTTCGCGCTCGCGACCTTCGCGGTCGGGTTCATCGTGCGGCCGGTCGGCGCGCTTCTGTTCGGCCGGATCGGCGACCTCGCGGGGCGCAAGAACACCTTCCTCGTCACGCTGGCGCTGATGGGGCTGTCGACCTTCCTCGTTGGCGCGCTGCCGGGCTACGACGCGATCGGCATCGCCGCGCCGCTGTCGCTCGT
>Ga0075434_100001753_pt1 | contig 18636 bp, 15 predicted proteins | sample RhiMethybrSRZTD3_FD_75298 | JGI IMG/M metagenome (GOLD analysis project Ga0075434, IMG submission 75298) | Populus rhizosphere microbial communities from Tennessee, USA - Rhizosphere MetaG P. TD hybrid SRZTD3 | ecosystem: Host-associated > Plants > Roots > Rhizosphere > Soil | place: USA... | reverse complement strand
ACATTGAATGGCCGTTTCCGCTTCACGTACATCGGAGGCGCTCCGCCCGACGGCACCATGGACGTGCAGGCGACGTATGACGTGGGAACGCACGCGATCGTGTTGAAGCTGTCAAAACCGCTCGAGCCGTTTCGAACCGTGAAGCTGGAATTGCTGGACGGCGTGAAGACCTTCGACGGCGCCGCGATCAAGCCGTGGAGCATGACCTTCTCCGTCGGCGCCAATTAATTCCCAACCTCCAACTCCCAACTTCCAAGGAAATCTGTAGCCACCTTGAAGTTGGAAGTTGGGCGTTGGCAGTTGTCAGGGGACCAGCTGAAAGGCCGTGACCTGCTTCGCGTCGCCTAGCGTGACCTCTATCGCGTAATCGCCGGGCGCAAGCGGCGCCAGCACCGCTTCGGCGACAATCCATCGAAACTGATTCGCCGGGTCCGGACGCTCGGTGACGACGACCGGCACCTGGTTGGGCTTGCCGAACCGATCGAGCATTCGACCGGCCGGCGTACCCGTGGCACCGGTGGGGATCTCGACGCGGATCCGATCGCTGTGCTGGAAGCGAGGATCGGCCGTCACGACAAACTGCGGGCCTGTGGACGGCCCGCGACGCCACATCAGGCTGTCGCCGAGAGCGGGCAATGTCTTCGGCACGATGACGCGAGCGGTGTCGGCCACCGGAAGGCCGTCCTGGTTGTTCGGACGCAGCCGGACACGCACTGCATACTCGCCCGGCGCCAGTCCGCCGGAATCGGGTGCACGCATCGTGAACGACAGCGCGTTGGCGCCGACGTCAACGCTTCTGGCAAGCACCTCCTGACCGTCCGCGCCGACAATGGTGATGTCGGCCACGCCGCCCGCGGTCCATGCGACTTCGCGCCGCGCACGGTAATCCAGCTCACCGATGACCCACAGCGTCGCGTCTGACGCTTCTGTGGATCGCGCCAGCGCCGTCCGGATTCTGAAATTCGCCCGCGAGCTCACCGCAGCAACCGAACCAAATGCAGAATCAACGGCCGTCGACGTCCCAGGGCCGAGCACCTCGTCCACGCTTGCGCCGCGATATCCACGCCGTGTACGGATGACGACGCCAGGCCGGAGCGAGCGCACGGTCACGGAGCGGAATTTCCCGTCCAACCGGTTGTTCGAGGAGCGATACGCGATCACGTCGTAGCCGCTCATGTCGGCGGCGATCCGCGAGAGCGCGCCTTCGAGTGCGGGACCCGTCATCACCGCGAGACCGTCCGTGTTGGAGGCGATCTGCCGCATCGCGTCCATCCGCGAGGCGGGATCCTGCTCTTCGTTGGCGACTACTGCCGGTGGTTTCCCGGTTGGCGTCTGTCCAGCAGCAACCGCCCGCGCGTAGATGGTGTAGAACGACGTCAGAGTGCGATTGGCCGCGTCGGCGATGCGGTCGAGCCGCAGCGAATCGTCCAGCGCCGCCAGAGCGAGCCTGTCGGCCTCGCACTCTGTGCGCGAGACCCCGCTCACGTCGCGGCCGTCGTCATCGCCGCCCTGCGACCTGCCCCCGCGTGGAGATCCGGCGCCACCGGGGAAGCCGCCTCGACCACCACGACCACCTCCGCCAAACCCGCCGAAGCCGCCGGGGCGGTTCGACGAGACATTCCCGCCGAGGCGTGGATTCGGCCCGAACAGACGCCAGCCATCGGTCAGCGTGATGACTGCGGTCCGCGTGCTGCGGCTCGCGAGAAAATCGACCAGGCCCGACAACGCGTCGAGCGTCGCCTGCTCGCGGTGCCGCTCCTGCATCTCGCTCGCGACGTCGCGATACTGATTGGCCGGAAAACACTGGGCATAGCGATCTTCCTTCGGGTCGCGGGATCCGACGCGCGCCCGTTCCCAGAACGCCTCGTCCTGCATGATCGCCGGAAGCACGGACGCTTTCACGCCAAAGGTGATATCCGCGGGGGCGATATCCGGCGTCATTACTCCGATGACATCGTCAGCGTCCAGCAGCCGATCCAGGAAGCGCACCAGTGCGACGCGGACGTCGCGGGCGCCTTCAAATCGCATGTGCGGCGTGTCGAGAAAGACGACGAATGAGCGCGCCGGGTCCGTCGCGTGGGTCAGCGAGTCGATCTTCTGCGGGGTGCCGTCTTCAAGCAGATCGACATCGGATGGGGAGAGGTCCTGGACCGGAGAACCGTCAGCCGACGGATGGATGTCGAGGCGGACCTGCGCGTCGCGCTGCTGGCCGCGCGGCGTCGCCGCGAGCGCAAGGAGCGTAATCAGCGCAAGACACGAACGGGCACGCATGGTTCCTCCGCCTCGCGCTTCGCGCTACCGCGTGACAGGCGCACGGCAGGCCGGCCGGACCAGTCTACGTCCAGACCGGTCCTTGGTCCAACAACCCACGAATCGCGCCCCGCACGCGCTCGATGAGGATGTCGCGGTCTTCGAGCGTCATGCCGGCTGTTGAAATGGGCTCGCCGATTCTGACGCTGACGTGAACCGGCCGCACAATCGCGCTTCCCTTGCGCATGGCAGCCCGGCCGCCCTGAACGGCGACGGGAACGATCGGCGCCTGCGCCTGGATGGCCATGATGAAGCCGCCCTTCTTGAACGGGAGAAGATCGCCCGTTCGGCTTCGCGTCCCTTCGGGGAAGATCAGGAATGAATTGCCTGCCCTCAGCGACTCGGCGCCGCGGGCGATCGACTCCATCGCGCGCTCCCGGTTGTCACGTTCGACGGCGACAAAGCCTCCGACATCGAACGCTGTTCCCATAATCGGGAATTTGTGGAGCTCGGCTTTGTACAGGACGTGGAGTTGCGGGTGCAGCGTGCGGAACAGAACGGCCGGATCAACGTTGCTCTCATGGTTCGAGCAGAACACCACCGCGGTGGCCGGAATGTGCTTGCGTCCCATCACCTGATAGCGGATGCCGGCGAGAGACAGCGCGAGCTGGACGCCGAAATGTCCGAGCGCGTAGAGCCCACGCTTCCACCTGAAGACGATGGCGAAGAGCAGACCAAGCGGCCCGGCGACGATGATGTACGCGAGGACAGCGATGTATGTGGCAACCGAACGGACGGCGGCGACGATGGTCAATGACAGTACAAAAAAATCCCGGGCGGAAGGTCCCGCCCGGGTGGCGAAGAAGGTGGAAACAACCTGCGACGAGCTTGTTGGAAACCTACGATGCGCGAGCTGCCGCGCGACGCGGGGCGGCCACAACCGGGACAGCCTTAACGGTCTTGGTGATCTTCGAACGCGTTGCGGTGCGCGCCATGTTGCGCGCCTTGACGACGAAGCACTTCTCCAGCGCCTGGTCGACGCGCTCCTCGACGGCGACCGCTTTTTCGCGAATCACCTCGGAGATTTCGGAAATGATCAGCGCCTTGGCGCGATCGAGCATCCGCTTCTCGCGGAATGACAGGCTCTTGGACTTGCTCAGGAACGTGAGGCTCTTGAGCACGTCGGCCATGTCATAGATCGAACCGGTGCGCATCTTGTCAGAATTGTCCTTGAAGCGTCCTTTCCAATTCTGATGGTTGTCGATCTTGCCATCGCTCAACAGCGAAAAGAGGCGTTCGACCTCTTCATCGGTGATCGCCTTGCGAAGGCCAACGCCATCGACATTGGCGACGGGAACCAGCACCGTCGTGTCGTTCGACACGATGCGCAGGTGAAAGAAACCGCAGGTGGTGCCAAGAATGGTTTTTTCTTCGATGCGTTCGACGATACCGAGCCCATGGTTCGGGTAGATGACCTTGTCGCCGACCTGGAATGTCACGTTTCCCCCGTAGCAGGAAGAAGGGTGGAAGGACCGGCCTCGAGCCGGGAACTGCACTGAGAAGTATAGCCCACCTGACCGAGGATCATCAATGGAAAGCGCCAGAAAACTTGGCGTTTTTGGCACTTCAGCCGCCGAAATTGACGATTGGCTGCAGAGATGTCGTACGGTCGACACCCGGGAGGAACGGCGGTAAAGGCTTGTCCTACAGAAGTTACGCCCGCGACGTCGTGAGCTCGATGATCTCCGCGATGAGCTGGGGGTAGGTTCTACCCGCCTTCCGTGCAGCCATGGCGAATTCGGCCCTCGAGCTCAGCCATGGATTCGGATTGACTTCAATCACCTGTACCCGGCCATCGGGCTGCAACCGCATATCCACACGCCCGTAGTCGCGCAGTTCGAGCGCTTGGTACGCCGCAATGGCGGTCTGTTGGAGCGCCGCAACGGTTTCCTCACTCAGGTCCGTGGCAATCGCCGACTTCGTGTCCCGATACGCTTTCGTACCTTTCCCCCACTTCACCTCCGCGGCGGCAATGCGCGGGGTGCCGTCGGGGAGCTTTGACAGGTCCAATTCGACTACCGGCAAGGCCTCGGGTTTGTCGTTGCCGATGACGCCGACATACATCTCGCGGCCGTCGATGTACTCCTCGATCAGCACCGGCGAGTCGAAGTTGGCATGCAGCCAGTCCATTCGCTCCATCAGCTCGCGGATCGAGTTGACGACCGCGCTGAACTCGATGCCGATCGAGCCGTCTTCCCGCGCCGGCTTCACGATCACCGGGAACTGGAGGTCGTGCGAGAAATCGAGGCGGCCGCGATAGGACTTGGCGAAGGTGGGCGTGTGGATGCCGTGGAAAGCGAAGATCTTTTTCGCAATCGCCTTGTCCTGAGCCAGCATCAGGCCATGCGTCCCTGACCCGGTGTACTTCTTCCCAATCAGCTCGAGATACGCGGCGATCTTGAAGTCGGCGGTGTCGTCGCCATTGAACGACTCGCAAAGGTTGAAGACGACGTCGCAATCGACCCGCGCCAGGCCAAGCAGGCTCTTCATGGTGCCATCCACCTCGTAGAGCACCGGCTCGTGGCCAAGCTTGGTCAGCGCCTCGGCAACCTCCTCCTCGACCTCTTTCTTGTCGAGCGTACGTGTGACGGGAGCTTTCTCGCCCGGCGCGGCCTCCTCGGTCTCGTCGACGAGGATGCGATCGTAAATGATGACGACCTTGAGTTTGCCCATTGTTGCGGGGCGGACCTTTCAGGCCCGCCTATGTTTCAAACCTCCCGCTTGTGAGAAAGTTCATCGCCAGCGTGGTCGCAAGGGCGGTGACCTCCACCAGGTACCGCGCCTCCTCACCGAGCTCGCCCCACAGCTTCATCCGCTGGCAATTCCGGCAAATCGAATCGATCAACCCGCGGACGATCGGCCGGCGTACACCCGTCCAGTAGGCGATTTTCTCGACGAGCTCCGGGCCGTACTTGTTCACAATATCGGCCGCGGGGCGCGATTCCTTGCGCTTTCGGGTCAAAAAGATCTGTCCGAGGTGGGCATCGAGGGCAATGTCGATGCGCGCCTGGCGCTCTTCCTCGGCCTGCCGGTAGAACTGCTCCACCGAAACGTCGATGTCTTCCGGCGTGATATCCACTTCGCCGGTGTTGACGATCGGCTCGAGATCGGCCACCGCGCGTGCCACCCGTTCCATGTACCGCAGCTTCTGCATGGCCGGCCAGCCCTTGTACTTGCGGCGCCAGGCTGAGCGCGGCGTCAACCACACCGCGAAGGTTTCGGCAAAGTCCTCGTCCGGATGCTTCTGTGCGTACCACCCTTCGATGTGCCTCACGTAGTTCCGGCTGAACGGCACGGGCCGATAGTCATCGCGATACGGCCGGAAGAACGGGCCGAACAGCCTGCGCCACTCGGGCGTTGTGTAAAGACGGTAGGCGTAGTTGAACACATGCCCGGCTTCATGGCGCATGTACATCATGATCTGGCGCTCGCTCTCGAGCGCGTCGACCGCCTTCTCCAGCCTTCTCAGCTTCGCGTCCGCCAGATAGAACGGGATGCCGAGCACCGGTTGCTGATCAGGACATCCCCACTCGTCGGTCAGGTAGCAGACGGGCCGGAACTTCTTGAGGCCGCGGCGCTCGAGCTCCTTGTACAACTCGAGGACGTAGCTCTCCACAGGTGACCCTTCGACCTTGAGGCCGAGCTCGCTCACTTTCTTGCCGAGGACGCCGCGAATCTCGGGATCGAGCGATTCGAACTTAACCACCTGTGGCCCGTCTCATGCAATTCGTTCGGTACATTATGGCCGCCGTTACACTTCGCGATCTCTATGCCGCCGAGCTTCACGATCTGATGAATGCGGAAAAGCAGATCGTTGCCGAGCTGCCCCTCATGGCCGGCCGCGCGACCTCCGCACGGCTGCAACGGGCGCTCGAAGACCACCATGCGGAAACCAAGATCCAGATCGAGCGGCTCCGGCTGCTGCTCGAGCAGCTGAACGAGCCGCCGCGTGCCGTGCCGGGCGGTGCGGTCGCCGCCCTGATCGAGGATGCACGACGCCGTCTGGACGACACCGAACGCGGGGAAACGCTCGATGCGGCCCTTGTCGCGGCCGCCCAGCGGATCGAGCACTACGAAATCGCCTCTTACGGCACCGCGCGCAGCTATGCCGAGGCGCTCGGCGACTATGACGCAGTGCGCATTCTGCAGCAGACACTCGACGAGGAAGGTCACACGGACCACGTGTTGACCAAGCTCGCGGAGCGCGGGATCAACCAGGCGGCGGGGGATGATCTGCTCGAGAAGTCGACGCGATATCGCTCACGCCTCCGGTTTGTCGGCGCGAAGGACCTCCCCGAGGCCCGCGAGCACGACGTTCACCTGCACAATCATGCGGGCGAGCATCTGGGAACGCTCGATGGCTTCGTGGTGGACAGCGAGTCCGGCCGCCCCATCTACTACGTGATCGATTCACGCGGCTGGTTCGCCGGACGCCGCTACGTGGTCCCCGTTGGGCAGATCGAAGCGGATGAGGGCGCGACGGCGCTGCGTACCGCGTTGACGCGAGCGGAACTGGCACGCTACCCGGAGTTCAGCCCGAGCGCATTCACCGCGATGGACGACAACGACGCGCTGCGATACGAACGGCGTCTGCATCGGGTCTTCGCACCGGACTCCGCGCCCTACGACGGCCGTCCGGTGTACGAGAATCTTCCCGTGTACCGGCCGCCAACCTGGCTGATGACCGGCGTCTGGATGAGCGACTCGAGCGGCTTTGCCGTCACGCCGCCACGCGCGAACTCCGATGCCTCCCAGGTTCGCCCCGTCGGACCGCCGCAGGCGGCAACAGGCGCCTACGAACGAACGACAGACCCCGAGAACGAGTTGATGATCGCCCGTGGAGAACGCGAAACCGCGCGTCCGAGCGAGAACCAGACCGAGTCCCACGAACCGCGGATCGAGAAATACCGCGAACGGTAGGTACCGGGAGCCAGTAAGACCGACAATTCCAGTGCTGTCAGCACTTGAGTGCTACCGCGCTGGACTTCTGGGCGATTTCGATAATAATCCGTCCCGCGTATTGTGCGCTCATCCCGAATGCGCGCGCCGGGACGGGGCTTCCCCCGCCTACTCCTCGTCACCGCTGGCTGGGTACTCGTCTGCTGGGTCGTTTTCGGATGGCGCCTCGGCTACCCGAGCTTCTGGGATCCTGACGAGGCCACGTACGCCGAAACCACGCGAGAAATGCTCGCGGCAGGCAACTGGCTCGTACCGACCTACGACGGTCGTCCCTTCTTCGATAAGCCACCGCTGTTCTACGTGCTGCAGATCGCGAGCTTCGCGCTGCTGGGTCCCACGGAACTGGCCGCGCGGACTGTGCCCGCGCTCTCCGCGCTCGCGCTGCTGGTCGTGGTCGCGTGGTTCGGGAAACAACTCTTCAACCGCGACGTCGGACAGACCGGCGCGTTGATGTTCGCCGTGCTTCCAGCCACGTTCGCGTTGTCGTCCTACGCGATCCTCGACATGACGTTCACGCTGTTTCTCTTCGCAGGGTGTGCGGTCGTGGTCGTGTCGGCTCTCCGCAATCGACCCCGATTGCAATACGGAGGCTATGTCCTGCTTGCCGCCGCGGTGCTGACCAAAGGTCCGCTCGCGCTCGTGCTCGCAGGTCTCGCTTTTCTCCTTGCGCTGGCGGTCGCATCCGAGGCACGTGCTCCGCTCCTGCGCCTGCGCTGGGGCGTTGGAGTTGTGATGGTCGTCGGGCTGAGCGCGCCATGGTTTCTCTATATGTGGCGACGCTTCGACGGTGCGTTCGTGACCGGCTACGTTCTGCGGGAGAACCTCTGGTTATTTTCAGGTTCGCTTTACGCATCGCAACGCTCCGTTCTGTTCTATCCCAAGGTGTTGCTCGTCGGCCTGCTGCCATGGACACCGCTGCTCATCGGCCGGCTCGTCGATGCGTTCCGCGGGATGCGTATCTCGACGCCGGAACGGCTCCTGTGGTCGTGGGTGCTGGTCGTCGTGGGTTTCTTTACCGTCGCCGGGTTCAAGCTCGATCACTATGTCTTTCCCGCTGCGCCTGCACTGTGCCTCTTGTGTGCGCACGCCTGGAACGAATCGCGCGTGGCGGAGAAACATCCTGTCGGAATCGTCGGCGGCCTGGTCGCAACTGCTGCCGTGCTCTTCGTGTCCGGCGTCGTGCTGATTGGCGGCCTGGACCGCGTGCCGCTCGAACTGCCGGCCGCCAGTCGCTTGTTGCCCGTCGCGCTGATCGCATCGGGAATCGCGATGATGGCGCAGGTCGCACGTCGCTGGCGGCCGTCGCGTTTTCCGTACGCCGCCGTCACCGGACTGCTTGCGTGCTACGCGATTATCATCGCCATTGGCTTACCGGCGCTCGAGCTGGTGAAACCGACTCGCCGCCTCGCTCGCCTGGTGGCAACCACGGCGACCGCTTCCGACCATGTCGCCACGTTCAGGCTGAACCGCTGGAGCGGCAGCTGGCGCTTCTACGTGGGTCGTCATTCGGATCGGCTGGAAACAGTCGCCCAATTGAAATCGTTTTTCGACGGGCCCGGCCGCCATTTCTGCGCGATGAGACGGCGCGATTACGACCCTCTGGTGGCCGGCGGGTTCAAGCTCGCGATTGTTCGTGAAGAGCCGGGCCTTTTCACGACCACCGGCCGCGCGTTGCGGTCCGGCGCCGCGGCGCCGCGGGATGGGTTCATCGTCGTTACCGAGGAGACGCGCAGACCCGGACCTTGAGTCGCGCGCCCTTCCCGTATTAGTCTCCGGCGTCCCTACGATGAGCCCCGGGAGGTTCCCTGCACGGTTGCTGTCGTCAGGCTTTCTTTGGAATTACCGCTCCGAAGGATGGCCTGCGGCACGCCTCGAGCGTGTCCTCGCCATCGGCCGCGCCTTTCTGACGGTCAGCGGCCTGATCTCCATTTACATCGACCCGACCGAGCCGGCGCGCCTTGCTGAACTGACCTACGCGGTGCTGTTCGCCTACGCCCTTTACAGCCTGATCGTCCTCGCGTTTGTTCACCGTGCCACGCGTCTGGCGTTGCGCGACGGCGAGATTCTCCACAGCATCGACATCCTTTGGACGGCCGCGCTGACGTTCATCAGCAACGGTGTCGGCAGCCCGTTTTTCCTGTTTTTCATCTTCGTCGTTCTGGCGGCGGCCTACCGATGGGGCTTTCGCGGGACGGTCGTAACCGGCGCCGTCGTGGTCGGACTGGTCGCCATCCAGTCGCTTGTCGCGACTCTCGGTCCGTGGCGAGGACTGTTTTTCATCGTCGCCGACGATCTGAACCGGACGATCATGCGCGTCGCGTATCTGCTGCTGACGGCCTTTCTTGTCGGCTACTTGGGCGAAGAGGAAAAGGCGCTCAGAGCAGAAAGCATGGCGATGGCGGAAGCCGGCCGTCAGCCCCGCGTCGATCTCGGCCTCGGCGGATCGGTGACCGCGGTTTCACGGGAGCTGTTGCGCATCTTCGATGCGCAGGTCGTCCACTTCGTCATCCAGGACTTCGAAACGCGGCGCACGATGCTCTGGCGGGTCGAGCCACCCGACCCGGGGACAGTCCGCGGGAAGGCCCTGCACGTGGAGCTCGATCCATCGCAGCAGGCAACGTGGCTGTTCGACGATCCCGGGCGCGCCTGGCACGGCTGGAAAAAGGGAGAGAACGCCGCACTCGCCGTGCGGCTTGCCGAGCCTGGTGTCTGGCCGCTGCAGCGCACCACCGCCAATCTTCCCGAGGCGCTGGCCGACGCGCGGCCGTTCACCACCGTGACTGTCTCCAACATGGGGATGGCGGAGGAATGGCGCGGCCGCGTGTACCTCTTCGACGCGGCCAACGCCGACAATCTCGAACGCTCCCTGCACTTCCTCGAGGCGCTGACCGAACACATCGCGCCGGCGTTGACCAACGTGTTTCTCCTCCGGCGCCTGCGGTCGCGTGCGGGTGCCGTCGAGCGGGCGCGCGTCGCCCGCGAGCTGCACGACGGCGCCATCCAGGCGCTGTTCGGCATCGAGATGAAGATCGAAGCGCTGCGGCGCCGGACGACATTGAGCACGACGCAGATGAATGCCGAACTGGGCGAAGTACAACAGCTCCTGCAGTCCGAGGTGCTTGCGCTCCGCGAACTGATGCAGGCGCTGCGTCCGATCGAGCTCGAGACCAGCGATCAGCTCCCCGACGTCCTGGCGTCGCTCGTGGAGCGCTTCCGCCGCGACACCGGCGTATCGGCACGTTTTGTCTACGACGGCGGGCCGATATCGCTGCCCGCGCCGACCGCTCTGGAGCTTGCGCGTATCGTCCAGGAGGCGCTCGTGAATGTGCGGAAGCATAGCCGTGCGCGCAACGTGCTGGTACGTCTGACGAACACCGATCAGAAATGCACCCTCGTCATCGAAGATGATGGGCAGGGTTTCGAATTCGAAGGACGGCTGTCGGCGCGCGAGCTGGAAAAGCGCCGCGTGGGTCCCGCCATCATCAAGGAGCGCGCGCGCATCGTGGGCGCGCAGCTCGCGGTCGATTCGGCGCCCGGACTCGGCGCTCGTCTCGAACTCACACTCGATGCAGGGGTCCATGCCTGAACAGCCACGCCGCGTCCGGATCGCGATCGCGGACGACCACCAGATTTTTCGCGACGGCCTGAAACGCCTGCTCGAGAGCGAGCCGGGCTTCGAGGTGGTCTCGGAAGGCGCAGACGGCATGGACGCGATCAGAATGGCGCGCGATTCGCAGCCGGACATCCTTCTGCTCGACGTCGCGATGCCGCGCATGGGCGGCGTCGAGGCGCTTGCCGCGCTGGCCAACGCCGGCCCGCGTGTGATCCTGTTGACGGCCGCAATTCAGCCGTCAGATCTCCTGAAGGCGATTCAATTCGGCGCCCGCGGCGTGGTGATGAAGGAATCAGCGACGCGGCTGCTCATCGACGGCATTCACCGCGTCATGGACGGCAAGTACATCATCGGCACCGATGTGGCCGACGACCTCGCGCACGCGGTAAAGCACGTGGCAGCCGAGCGGCCGCGTCCCTACAAGCTGACCGCCCGGGAGTTGGACATTGTTTCGGCGATTGCCGAGGGGCAGAGCAACCGGCAGATCGCCGAGCGTCTGTCAATCAGTCTTCAAACGGTCAAGCACCATCTCACGAGCATCTTCGACAAGACGGGTGCATCCAACCGCCTGGAGCTCGCGCTGCTGGCAATCCGCAAGGGTGTCGTGGATTCCGATTAGCGACGCGTGCGATCCTCGTCGTTGCGACGGCCGGAACGATCCGAGTCACCGCGCGCCTGGTCACGGTTTGCATTGCGGTAGAGCGGCTCGCTGCGTTCCTGGACGATCTCGGATGCAATCTCATCCAGCGTCTCACGCCGGACGCTCTGATCCTTCTTGAGCTGCCTGATTTGACCTCGTCTTCGGTCGGCCATGCGCTCCTCCCCTGCGGGAGGAGCAAGTTCCAAGCCCCAGGCTCTAGGCCGAACACTCACCATCCATAACGACCGGATCGAACGCCTGGCTTTCGCCAAGGTCGATGAAGTCGTCTGGGGTTGTATCGTTTGCGTTCAGCTCGACGAGATCCTTCAGACGCTCGGTCGCGACCGACGGGGCAATGCGGCGATAGAACGCACCGAGATCTTCGGAATCGCTCGTCCGCTGCTCCCTGTAGAGATCGACCAGACGGCCTGTCGCCTCAGCAATTCGGCGCGCCGGAATCTTCGCGACGACTTTGCCGAAGTGGGCGCCTTCGTCGGTGACCCCGCCACCGACAAGCACGAAGTATTGCGGCACCGCCTTGCCACCCACCTTCCGTACGCTCCCCTGAAAGCCGAGCGCGCCGATGTGATGCTGACCGCAGCCGTTCGGGCACCCGCTGATGCGGATGTTGCCGGATGGGACTGCATCGACTACATCAGGACGCGCGTTGAAGTACTCCGTGAGCACTCGGCCAAGTCCGCGCGATTGGGTCACCGCAAGACGGCACGATTCCGCGCCGGGGCAACTGACGACGTCGCTGAGCGTCAAGGCATCGGGTTCGCTGAGGCCTGCCGCCGCGAGCCGCTGATGGAACGGCTCCAGTGACTCCTTCTTCACCCATTTGAAGAGGACGTTCTGCTCCACCGTCAGGCGCATTGTTCCATCGCCGTACGCCTCGGAGAGATCCGCAAGAACACGCATCTGTCCCGCCGTGAAGTCGCCGAGCGGCAAGCGCGCGATGACGTGGTAGTAGCCGGCCTGGCGCTGACGCGCGACGTTCCGGCGCAGCCAGCGTAGATAGGTGTCGGACAACGGCTGCAACCGCACGGTCCCCGGGTGAATGCCAGGGCCGCGCATCGGCGTGGCCGCCATCGCGGCGACGTGCTGCAGCGTCGGTGGCTGCGCCGGCTCCCAATCGGGTGCACGTTCGGCACCGAGCTTTGCGGGGTCGAACGGCAGCCGCGCGCCGCCCTCGCCGCGAAAGCCTTCGAGCTCCTCCTCGAACTTCGCACGAAACGCGTCCCAGCCAATCTGGCGGATTACGAACTTCATCCGGTTGCGCTGCGGGTGTTGATAATCCCCATATTTGTGGAACACGCGCACAACCGCTTCCGCGACCTCGAGCATCTGCTCGACGGGCAGGAACTCATACAGGACGTAGCCGCTCACGGGCAGAATCGACGTCCCGCCCGCAACCGTTACCTTCCAGCCTTTGCGGCCATCGACGATGCGCGCGCGCCAGCCGATGTCGTTGATCGACGTCACCGCGTGGTCCTCGGCGCATCCCTCGAAGGCGATCTTGAACTTGCGCGGCAGCACGCCGCTCAACGGATGGCGAAGAAAGTACCGCGTCAGCGCTTCGGCGTACGGCGACGGATCGAAAATCTCGCTTTCCGACGTGCCGGCGTACGGGCATCCCGTCACGTTTCGCACCGAGTTGCCGCACGCTTCGCGGGTCGTGAGCCCTTCTTCAGCGAGCTCGCGCATTGCCGCTTCCACGTTCTTCAGCAGGACGAAATGAAACTGGATGTTCTGTCGTGTGGTGATGTGGCAGAAGCCGCGCGAGTACCGGGAGGCGACGCCGGCAAACGCACGCATCTGCGACGAGGAGACGATGCCCTGCGGCGCCTTGACCCGCATCATCTGAACGCCATCCTGCCGCTGGCCGTAGGTGCCGCGAACGAGCCGGAACCGGCGCCACTGGTCGGCCGGCATTTCGCCGCTCTCGAACTTGCGCAGCGTCTCCACGAACTCGTCGATATCGTGCTCGCTGGCAAAGTCCAGGCGCGCACGTCCGAGCGTCCGTGTGTCATCGATTGCGGCCATACATCACCTTCTGTTCCTCTGCTGCAACGAGCCGTTCGCGAACACGAACGACATTACCGATCACCACGACACCCGCGATGCCGGCGGGGGGCTCGGTTGCTCCGAGCTTCGCAACGGTGCCCGTCCAAATCCATTCGTCGGGCATCGATGCGCCACAGACGATGGCAGCGGGCGTCGCCGCGTCCCAGCCGCGCGCGATCAACTTCTCCGCCAGCTCGCCTCTGCTTCCAAGTCCCATCAACACGACCAGCGACACGGTGTTCGGCTGCACCGCCCGGAGCCCGTTCTCGAACGCGTCGGTCGCGTGACCCGACAACACGAGGAACCCCGACGCGGAACCACGATGCGTGACGGGAATGCCCGCAAGCGCCGGCGCCGCAATCGCGGAAGTGACGCCCGGCACCACTTCGAACGGTATACCGGCCGCCGCGAGCGCCATCGCCTCTTCAGCTCCGCGGCCGAAGACGAACGGGTCGCCGCCCTTGAGCCGCACCACACGTTTCCCCTGGCGCGCCGCACGAATCATCACACGATGGATCGTCTCCTGGCGAACACTCTCGCGTCCTGCGCGCTTGCCGACGCAGAAGCACTGCGCCTCTGTGTAGCGCCGCAACGCGTTGGCGTCCACAAGCGAGTCATAGAGAACCAGATCCGCCTGCCGGAGATATCGAACCGCACGCTGGGTCCACAGTTCAGGATCACCCGGACCGGCCCCAACGAGCGCAACCGCCGCGAAAGGAGTGCCTTGGGCGTTGGAAGTTGGGATGTGGGATTTGCTCGCGTAAAGCGCATTCAACATCGAGAGCAGTTGTGGTCTCCGCGCCCCCATCGGCGTCCGCTCCGCGCGCCATCTGCGTCGCGCCTCGTCCGAGGTCTTCAACCACGCTTCGATCTCGCGTGGAAGAAACGCATCGAGCGCCTCGCGCAGAAGACCCGCCAGCGCCGGAGCGCGTCCGTCGGTCGACACCGCGATCGTGACACCGTCGCGCCGCACGACTCCACCGAGGTAGGCGCTTGCATGCTGCGGATCGTCAACGGCGTTGACGAAGATGCGCCGCGCGCCCGCGGCCTCGCTTACGGATCGGTTCACCTCCAGGGGCGCGGCGGCAACGACCCACCACGCGCCTTCGAGATCCGTTTCACGGAACGCACGGCGCACGATCTCGACGTTCAGCTGTTCGATCTCGGGTCGGATCTCGGGGGCAACGACCGTGACGTTCGCGCCTGCCGCGAGCAGAGAATCGATCTTGCCGGCCGCTACAGGTCCGCCGCCCACGACGAGAACCTTGCGGCCTCTGAGATCGAGGAACGCGGGAAACATCACGCTCATACTGACGCCGGTACCTTCATGCGGGATCCGATGACGCGATCGAAGTCGGCCAGCGACCGGCCGATCTGCGTCGGCGACGCGACGCGGTCGCGCACGATTTCCGCCGTCTTATAGCCATTCCCAGTAATGCAGACGACAACCGATTCATCCGGCTTGATCGCGCCGCGCTCGATCAATTTGCGCGTCGCCGCGAGTGTCGTACCGCCGGCAGGCTCGGTGAAAATCCCTTCGGTCCGCGCGAGCAGCTGGATGCCGTCAAGGATCTCGTCGTCGGTCACCATCGCGCCGCTCCCGCCCGTCTCCTTCACGACGCGCACGACCTGAAAACCGTCCGCGGGATTGCCGATGGCGAGCGACTTGGCGATCGTGTTCGGCTTGACGGGGTCGGGGAACTCCGCGCCCGATTCGAGCGCACGAATGACTGGAGCGGAACCCGCGGGCTGCGCGGCATGAATACGCGGCAGCACGCCGTCTACGAGGCCGACCTCGCGGAACTCGCGAAGCCCCTTGTAGATGCGCGGCAGCAGCGTGCCGCCGGCGACGGGCGAGACGAGATGGTCCGGGAAGCGCCAACCAAGCTGCTCCGCAATCTCGAACCCCATCGTCTTGGCACCTTCGGCGTAGTAGCTGCGCAGGTTGATGTTGGCAAAGCCCCACCCGTATCGATCGGCAATCTGCGTGCACAGCCGGTTCACGTCGTCATAATTGCCGTCGACGGCTATCACCTGCGGACCGTAGATCGCGGAGCCGAGAATCTTGTTCGGCTCGAGATCGTTCGGGATGAAGACGTAACACGACAATCCGAGGCGCGCCGCGTGCGCTGACACGCTGTTGGCGAGATTGCCGGTGGATGCGCAGCCGAACACCGGGAAGCCAAGCTCCACGTTTCGCGTCGCGGCAACGGAGACGACGCGATCCTTGTACGAGAAGGTCGGATGGTTGACCGAATCGTCCTTGATATACAGCTCCGACACACCGATCTCGCGCGCGAGCCGGTCGGCTTTGACGAGCGGCGTGAACCCTGAATGGAATCCCGTCTTCGGCGATTCCACCGGCAGCAGTTCGAGATAGCGCCACAACGAGCGCGGTCTCGATTCAATCGATTGCCGGCTGATGACGTTCTTGATTGACGCGTAGTCGTAGGTGACTTCGAGCGGACCCAGGCACTCCGAGCACACCCACAGCGCCTGTGCCGGATATCTGGCGCCACACAGGTGGCACGTCAGTCCTGAGACAAAATTCATGCAAACCTCAACACGGTTGAATGATGCGCCGCAAGGGTCCGTACCGTCACCGGCGATCCCGCCGCTTCGCACGTCGACGACAGCAGCCGCTCGATGCGCGCGAAATCGCGGCGCGCGAGCACCGCCACGGAAGGACCGGCGCCTGACAGATACGCGCCCAGCACGTCAGGATCGTTCATCGCCAGCACGGCGCTGAGATGGGGCACGAGCGCAGCGCGCGCCGGCTGATGCCAGCGGTCCTGCAATGCCTCGCGCAGCCGATCGTAATCGGCGCTCTGGAGCGCGTGCACGAGCGAGAGGACGCGCTGCAGGTTGAAGACGGCATCCTTGCGCGAGATCGTCGGTGAGAGCGCCGCGCGTGCCTTCTTCGTCGAAAGGCCTTCGAACGGCGTCGCGATCACGAACCGAAGATCTTCTGGCCAATGCCAACGAAGCGCTCGCGGCTCGCTGTCGTCTCCTTCAACCACCGACGTCATGCCGCCGAGCAGCGCGGGCGCCGCGTTATCCGCGTGACCTTCGATCGAAGCGGCGGTCGCAAGCAGCGTGGCCTCGGGTACTGGCCCGGTCACACGCTCGAAGATTCGGAGGCCGGCCACCGCTGCCGCGGCACTGCTCCCGAGACCTGCTGCCAATGGAATGTCGCTATCGACTTCCGCGAACACCGTCGGCACCGGTCCCTTCGCCTGCTTCGCGATGGCCGCAAACGCCCGCTCGACGGCGTTGGTCCCGCGCACGGCAGGACGGCTGCTCACGACCTCCAGCCGGGCGCCGCCGTCGTGGCGCACGTCAACGATGCGCGCGCGGAGGTAGAGCTGGACCGCCACGCCGAGGGTGTCAAAGCCTCCGCCGAGGTTGGCGGTGGAGCCGGGAACGAGAATTTCGTTAGCCAAAAGTAAAAAGCCCGCCGGTACCAATTGGTCGGCGGGCGCGGGTGATGTCGGGTTCCTTCCGGTCCGTTCACGCCTTCGACCAGGTCACGCACGCCAGGGCGCTACACATGCAGACGCATGCGCAGGCGAGCGGAACCGGCCGAATCAGGCCCAAAACCGGCGAAGAACCTGAAAACATTCGGAAAATCATACCATACTGACGTGGCGGCGACTCCCTTCACCATCGGCATCATCCAGGACCATGCAACCGACGATACGGCCGCGAATCTGGCCCGGGCGGAGCGTCTGGTGCGCGACGCGGCCCGCAAAGGTGCTCAGATTATCTGCCTCAAGGAGCTGTTCAACGCCACTTACTTCTGCAAGGCGCAGCAGTGCGATCGGTTCGATCTCGCGGAGCCGATCCCGGGTCCGACCACCGCGCGGATGCAGGCAATTGCCCGCGAGCTCGAGGTGGTCATCATCGTCCCGATCTTCGAACGGCAGACGGCAGGCATCTACCGCAACTCTGCGGCAGTGATCGACGCCGACGGATCGCTGCTCGGCATCTACCGCAAGATGCACATTCCCGACGATCCGCTCTTTTACGAGAAGTACTACTTCACGCCAGGCGACGGACACTTCGACTACCACGGCGAACACGCCGGCGAAGCGAACGGGTTCAAGGTGTGGACGACGCGCTATGCGACCATCGGCGTGCTGATCTGCTGGGATCAGTGGTATCCGGAGGCCGCTCGCATCACGACGCTGCTCGGCGCGCAAGTGCTGTTTTATCCAACCGCGATCGGCTGGCATCCAGCCGAAAAGGACGAATGGGGAGCGGCGCAGGTGGAAGCGTGGCGCACGGTCCAGCGCGGCCACGCGATCGCCAACGGCGTCTACGTCGCCTCGCCGAATCGAATCGGCCACGAAGAAGAGCCGGGCACCAACGGCATCACGTTCTTCGGGCATTCGTTCGTCGCCGATCCGTTCGGCCGTTACGTCGCGGAGGCCGGAGAGCAGGAGGAGATCGTCATCGCCCAGTGCGATCCCGCGCTCATCGAATCGGTCCGGCGCAACTGGCCGTTCCTTCGCGACCGTCGTGTCGACGCCTACGGCCCGATTCTCAGTCGGTATCTTGGAACACCGGAACACGGAAACTGAACGCGAACTGACCCGCCGTCGCTCGCGCAGGTATACTCGCGAGCTTTTGCGAGGCCTCGCCGAAGCATCGCAGCCAAACGATGCGGTGCGAAGGCGGGGAAGCGAGAACGCAGAAGCGTGAAGCGTCTACGCATGCCCGCCGAGTGGGCGCCGCATCGGGCGACCTGGATTGCCTGGCCGCATCACGAACCGGACTGGCCGGGCAAGCTCGATGCGATCGTATGGGTGTACGCGGAGATTGTCCGAGTCCTTGCCAATCACGAACAGGTCGAAATTCTCTGTCATGACAAGGACGTGATCGCCGGTGCACGGACCGCCATCGATGCGCACGGCGTCCGCGCGGATCGCGTGCGACTTCACGTCGTCCCGACCGACCGCGTGTGGCTTCGCGATTCGGCTCCGACCGCAACAACCGACGATGATGGCCGCGTCGTGCTCGTCGACTGGGCGTTCAACGCATGGGC
>Ga0075434_100001752_pt1 | contig 18644 bp, 22 predicted proteins | sample RhiMethybrSRZTD3_FD_75298 | JGI IMG/M metagenome (GOLD analysis project Ga0075434, IMG submission 75298) | Populus rhizosphere microbial communities from Tennessee, USA - Rhizosphere MetaG P. TD hybrid SRZTD3 | ecosystem: Host-associated > Plants > Roots > Rhizosphere > Soil | place: USA... | reverse complement strand
TAACGGCGGCACCGCGAGAACTCGTTCGCCGCGAGATCGAACCACCAGCGCCGCGAGTAGACGCCGGTCAGCGCGTCGGTGCTCGCCATCTTCGCGAGATGATCGTGCGCGGCGCGCAGCTCGTCGACGCGCGCGGCCAGAGTGTCCTGCAGCGTCGCGACGCGGATGCCGACGTGCACGCGCGCGCGCAGTTCCTCGAGATTGATCGGCTTCACCATGTAGTCGTCGGCGCCTGCGTCGAGCCCCGCGACCAGATCCGATCGGCTGTCGCGGCCGGTGAGCAGGATGACGTACGTGCCGCTGAGTCGCGGCGTACTGCGAACGCGGCGGCACAGCTCGATGCCGTCGAAACCGGGCATCATCCAGTCGAGGACGGCGAGGGCCGGCGGCTGGACGCTGTTCAGCAGTTGCCACGCCGCCACGCCGTCGTTCGCGATGACGAACTCGAGGCCCCAGCGCTTCAGCGCATCCGCCACGATGGCGGTCGTCGTCCGGTCGTCATCGGCAATCAGCGCGCGCATGGCCGCGGATGACGGGGCAAGTACGATGCCCGCCGTTTCTGCGCGCTGCTGCACGCTTCGGCATCGCGCCGATCACAAGCGTGTCTACTGCGCACGCAGCAACTTGATGCTGCCGTTCACGGTCGAGAGATTCAATTCCTGACCGCCGCTGCCGACGGTGCCTTGCAAATGCCGCCGGTTGACCGTGCCGGTGACGGTGATCGGAAAGTCCGACACGATGTCGCCGTTCACCGTCGACGCCCGGACTTCTGCGTTGAGGATGACCGGCAGATGCAGCGTGACGCCGCCGTTCACGGTGGAGAACTTTGCGCCGCCCGGCCAGTCGGCGCGGCCCATCGTGACGTCGATCGATCCGTTCACGGTGTTCGCAAGCGCGATGCCGGTCGTCGACAGATGCACCGATCCGTTCACCGTGTGGGCTTCCGCATCGCCGTTGAGTGAATTGGCTTCGACCTCGCCGTTCACGGTGCGGCCGACGAATTTCACGCCGACCGGAACGCGCACCACGAAATGGACAACGGTGTCGTTGTCGCGCGTGCGCATGCGGCCGCCCTCACCGGGCTCGCAGCGGTTCGAGCCCCCCGAACCGTCAGGATACACAGCGCAGATCGTCGTCCCGCCGGCGTGCGGAACGACTTCGATGCGGACGTCCGCCGGGTTGCTGCGGCGCGACGATTTGGTTGCCGTCACCTCCGTGTCGCCGGAGGACGAGGCCATCGCACGGATGTCGCCGTTGACGCCTTTGATCTCGATCGTCTGGCCCGACGCGATCTGACCGCGCCACTGAAAGTCGTTTTGCGCGTTGGCGACGCCGCCAGACAGCAGCAGCGTCGCGACTGCCGCCGCGGTTCCGCCGGTCTTCAGCTTGAACGTCCGCATGGTGCCTCCGGACGCCTTAGACGAGATTGCCGGGCGAAGCGTTGACCGGCGGGTCGGCCCTGGAGGGGATCTATGCCGCGTGACTGCGGGCGCGGCGCATCTTGGCCACCGCCTTGGCCTCAATCTGGCGCACGCGTTCGCGCGTGATCGAGAGGCGGCGGCCGATTTCCTCGAGCGTCAGCTCGCGGTCGAGGCCGAGGCCGTAGCGCAGCCGCATCACCTCGCGCTCGCGATCGTTGAGCGGCGTCATGGCACGCTCCACCTCATCGGCGAGCTGGCCGTGCATCGCGACTTCCTCGGGAGACCGCGCGCTCGAGTCGTGCAGCAGATCGCCGAGCGCGGTTTCGTCGCTGTCGCCGACCGGCGTCTCGAGCGACGCCGGATGCTTGGCGGCGTCGAGCAGCAGCGTCACCTTGCCGACCGGCACGCTCAACCGCGCGGCGAGCTCCTCGGCCGTCGGCTCGCGTCCGAGCTCGGTGACGAGCGTGGCGCGCGCGCGGGTCAGTTTGTTGAGCGACTCCATCACGTGCACGGGCAGCCTGATCGTGCGCCCGTAGTCGGCGACGGCGCGTCCAACGCTCTGACGGATCCACCAGGTCGCGTACGTCGAGAACTTCAGCCCGCGGCGGTACTGGAAGCGGTCGACCGCTTTCATCAATCCGATGTTCCCTTCCTGGATCAGATCGAGCAGCGAGAGGCCGCGATTGAGATAGCGTTTTGCGATCGACACGACGAGGCGCAAATTGGGTTCGACGAGCTGGTGCTTCGCGTCCCTGAGCGCCTGTTCCTTCTCGCGGACCAACGCATACCGCTGGTGAAATTTCTCGCGCGGCAATCCTGCGCGCGCTTCGAGGGCGCGAAGCTTCTCGGCACGCGCCGTCCCTTGCGGCGTCCGCTCGACGGTCTCGAATTCCTGATCCAGCTGTCGCAGTTCGCCGACGACGTCGTCGACCACCGACGGGCGAATGGGGAGATCGCGAAGCGTCGCGCCGATCGCGTCGTGCACCTTTTTGATCGAGTCGCGCATTCTGGCGCGGCTCGCCGTCGTCGATCGCCCGTCGGCCGCACGTTCCCGACAGCGCTGGATGTGTCGTTCGAGGCGGCGCAGCCGCGCGAACGCACGGAGCACCGGTTCGACTTTTTCGGGCTTCAGCTCGCCGCCGTCGGGCAGCAGGATCAGCTCGGCCGCCGGCGCTTCCTTGCGGCGGACGGCATCGGCGAGCGAGAGGAGCGTCATTCGCGCCGCTGGAATCGTTGCGAGCTCGGCGAGCAGGTTGCCGCGCGCGACTTCGATCTTTCGCCCGATGACCTGCTCCTCCTGTGCCTTCAGCAGCTTTCGGCGGCCGATGGTCCTCAGGTAGACGCGCACGAGATCGACGTCCTCCTGCAGAAGCCGGCCTTCGGCCGCGTCGCCGGCGGCGAGAGCATCCTCTGATTCGGTCTCGTCTTCGCTCTCCTCGATGTGTTGATCGTCGAACGCCTCGGGCTCTTCTTCTTCGATGAGACGATCGACCGGCGCGTCAATCTGAGGATCGACGTCTTCGTCCTGCGCGGGGTCGACGGGAACGAGGCCGAACTCATGCGCGCGGTGGCGCCAGTCGAGGACGTGCACGTTGGGCTCGGGCTGGTGCCAGTCGACGAGCGACGTTCCAGTCGCCGTGCGTTGGGAACGTGGAGATGCGGAAGAGTGTCGTTTGGCCATCGGAAGCTGATCAGCGATTTGCCGACATCGAGTGCAAGCAGTGAACCGTTTGGTCGGCAGGCTGCGCGACCGCGAACCATTCGCGAATACGCGCGACTACCTCGTCAGTGACGGCGGTTTCACCGTTTCGAACCGTCGCAAGCAGGCCGCGGCGCGGCGACCACAACGTTCCGGTGCTTGCCATCCGCGGCCGGATCCACACGATATTCGAACGCGCCGCCGGCATGCGGCCGAGCCACCGTGAGTCAGACACGATGAGGTGCGTCGCGCCGATTGCCGGCCCGAGCGCGAACGACACAGGCACGGGATCGCTGATGCCGCCATCGGTCAGATGGAGCTCCCTGCCGTGGCAGCGCACCGCGACGGGCGGAAACAGGCGCGGGATCGACGCGCTCGCGCGCACGACCTCGTGAAGCTGGACTCCGTCGTTACCCGACGCGAAGTACCGCGGCTCACCCGCAATCACATCGTGGCAGACAATGCCGAGGCGTTCAATGCCGTGATGCAGGCGATCGAAGCTCGCGAGATCGAGCTGACGAAGCCGATCGGGAATGACGCCGCACCAGGTGTCGAGCCGTCGTTCGAATCGATAACCGAGCTGCACATTGACGCTGTATGTCAGAAGGTGTCGTCCCCGGAAGCGCTCGGCGTCCGATATCAAGTCGTCGAGTTCGAGTCCGACGGCCGCGTAATACGCCGCGATGACCGCGCCCGCGCTCACGCCGACGATGGCGTCGATTCGAATGCCGTGACGGACCAGCTGCCTCAGCACGCCGACGTGCGCCGCGCCGCGCAGGCCCCCGGCGCTCAGCACGAGCGCAACGCGAACTGCGTCAGTGGTGCCGTGCATGGCGACAGCCACAAGTGTGCGGAGAAAATGCGGCACATTCAACGTCAGCCGTCTTATGACCGCATGGCTGCCGGCGGCCGCCGGGTCGCTCGCCTTGTGTGAACCGGCTGGGCAGCAGTAATCTGCGACCGCTCTTTCACAGGGGATTTGTCGTTGCTGTGATGACTACGTCGCCGCCCGTCGGCGGTTTCGACGTTCAGGCCCTCCGACGGGATTTTCCAATTCTTCACGAACCGGTCCGTGGCAAGCCGCTTGTATTCACGCGATCGGACATGCGCAAACGGCCGAAGGACACAACCCGCTTTGCGGCGATCGCCTCATCGTCTATCTCCGCATCGAAGGCGGCCGCATCGAGGATGCAAGCTTCACGGGATCCGGCTGCGCGATTTCGAAGGCGTCCGCATCGCTCATGACCGAGGCCGTCAAGGGCAGGACGTTCGCTGAAGCCTACGATCTGTTCCATCGCTTCGCGCAGATGATCACGCGTGCATCGGATGATGCCGGCGAGGATCTTGGCGCGCTGTCGGCGTTTGCCGGTGTGCGCCGGTTCCCGATCGGCGTGAAGTGCGCGACCCTGCCGTGCCACACGCTCTGCTCCGCGATCGGCAGCGGGCACGAGGTATCGACTGAATGAGGCTGGCGTGATGAGTATCCGGGAGTGGCCGCTGCTGCGGCAGATCGCGACGGGGCGATGGCGTGGAACGGGCGAGGAGGCGATGAGCGATCGCACCGCGCGGCTCGAGCCGCGGCATTCGCGCACCGAGGTCGCACGTTCGATCTGTCCGTATTGCGCCGTCGGCTGCGGACAGCTGGTGTTCCATCGCGACGGCAGGATCGTGTCGATCGAAGGCGATCCCGCGTCGCCGATCTCGGCCGGCCATCTCTGTCCGAAGGGCGCCGCGAGCTACGAGCTGCTGACGCACGCGAACCGGCTCACGAAAGTGAAGTATCGCGCGCCGTTTGCCGCGAGCTGGCAGGAGATCGATCTCGAAACCGCGATGGAGATGATCGCGGATCGTGTCTGGGAGACGCGCGAGCGCTGCTTCGTCGAGACGCGGGACGGGAAGCCGTTGATGCAGTGCACGACCATCGCGCATCTCGGCGGCGCGACGCTCGACAACGAAGAAAACTATCTGATTAAGAAGCTGTTCGCTGCGGGCCTCGGCCTCGTCTCGATCAGCAATCAGGCCCGAATATGACATAGCTCCACCGTGCCCGGTCTGGGCACGTCATTCGGACGGGGCGGCGCAACCACCGCGCAGCAGGATCTTGCGAACGCCGACGCCGTGCTGATCATGGGATCGTCGATGGCGGAGAACCATCCCGTCGGCTTCCGCTTCGTCGTCGAGGCGCGCGAACGTGGCGGCACGGTCATTCACGTCGATCCGCGGTTCACGCGCACGTCCGCAATGTCCGATGTGTGGGTACCGATTCGTGCGGGTACCGATCTCGCGTTTCTCGGCGGGCTGATCAACTACGTGCTGCAGCGCCGGAAGGAGTTCCGCGAGTACGTACTGCACTACACGAACGCTGCCACGATCATCCGCGAGGATTTCCGCGACACCGAGGATCTCGACGGCGTCTTCTCGGGGTGGGACGAGGAGCATCACCGCTACGTGCCCGAGTCGTGGCTGTACGACGGCCGCACGTCGGCCGGCGGCGATCAGCAGAACAAGGAAGAGACGAGCACGACGTACGGATTGTGGGGTACTCATCGAGGCGGACAGGCCGGCCACCTGCACGATGCGCCGCGCGACGAGACGCTGAAGAATCCGCGCTGTGTCTATCAGCTGCTCAAGCGCCACTTCGCGCGCTACACGCCGGAGTTCGTGGAACGCGTCTGCGGCACGCCGACGCGCGAGTTTCTCCGCGTCGCCGAATTGTTCACTGCGGCGTCGGGCCCGGACAAGACCGGTGCAATCTGCTACGCCGTCGGATGGACGCAGCATTCGACCGGCGCGCAGATCATCAGAGCGGCGTCGATTCTGCAGCTCCTCCTCGGCAACATCGGGCGTCCGGGCGGCGGCATCCTCGCGCTGCGCGGACACGCGTCCATTCAGGGATCGACCGACATCCCGACGCTCTACGACCTCATGCCCGGCTACCTTCCGATGCCCAGCTGGGAAGCCGAGACGCACACGCTGTCCGAGTACGTCCGCAAGAACGGCACCTGGACCGGCTGGTGGCACAACGTCGACAAATACATCGTCAGCTTGCTGAAGGCCTGGTATGGCGACGCCGCGACCGCGGCGAACGAATTCGGCTACCCGTGGCTGCCGCGCATCACAGGCGATCACTCGCATCAGGGTTACTGGCTCGACATGGCGGACGGCAAGATGGACGGGCTGTTCGTCATGGGGCAGAACCCTGCCGTCGGCGCGCCCAACTCGCGCCTCGAGCGCCGCGCGCTCGCGCGGCTGAAGTGGCTCGTCGTACGCGACATGGTCGAGATCGAGACCGCGAGCTTCTGGTACGACTCGCCGGAGATCGCGAGCGGCGAGCTGCGAACGAGCGAGATCGCCACCGAAGTGTTCCTGATGCCCGCCGCAGGACACGCCGAGAAGGAGGGCTGCTTCACAAACACGCAGCGTCTGCTGCAGTGGCGCGAAAAGGCGGTCGAACCACCCGGTGACGCGCGCAGCGAAACGCACTTCATCTATCACCTCGGCCGGCGGCTGAAGCAGAAGGCGGCGTCCGATCCGCGTCCGCGCAACGCGGGACTCAATGCCCTCACGTGGACATACACGACCGAAGGGCCGCACGATGAGCCGGTCGTCGGAGAAGTGCTTCAGGAGATCAATGGCCGCACAGTTTCGGACGGCCGTCTCGTTTCCGGATTCCGCGAATTGAAGGCCGACGGATCGACCGCATGCGGCTGCTGGATCTATTCAGGGGTCTATCCCGAGCCTGGACGCAATCGCGCGAACGAACGCGATTCGCGCAATTATCTCGGCGCCGGCTGGGGATTTGCGTGGCCCGCGGATCGGCGAATCTTGTACAACCGCGCCTCTGCGCGGCCCGACGGCCAGCCGTGGAGCGATAGGAAGAAGCTCGTCTGGTGGGATCGCGACGCGCATCGCTGGACCGGCCTCGACGTTCCGGACTTCACCGCCGACAAGCCGCCGGACTACAAGCCGCCGCGAGACGCGCGCGGCGACGAAGCGCTTCGCGGAACGGATCCATTCATCATGCACGCGGACGGCGTTGCATGGCTCTGGGTGCCGACCGGCTTGCGTGACGGTCCGCTGCCGACGTACTACGAGCCGCTCGAATCGCCGGTGATCAACGCGCTGTATCCCGCGCGACCGACGAATCCCGCAGCCGACAAGAAAGAGCGCGCCGACAACGCGTACGCGCGGCCGAGAGATCCGCGTTTTCCGTACGTGCTGATGACATACCGGCTGACCGAGCATCACACCGCCGGCGGCATGAGCCGTTACCTGTCGCATCTCGCCGAACTGCAGCCGGAATTCTTTGCCGAGATCTCGCCCGAGCTCGCGCGCGCCGCGGGCGTCAGGCACGGTGAGTGGATGACGATTGTCTCGGCGCGCGGGGCGGTCGAAGCGCGTGCGCTCGTCACGACGCGCGTCCCATCGCTGACGGTCGACGGTCGGGTCGTGCATCAGGTCGGTTTGCCGTATCACTGGGGCACGAAGGGACTCGTCACCGGCGACTCGGCAAACGATCTCGTCGCGATGTCGGAGGAGCCGAACGTGCGCATCATGGAAACCAAGGGACTCGCGTGCAACATTCGACCGGGACGCCGCCGTCGCAGTCCGCATCGAAGCCGCACGCTGCTGCCGGCGCCTGTTGCAGGCGATTAGCGCGATGCCGACGACCGCGTTTCTCACCGACTCCACGCTCTGCATCGGCTGCAAAGCCTGCGAGGTGGCCTGCAAGGAATACAACGAGGTGCCGGGCGACGGCTTCATGTGGAGCGGCCTCTCGTACGACAACACGCTGAGCCTCGGGCACTCGACATGGCGTCACGTGAAGTTCGTCGAGATGACGACGGCATTCGGCATCGGCGGCAACGCCGGCGATCAGGTGTCGTGGAGCTTCTCCTCCGACGTGTGCAAGCACTGCGCGGTTGCCGGCTGTCTCGAGGCATGTCCCACCGGCTCGATCGTCCGCACCGAATTCGGCAGCGTGTACGTGCAGCCCGACGTCTGCAACGGCTGCGGCTATTGCGTCGTCGGCTGCCCGTTCGGCGTCATCGATCGCAGGCCCGACGACGGCCGCGCGTTCAAGTGCACGTTCTGCTACGACCGTCAGCGCGCCGGCCTCGTGCCGGCGTGCGCGAAGGCCTGCCCGACCAACTCGATCGTGTTCGGCGAGATCGATGATCTGCGGCGCAAGGCCGACGATCGCGTCGCCGAGCTTCACGCGCGCGGCGTCGAGGATGCGGTCCTGTACGATCCGCGCGAGACGAGCGTCGGCGGCATCCACGCGATGTTCATCGTGCGCGGCGATCCGCGCGCGTACAACCTGCCGCCGCATCCCGAGGTTCCAACGGTGTACTTGCGCCGCGGATGGCTGTCGGCGGCGGCGACCGCAGCGATGATCGTCGCAGGGACGTTCGCCGCGTTCGCGAGCAACGGACGCGGATCCCGTTCACGCGCACTTCAGAAAGCGAGCGCCACTGATGGCGGTTGAGATGTTTCCGCAGGCGAATGCGGACGTCGGCTACTACGGGCTGCCGGTACTGAAGAAGCCGGTGTGGTCGTGGGAGGTTCCCGTCTATTTCTTCGTCGGCGGAGCGGCGGGCGCCGCGAGCGTCATCGCCGTGATCTCGGAGTGGCTCGACGGCGACGAGACAATCGCGCGCGACGCCGCGTGGATTGCGGCCGGCGGCAGCATGGTGTCGGCGGCGTTGCTGACCGGGGATCTCGGACGTCCCGAACGCTTCATCAACATGCTGCGCGTCTTCAAGCCGCAGAGCGCGATGTCGGTCGGATCGTGGACGCTGGCCGCGTTCTCGACGCTGTCAGCCGCGTCGGCGTTCGCGTCGGCGATGGAGCGCCGCCTTGGCGGATGGATGCCGCTGCGCATCGTTCATCAGGTTGCGGCGCCGGCCGCGGCCACGGTCGGAACGGTGATGTCGACCTACACTGGCGTCCTCATCGGCGCGACGGCGATTCCGGCGTGGAACACGAACGTGGATGTGCTGCCGCTGCATTTCGGCGCGTCGGGCGTCGCGTCGGCAGTCGGACTGCTCGAACTGCTCGGTCACGAAGACGACGCGCTGCAGTTTCTTGGCATCGCGGCAGCGGCCGTGGAGACGGCAACCGGCATGGTGATCGAGTTCGGACGCGGGGAGGAATCGTCGCCGTTGCGCGACGGACCGAGCGGATGGCTGACGCGGGCCGGCGGCGTGCTGTCCGGCCCGGTGCCGCTCGCGCTGCGGGCGCTCGCATGGCGTCGACCACACGTGCGCCGCGCGGCTGCCGCATCCGCGCTTGCCGGATCGCTGCTCACGCGGCTCGCCTGGATCGCGGCCGGCCGCGTGTCCGCGCGCGATCCGGCAATCCCGCTCGCGCTGCCCGCGGCCACCGGCGTCAGCTTGCTTTGACGCGGCTCCGGCCGCTGTGTTTCGCTGCGTACAACGCGCGATCGGCTTCCTCGACGAGCGACAGCGGCGTCTTCACACTCGCGTTCTCATCGAGATGGTCGAACGTCGCGACGCCGATCGAGGCCGTCGCGGCCAGTTTGTCGGCGCGCGCGCGAGTCGCGATCGCAACCGAGACGCGCTCGGCAAGCATGCGCGCCGATTCGCGCGCGCTGTGCGGCGCGATCACCATGAACTCGTCGCCGCCCCAGCGACCGCCGGAGTCGGTTGCGCGCAGCGTTTGCTTGATCGCTGCGGCGGCGCCGCGGATCGCCCGATCGCCCGCGGCGTGACCGCCGGCGTCGTTCACGCGCTTGAGACCGTCGAGATCGATCACGAGCACCGACAGCGGCAGCCCGTACCGTTTCGCGCGCTCGTACTCGTCGTGCAGCCGCTCGGTCATCGCGCGGCGGTTCATCAGGCCGGTCAACGGATCAGTCGTCGCGAGCGTGCGCAGCGCATCCGTCTGGCGTCCGATGAAATAGCCGAAGATGGCAAACGCGAGCGCCGAGGCAACGAGCACGTACGCGTACGTCAGGCGGTTCACGAAGAGCTCGTCGGTTATCGACACTGCGGATCCGGATGCGACACGCACGACGAGGAGACCGGCGGGCGCACCGAGCGATATCACCGCGCCTAAAAGCGAGTAGGAAAATCGGTGCGACGATGGCATGTGCTGTCGCCTCAAATGTAAGGCAACCTGAATGCCACTGTCACTGCGGCTCGGCTCGTGAACGAGCAGAAATGCGGAGCTGTCGCTTGGTCAGCCGGTCGAAAACGCTAAAGAGCTCGTTGCAAAATCGACGTAGGCCGGCCCTTTCAGGGCCGCCAAGGCGAGGCTGAAAGCCTCGCCCTACAGATCCTGCAACGCATTCTAGCTGCTGTCGTCGTCGTCCTGTGTGCGATCCGTGCGTCGTCGATCTTCACCAGAGCGGCGATCCCGGAGATGCCGGCGATCGCCGGGCTGGCGCAGCGCCTCCTCGATTGCGTCGGCAAGGTGATCGAGATCGTATGGCTTCGCGAGAAGCCGCGCGCTCGTGGATCCTTTCAGCAACTCCGACACGACGGTCGGATTCGTCGTCGTGAACACGAACGGACTGGTCACGCTCGGCTCGCACGCGAGCGCGAGTACGGCCTGCCACTTGATCGAGTACGGCGGATCGATGTCGTAGACGACGACGTCGGGCGCGGTGCGGTTGATCAGTTCAACGGGATCGGTCGCGCCGCTCTCGAGGTCGCGCAGCAGGTATGTGTGCACGTCATAGCCTTTGACCTTCAGGAACGTTTCGACCATTTCGAGCAGGTCAGCGGACGCATCGAACACTAAAACGGCTGCCAAGAATTCCCACCCGAAGACTCGGTACCGTGTGTGCGATGGATCATTTCGACGGGTGGGAGTCGGAGAGTTCCTGCTCGGCCCGCGACCAGCACTCCAGCGTCCGGCTGCGATCGGACCCGCCCTCGACGAACAGCTGGTACGCGCGCTCCGCTACGACGCGATGCGCGGTGCGCGCGTCGTCCTGGCCGTCGGTGTCGGTGCGGCGGCGGGTCAGCGGAATGCTGCCTTCTGACATCGCTTGACGATAGCCGACTAGTGCGCGTCATGAGCGAGTTGCCTTTCACGGTCCTTACGTGATCGTGAAAATCGGATTCGGAATTTTGGGTTCGAGCGCGGGGACTCGTTACAAATTCCAACCATGCGGGCCGGTCCAGCCGTCGGCGAGGAGCTCTTTCTCGAAATCGCCTTGTCGTTTCGTCAGTTCCTCAGAGTCGTCGAAACGTTCGGCTCGCTCGCGGCCATCTGTGTCGACGACGCGCAGTTCGTAACCACCCTCCGACAGATACCGGACTTCATATCGCACAAACTGCCCGCGCCTCTCGAACCACCAGAACACAGAATCCTCCAGTCACGTTTTTCGGTTCGGACCGGCGTCGGCATCAGGTGGTGTGCAGGACTGTGCAATGTGCGCGTTCCGTGACGCGACTGACAGTTTCCGCCGATATGTGATTGGGGGGTTGACCGAGATGAGCTGGGAGCGCACAAACGTCCAGGCTGCGGCGTCGTATCTGCGCGATCGATTAATGGCGGGCGCAAGCGACGTGCGAACGAAGATGGTCTACGAAGGTCTGCTCGACGTGCTCGAACCGTCGCGCCGCGCGATGCGATTGGAGCGCGAAACGGCGTCGGCGGCGAAGCCGTTGGACGCGCCGCCGGCTGCGCGCGAGCGGCGTGCGACGACAGATCGGCGCGGAACGGATCGCCGCCGCGCGGACCTCGGCAGTCCAACCGGCGTCGAACGCCGCAGCGGCGGCGAACGCCGCAGCCGACACGATCGCCGCGCAAAGTCGTAGCGCGAAGGCTTCAGCCGGGCGACGCCTCGATTACTTTTTCGTGCGAGACGCGGCCGGCCGCAGCGCCCGGCGGATTGCGTCGACGAGCTTGTCGGGATCCCGCATTTCCTCGGTCACCGTAACGAACGGCACTCCATCCGGCCACGCCGCGCGCTCGAGCGTCGACGTGTCGCGTGCGTGCGCGACGATGACGTCGGGTTTCAGCGTGGTGATGACTTCTGCCGCTTTCTCGAGCGAGTCGACGGGCGCGACAGCGAATTTCAGCTTCGCGAGAATCGTCTCGCACATCTCGCGGCTCCGCGCGTCCTCGTCGGCCACGAGCACGAGCGGCGCGAATCCGGACTTGTCTCCGTCGCGGCGCCCACCGCGCGACCGCCGCCGTCTGTCAGGTCCTTTTCGCTGTTCCATGCGCTCCGTCCCGGCGTGATCCTACTGCAGGGCTACCGCTTCGCGCCACGGGTCGGCCGCATCAGCCACGCGCGCAGCACGGCGAGGCCGGCGAGACCTGCCGCAATGATCACGATGGGGCTCGGCAACCACGGTGGTGACGCCGGCAGCTTGCGCTCGCCGCGGCCCTGCAGCATGCGCGCGAGCACGTTGCGCGTCACCTGCTGCGCGATCGCGTTCGTCCGGCGATCGTGCCATTGTGGTGCGTTGTAATCGTCGAGCCCCCAGTTCCAGGACATCGTGCCGGTGGCGAACACGATCGCGCCGTTCTCGGCGGTGTAGATCGTCGTGTCGGCGTACCGCGTGCGTCCCTGATCGACGAACGGCGAATGCGCGAGCCGCACGATGCCGGGCGGACCACCGCCGTACATCGCATCGACTACGTCTCCGAGGAGACCGCGAAGCACGTCGCCGCGCTTCGCACCGGTGCCGGCAAACGCCCAGTGCGACGCCTGATCGACGACCACGTCGGCGTCAACCGGATCGGCGGCGTACATGATGCCGATCAGCCGCTCCTCGGGACGCGATACGGGCGGATCGCGCCAGCGGACGGTGATGAGGCGAAGGTTTTTGGGATTCCTGTCGAACGCGAGCGGATCCTGTTCGCTGGCGACTTCCTTGAACGCGACGATCGTGCGGTTCGGCTCTCCGCTCGAGGACGGTTCGAATCGGATCTGCCAGAAGCAGGCGGCTGCGCCGAGAAACGCCAGATGGATGCCTCGATCGCGCGCGGCCTCGACGTGAGCGCGCATCGGCGACGACCAGTATTCGTCGTGTCCGACCGACAGAAACGCCAGACCTGCGTCGACGTCGCGTTCGTGCGTGTCGACGTCGGTGACGTAGGTGACGTCGTATCCTTCGCGTTCGAGAAACCGCACCGCGTTGAATTCCCAGCGCCGCAGAAAATCGCCGGCCCCGTCGAGCCGGACGCCGTACGGGTTCGAGGCGTACGGCCGGTTGAACGAGACCTTTCGCGCGGGTGCGTTGCCGCTGTTGAACGCATAGAGCGACTTGCCTCCCCAGTTGTTGTATGCGGCGAACGTCGTCACGCTCGACTGGAACACGATCGCCCCTGGACGGCGATCGTCGCGGACGACGAACACGATGAACGATTGCAGCTCCGACGGATGTGCGCTGAGCCGCGCGAGATACACGCCGCTCGTCCAGGCGCCGTCGGCACCGCGCGTATCGAGGCGCAGCGGATCGCGCCACCGGCACTCGACGAGCCCCGCCGACAGATCCGGCAGCGGCACCTCCTGCATCGAGCCCGTCCGTTCGATTGGTCCCGCGACGTGACGCGCGCCCGCTCCCGCGTACCAGCCCATGCGATACACGTCGACGGTGTATCTCGGGTCGTGTGTGCTGACGAACAAGTCGATCGGATCGCCGCGGTTCACGCTGGTCTCCGACGCGTAGCCTTCGATCTCGCGTGAGAGCGAGGGATGCGCGATCTCCCAGTCGGGCGATCCGGGCTTCTGATTTTCAAGGAGCGTGGGATTCACCGCTCGTGAGACGGGCGGCGGCTGCGGCGTCTGCGCGAGGGCGATCAACAGCGCGATGAGCACGCGATATTATGTCCGTCCCGTGCTCAGCCACGACGATCTCATGTCGGCCGCGCTCGACGAGGCCCGGCGCGCGCGCGACGCGGGCGAAGTGCCGATCGGCGCGGTGATTGCGGTCGGCAACGAGATCGTCGCACGCGGGTTCAATCAGCCGATCTCCTCCGGCGATCCGACGGCGCACGCCGAAATCGTGGCGATCCGCGCGGCGGCGGCGCAGGTGGGCAACTATCGGCTGACCGGCGCGACGTTGTGCGTCACCATCGAGCCGTGTCTGATGTGTGTGGGTGCGCTCGTGCACGCGCGCATCGCGACGCTGGTGTACGGCGCGGCTGAGCCGAAGACCGGGGCGATCGTCTCGACCGTTCGCGGCGCGGAGCTGCCCGGCCACAATCACCGCTTCGACGTCGTCTCCGGCGTGCGCGAAGAAGCGTGCAGGGCGCTGATGCAGGAATTTTTCAAAGCGAAGCGCCCGTAGCCGGATTCCGCGGCGAACCGATGCCGCGTCGGTCGGCGGCTTCAGCCGGGCGGGCGCCTCACGCTATAATTCAAGGTCCGCTGCACGACGACCGCACCGAACGGAGAGGTACCGAAGTGGTCGTAACGGGGGCGCCTCGAAAGCGTCTTGTCGGGTAACCGGCACGTGGGTTCGAATCCCACCCTCTCCGCCAACTCCCTCGCTCACGCTCGGTCGTCGGCGGTTCGGGTGCGAATCTAGGGCATCGCGCAACTCGCGCCTTCGGCGCTCGTTGCGACTTGGCTCGAATCCCACCCTCTCCGCCAACTCCCTCGCTCACGCTCGTGGCGGTCGACAGCGTGACGATCGCGGCGACGATCACCAACGGATCGCGCGGCTGCACGCCGAACAACAGTGACGCGACGAACCGCGACGCCCACACGCTGACAACGAGGCCGATCGCGATGCCCGTGAGGACCAGACTCGCGATCCGCGACAGGACGCGTTGGATGACGCCATCGGGCTGCGCGCCAAGCGCGAGGCGGATGCCGATTTCGGATCGCTGACGCGTGACCGTGTACGATGTCACGCCGTAGAGGCCGATCGCGGCCAGAAGCAGCGCGAGCGCGCCCACGAAACCGGACAGCGCCGCGATCACCCGATCCTGCGCCAGCGCACGAGGGGGCGCGGGCGTGATAGAAAGGCCGCTGAAACAAGGCACGGCGAGTCCGCGCCATGCGAAGGAACTGGAGGCCATCGATGGATCGCCGTCAGGCATTGAAGGCGCTTCTTGTTCTCTCGGCCTCTCGCCCTGGCGTCGCTGCGTCGGCCTCTGTGTCGACGTTGATTGGGACAGGATCGCCCGGCTACTCGGACCAGGAGGTGAACAATCCGTACGGGATTGTCATCGGACCGGACGGTGCGCTGTACTTCTGTGATCTCGATAACCAGCGGATCCGGCGGCTCGATCTGAAAACGCGCCGAACGACCGCCATCGCCGGCAACGGCGAGAAGGGTTACAGCGGCGACGGCGGAGCGGCAACGGCGGCGGCGTTGAACATGCCGCACGAAGTCCGCTTTGACGCGCGAGGGAACGTTTACATCGCCGAACGCGACAATCACGTCGTCCGCAAAGTGGACGGCAGGACCGGCGTCATCTCCACAGTAGCGGGCACCGGCGTTGCGGGCTTCTCCGGCGACGGTGGACCGGCGGCGCGTGCGCAGCTCCGCCAGCCTCACAGTATCGTCGTCGATCCGGGCGGGAGGCTCCTCATTTGTGACATCGGCAACCATCGCGTGCGCCAGGTGGATCTCTCAACCGGCATCATCGACACGTACGCCGGAACAGGCGAACGCGCAGCGACACCGGACGGAGCGCCCCTCAAAGGCACTCCACTGAACGGCCCGCGGACGATGGCGTTCGATCGCGGCGGCGATCTCTACCTCGCGCTCCGCGAAGGAAACGCGCTTTATCGAATCCCGTCGAAAACCGCGACGATTCATCACGTCGCCGGTACCGGCGTCCAGGGCTACGCCGGAGACGGCGGACCTGCGCGCGCGGCGACGCTTGCCGGCCCGAAGGGGCTCGCCTGCGCTGCCAACGCGCTCTATGTTGCGGACACGGAGAACCACGTCATTCGCCGCATCGATATCCGCAGCGGAATCATCACCACCGTGCTCGGAGACGGGCGGGGCGGCGACGGTCCGGAGTCCGATCCACTTTCGTGCAGGCTGTCGCGTCCTCATGCAGTCTTTGTCGATGCCGGGGTTCTTTACGTCGCCGATAGCGAGGCCCACCGGATTCGGGTGCTGAAGGGCGCGTAATGAGAGAAGAAAGCGATCGGGACGCGATCCTGGGTATCGCGTCCATAGCGGTGGGCAGCACCGTGATGGTGCTGATCGAGGCTGCTGCAGGACGCCGCATCGTTGGCGAGGCATTGGGATGTCTCGGCTTCTGGATCGTGGCGTTTCCCTTCGCACGCCGAACGTGGGCCGCAGCTGTGCCGGCGTCGAGTTACTGGACCACGTCGCTGACGGCAACCGCCGTTGGAGCGGCCGTTCGGCTTCTCACTCGGTAAGCCACGGATGCGGATATGGGAGCTCTACCCGGAAGCGAGCCGAGCACGTGATCACACTGCAGCATCGGAAGGGAGCTTCGTCGATGAAGACCGCCAGACGGTTTCTCGCAATCGCGCTTCTCGTCGTGCCTGCTGTAGCCGCGGAGCCAGCACGATTTGCCATGTGGACGGCGGCGGAATTGAAGAAGCGAGACGAAGCTCTCTCAAAGAAGATCGGAGCGGATCATTCTGCCCGCGAAACGCTGGCCGACTATGGCGATCACCGCTTCCGGATGCTCTATCGCGACGGCGACGGCTTCCCGGAACAGCATGACAACATCGTCGATGTCGTCATCGTGCAAAGTGGCGAGGGCACACTGCTCCTCGGCGGGAAGATGATCAATACGAAAGCGGGAGGCGGCGCAGGCGAGTACGTGGGCACGGGGATCGAGGGCGGAGAACGGCATCCGCTCGGCCCAGGAGACGTCGTTCACGTCCCTGCAAAGATCCCACACAGCTTCCTCGTGCCCATTGGTAAACACATTACGTATGTGCTCGTGAAGTTTCCGGCACAACAGTAACTCGCCTCCAGCGCGCAGGCAGACGCGACGGCGATCGCGTTCTTCATACGCCTCGCGCATTCTGGAATCGTCATCACGATTCGACCGCCTCTCGGGCCACCGCCTATAGTCCCCTGATGGCGGCATTAGAGAAAATTCCGGTTGACGTCGCCGTGCACGAAGGGCTGCGCTGCTCGTTCTGCGGCCGCGAGCCGGCCGAAGGGAGCGATCTCATCGGCACGTCCGACGTCTTCATCTGTGACGAATGCGTCGCAACCTGCAACGACTTGATCTCAGACGCCGGCAGCGGCGAATCAGCGGCTGTCGCAGCAGAGGACGAGGAATCTCCGGCGAACATTCCTGGTCCGCCGAAGCCGGCTGTTCGTGGACTCGCGTGCGGCCGCGCTCGTCGAATCCGGCGACATCGTCATCTAAAGCGTTCGCGCTACGACTTTCTGGAATGGTTTAAATCAGTCGATTCGCCTACTCGGTCGATGGCATCTCGATCAATACAAATCCCTCCTTTCGCGCGGCTGCGGTCAGGCGGTCATCAAGCGTGACAACCTGGAGTGATGATGGTCGTCGTTCCGCCGCGATGAATGCGGCGGCGAGCTGAAGAGCGTCAGCGGAGCGAAGCGGATGCACGCGCAAAAACCGGACGGCGGCTTCGCGGACTGGGTCGCTCGGATCGATCTCGTGCCACACACCAGCGAAGAGTTTCAATCGCTCGAAGGCGTGCGTGACCGCCGCTTCGTCAAGGGCAGCGTCGCGTTCGAGGCGCGCAATTGCTGACGCGCATTCCACTTCGGTCGCCCACCACACGATCATGATGGGATCCTTTTCGGCGAGCGCCTGCATTACCTTTGTCGTTGGTTCCGCCATCAGCAACGGCACAATTGCGGACGCGTCCCAGAACTTCATCGCCCGTCCCGTCGGTCTTCGAGGAGCACACGGACGCCGGACGCGCCTTTCTTCAGCCGTGGAGGCTTGGTCGCGAACAGGTCTTTCGGCGCACGACGTCGTGCAGGCCGCACGATACCGTCGCGTACGAGCCGGGCGAGTCGACCATCGTCATCGGGATGATCACTGCTCACGGGCTCGAGTCGCGCCACGGGACGGCCCCGGTCCATGATTAGCACCGGCGAGCCGCCCTTCACGCTGTCGATCAGAGCGCTGAGATTGTTCTTGGCTTCGGAAATACTGGCCTTCTTCATAAGGCTATAATAGCCATGTTGAAATATGTCTTCAAGTCAAATGCGACCTGATCTGCTCAGGCGGCGCTCGCGAGGCCATTTCAGCGGCTGCCTGCTGGGCGGTGCTGTCGGCGACGCGCTTGGTGCTCCGGTGGAGTTTTTCACCATCGAAGAAATCCGCGCCAAATACGGATCGGCAGGAATCGTCGACTACGATCTTGCTTACGGCAGAAGAGGAGCGATCACCGACGACACGCAGATGACGCTCTTTACGGCCGAAGGCGTGCTGCGCGCCAGCGTCAGGTGGCACAATAAGGGGATCTGCCACCCGGCTAGCGTCATTCATCATGCCTACATTCGGTGGCTACACACGCAGGGAGAGCGGAGCCGATCACAGCTCTCGCAAGACAAGATGGACGGCTGGCTGATCGGTGTCGAAAGCTTGCGCGCGCGCCGCGC
>Ga0075434_100001751_pt1 | contig 18645 bp, 16 predicted proteins | sample RhiMethybrSRZTD3_FD_75298 | JGI IMG/M metagenome (GOLD analysis project Ga0075434, IMG submission 75298) | Populus rhizosphere microbial communities from Tennessee, USA - Rhizosphere MetaG P. TD hybrid SRZTD3 | ecosystem: Host-associated > Plants > Roots > Rhizosphere > Soil | place: USA... | reverse complement strand
CATCGATTGTGTAATTGTGGACACCGCCGGCCGCCTGCACACAAAAACCAACCTGATGTCCGAGCTCGAAAAGATGCGGCGAACGGCGCAGCGGCTCATTCCTGGCGCGCCACATGAAGTCTTGCTGGTTATCGACGCAACCACGGGCCAAAATGGCCTTCAGCAAGCAAAATTATTTACCGACTCCGCCGCTGTCACCGGCGTAGTTCTAACGAAACTGGACGGGACCGCCAAGGGCGGCGTTGTCGTCGCCATTGCGCGTGAGCTTGGATTGCCCGTGCGATATGTGGGAGTTGGCGAGAAAGCCGGTGATCTGTTGCCGTTCGATCCGAAAGAGTTCGTCGACTCGCTATTCGAGTGAGGCTAGGTTCAATATTGCGACTGGCGGAATCTCGGATCTGCGCCTTACGTGCAATCTGGAACCGTGGAAGAGCTGCGCTTTCAGCGCCGCGTAGCATTTCATCACGATGCACTGACGCGGCCATGAAATGGCCGCGCTTCCACGGCACTTTTCCGAACTGCTCAGGGTTCTCTCATGAACGCCAGATCTGAAATCGATAACGTCGATGAACTTTGGCTTCAACACGTCCTTTCTCTCGCCCACAAGAGCTTCGGTCTGGCGTCTCCAAATCCTAACGTAGGCGCAGTGATACTGGACGATCGCGATCTTGTCGTTGGTGAGGGCTATCACACATACGACGAGATCAAGCATGCTGAAGTAAAGGCAATCGAGCAGGCAGGCAACAAAGCCCGAGGCGGTACCCTCTACATCAACCTCGAGCCCTGCTCGCACCACGGCCGCACTGCGCCGTGCACGGAAGCAGTGATCGCAGCCGGCATCAGGCGAGTCGTGGCGTGCACTCCGGACCCCAATCCAGTAGTGAGCGGCCGAGGTTTTGCACAGCTCCGGCAAGCGGGCATTCAGGTCGCGTCCGGAATTCTTGAGGAAGAAGCCCGGCCGCTCAATGATGCCTTCGCCAAATACATTCGCTACAAGTTGCCATTGATAACCCTGAAAGCCGGGATGACGCTCGACGGAAAGATTGCGCCGCCCCCCGAGGATCTGTCCGGGACTTTAGGCGCGGGCGGCCCAACCGGCGGCCCAACTGGAGGATGGATCACCAGCGACGAAGCCCGCGCGCACGTCCAGCAGTTGCGCCATCAGCACGACGCCATTCTGGTTGGTGTTGGCACGGTCATCGCCGACAATCCGTTGCTCACCGATCGCAGCGGACTTCCGCGCAGGCGTCCCCTGCTTCGCGTCATCGTGGATTCTCACCTGCGCCTGCCTCTCGATTCGCGCGTAGCGCAAACTGCCAAGCAGGACGTAATGGTCTTCTGTTCCTTCGCCGAAGAAAAGAAAAAGCAGAACCTACGCGAGCATGGAATCGAAGTGGAACAGGTCGCCTCTGCAGGTCCGGACGGTCGGCCGGACTTGCACGCAATTTGCCGCCGCCTTGCAGAACGTGAAATCACCAGCGTGATGATTGAAGGCGGCGCGCTCGTGAACTGGGCCGCGCTTGCATCCGGCATCGCAGACAAAGTCTTCCTTTATTACACACCTAAGATTCTCGCCGGCACTGGCTCAGTTCCATTCGCCACCGGACCCGGTTTCCGCAAGATGAGCGAGGCCGCCCACCTGAAAAGCTTTCGGCTGCACCGATTCGGCGAGGATTTCGCGGTCGAAGGCTACTTGAGGGATCCCTATCTGGACTAATTGATGGAGTGGGTGATTTCGTGAACGATGCTTTTTGCGTAAACTCAAAATCCCGAGTCGCTGGGCTGTTCGGAACCCTTTCGTCGCCTTCGACGTATCTTCAGGCAGGTCACCAACAGCGTCCAGACCTGAAATATACAATGTAAGCGATCATGCGAACGGTCTTAGACATCTTCGCGCAAATCTTCCGAAATCTTTGGGCGCACAAACTCCGCTCGTTCCTCACCATGTTTGGCATCGCATGGGGGGTCGGATCTTTGCTCTTGCTCGTCGGAGTCGGCGAAGGTTTCCGCTCCGGCAACAAACGCGAGATGGCCGAATTCGGCAGGGACATCATGTTTATCTTTCCGGGGCGCGCGCCGGCGGTGCAGGGCAGCATGAACTCAGCACGCTTTTACTTGCTGACCTATGAGGACTATCTGGACATTCGTAAAGCCCCTCACGTTCGCAACGCCGCCCCTCTGATTTCTCGCGAGGATCTGCACGAAGTGAGCGAATTCGCAACTGGCAGCGGCGAAATTGTCGGTACAGAGCCACAACTGAATGAAATTAGTTATCTCCCGTTGAAAGAGGGGCGCTGGCTCAACCAGATGGACGGCGAGCAGCGCCGCAATGTGCTTGTTCTGGGCAATGAGTTGCAGAAGACGTTGTTCCCGGGGCGACCCGCGGTGGGATCGTTCGTCCTTCTTAACGGCCTCAGGTTTGAAGTGGTCGGCAGCATGCCGCATTTAGGCCGCGGAGACAACATGTGGCTGAACATGCGCGGCTACATCCCGTTTTCTGTGATGGCCGCCTCATTCCCGATAAAGGGAGAAAACCACCAGAACTCGATTTCCTTTATTGAATACCAGCCGCGGGTGGCCTCGGAGCACGAGTTGGCGCAGGAAGAAGTTCACAAGATCATCGGGCGCAATCACGGCTTCGATGCCGGCGATCAAAATGCGTTTGACGAATGGGACTCGATTCAATCCTCAAAAATGGTCGGGACTATCTTTGATGTCATGAACGTGTTTTTGGGAGCGGTGGGAATGGTGACGCTGGCTCTAGGCGCAATCGGTGTCATTAATATCATGCTGGTCTCGGTCAGCGAACGTACCCATGAAATCGGACTGCGAAAAGCTTTGGGTGCAACCAATCGCAGCATTCTTTTTCATTTCTTCCTGGAAGGACTGCTTCTCACGTTGGGAAGCGGACTCATTGGAATGGCCTTAGCAGGCGGTTTAATGGCCTTGGTCGGCAATGTTCACGGGCCTGGCGGATTCGATCCGCCCAAGTTGGTTCCGATGTCCGCCCTGCTGGCAATCGGCAGTTTGACCCTGGCCGGAGTCGTCGCCGGTCTGTATCCCGCGCGCAAGGCCGCCATGCTGCAACCGGTGGAAGCGCTCCGGCAGGAATGATGCCATGATGCATGACCTCCTCCAGGAAGCCTACACAGCGATGCGCCACAATCGGCGCCGCACAGCACTGACCATGCTGGGGATGGCCTGGGGCATCGCAACTGTGGTCATGCTGCTTGCTTACGGCAATGGTTTTGGCCAGGCATGCGCCAATATCTTTGCCAATTTCGGTACTAAGCTCGTCATCGTGGTCCCCGATAAGACATCAATGCAGGCGGGCGGTCAAAAAGCGGGAATTCCTGTGCGCTTTACTCGCGAGGACATAGATACCCTGGTCACAAATCTTCCTCAAATCGCGCATATCACCCCCGAGGTTAGTAAACAGGCAAGCGTTCAGTACGAGACGCGAGCTTTCACCTTTCCGGTAACGGGCAACGATCCCAACGTACTCGACATTCGCTCACTTAAGGTAGACCAGGGACGCTTTTACAACCTGGAAGATCAGATTCAACGCGCCCGCGTGGCGGTAATTGGCTCCGAAGCGAAAGAAAAACTATTTTCGGGGCGAAACGCACTCGGCGAACGCATCCGGCTGGACGGTCTCAGCTTCGAGGTGGTCGGCGTGTTGACAGCAAAGATGCAGGAAGGAAACGACGACATAAACCGCGTAGTTTATATCCCATTTACCACGATGGGCGACTTGAAGGATACACGTTACCTGGATTCGATCTGGTTCAACTACCAGACTCCGGAATACGAGCGGCTGGAACTGGCAGTTCGCAGCATTCTTGCGGTACCGCACAAATTCAATCAGTCAGACCATCAGGCTGTGAGAGTGTTCAACCTCATGGTGCAGCTCCATCAATTCGAAACCATCACCCTGGGGCTGAAGATACTCATGGGTTTTATCGGCACACTTACACTTGGCATCGGCGGGGTGGGCCTGATGAACATTATGCTAGTCTCGGTGACGCAGCGGACCCGCGAGATTGGCGTGCAGAAGGCACTAGGCGCCCCGCGGCGTTACATTCTGGTCCAGTTTCTCGCGGAAGCTCTCACCATTACTTTCATCGGCGGCGTGCTTGGAGTGATATTGGCTTACGCGGTCGCGCTTTCCGTCGGCAGGCTTACTTTATACAGCGCGTTCGCCAAGAATGGAGAAGCCGGCGACATTCGGCTGATCATCGCCCCAGGGACCCTCATCGCCTCCACGATGATTCTCGGCGCCGTGGGCCTGGTCAGCGGCATGATCCCTGCCTTTCGCGCCTCTCGCCTGGACCCTATCGAGGCTCTGCGACACGAGTAGTACCAAGCTCCGCGACCGCATCCAAAATAGCTTATTTCTTGCTGAAGCATTGTTTGAAAACCGCGCGCTGTGCCATACGAGTGATTCTCGTAGAAGAGCCGATAATGATTTGGAGGCGGCGCGTACAGTCGGCGCGGTTAGTCTCTTCACTTTTCTTTCCGGATGAACTCTCCCGTGCTCGCATTTATGTCTGCCACCAGCTTGGCGTCATTTCGGCTGCCGCCGTAAATCACGTGCCAGACCAGATTGTTCTCCCCGCGATTCCAATCCAGCAGATAAGAGACGGGAATATCCGGGTTCTCCTGAACGACCTTATCTCCGCCGTGCTTCTGTGCCGTGGTAAACGCTTCATCGGAGTCTATTTTCAGGAAAGCCACATCGAACGCGTTGCCGGGCGTGAACGAATCCTGAGTGCCAGGCGTCACCCCGCGAGCTACGTCCTGCGATTCAACTCCCGACCAGGAATAGGGGCGGGAGGCGCTTTGCGCAGCGGATGTGAATGCTCCACGCCAGAGAGTCGCTTTGCCGTCGTGGCCGTTGCTGTCCTTGCCGGGCTGCGACTGCAATTGATAGGGCTTGGCGTCGGGTGCCCAGCCGCGCGCGGAAATATAGAGTTGCTGAAATACGCTCCGCCCAGTCAGAGGCTCCGGCGGTTTCGGTTTCTCTTCTTCAGACGGCTTCGATCCCGAAGTGCAGCCGAAACCTACCGCGAAACACAAAATCAGCAGCGCAAGCCGTTTCATAAGTGCCCCTCAGCCAGAAAATTGTTTGCGACCGGAATTCTCCGGTCACATTCTACTAAATGCAAGCTCTAATTCCTTCACAGGAAGCGAGCAGCTTCACGGAGATGTCATTCCCGAGCGAAGCAAGGCGAGAATCTTGCGCAGTCGGGGACCCTGTGTTCAAGCCGCGGCGAAGCTGCTGCGCATCGCCTCAACACAAGGTCTCTCGACTACGCGTCGCATTTCATGCATCGCTTCGCTTCAGAGGACATCATTTAGAGATCTCCCTAAAGTGACATATGCACGCAAAGCTCGAGCAACTGCGCCGGGCAATTACAGAAGCAATCGATGACATGACGCCGGAAGATTTCCTGCGTCACCCGGAAGGCAAATGGTGCGCTGCGCAGATTCTGGAACATTTGAACCTTACGTACATCGGGACTGCTAAGAACCTCGAACGTTGTGTCGCTTCCGGGCAAACGCTCGCCAGTGTAGACCGCAGCAGTAAGCGCTCACAACGCTTCGTAGTTACAAAGTTGCGCTGGTTTCCTGGAGGCCGGAAGTCGCCGGAGCGCGTTCTTCCTCGCGGTTTGCCGCCAGAGCAGGTGAAGGTTGAAGTCCTGAAGAATCTGGCAAGCATGGAAAAGGTCATCGCAGATTGCGAAGCGCGCTTCGGGGGCAACAAGCCAGTTGCGGATCATCCCATTCTGGGGCCGCTCACTGTGAAAGAATGGCGAGGATTTCACCTCGCCCATGGTCGCCATCACCTCAGCCAGATTTTGCGCTTGAAAAAGCGCTGAACTATTCGCCTCGTTGAGAACCTGGTACGCCAGCCTTTCGCGCGCTTTCCTGCATTTCGCTCAACTTAGCTTTGGCGTCATCCAAGGCTTTCTGCTTGTCCGCGATTTTCTCTTTGTACTTGGCGTCTTCCTGGTCGAAGCCGCGGGAGTTCTGCACTGCACGCGCGGTGCTGGAATAAAAGTCTGCCTGTTTAATCTGGCGCTCGCGCTGCAGAACGTCGAGTTCGCGTGACAGCAAGTCAACTTTGCCCTTCTGGTCGTCAATCTTTCCTTTCCACTCGCCCGCGGCCTTCTCGCGGTCTTCAGTGGATTGGCCGGCCTTCATCTCTGGCGGTTTCGATGCGTCGGTCTTGTCCTCGGAATTGGCGGCCGACGCTGCATCCCTATTTTCAGACTCCGCCGTGGCCGCACCCACTACACTCACCGTTCCCTTGTCGGGCATGGTGTCGTTGTCGTAAGTCTTCGAAGATTTCGCGCTCCCGGTCTTCGACTTTTTCACCGCGCGCGCATAGTCTCCAAGAGGTTGCGATTGACCCCTTCCGCCGGTCGCTATTCCAGCTACCATCATCAAGGTTGTGACTGCCAAACAAAAAACTCTTTTCATAGCTCTCTCCGTCATGTTCAAGCGTGCGCGCCTCCTGCCCTTTCCCTACCCGCCACGAACCCAGCCAAAACCTTCTCCAGTCGCCTGGCCTCATCTGAGATATCGTTTGCCAAACCAATCGCCGAACCCGCGCTGCTAGCTTTGACCTGGTCCGCCCAGTCCCGAATTGACGCGAGTGAGTTCCGCAATTCCAGCGCCAGCTCTGCTGACTCTTCGGCACGGAGCAACTGCTCGCGCCGTAGTTCCGCCGCCTCGGCGTGATCTGCAATAGCCGCGGCCAATCCCAACATTTCGCCTTCCAGGCCTCGCACCGGAATCAGCGTGATCTTCAGTTCACGCAGTTTTCCGCTCGGAGTTTCGTAATCGCACTCGAAATCATCCTCGTGCAGAGTCTCGAGCAGGGCACGCTGGAACACTTCTCTGACCTGAAGCTCTTCCTCGCCGGCCAGAAATGTCCTACTCTCGCGGAACAGGTCTGCCACGCTCATCCCCAAAGGAGAGGCAAATCCGAGAATTCGGCGCCCCGCGGCATTGGCCTGCCGCACCAATCCAGTTGGTGCGATGAACACCATCCCCACAGGAAGATTGGCGATGATCGAGGCGGTAATATGCTCCGACGTCTTCGTTCGGCGTCGCTGCTGTTGCTGTTCATTCTGCAAAGCGAACTTCTGCTGCTTCAGTTGCTGAATCACTGTGTAGGCTTGCAGGGGCAGCGACAGCTCGGCGCTTGATTGAGCGGGAATTTCGCCATCCTCCACGATTTTGCGTCGCAACAACCGGACCGCCAGGATCGCAGCTAGAAACGCGCTTACCGAAGCGAAGAGCACGATTGCTGCTCGAACAAATAGGGGATTGGTCAGCAGCTTCACATCTGCCTCCAATACCAATGCAAAAACTGCTGACCAAAGAAAAACGCCACCAGCCCCATGCTGCCCAGGAAGACCCCGAACGGCATCTGATGGCGTCGCAGCGCTACTTGCGCCGAAGCCCATGCGTTCCTCCGGGCGGCCGCCCCGGATTCACCAAACACATGCTTCCGCCGCTGCAAACGTTTGATCCATACAGCGAAAACTGTCCACAAGCCGAAAAATGATCCAGCAATTGATCCCGCCAGCATGGTCAGGATCGTGAGGCGCAGACCGACAAACGCGCCAATCATCGCCATCAGTTTCACGTCGCCGAATCCCATGCCTTCAATACCGCGCCATCGCAAGTAGATGACACCCACTCCGTAAAGGAACGAAGCACCGACCACCGTGCCCAGCGCAGAGTCTGCCAGCGAAAACACTCGCCAGGAGAGGTCGGAACTCACAGGCAACTGAACCACTCCCGGCAAAACCAGCGAGAGCAGATCATTAACCGGAACTACCAGGCTGAAAATGAGCCCCAAAGCCAATCCCGTGAGCGTCAGCTTGTCCGGAAGCAGATGCGTCTCGGCGTCGGTGAAAATCAGGCCGAGCAACAGGAATCCAAAAACCGCGCACTTCAGCATTGCCAGTGTCAGGCCGAGATGCCAATAGCAAAGGAGAAACAGTCCACCGGTCAGTAGTTCGACAGCGGCATAGCGCGGCGTAATCTTCCCGGAACACTGGCGGCAGCGCCCGCGCAGAATCGCCCAACTGAAGACCGGGAGGTTGTCATAAAACCGGATCGGCTTACCGCAGTGCGGACACGCCGACCCTGGCCGCACGACAGATAACCCACGCGGCATCCGATAGATACACACGTTCAGGAAGCTGCCGAACACCAGCCCCAGCGCGAAAATCCCCCCGGCAATGACCCGATCCACCCCTGCCTCCAGATACACTTCGCCCGCCGATAGCGGGCATAACTGGCCCGATTATATGGCTTGAGTGCTGAGGCTACCTGGGTACAAAGGTCATTGGACGAAAGGACAAAGAAAGCGACGCTGACATTCCGCAACTGGCTTGCTGCGCCATTTCGAGCTTTCGAGGTTAGGGGAATCTACCTACTGCTTTGATCACGAACCCGCCGCGCCGCATCCTACGCTCCTCATAACTTGGGAATATACTTTTCGCGACAAGGAGTGATTGGATGAAAGTGAGCTGGCGCATTGGGTCCGTTCTGCTGCTAATTCTGGATTTACGTCTCGTCTCGAGACCGCAAGCGGGAACCCAGACCATGCGTCCAGTCATCCGCGGGCGACAGGCTGCCGTCTCCTCCATGCGGATTCAGGCGACTGAGGCTGCGCGAAGAATTCTTGACGCTGGCGGCAACGCCTTCGACGCTGCCGTTGCCGGCCAGGCCGTTCTGGGCCTCACCGACTTCGCCGACAACGGAGTTGGTAGTGACGCCGTTGTTCTTGTCTATTCGGCGCAGGGTAAGAAGGTCTACTCGATCAACGCCGAGCCGAAGGCGCCCAAGCTGGCCACCATTGACTGGTACGAGAAAAACAATGGCGGCAAGATTCCTGAGAGTGACGGACTGCTTTCCGGCGGCATTCCAGGAGTGGTGGATGCCTGGTACGTGCTTCTCGATCGCTGGGGCACGATGAGCTTCGAGCAGATCCTTCAACCCGCAATCGAAATGGCCGAAGACGGCTTTCCGCTTGGCGAATCGAGCGCTGGGGACATTGCCAGCACGAAGAAGATTCTCAAATATCCGAGCACCGTGAAAATTTACCTGCCGAATGGCAAGCCGCCAAATCCCGGCGAGATTTTCCGCAATCCCGATCTCGCGGCCACTTTGCGAAAGCTGGTTGAAGCGGAGCGGGCAAACAAGGCAAAGGGCCGGCACGAAGCGCTCAAAGCTGCGCGCGATCGATTCTACAAAGGGGATATCGCACGCGAGCTTGCAGAGTTCTCAGAGACAAACGGCGGCTTATTCCGCTACGAAGATTTCGCTGGCTACGCAGCGGAGGTCCAAACGCCGGTTTCGATTTCCTACCGCGGCTATCAAATCTACAAAAATCCCTCGGCAAGTCAGGGTCCGACTGAGTTGATCGCTCTCAATCTTCTCGAAGGATTCGATCTCAAAGGTCTCGGCCACAATAGTCCCGACTTTCTTCACACCAGCATCGAAGCCATAAAACTCGCGATGGCCGATCGCGAAAAATATCTCGGTGATCAGGACTTCATCAAGATTCCCTATGATCGCTTGCTCTCGAAAGATTACGCACGCGACCGCCGGAAATTAATAGATCCACAACACGCCTCTTTGGAACTCCGTCCAGGCTCTGCTGGGAACTCTGGCGACGACACAGCACAATCGGTCACGCCAGTTCTCACCGGCAACGCGAAACACGATGGCGATACCAGCTACATCGCAGTCGTAGACAAGGACCGCAACATGGTGAGCTTCGAACCCAGCCTGCACAGCTCATTCGGAACCGGCGTTGCCATGGGAAATACCGGAATCATTTTCAATTGTCGCGGCGATTACTATTCTCTGGTTCGTGGCGAGGCCAATGCACTTGAGCCCGGCAAGCGTCCGCGCAGCACACTACAAAGTACGCTAGTCATGAAAGATGGCCAGCCCTATGCCATCCTCGGCAGCCCCGGCGGCGACGATCAGATCATGCGCACCATGCAAACTCTCGTCAACATAGTCGACTTCGGAATGAACATTCAGCAGGCGATCGAAGCGCCTCGCTGGTCGTCCAAAAGTTTTCCGGCGTCGCCGTTCCCTCACACCATGTATCCCGGTGATATGGCGGTCGAGGCGAGAATTCCAGAAGCTACTCGTCAATCCCTGATCGCGCGTGGTCACAAGCTGCGAGTTGTCGGGCCCTGGTCGCTGGGATCAAACGCTGGCATCGTAATTGATCCTGCAAGTAACGTCTTGAGCGCGGGCGCCGATCCGCGGGTTGAAGCGTACGCGTGGGCGTGGTAGCTCGAATGAGTTGCTGAGGATTACGCCGCTTGCGAGTTCGCCATAGCAGGCGACTCGGGAAGGAAAACCGCAAAAACCGTACCGCTGCTGCTCCCATTCGTTCGGCTAGCAACCCTCATCCAGCCGCCGTGCTTCTGCACGGTGCCGTAAGCCAGCCAAAGGCCGAGTCCCGTTCCGTGGTCTTTCTTGGTGGTATAGAAAGGTTCGAAAATGTGCGGCAGGTCAGCCGGCTTGATGCCGTTTCCTGTATCGGCGATCGTTATGCGCACGCCTGAGCGTTCTTGTCCGGAGTATTCCCGAGCGCGAACGACCCGCAAACGCAACCTCCCACCTGAAGGCATTGCGTCAATGGCATTGAGCATGAGGTTTGAGAGTAGTTGCCGCAGTTCGCCAGGGTAGCCTCGGATTTCCAAATCCTCGCCGCAATACTTGTCCACGGCAATACTTTTTGTTTGCAGCTTGCGCAAATACAATTGCAAGACCTCTTCCAGGATCTTGCCAGCATCGAGCGGCTCGGGCGAAGTGGTTTCGCGCACGAAGCCGAGCGCCTGCTGAGCAATTGCATCGAGCCTGCCGATTTCCTGCTCGGCCAGCCGCAGGTATTCATCGCGGCCATTGGCATCGCGGCGAGCAAGGTAAACAAGATTGGTCAGCGCCTCGAGCGGATTCTTGATCTCATGCGCTATGGCTGCTGTCAGCCTGCCTGCCGTGGCAAGGCGCTCGTTACGCCGAAGCGCCTGCTCCGTGCGTTTCTGCGCGCTCACATCGCGCGCGATTGCCGAAGCGCCAATCAACTTCCCTTCTTCGTTGCGCAATGGCGAAACTGAGAGCAGCACTGTTAAACGTGTTCCATTTTTATCCAACCGCTCCGTTTGATAACTGCCGACTCGCTCCTCGCGATTCAGGCGCGCCATGTTGTTGCCAAATTCTTCTAGCTTGTCGGGGGGAACAAGAACGGAGATTGGCCTGCCCGTGATTTCAGCGGCGGTGTATCCGTAAAGCGTTTCCGCGCCGCGGTTCCAACTCGTCACAATTCCATCCACGGTGAAGCTGACGATAGCGTCTTCCGACGAGGTCACGATCGCCGCCAACTGCTGTCTTACTTCATCCGCCTTTTCTTCTGCCCGCGATCGCTGGCGCGCGAGACCCGCGACCAGCACGGAAATCAGCACGAACACTCCCACGCGCTGCAGTTCGATCTGCGACATTCCCAGGCTGGCCTTCGGGCCAAAGACGGAATAATCGAGCACCAGAGCAGAACTGAATGTGCACAGCACTGCGGGCCCGAAGCCGAAGAATCGCGCCACGAAAACTACGGCAAGAATGAAAATGACAAACGGATCCTGATGCATCACCGGCGAGAGCCACCAGATGCACCACGAGAGCGCGGTCGCCGCAAGCGCTGAACCATACCAGGCCACGCGATCGGACCATCGTGGTTCAAATCGATGAATCGGAATGTAGTGGTTGTGCATGACCCGATTGACGAGTGGCGAACTTCAAAAAGCGGCGGGCGTCACGCGAAAGCTTGTAACCGAATTTAGCACGAATTCTGAATGGTGCTCACACCAGAGGACAAAAAAAACGCGGCGAATCGCCGCGCTTCAGTGCAAAGAATTTCACTACTGCTGATCAGACGCTCCCGCGCTTGCCGCAGGCGCTCGCGCAGGCTTGGTCGTGGGTACCAAAGTAACCGGTGACTGCAGCGTGAACGTCAATATTTTCTCCGACGAGAGCTTAATGTCGGGCTTCTTGCTGGCTGCTTGTACGCCAGTTCTGCGCCAGCACCGGCGACTGATCCGATGGCCGCGCCTTTACCGCCGCCGAAAATTCCGCCGAGAATCGCGCCGGCAACTGCGCCGCCTCCCACTTTGGCCGCAGTGTTCTTTCCGCGCGATCCAGTTTCCTGCTTGAAGTGATCGGTTTCAATGTTGTAGTACTTCTCGCCAACCTTGATGCGATCAAGCTGCAGTTCCAACAACGCGCGGCCCGCAAATTTGCCTGAAGCCTGCGCGTTCACAACGTGTCCTTCGACATCGTAATGAGCAGGGACCACCACGTCGCCGTCCACCGCGAGAGGCGCGTCCAGTGTCGCGTGGAATGTATCGCCGACCTGAGCCGTTGCGCTGTCAATCGGATCGATCAGACGCACGGGAATGACAGCCCCTGACGGCACCGTGACTCTCTTCGGCTCGGGAGGTGGTGCGGGCGCAGGCGCTGCCTGCTGGACCGCTGGTGGCGGGTCCTGCACTTGAGAACTGGAAACATTCTGCTGCTGCGGACGCGGCGTTGCATCGGCCATCTGCTGGTTGGAATCAGACGTGCGCCGCGACTTCTTCTGCGATGGTGACGGCTTCGATGGCTTTGAGCGCGGAGCAGGCGTGGGTGCAGGTTCCTGCGCTGGTGCGGCCTCAGGCGCCGAGTCGGCAGCGGCAGCCTGCATCGAGCCAACCTGCAAATTGTTAATTACAGTTTTGACGCCGGGTTCCGAAGCCGCGTACTTCGCGGCCGCGTCCCGTTGAGCGTCGTTGTCAACCGTACCGGAAAGCGTGACCACACCTTTATCAGATTGCACATTCAGTTGCTTGCCTTGCAGTCCTGAGTCAGAGGCCAACTTCGACTGAATGTCAGAGATGACTCGATTGTCGTTCGCGGGTTTTGCGCATGCGATTGTGATCGCGAGTGCCGAAATGAGCAGAACCATCCGCCAGCGAAGAGATGAACTCGCCTTCATAAAGATTTACTCCTGAGTTGAGCCGGGTGAATCCAGTTTACCCCAAACGCCACCATCCCCCAACGTCAGGTCAGATGGCCGCAGGGAGATTCAGAAGGTTAGATGCGTCTTCTGCCTGATATTCGCGGAAAGAGGGTAAGGGTGCGGAATCTGTTTCTCAGTGAATGAACTTGTAATCCAGGATGGACGCGGCAAACTCATGCTGGGCCGTGTCCTCATGCGTCTTCTTCATGCGCGTAATTCGGCCCTGACACAGCACTTTGCTGTTCTTCTGGCCCGAGATTTCCTCCGGCATCTCGAAGACCATTTCGACCAGTGTATTCTCGGGAAACTTCTGCGGTCCAATCAGCAGCACACCTGACTGGCTCAGGTTCTGAATGGTGCCCTCGCTCCACGTTCCCAGGTTCTTCACACGATAACGAACCGGCGCATCGAGCTTGATCCGACGTGCGCGCGGCACCCAGCTCTGCTTGCGCGCATGCGGGCGCCGCTTCGTTGTAGCCGGCTCAGCTGCGTCCTGGCTAAGACGCTCCGTGCGCCGCATGGTCGCCCAGTCGTATTTGAACTCGGCGGCGCACAACAGGCACACCTGATAGTACTGACCGTCGGCGGCGCGACGGGGCCAGGAAAATTCATGCGAACAACGGCCTAGGAGAAGAACATCGAGCAACTTCTGGGGCATAGGTAAACCTAGCTGGCAAGCGTAGGCAAACCTATGATCCGATGGAACCGGCAAACGCGGTAGGTTACTTTCGTGTACTCGCTCTCACAGCGCCAGGGCAAGATGAACTTGTGGAACCGATACTTGCATCCACAGCCTCAGACGTATCATGTGCAAATGGAAGCTGTTACGGCTTTTGTGCTTGCCGGCGGCAAAAGCTCGCGTATGGGACGCGATAAGGCCCTTCTGGAGCTCCGAGGCAAGCCTTTGCTGCAACGGGCCATCGAACTTGCACGCACGGCCGCGCACGACGTGAGAATAGTTGGCGACCCCGAAAAATATGCGTGTTTCGGGCGCGTTGTGGCCGACATACACACTAATCGTGGCCCTCTTGGCGGAATTCACGCTGCACTGGCCAACACAGCCACAGAGCTAAACCTGATTCTCGCAACCGATCTGCCATCTATTCAGCCCGGATTTTTGAAGCACTTAATCACCACAGCAGAATCTACCGATGCTCTAGTCACTGTTCCACGCGTCGACGAGTATTTTGAACCGCTCTGTGCTGTGTATCGCAAGAACTTTGCGGAAATTGCACACACTGCGCTGTCGCAAGGCAGAAACAAAGTTGACGCGCTGTTCGCGGAGACCAACACGCGCGCCGTCACGCGACACGAGATCGTGCGCGCGGGATTTAGTACGAGCATGTTTCGCAATTTGAACACTCCTGATGATCTGGCCCAGGTTGAAAGCGATCTTTGACCACTGTTTCCCTGCGATCTCGGCGATCCCTCCGCGAACTCTGCGGTTAAAGGCTTTTTGCTGTTCCCATTTTTGACCAAGTATCATGGGCAGACGGATTGCTGCATGGGCACTCTGACCACACAACCCGAAGTCAACACCGCCACAGCCACCGAGCGCTCCGGGCCTTACATTCAATTCACCCACGTTTCGAAAGCCTTCGGCGATAAGACGGTCCTCGATGATGTCAGCTTCGAAGTCAATCCCGCAGAGACAGTCTGCATCCTCGGACGAAGCGGCGTGGGCAAGTCTGTCTCGCTCCAGCACATCCTCGGCTTTCTAAAGCCGGACTCGGGGCGCATCGTTGTCGCGCACGAAGATATCACTGACTACGGAGAGCATGACCTCGAGCGCATTCGCAAGAAAGTCACCATGGTGTTTCAGAGCGGAGCCCTGTTCGACTCACTGACAGTCGGCGAGAACGTCGCCTTCCCTCTTCGCGAACGCAAGGACCTAAGCGAAGATCAGATTTTTCAGATCGTGAACGGCCTGCTTGAAATGGTGGGTGTTAAGCACATGGCCGAACAGTTCCCTTCCGAGCTTTCGACTGGCATGAAACGGTCAGTCGCGATTGCACGAGCGCTGGCGTCGCAACCAGAATGCGTCCTCTATGACGAGCCCACCACGATGGTTGATCCCCTCATGGCCCAACTGCTTGGCGATCTCATGAAACGGCTGAAATTACAGTTACACCTCACCAGCGTTGTGGTGACGCACGACATGCGCCTGGCAAAGAAACTTGCCGATCGCGTCGTCTTTCTGCACGAGAGCCGGGTATTGTTCTTCGGGACTTACCCGGATATGGAAAAATGCAACGAGCCCATTGTGCAGGAATTTCTCAAACTGGATGAACTTGACCTCGGTGCTTAACTCTCTTTGAGGCGCTTATTTCAGGCCCGGCTCGAATTCGCCAGACCTTAATACCGGTCACTGGTTTACCACGTTAATTGGGTGATCTCCCCCATGCGATTACCAAATTACCCGGATCGCTCCAAGTGCCACGATCCAGTTACGATCTCGTTGGTGTTTAATTCACTGCCCAGGAGACGGAACGATGAACTCCGATACGCTTCAAGGCAAGTGGAAGCAAGCGAAAGGCGCCATCAAAGAGCGTTGGGGAAAGCTTACTGATGACGACCTCGATGTGATCAACGGACAGCGCGATCAGCTGGTTGGACGAGTCCAGGAACGCTATGGGTTCGAGAAAGATCAGGCCCAGAAGCAGGTAGATGAATGGATGCACTCCGACTGGGGCCGCAACTACGAAGAAGAGGAAAGAATCAAAAGAGCAAGTTAGTATCCGTGGGACAGCTCACCGCTTCCCATCCAGCCGCGGTTTGCTGGATGGGACGGGGCTGCCCGCTAAGATAGCTCAGGCTGTAGCCGACGCCGCAGGGGCGGAAACAGCTGAAGGAATCACAACCTCCACAATCGTTCCAGGGTCCGCATTCAGCATCCGCAACTCGCCACCCAACTCCCGGGCGCGCTCCCGCATTCCGCCGATGCCAACTCCAATACTGCCTGGTTGTAATTGCATGGTCGGTTCACTTACCCCTTTGCCATCATCCGAAACTTGAATCGTCAGCTTACCCTCCCGTTGCCCAATCTTCACATTTGCGGTGCTCGCCGAGGAGTGTCGCAGTACATTCGTCAACGCCTCCTGGACGATGCGAAACACCGTCCGTTCCAGCTGTGGTGAAAGGCGCGGAAAATCGGGCGGCTGCAGGTTTAGGGTCGTCTTAATGCCGCTGCGATCATTCACGCCGTCAACCAGCCATCGTAAGACTGAAATCAGTCCGCCTTCATCGAGCAGAGGCGGATGCAGCAGATGAGACATGCTGCGGACCTCGCGGATAGCCCGATCGATCACCTCACTCGCTTGCGCCGCAAGCTTCCCGTGACCATTTAGGCCCGCGCGCTGCTGCATGGTATCGAGCATGATCTTCGCGGCCGCGAGCTCCTGGCCAATCCCGTCGTGGAGATCGCGGGCAAAGCGCCGGCGTTCTTCGTCTTGGGTGCTCATCAAATGCCCGGAGAGCTTGCGCAGTTCGCGATTGAGCGCCTCCAGCTGTTTCGCCTGGCGGTTCAACTCGACGAAGACGCTCACCTTGGCGCGAAGTAGTTCAGGAACAACGGGAACCGAAATATAATCAACGGCGCCGCGCTGGTATCCCTTCAGGCGGTCCAAGTCCGTCAGATGCACAGCGGAGATAAAGATGATCGCGGTGCGTTGAAACCGCGGATGTTCTCGGATCATTCCGGCCAACTCAAAGCCGTCGATCTCGGGCATGCTGACGTCCATCAGCACAACCGCAACATCGTTTTTCAGGAGGATATCGAGGGCTTCTCGCGCCGAATTCGCCTTCAGCAGGTTCTCGCCTAATTCAGCGAGCATCACCTCATACGTCATCAGCTTCGAGGGCTGATCGTCCACCATCAAAATGTTGATTTGTTGTGGCATGGCCCTGTGCTCCTCTCCCGTTACCTGTGCAGCCACATACGAAGCGCCGATAGCAGTTGATCTGTATTTACCGGCTTTGCCAAATATTCGGACGCACCCGCTTCAAGGCATTTTTCGCGGTCGCCTTTCATGGCCTTGGCGGTCAAGGCGACAATCGGTAATCTGCGCAACGCCGTGTTCTGCCGGATTACTTGCATCGTCTCGAACCCGTCCATCTCCGGCATCATGATGTCCATGAGCACGATGGCAACGTCGGGTGTTGACTTGAGCAACTCGATGGCCTGGCGACCAGTGCCGGCAGTCAACACCTTCATCCCGCGCCGCTCGAGAACGCTGCTGAGCGCGAAGATGTTTCGCACATCGTCGTCCACGATAAGCACTTTCTTTCCTACTAGTGCATCGTCGGAGCCATGCAGGCGTTCCAGCATCTTCTTTTTTTCGGCTGGCAAGTCTGCGACCACGCGGTGCAGGAACAATGCCGTTTCGTCCAGCAGACGCTCGGGCGACTCTACGTTCTTCACCACCACGCTGCGAGCAAGGGTATGCAAGCGCGCGTCTTCTTCCGAAGACAATTCCCTGCCGGTGAATACCACCACGGGCAGATCGGCCAGGTTGGGATTGTCCCGGAACCGCTCCAGCACCTCGAACCCCGACATGTCGGGCAGCCGAAGGTCCAGTACCGCGCAATCAAAACCGTCGTTCGTGGCGGCTTCCAACGCCTCCGCGCCTGTTGAAACCACGGTTACGTCGATGTCCTCATGTCCGAGCAGCTCTCTGATGCTGAGCTGCTCAGCCGGATTGTCCTCAACTACCAGGAGCCGCTTGCGACGTGGTGTGGAGTACTGTTTTAGCCGTGACAAGGCGGCGCTGATTCCTTCCGTCGTAGTGGGCTTGGTCACAAACGAAAATGCTCCTCGCGCCAGCCCGTGATGCCGGTCTTCGTCGAGGGTCAGCATCTGCACTGGAATATGCCGGGTAGCCGAGTCCTGTTTCAAATGATTCAAGACCGTCCAGCCGAGCATGTCGGGCAAGAACACATCCAGCGAAACTGCGGTTGGGTGATACTCGCGCGCCAGTGCCAGCGCCTCGGCCCCGCGCTGAGCAACCAAAACTTTGAACCCTTTGTCGCGCGACAGATCGCACAGCACACGAGCATAGTGCGGATCGTCCTCGACGATGAGTAGCACTTCGTCCCCAGACTCTACATGGTTGCGGTCATCTGGAATAACCTCGCTGGGCACCTCAGCGACTTTCATCGAACCCAGCTGGATTGGAGTCGAGGTAGAAATGCGGTCCGGCGATGCAACCACCGTCGGGCCGACATAGGTCTGTGGCAGGTAAAGCGTAAAAATACTTCCTTGCCCGGGGGCGCTGGTCAACTGGATCTCGCCGCCGAGCAAACTCGCCAGCTCGCGACTGATAGCGAGTCCCAGACCAGTGCCGCCGTACTTGCGGCTGGTGCCGGCATCGGCTTGCTGAAATGCCTCGAAGATGATGCGTTGTTTCTCTGGCGGAATGCCAATGCCGGTATCAGAGACTTCGAATGCCACAACCGAAGCTGCACTGCCAAGAATGGGATGGTCCGCGGACCAACCCTGCTTGGCTGCTGAAACCGAGAGTCGAACACCACCTTTGTCAGTGAATTTAAAT
>Ga0075434_100001749_pt1 | contig 18665 bp, 17 predicted proteins | sample RhiMethybrSRZTD3_FD_75298 | JGI IMG/M metagenome (GOLD analysis project Ga0075434, IMG submission 75298) | Populus rhizosphere microbial communities from Tennessee, USA - Rhizosphere MetaG P. TD hybrid SRZTD3 | ecosystem: Host-associated > Plants > Roots > Rhizosphere > Soil | place: USA... | reverse complement strand
TGACCCGCCAGTTCCTGGAGAACCAGGGCTACCTGGTTCTGGAAGCCGCGGACGGCGCGGCAGCGGTGCAGATCTGCGTCGCTCACCAGGGCACGATTCACCTGCTGCTGACGGACGTCATCATGCCAGGCATGAATGGGCGCGAACTCGCACACCGCGTCTCTGAAATACGCCCGAACATCAAGGTCATGTACATGTCGGGTTACACGGAGAATGCGATCGGCCACAACGGCACGCTGGATGCGGGCATTACCCTCCTTCAGAAGCCCTTTACCCTTCACGCCCTGAAAGCCAAGGTGCGCGAAGTGCTCGACCAAACCAGGCTCCCCCAGGAGGTTGCCATGTCTGCTCGTGCTGTAGTGAATCAAGCCCGGGTGCCCCGGGAAAAAATCCCTGCCTTCCGTGCGCAGCGCTTCAATCTGCACTTGCCGCTGCGTTATCGCGAGGTAGGAGAACAGGGTTGGCGCCAGGGCACGACCGCCAACATCAGCCGCTCGGGATTGCTCTTCGAAGCTGAAGAGGTTCTGAAACCGAACGCTCAACTGGAAATCAACCTGGTCTTGCCCGCGGAGATTGCGGGACTCAGCCCCACGGAAGTGGTCTGCCGCGGCGAGGTCGTACGCGCGGTGGATTCTTCGGAAGGCACGTCTACGAGTCCAGCGCTCGCGGCCAAGATCCTGCAGTATCACTTCCAGCACGGTTCCCGCCTGCCGGAAGCGTAGAAACACGTAAGCAGAGACGCCGCCTCCGTCTTGTTCGCCAGGCGCCAGCCTGGCAAAAACTCCCAGGTTCTGCGGTGCGTGCTTGGCGCCCGAGAGGTCCGTGCAGCGACGGGGCCTTCTCTCCCATCAGCCTTCCTGACAGGCAACCTGCTTCTTGCCACCCGACTCGGAGAGTTATTACAATCGTAATAACAGCAGGAGGAACGATGGTGGAACTGAAGGTCCGGAGATTCGGAAATTCGCTTGGTGTTGTTCTGCCCAAGAGCGTCATCGATCGCCTTAATACCGGCGACGGCAAACCCCTGTTTCTCATCGAGGCGCCAGACGGCAGCTATCGGCTCACGCCCTACGATCCCGCGTTTGAGAAGAAGATGGCGGTTGCCGAGGACATCATCAAGCGCTACCCGAATACCTTGCGCGTCCTCTCCAAGTGAAGACACCTACATGGATTGAAGAACAGGATGTGCTAGCGCTTCACGACCGTTTAATCGCGCTGCACGGCGGTGCCCTAGGCCTGCGGGATGCTGGCCTGTTGCGGTCTGCACTAGCTCGACCTCGGCAGCATTTCGCTTATGACACCTCGCCCAACTTAATCAGTCTGGCCGCTATTTACACGGTTGGCATCGTGAAGAACCACCCCTTCTTGGATGGGAATAAGCGAACAGGTTTCGTCGTGGGCGTAATGTTCCTGGAATTGAACGGCTATCGATTCATCGCAAGCGAAGAGGAAGCGGCGCAGGCGGTGTTGTCGGTCGCCGCTGGCAAAATGAGGGAGGAAGGGTACGCTGCATTTCTACGCGCGAGTGTGAAACGAATTAGGAAGTAGCCAACGGCTTCCAACTCCCGCGGTGATTGGATGGAGCGGAATCGCTTCGACGGGCGAGGACGCCCGTCGCGCCACCCACAATCCGATGTTTCCGCTATCGGTCTTCCTGACGACCTGCGACTGATGACTGGCGACTCTCTTCGAGGGACTGAAGACTTTCCTCTCGCAGCTTTTCAACTCTCTCGGCCATCGCGAACTTAAGTTCGTCGATCCCTTTACCGGTAACGGCCGAGATTGGGAACAACTCCAGGTGGTTCTTCTTGCAGTACAGCTTCAGTTTCGAGAGCTTGTCTTTGTTCGCGACGTCGATCTTCGAGGCAACCATCAGCATCGGCTTCTCGGCGAGATGGGCGCCGAAGCTATCGAGTTCGCCCATAATCACTTCAACATCTTTTACGACGTCGGGACGACCGCTGGAATCGGATACGTCCACCAAATGAACGAGCAAGCGCGTGCGCTCGATGTGGCGCAGAAACTGTGTACCCAGCCCGGCGCCCTGGTGCGCGCCTTCAATCAGGCCGGGGATGTCGGCGACGACGAAGCTGATTTCGTCTTTCTTGTCTCCGACCGCGACTACGCCCAGGTTGGGCTGGAGCGTGGTAAACGGATAGTCGGCGATCTTCGGGCGCGCCGCAGAGATGCGCGAAATCAGTGTCGACTTGCCTACGTTCGGATATCCCACCAGACCCACATCCGCGAGAAGCTTCAACTCCAGGCGAAAGACGCGTTCTTCCCCGGGCCGTCCATCTTCGTGTTCGCGCGGGGCCTGATGGGTGGACGTGGCGAAGCGGGCATTGCCGCGTCCTCCGCGGCCACCATGAGCAATGACGATGCGTTCGTCAGGATGGGAGAAGTCCCAGACCTTGTCGCCAGTTTCTTGGTCGTAGGCGACGGTTCCCACCGGGACTTTGAGTATGACGTCGGCACCCTCTCGTCCAGTTTTGTTGGATCCCTCGCCGTGGCGTCCGCGCTCGGCTTTGTATTCAGGATTGAACCGGAAATGCACCAGCGTGTTGTGGCGCTCGCTCGATTCCATGACCACGTCGCCACCTTTGCCGCCATCGCCGCCGGAGGGCCCACCTCGCGGAACGAACTTCTCGCGGCGAAACGCGAGGCAGCCGTTGCCGCCGTCGCCGGCTTTGACTCGGATTGTGGCTTCGTCAATAAACATCAGTCGTCGGTCGTTGGTCGTTGGTCGTTGGCAACAACAACAGCCTGGTGTGGGATCCGATTCATTTAGCTGTCCGTTTCAAGCCTTCTCCGACTGACACAACGACCGTGATGTTCGGGTAGTCGAAGTACTGGTGGCCGCTATGGATCGCCATTGCGTCTACCTTCTGCAAAGTCATGTCCCAGTCCAACCTAGGCTGCTTCCAACAAAATGATTGCCCTGATGCATCTTGCGTTATTTCGATCCTGCCCTTTTTCGAAGTCTGCGGTTGCAGCGAGCACCAGACTATTTTGGCTCGTGTTTGCGCGAAACTTTTCCCGCTCCGATAGAAGGTCGGAGTCGTCCCGGCTGCCATTTGATAGCCGAAGGACGACTTGTTGTAAGCACGCAACGTCCTCACGATCATTGATTATGAACCAAAGCGTCGAACCGTCCTGTGATTCACCAAAATCTACGTCAATCATGCGCCAACCGATCTACAAAACAAAAGCCTCGGCCCGAAGGCGAGGCTATGGGAATCTGGATGTTGAATTCCTTCGTGCTCCTTCGTGTCCTTAGTGGTTTAAGGTTGTTCTCGACGCGACGGGAGCACGAGGGCGTACTTACTTCGCCTCGACAGGTTCCACCATGACGTACTTGCCCATCGAGCCGCGATCCTTGAAGATGATGCGGCCGGTGATTTTCGCGAAGAGTGTGTCGTCTTTGCCGCGGCCGACGTTGAGGCCGGGCTTCACCCGCGTGCCACGCTGCCGGACGATGATGGTCCCGCCGGGAACGACCTGCCCGCCGAATGCTTTGAAGCCAAGCCGCTGCGCGTTCGAATCGCGGCCGTTTCGTGAACTTCCTAAACCCTTCTTATGTGCCATAACTTAGTTCTCAGTTCTCGGTTCTCAGTTCTCAGACAAGAACGGAGAACCGCATCTCTTTAATTTCTTATTTCTTCTTCTTTGCTGGAGCCTTCTTTGCAGCAGATTTCTTTGCCGCTTTCTTCTTCGCGGGCGCTTTTTCGGCCGCCGCTTCCACGACTTCGGGTTTCTTGGCTTTGGGCTCTTTCTTCGGAAGATCGGGAGCCTTGAAGGACTGGCCGTCGAATGCGATCTCGGTGATGCGGACCGCGCTGAAGGACTGGCGATGTCCGCGTAACTTCTTGTACTGTTTCTTGCGCTTGTAGTGGAAGACAATGACCTTTGCTCCGCGTCCTTGCTCCACCACCTCGCCGACCACGCGCGCTTCGGATTGCGGGCGAGCGATCTCGCCTTCCGCGCCAGAAACGGCCAAAACGTCGTTGAACTCCACCTGGCCGTCGGTGCCGAGCTTCTCTACCCGAATCACATCGCCGGGCGCCACCCGGTACTGCTTACCACCGGCGCGGATGACCGCGTACATATGTTGCCTCCGAAATTCCCCCAACGCACACGAGCGCTCGTAGGGGGAACCCTGTTAAATGTCTTTGCTTGCTGTGTGTTGCCGCGAGGCGCTTTCCTCAGCCACGGCGGGCGGCCCAGAACGGTTCCGCAGATACAGGCAAACTCAAGTATTTTAGCGTGCACTACGGAAGTCGGTCAAACTAAAAGGGATGAATTCACCACAGCGAGACAGAGGCACAGAGGAAAGCGTGTATTTCTTCAAAAGGGTTAGTGCGTTTGGATCGACAAGGAAAGTTTCTCGACGAAGATGCCCGCCTTTCTCTGTGTCTCTGTGACTCCGTGGTAAAAGGCCGTTGCGCGTGGCCTGAGGACCTGCTTTTGTGCGACAATGCGTCGCCCTTCGAGGAGGATTGCGATGCTGCCAAAGCCTTTGATGCCCCTGTTTCTAGTTCTTCTCATGTTCAGCACCCTGGGCGCTGCTCCACCAAAGAAGTCGCCAGCCAAAACGTCGGGCGGACCCGACAAGGCCCTTCTGCAGAAGATCTGGGATGGTTGGAGTACTCTCGACCCGGAGAATACGGCTCAGTACTATGCGCAGGGCCCGCACACGTTCTTCGACATCGCGCCTCTGAAGTATTCCAGCTGGGATGAGTATCAAAAAGGGGTCGTGAACGTGCTCGCAGACTTTAAGTCCGCGAAGCTGACCGTAAATGACGATGCCGAAATCCACACCATCGGCGACCACGCGTGGGGTTACTCCACGGTGAAAGAAGATGCGGTGATGAAGTCAGGAAAGCGTGAGATGGGAACCTTCCGCTGGACCTTCGTGTTTGAAAAGCAGAACGGGAAGTGGCTGCTCGTGCATGAGCATATCTCGGAACCGTTGCACTAGGATCAGGTGTCAGCTGTTATGTCCTCAGGCGTCGGGCCTAGAGGGCTCTGCGGCGCTGGGAGTTCATGAGATCGGATCGCTGAATCGGCCAACCTTCAGATGAATCGAGCGAGGCAACTCAGCCTTGACTGAAATACTCGCCCTCCACAATCGCAATGATCCGCGTTGACCTCGACGCGGTGTCGGCCTAAGATTTGGCCTCAATGGCCGCGCCTTCTCATTTTATCGGCCAGACCCTAAGCCACTATCGCATTCTCGAACACATCGCTGCGGGTGGAATGGGAGTCGTCTACCGGGCGCACGATGAACAATTGCGGCGCGACGTGGCCATCAAGGTCCTCCCGGTCGGAACGCTCGCCGACGATGCCGCTCGAAAGCAATTCCGCAAGGAAGCATTAACCCTCGCAAAAATAAATCACCCGAATATTGAGACCGTGTTCGAGTTTGGTATCCAGGACGGCTTGGACTTCCTGGTGATGGAGTTCATTCCCGGCATTTCTCTTAAAGAAAAGCTGAAACGCGGTCCCTTGCCGGAGCGCGAAGTTCTGCAGCTCGGAATGCAGCTGGCGGAAGGTTTGGCCGTAGCGCACGAGCAGGGGGTCATTCATCGTGACCTGAAGCCCGGCAACCTAATGATCACGGACGATGGCCGACTCAAAATTCTCGATTTCGGTCTTGCGAAAGTAACCCATCCTGAACCGACGGGCGATGTCACGATTTCGAAGGAGATCGGAACCATCTCTGGGACAATTCCCTACATGTCTCCAGAACAGCTGCGGGGTGACCGCCTGGACGGCCGAAGCGACGTCTTCTCCGCAGGAACTGTGCTATACGAAATGGCCACCGGATGCCGATCATTTCCGCAGGAGCAGACGGCAGAATTGATCGGAGCCATCCTGCATCAAGCGCCAGCTTTGCCCTCTACGGCGAAGGCTCGTGTTCAGCCTGCGCTCGAAAACGTAATTTTGAAGTGTCTCGAAAAGAACGTATCGCAACGCTACCAGTCGGCCCGTGAACTGCTCGCAGCCCTGGAAGCGATCTCATCGGGGGCCGCTCGCGGGGCCTCGCGTCCACGAACTAGCAATCGGTGGTGGATATCCATGGCCACCGCCGTAGCTCTACCGTTAATCCTGGCTGCTGTTCTTCTCGCGCTGAACATCGGTGGTGTGCGGAGTTGGCTAAGTACGCGCAGTGTCTGGAAAGGTGATTCGGCCACCTCAGCTCCGCTTCGGGCGCGTCGATCGGTGGCGGTGCTGGGGTTCAAGAATACTTCCGGCCGGCCGGATCAGGCGTGGATCTCAACGGCATTGTCGGAGATGCTGACCACTGAGTTGGCGGCGGGCGAGCAATTGCGCACCGTGCCAGGCGAAAACGTCACGCAGATGAAGATCAACCTTTCATTGCCGGAGGCTGACAGTTACGGACAGGAGAGTCTGGCGAAGATTCACAAAAACCTCAATGCCGATGATGTGGTCGTTGGCTCCTATCTCCCGTTGGGAGAAGGACAGATCCGGCTTGATGTTCGATTGCAGGACACCGTTCATGGAGAGATGCTGGCTGCAGTTTCTGAAAAGGGAAATGAAGCCAATATCGATGATCTCGTGAGCCGAACAGGCGTGGCCCTGCGCGAGAAATTGGGAGCGGGCCCAGTTTCGGGAGCGGAGGCCACCACTGTAAAGGCGAGCTTGCCTGCTAATCCGGAGGCGGCTCGGCTTTACTCCGAGGGCCTGGCGAGGTTGGGCATCTTCGATTCTTTAGCTGCACGAGATCTATTAACGCGAGCGGTTACGATCGATCCCGGATTCGCGATGGGACACACGGCACTCTCGTCGGCCTGGTGGTCTCTTGGATATGAGGCCAAGGCCCAACAGGAAGCCAAGCTTGCTTTCGAGCGCTCGCATCTGCTTTCTAGAGAGGACCTCTTGTCGGCGGAAGGCCGATATAGGGAGACGACTCGTGACTGGCCCAGGGCGATTGAGATCTATCGCACGCTATGGCAGATGTTTCCTGACAACGGGGAATATGGGTTGCGTCTCGCCCACGCCCAAAGCACGTCGGGAAGTGCGAACGATGCGTTAGTGACGGTGGACGCAATGAGAAAGCTCCGGGCGCCGGGCAGCGATGACCCACGGATCGACCTCGCGGAGGACTTCGCCGCAGACAGCTTAGGGGATTTCAACCGCGAACAGCGGTGCGCTGCGAGCGCGGCGGCCAAAGCAGAAGCGCACGGGGCGAAGTTAGTTGTGGCCAAGGCGCGACTGGATGAGGGATGGGCCCTGGAGCGCATTGGCGACTCGCAAAGAGCAGCGGTTGCCGCCGAACAGGCCCGCAACTTGTACGCTTCAGCCGGGGACCAATACGGCGTTGCCCAATCTCTGTTGCGCGAGGGGGATGTTCTGATTGATCAGGGATCCTTTGACGCCGCGCGTAAGAAATACCAGGAATCGCTGGCAGTTTTCGACAAGATCGGCGCTCGAGGCGTGACCGCAAGAGTCTTGAACAACCTTGGCAACGCATCTTTCAGCCAAGGAAAAATGAAGGAGGCCAAGACCTACTATGAACAGGCACTCGCCATCGATCGAGAAGCCGGATACGAGTCGGCGATTGGCAGCGGTATTGGGAATATCGCGCTAGTCCTCGATAGTCTTGGAGATCTAAAGGCTGCGCGGCAAATGCAGGAGGAGGCCCTGCAGGTTTTCACGCGTCTCGGTGATAAGCATGGCATAGGCAACACATTGACGAATCTGGGCAGCGTGCTGCAGGAAATGGGTGCTTTGGCTGATGCGAAGCAGCGCCTCGAGGAGGCCTCGTCGATATTCCAGGAGATCGGGGAAAAACGAGGCCAGGCGTACGTTTCGGATGGGCTCTCGGCCGTCTTACTTGAGCAGGATCAAATCGCGGAAGCTCGCAAAAAGCAGCAAGAAGCTTTAGCGGCTCGGGAGGCCATGGGGGAAAAGACCAATGTTGCGTCCAGTTGGGCGAACCTCGCGGCGCTGTCGCTGGAAGAAGGAAAGGTTGCCGATGCTGAGAAGCTGGCGTCGGACGCGATTCGCGAATTTGAAATCGCCAAGGTTCCCGCTTTCGAGGCATACGCTCGTGGGGTGTTGGCGCGGGCGTACGTGGCGAATGGAAGAACCAATGAAGCACAAGCAGAAGCGCGCCACGCTATGGAGGAAGGCAGGAAGGCGGATGAACGGCCGACGCGTCTCCAGGCAAAACTCGACTTCGCCAGGGTCCAGGCGGGGCTGGGGAATCTCAGGAGCGCAGCGGAAGAATCTAAATCTGTGCTCTCCGAGGCCAGTCGCTTCGGGTACTTGGGTGACGAACTCTACGCTCGCCTGGAGCTTGGCGAGATTGAGCTGAAATCGGGAAACGGTGCATTGGGTCGCAGAGACTTGACGGTACTTGAGCAGGACGCGCGTTCGAACGGCTTTCTCCTCGTCGCCCGGAAAGCCAAAGCGCTAACAGCGGCTTCAAAGACATGAGCTAAGTCGTTCCCGGGGTCGGGGCGTGTGCTGCGTCGACTCCCGCTGCGCTGTCTAGTACGCTCTGGCAAAAAAGTAGAGCGTCATCCCGGTCCCGACCAGCAGGACAAATGCACGGATCCACGTCTGCGGAAGTTTTTGCGCATAGTGCGCGGCGCAGTATCCGCCAAGAACCGCGCCCAAAGTCATGACAATTCCTTGTGGCCAGAAAATAGCTCCCTTAGCGATGAAGGCGACCACGGCCACCCCGTTGATTACTGCTCCCAGCAACACTTTCAGCGCGTTCATCGCATGAATGTCAGTCATTCCCAGGGCGGCCAGCATGGCCAGGTTCATGATGCCAACCCCACCGCCAAAATACCCGCCGTACACTGCTACGGCTAACTCGAATACCGACGCGCCAACCAGTGCTGCGATAGAAGCGTCATGCGCGAGCCCCGAGCGGCGATGGCCAGTGAGGCTCTTTCCAAACGCGAAGAGCAGAGTTGCTCCCAGCATCAGCCAGGGAAGCACCTTCAGGAAGGTATGCGCTGGAGTTTTCAGAAGAAGGAAGGCGCCTAATAAACCACCGATTATGCTGGTCAAGACGAGTGGCACCATCACGCGGCGCGCAAGGTTGAAACGATTTCTGTAAGCCCCGCCGCTTGCGGTGGTGCCGACCCACAGGGAGAAACAGTTCGTTGCGTTTGCGGGAATCGGCGGCACACCCGCAAACAAGAGCGCAGGAAAAGCCACAAAGCTTCCACCGCCGGCAACGGCGTTCAGCGCGCCGCCCAGCATTCCGGCGACAAACAACACAATTGCAGAGTGGATGCTCAAGCCCGTAGGTGTATCAGAAACAGTGCAGGAATGTCAGCTTGCGGACAGTTTGAGAAAAGGCAGGCAAAAAGTCGTCGGTAGTCGGTCATCCGGAAACTCGTTTCGTGAGCGTTGAACGTCAGGCTGAACGATCGAAGCCTCCCTTTCGCGTTTCATCGGCGTCGACATCGATAATTCCTGCTCCTCACTCACAGATTGCAAACGCACGCACGGGAAACGAGGTCCCGCCGCGAATCGCAGGCGGTGCCGCAAAAAACCGGAACACGCGACCTGGTACCTGTTCCAAACCACGCAGGTGTTCGAAGATCGGAATCCCTGCCGCCAGCAACAAAGTATGCGCGGGGCGGGCGGGGTCGTTCATGTTGTCGATATTCGCGCAATCAATTCCTGCCAGCGTCGCACCGGCCTTCACCAGATACTCACAAGCGGATGCCGTCAGAAACGGGCCAGAACGAAAATAGTCCGCCAATCCCCACCGCTTCGCCCAACCGGTGTGCACCAGCACGGCTTTGCCTTGCACAGCTACTGTCGAGAAAACGGTTTCGTCGATCGGCCCATCTTCGGAGGCGGCGATGATGACACCTGGCAGATCGACTAACTCCTCGAGGGCCACACCGGCGAGATCCGCTCCCTAGGGATGGCGGTGAAAGGGAGCGTCGACATACGTTCCGGTGTTGCCGCCCAGTTCGTACGCTGCAATCTGAAACGTCGTGCCGGGCGCATCGTGCGCAGGTTGCGCCGCGTCTCCGTGTGCCAGAAATGTGTGGAACTTGGGCGCTGGCAATCCCGGGTAGCAGGGCATGCCGGGCTCAAGTGGATGGCTCAGATCGAAGATCACCGGTTACTCCTTCCCACCACGAAAACCTCACCCTCGACGACGATTCAATCAGCAGAAAATGCGGATCTTATTCCGTGTGACGTAGGTCACAGCGATCGTGTGACAAGCACGCTAGTTTGACTGCAGGCACACAGGATGGGAACGCAAATCTACACCGAAATTCCCTCATCGGAATCGCAGGTCCTGCTGGACGCAAGTTCAGGCGCGTGTGGATCGAAATCCGTGCCAGGCAAGCCCAAGAAAAAGTTACTCCGTCGCACCGACCGCGACTATTCGCAGCGGCTGCGGCGAGGATACCAGTTCGGGTTCCTCCTGATGAATGTCTGGCTGGGCGGCCAGTTCTACCTTTGGGTCCGGCACTTCGAGACGGTGGGCCAGTCCGCTTTCGTCTCGCGGCCTCCCGGTGTGGAAGGCTGGCTGCCCATCGCAGGCATGATGAACTTGAAGTATTTTCTCCTCACGGGGCACGTCCCGGCACTGCATCCGGCGGCCATGTTTTTACTTGTAACATTTCTCGCGATCGCATTCTTATTCCGCAAGGCATTCTGCAGTTGGTTGTGCCCGGTGGGAACGATTTCCGAATATCTGTGGCGCATCGGGAAGAAATTGTTTCGAGGGAATGTTCGCCTGCCACGGTGGATCGATATTCCACTCCGCGGGTTGAAATATCTGTTGCTGGGCTTCTTTGTGTGGGCCGTTTCGAGCATGTCGGCGACCGCGGTTGCGGCTTTCATGCGCAGTCCCTACGGCATCGTGGCGGACGTCAAGATGCTGAACTTCTTCCGCTTCATTGGACAAACCGGACTAATTGTTCTGGGCGTGCTGGCAGTCGCGTCGTTACTTGTGCAGAATTTCTGGTGCCGCTACTTGTGTCCGTATGGCGCGCTTCTAGGCATCACATCGCTGTTCAGCCCGTTGCGCATTCGGCGCAATGTAGAGACTTGCATCGACTGCGCAAAGTGTTCTAAAGCCTGTCCTTCTGCCCTGCCCGTGGACAAGCTGATCACGATCAAATCCGCGGAATGCACAGGTTGCCTGGAGTGCGTGGCGGTGTGCCCGGCTGAAGGTGCGCTGCAGATGGGACTCCCGCAAATCATGCCCTCTCGGTCGTTGCAGAGTGGACGCGTGCCGACCTGGGCGTTTGCGGCGGGAGTGGCGGCGGTCTTCTTTGGCCTTATCGGATTCGCCAAGGTGGAAGGCTACTGGAACTCGGACATTCCTCGCGCCGTCTATCAGCAACTTGTTCCCCATGCGAATGAGGCCAGCCATCCCATGCCGGGAGATTCGGCGCTGCGGGAGTAGACCCAAATCAACGAAAACCGCCTCTACGCGCAGTGTCCGCGCCACACTCAGGTCATGTAGAACAGACTCAGTCGCGGCAGCCCATGTTTTTCCAGGAGACGTTTGTGGATGTACTGCTTCTGCAGTTGATCAATTTGCGGAGCTGTCATCTTGCTTCGGTACGGCGCCAATTCACGGTCGGCTTGCGCGCGGACTGTAAAGACTTCTTGGTCCGGAGTTGCAGCCAATAGCACGGCAAACAACTTCTCTTCCATGACCGTGAGGCGACGCTCCAGATCCTCGAGACGGAAGGTAGACTTCGAAGACGTTGCATCCGTCGTTTTGGCGCGGATGGATTCTGCCTGCTCGCGAAGAAGTTTTGCAGTTTCTCGCGCCACCTCCTGCGGTCGAACTCCGGAACCTTCAGGAAGCATCGTACGTTCAAGCTTTTCGGCATTGCCGATGAAGTAAGCGGCAATCTCAGAGGGCTTGAACCCACGGGTCTTTGCAGATCGGTCTCCTGTCGCATCGTCGCCGCCTTCCTTCGCGACCCCGACCGTCGCTTCTTTCATGTCTTCAGCGGCAGCCAGAACTTCCTGCGCACAATAGGCGAGGCTGTTAACTTTTTTCGGTTTCGAAGGCCGCTGCTCATAGCGATCGAAAGCCGCATCGATACCGCGCAGAGCCGCTTCCAGCGGAATTCCCGCATCCTTCCAGGTTTCAATGAGGGCCCAGTCGAGGGTAGAGAGCAACAGAATGCTGCCGCGGCGTTTTTGAAAATGCTCTTCGATTTCGGTGAAATAGTTGAAGTAGTTTTGCACCGCGAACTCAACGTGAGGAGGGTCGGGATTTGCCCGACTGCCGGGAATCGGACTCACTCGCCGACTTTGCAGCGCGCGCCCGGGCGCCATCTCGTCCTTCCGCGACATTGCGCTCCCAGATGATGCGCAAGCCTTCGAGAGTCAAGTGATCGTCGACCGATTTGATGTACTTGGACGCGGTTCCCAACAGCGGAGCCAGGCCGCCGGTGGAGACCACCTTGGTGTCTTTACCCATCTCGCTGAGTAACTGCTCCAGGATGCCATCGATCAGTCCGAGATATCCGTAGTAAAGACCTGACTGCAGACTTCCCACGGTGGTGGTGCCGATCACACGCGACGGTTTTCTAATATCGACACGGGGCAAACGCGCAGTGCGCTGAAAGAGTGCGTCGGCCGAGATGCCGATGCCCGGACAAATCACGCCACCCATGTATTCCCCTTTTGCCGAGACGCAATCGAAAGTGGTGGCAGTGCCGAAGTCGACGATGACGCATGGCCCGCCGTACTTCTCAAACGCTGCCACGCCGTTGACGATTCGGTCGGCGCCGACTTCGGCGGGATTTTCGTATTGCACCGGCATGCCGGTCTTCACGCCTGGCTCAATGAACAAGGGTTTGAGGTTGAAGTAACGTTCGCAAACCTGCCTTAAGGTTGAATCCAGCGGCGGCACGACCGAAGAAATCACGATGCCGTGAATGCCCGTGACTTCCAGATTGTCCATCGAGAACAAGCTGCGGAACAGCACGCCGTACTCGTCCACCGTATGGCGCAATACAGTGGCGACGCGCCAGTGGGCGACCAGACGTTCATAACGCGGCGCTTCCGAGCCAGCATCGCCAGCGTGGACCTTCGCAACCCGTGCGAAGACCCCCAGGACCGTATTGGTGTTGCCAACATCAATAACAAGAAGCATGGAGAAAACACCTGGCGGCAGGCAATTTTGCTTTCAGGCTTCCTATCTACACCGCTCGCACCGTTCCGCTCAGAACCGTGCGCAGTCCCTGCGCCGTTCGAACTTTCAAAAAGCCGCGAGCATCCAACCCTTCGGTAACGCCATCAAAGCCGCCATTCTCTTCGATGTGGACCTTTCGACCTCGCACGTAGGAAGAGTGCTCGGCGAAGCGGCGCATGATCGACTCGCGTGCATTCGGCTTGTCGAGTAAGTCTCGATATTCGCGGTGCAGCGATTTTAGCAAAGCGGCGGCGACCTCCACCCGCGACCACTCGGACCCTGACGCCAACCGCAACGAAGTCGCCGTGGCCAGCAACTCTTTCGGAAACGTCGCTTGGTTCACATTGATGCCAATACCCACCACGACATACCGCACCCGGGTGGCCTCAGCGTTCATCTCGGTAAGAATCCCGCAGAACTTTTTGTCACCGAGAAGAACATCATTCGGCCACTTGAGATCCGGATTCACGCGGGCGTCAACTTCCAGAATCGCCGCTTGTACCGCAAGACCGGCGGCAAGGGAAAGGACCAGTACATCCGAAGGTGGCAGGCTCGGCCTCAGAATGACAGAACAGTAGATGCCTGCGGAACGCGCGGACTGCCATGCATTGGCGCCCCGTCCTCGGCCGGCGAGCTGTTCTTCTGCCAGAAACACGCTCCCTTCGGGCGCGCCGCCAGCCGCCGCTTCCATTGCAGCCGAGTTTGTGGAGTCGATCTTGTAGTAGTGGTGAATGTGAAGAAAGATCGTTCCTTTAATAAGAGGAGCGAGCACATCCGCCGGAAGCAGGTCGGGCACGGTACGAAGCTGATACCCAGTAGCCGGATGCCCAGCGACTTCAACGCCAAGAGAACGGAGTTGTTGAATGAGTCGCCAGACCTCCGAACGGCTCGTGCCGATCTCATCGGCGATCTTGGTACCGCTTACTACAACCGTCGCGTGGTCCGTCAGCAGGCGAATGATGCGGCCAAGGCGCGCATCAGTCTTGTGAGCGGGCGCTGCGCGAACTCCGCGGCGAAGACGAGTTTGAGACGCTTTGACGATGCGGGAATTATAGCGAGTTATGGTCGCTGGTCGTCTGCGTTGGCAAGTCGGGCGCTCCGTGGTGTCACGGACAACGCTGGCCGGCATCTGAAAGTCTATAGCGCAGACCTGGATTCATGCCTGATCAGCAGCGAGATGGTTAAACCAATAAAGAGGACAACCGCCAGAACACCATTGATCCGCGACGCCAAACTGGCGGCTTTGATTGGGTGCGGTACACCGGAGAGGGGCAAAACAACAAGATTCATGAACAGGTATACACCGAGACCATAGATCACGCCGCTGATGACCGGTTTACGCAACAGAATCGCGAATTTGCGACTCGCCATGAAGAAGATCGCAGTCCATGTCAGCGCGATCGCGTAGTGCAGCGCGATGCCAAGAATGACCGAACTGGTGCCCAACTGAAAGGACCGCATCCCGATCATGCCGCTCGCAATGTATTGAAATACTCTTCCGGGTCCAACGCCCCGAAAGTGACTGAAGATGAGAGCATCTGCAATATCGAGGGTGCCCGCGATGATTCCGACCTTCAGGATCAGCATGAAGGCACGCCCACCGGTGCCCGACATCGTGGAAATCACTTTTATAGGCCTTCTGTTCTCCAGCGTGTGCTAGGCCGGTGAAATGCGCATACTCATATCCACCGCCTGCGCGGATGTTGTAAGAGCACCCACGGAAATGAAGTTAACTCCGGTTTCGGCGTAGGCGCGGACATTGTCCAGCTTGATGCCGCCGGAACACTCCACCGGAATCCGCTTCTCCAGATGCGCGCAATATTCCACCGCTTTGCGGACATCCTCTACCGACATATTGTCGAGCAGAAGAGCCTCAGCCCCGTGTTTCACCGCCAGCTCCATCTCCTCGAGCGAGCGCACCTCAATCTCGATGGGCTGGGAGCCGCGCCGGTTGCGATGCGCGCGTTCGAGCGCCGGAATGATGCCGCCTGCCAGCGCAATGTGATTGTTCTTGATCAACACCCCATCGGAGAGATCCAGCCGGTGATTCTGCCCTCCGCCACAACGTACGGCGTATTTGTCGATCGTGCGCAGACCCGGATTCGTTTTGCGGGTGTCGAGTATGCGTGCCTTGGTTCCATGCACCGCATCCACGAACTCTCGAGTCAACGTGGCCACTCCGCTCATACGTTGCAGAAAATTGAGAATGACTCGTTCGCAGGAGAGAATCACCCGGGCATTGTGGCGGATCACAGCGATCGATTGGCCCTTGTGTAGACGCACGCCATCGAAGATTTCCGGATGACTGGTGACTTCGTAATGCGAGACGACAGCGCCGTCGGCAGCAGCGAAGGCGTCGAGGATGGCAGGGATGGCGCCCAGACCGGCAAGAATGCACTCCTGCTTCGCGAGGACCGTAGCGGTGGCCTTCTGATTCGGCTCGACGCAGGCGTAACTGGTAGCGTCGCGCGTGGCGCGATCTTCCAGCAACGCGTTCTGCAGAATCGCCGTGATGTGCCGGTTGGACCAGTCCATAGCGGTGATCAGTGGCTAGTGGTCAGTGGCCAGTGATATTCAATGATATCCACTGTCGAGTGATTCCCAATCTGTCATCTAGCGGTCAGCGCTCAATACCCCCACATTGTCATCCCGAGCGCAGAGAGGCGAAGCCGAACGGAGTCGAGGGACCTTGCGTTGACCGCTGGTTACCCGCCCGCTGAACGAGAATCCAATCCTAGGAACGCGAGATCCACAGAACGCAGCCTCACCCCCGCGACCCATTGCATCCGAACTCTCTCCATTTGCTCAACGTTTTTTCCAGCAAAACCTCATTCTCGTGAACCTGCCTGCGAAGGCCTTCAATAACATCTGCCGGAGCTTTCGCCAGGAACGTCGGATTGTTGAGGCGGTTCCGACCGCTGGCCAGCACTTTTTCAATGCGCTCCAACTCCTTTTTCAGGCGCTCGCATTCCGCGGCGACGTCTATTTTCTGCTCATAGATCACGTGAACATCAAAGCGGGCAGTATGGCGAGCCGCGGGCAACTTTGCCAAGGACGTCTCGACGAAGCTGATCTGCTCGACGTTGGCCTGCCGCTCCACGGCGCCGCGGTTCTCGTCAATGACCGCCCGCATCTCCGGTTCGTGCACATAAAGCTGGATCGGAACTTTCAGCTTAGGCTCGACTTTCAGTTCCGCTCGCAGGTTGCGAATACTCACGATCAAATCCTGCAGCACAGCCATCTGTGTTTCCGACTTCAAGTCGATCTGCTTCGAGACCCCCTGTGGATATGCGGCCAGCGCAACCGACTTAAGCGGCGGCCTGCCATCGTAAATTGCGTGCCAGATCTCCTCGGTGATAAATGGCATGACCGGGTGCAGCAAGCGCAGCGAAGCATCGAACATAGTCACCAGGTTATGGCAAGCGATCTTGGTGGTGTCCGAATCTGCTTCTTCCGAGTTCAGTCGCGGCTTGATCAGCTCGAGATACCAGTCGCAGAACTCGCCCCAGAAGAAGTCGTAGATGCGATTCGCTGCTTCGTGGAAGCGATAGGTTTCCAGCGCCTCGTTCACGTAGCTGGCGACGCCGTTGAAGCGCGAGAGAATCCAGCGGTCTTCGAGCGTCTCGGCTTTGAAACCTGCAACTCCTTTTTCACCGGGCTCAGCCGACAGGAGTGGCTGCTCCACATCAAGACCACAAATCCGATCCATGTTCATGAACATGAAGCGAGCAGCATTCCAGATCTTATTGGCGAAGTTGCGATAGCCTTCCGTGCGGCTCGGATTGAAGGCGATGTCTGTCCCGGGTGCGGCCATTGCGGCCAACGTGAAGCGTGTGGCGTCGGTGCCGTACTTTTCAATCACCTCGATGGGATCGAGCACGTTGCCTTTGGTCTTCGACATCTTCTGCCGCTCTGCATCGCGCACCAGTGCATGGATGTAGACCTCGCGAAACGGAACACTGTTGCGTAGGGCTTCCTCGCGGCCGACTACCCGCAGGGGACGACCTCCCTTTGAGGTCGAATCAGGAATTTCGATTCCGAAGGCCTCTTCTGCCGCCATCCTCGCTTCCAGAGAATTTGTCCCCAATGTCTTCGCGGATTCCACTCCTTCCTTGCCTGTTCGCTCGAGGATAGCCTTCTGCGTCTGCTCGTCGAGCTCTGGCGAAGGGTTCTTTTGATCACGTCGCACCGGCTTCTCCGGCGGCATCATGAACCAGCAGCCCATCATGATCATTCGGGCCACCCAGAAGAAGAGGATGTCGAAGCCAGTGATTAATAAAGACGTCGGATAGAAGACCTCCAGATCACGGGTCGCTTCCGGCCAGCCCAGGCTCGTAAATGGCAACAATGCAGATGAGAACCACGTATCGAGCACGTCCGTATCCTGCTCGAGCTGATCGCTCCCGCACGACTCGCACTTTGAAGGCGTTTCACGCGCGACGATCACTTCCTTACAGCCCGCACATCGCCACGCCGGAATCCGATGCCCCCACCAAAGTTGCCGCGAAATACACCAGTCGTGGATGTTGTACATCCAGTTCAAATAGATCTGCTTGTAGTTCTCGGGAGTGAAACGGACGTAGCCCTTCTCCACTACCTCGATCGCGCGCTTGGCGAGCGGTTCGATCTTCACAAACCACTGCTCGGAGAGCCGCGGCTCGACGATCGTTCCCGAGCGATCGCATTTCCCCAACGCGATGGTGTAGTCCTTCGTCCCGACCAGAAACCCTTGCGCTTCCAAATCCGCCAGCACAGCTTTGCGCGCTGCGAAACGGTCTAGTCCCGCATACACGCCTGCGTTCTCATTCATGTGGGCGCGCTCGTCCATTACGTCGATCTGCGGCAGATGGTGGCGCAGGCCTGCCTGAAAGTCGTTGGGATCGTGCGCCGGCGTGACCTTCACGGCACCTGTTCCGAACTCCGGGTTCGCCAGTTCGTCGAGAATGATCGGAATCTCGCGATTCATCAGCGGTAGCACAACTTTCTTCCCGTGCAGGTGCGTGTAGCGGTCATCCTTCGCGTTCACCGCAACCGCAGTATCTCCGAGCATCGTCTCCGGGCGCGTGGTCGCGACGGTGATGAACTCGTTCGATCCGACCACTGGATAGCGAATCTCGTAAAGCTTGCCGGGGACGTCTTCATGCTTGACCTCGAGGTCCGAGATCGCGGTGCCGCAGTCGGGGCACCAGTTCACGATGTATTTCCCGCGATAAATCAGCCCCTGCTCATAGAGCCGGACGAACACCTCGCGCACCGCGTGCGACAGGTTCTCATCCATGGTGAAGTACTCGCGCTGCCAATCGACCGAAGCACCCAGCCGCTTCATCTGATCGAGAATCGCGCCGCCGTACTGCTTCCGCCAGCACCACACGCGCTGGATAAACGCCTCGCGCCCCAGATCGCGCCGCGACTTGCCTTCGCTGCGCAGTTGCCGCTCCACCATCATCTGCGTGGCGATGCCCGCGTGATCGGTTCCCGGCAGCCAAAGCGT
>Ga0075434_100001748_pt1 | contig 18669 bp, 24 predicted proteins | sample RhiMethybrSRZTD3_FD_75298 | JGI IMG/M metagenome (GOLD analysis project Ga0075434, IMG submission 75298) | Populus rhizosphere microbial communities from Tennessee, USA - Rhizosphere MetaG P. TD hybrid SRZTD3 | ecosystem: Host-associated > Plants > Roots > Rhizosphere > Soil | place: USA... | reverse complement strand
TATGACTAGACGCTAGCGGGTTTTGCGCAAGGCGGCCTTCGGCGGAGGAATACCTCGCGGGTGCAAGGATGCTTAGTGTCCGCGCATTGCCAAACGGCAATGTCACGGCACAGGATATGTGCGATCGATAAAGTCATCACATTGATTTGATTGACAAAATAGCAACAAAATTGGTGGAACTGTCTTGTCCGCGATGGGCAGGAGGCGGTTCAAATCCCTCCTGCGCTGTTGAATCAATGACTTAGCCTTTGCTTCGTTTGCCCCCGCAATTGGCTCTAGTTGCTGGCTTTGCCCGTGAGATGAACGCCACAAGGCGAAGCAAGGACATCGGATCGGGTCGAGGCCTCCCTAGGCCGGCGGTGCCGGAACCGCGCCTTTGCAAGGGCGTTCTCTCGCGGGTTTCGCAATGTCACGGGGAGATCATGTCCGGCCAGCTTGATGGGCGATTGGTGCTTGTCGTCGAGGATGAGCCGCTCGTTGCTCTCCACGTCCAGGAATTTCTCAAACGGGCCGGGGCGCGTGTCCTTTTGGCGCATGCGCTGCCGACAGCTCGCGTTCATGCCCGCCATCCCGCGCTTTCCGCGGCTGTTCTCGACCACGGGCTGAAGAAAAACGACACGTCGGAAATTTGCACCATCCTGAAAGAGCGACACATCCCTTTCGTGCTCTACAGCGGCTATAGCAACATTCACGGTGACTGCGCAGACGGAGAGCTCGTGCACAAGCCCGCACCGCCGCATGTTCTTGTGACTACGCTGGCAGGAATGCTTGGAGAGGAGCGAGGCCCACTCAACTAAGAAGCCGGGCTCGGCGTGGTACATCGGTTCGCGAAGAGGGGCTTTTCGCTGCTTCGCCTTCGCCTTCCGCGCCTTGCCTTTCCCCGCCGAAACAAACCAGGTGGGTGGCTGTCGCTGGACCTCCTTGAGGTCACGAAGCTTTCGTCCGGGGAAGCTCGACCAACTCTATGCGGACTTCGTCGGGAGCAGCCAGGAACGCGAACCGAACGCCGTTAGGTGCCTCGACCGGACCTTCCTGGAGGTGCGCGCCAAGCTCCTCCAGACGAGCGATATCGGCGTCAATGTCGTCCGTATCCAGGGCAAAATGCTCAAGACCAAGATGGGCGGAGGCATTGCCCTTACCCAAAGTCTCGTTGGTACGGGCATTGGAGATACTCACCAGCATACCACCGTCTTCAGTTTGGCAGCGCAAGAAGCGGTCGCCAAATATGCGCGTCTCGTCGCTGACGATCTTAAAAGCGAACGCGCGAACCCACCATTCCGCCGTCTTGCGTGGGTCCAGCGCCTTAATATGGATGTGATTGATCCGGAACGGCATGAGTCTCGCCCACTATCGCCTCGCGACCAACTCGCGAGCTATTGGCCAAGCATATCATCATGCAAATAGGTTTGCCATTCGGCGTGCAGATAGGGAGAACCCTTTAGACAAACCAAGCGCCACGGCAGTTCCTGGCTCGAAGAGGTACCTCGAAAGCGATCTGCGACGGCGCCTGGCTGCGGTGCTTCCGCCTTGGCGCGCTCAGGCAAGCACCGACGGGAGCGATCCTGACGCGCCACTCTCCCTCTCTCCCATTGCATTGCAACAACAGATGCGGGGCTCTCCGCCGAGAATCTTGAGAATGCGTGTTCGACTTCAAAGAGGGTCAAATGTGCTACCTACTGACGATCAAAAGATCCGCGGTCGCTACGGAGCCCACGCGGGAGAATGCGATGACCAACCGAAGCATTGCGAACATCGTGCGGAAGTATGCAAGCAAGACTCCGGACAGCACGGCAATCGAATTTGGCACTCGCCGCCTATCTTGGCGGGATCTTGACGTACGCTCAAATCAAGCAGCGGCAGCTCTGAGGGCTGCAGGCGTGTCAACTCACGAGCGTATCGCCTTCCTTGCCAAGAACTGTCTTGAGTTCTTCGAGATTTCCTTCGCCGCGGCCAAGCTCAATGCGGTGGTAGTCGCCATCAATTGGCGTCTCACGCCCAGCGAAATCACTTACATCGTCAATGACGCGGATGCCAAGGTGCTTATTGTCGGCCCAGATTTTGCAGGCACCATTTCAAGTATCGTTGAGAACATTAACCCGACGCTACAGATCATTGCCATCGGCGATCATCCACAGTGGCACAGCTATGAGGCTTGGCTCGGCCCGGCCAATGCTGCTGATCCACTAGTGCAGGTCCAGGATGAGGATATCTGCTCGCAACTCTACACCAGTGGCACGACTGGTCTACCGAAGGGTGTTCTCTCAACAAATGCCAACCTTTTTGCGGTGATGGGTAAGGTTCAATCTGCCTGGCACATAGATCGGACCTCCGTCAATTTGGTCTGCATGCCGCTCTTCCACATCGCTGGCTGCGAATAGGCGCTGGCAGGTATGGACGTGGGCGCTATTTCGGTCCTCGTGCGAGACTTCGACCCCGCGCAGGTTCTCGATCTCATGCAGTTACGCTGCGTGACTAATGCATTGTTTGTCCCGGCTATGCTTGGCTTCATGACCCGCGTTCCCGGGGCGGAAAGTCGGCAGTTTCCAGGCCTTCGCTCTATCGTTTATGGCGCATCGCCTATCACAGACGAGACCTTGCTAGCGGCGATACGCGTGTTCAAATGCGAGTTCGTTCAAGTCTACGGTATGACAGAGACGACCGGTGCAATCACCGAACTGGCCGCCGCAGATCACGATCCCGCCGGACCACGGGCGCACCTGCTGCGCTCAGCGGGCAAACCGTTTTCCTGGGTGGAACTGCGCGTAGTCGACGCAAACGGTCGCGACTGCCGGGCTGGACAAATTGGCGAGCTGTGGACCCGCTCGGCGCAAAACATGAAAGGCTATTGGAACAAACCGGCGGAGACAGCAGCAACAATCACCGAGGACGGCTGGTTGAAGACTGGAGATGCAGGTTACATAGACGAAAGTGGTTATGTGTTCCTCACCGATAGGGTGAAAGACATGATTATATCAGGCGGAGAGAACATCTATCCGGCTGAGATCGAAAACGTGCTTGCCAGTCATCCAGCCGTGGCAGAGGTGGCCGTCATCGGTGTACCCGACCCGGCGTGGGGAGAAACGGTGAAGGCCGTGATTGTTCCCAAACCAAGCCAAGGCGTGACGGCAGCCGAAATCATTGCCTACGGGAAAGCGCGCCTTGCCGGCTATAAAAGCCCGACGTCGGTCGATTTTGTGTCTGCGCTACCACGCAGTGCTTCCGGCAAGGTACTGAAGAAAGATCTTCGGGCGCCCTACTGGGCGAATAGAGCAAGGCGCATCAACTGACTTTCGTACTTCGGGATGCCGACAGATCTCGCCTCGGGGTTACCAAGCCGCCATGGGCGGATGCCGCAGGAGCTGGCAACGTCGTCGTGGTCCTGGCCCGCAAGCGCTTGGCTCCTCCATTGCCGCTGAGTCTCGTGCCCGAAGGCATCCTGCCGGCCAAGTGCTTAGGGCAACTGGTCAAGAGTCCTCTTCATGGCTGCCATGCCTGCATCTATGGCACCTGAAATGGCAGGCGCAGCATCGTCGGGGAGAAAGTCGGCAATCCACACCACCCGGCTCGATCCATCGTCATTGGCTGTGACTTGCACCGACGCATTGTAGTGTTTCGTTAGGCGGCCTTCGGCCGACCACACGAGGCGCTTTGCCCGGTCATCAATCGTCACGATGGGTTCGCGCACGACCATTCCATTTCCGAATGTCACGATCCGTACGGTATCTTCCAGTCTGGTATCCGTAACGAACCCCGGCACCAATCGCGTGTGCAGTGCGCCCACATCGCGAATGGCCGACCACACGTCCTCGACGCGAGCCTTCGTCATGATTTCCCTTTGAACCGATGCCATCGCGACCATCTCCCATATCTGAAATTTGCCGTGTTGCGTCACGTTCGGAACGTCGATGTGAGCGTGACACCGTCTGCTGGTACAAGACTTGGAGAAAATTGCTCTCTTTGGACTAGTATCACGTGTCGCAGCGGCGAGTGCTCGACGGCAGGGGGGTCGCGCGGGAGCGAACTTCTGCCAACGCCTGACCCCGCGCTATGTACAATCGATGCAGGCTTCGGCGCTGAAACGCTACCTGAATGGACTCCAGTGCCCCCGGTCAGCCAGCGACAACGACCCGGCGCACCCCTTGATCTCAATCAAACATCGGCGCAATCGCGAGGCTATACAAGCTGTTGCGTCGCTTGAGCCCAATGCGCCGAGTGGCCTTGGGCAAAGCGTTGAGCGGCTAAACCAAGGTATAGGCCCACCTATTCGCGTTCGGCGGCGAGTTTGACCCCAGGCACAATGGCACTGCTGCGTAGTGGCAGAAATAGTAAGGCATCGCGAGTGGAGGGACCGCGCTGTTGCATGGGAAGCAGGCAATCTTGATCGCGCACCGAACAAGGCGCGCCAACCACGCTCACCTGGAGTGCATCGCATGACCTTCAAACCGCGCAGCCACCGAGGAGGAGCGTTTGCCGGATCAAACTTTGGTTCGCGACGCTCGTTTGTTGAAGAGGTATTTCCGGAAATGCCTCGCTACTTCTTCCACGTTAGGCGTGGCCGGGTCACCGTACTTGACCAGGAAGGGGTCGAGCTCGCGGATATTGAAGAGGCCGCAAAGGAAGCCTCGCGACGAGGCCGAGAGATCGCCGCCAAGAACGCAGCGCAAGGAATTGACGCGCCGAACGGAGCAATCGTCGTCGCCAACGAGCACTGGTCCCCCATGTTCGAAGTTCCCATCGAGGGATGATGAAGCGTCGGCGAGAGCGGCGACTTTGCCCTCAGCCGCTGGTGGTCCACACCTGAGCGGCCAAAGAGGGCCGGCGAGAGCGGGGTGTCCTACCGCCTATCATCACGCTCTCGCCTCAAACCTTTGCGTACCAAGAACAGCCCTGCCCTCCATCGTCGTTTCGGCAGCGACCGGCAACGGTCGGAACGGAGCGGCAAGTGGGGAACAGCATGGGGGCTTTTGCGGGCTTCCTGCCGCGCATATCCGACCGCCTCTTGGGGTAGTCGCCAAAAGCGAAGGGCGCCCAACCAATGGCGAGCGCCCTTGCTGGGATCCGCGCTACCCCGAGGGGTGCAGTCTCGGGCGCGCAGTTGCCTCCCGGCCCAGCATGCCAGAGTGAAAGTCGCGACGCCCGATGTCAGTGGTCAGACTAATTTATTTACGGCGATGCTGTGGCTAGCCAGCAACCTAATAGGGGGGATCGGTCCCAGCGAGCAGACTGGGACCGACCGTCCCCCCGAATGGCTGCACGTGCGGTTAGCGCAGCAGCCACCCTCAGCCTGGCACAGGTAAGATGGCAAAGTCGCGCTAATTGATGACAGTGCAGCCGCGACACAAGCCTGGTGTCGCGAGTGCGCCACTACCCGTTTCGGGGGATGGCTCCGTGGCGCTGCATGAGCCTATGCGCGGCGCCATCGGCCGCTCTACGCCGCCGCACGAGCGGCAAGCGCATCCCGTCAGCGTGCGAGCCCAGACGGGAGCGGCGGCCCTGCGCCGAAGCCTCGCCGCAAGGCCTCGACAACGCATTGCTAGGGCACAAGGGGTTGCTTGCTGGCGCCGGGCCACCTCCTGAGTTCGGGTTCAAGCAAAATCCTGCTGAGCCCGCTTCGAGCATCGCCCGTGTTTACTGCGCCAGGCAGAGCTGATTGGCGCGGCTCTCCTCGCGCGATTTCCCTTGGGCCGCCCATTTGCTGGCTTGCACGGTACCCTGCGGACGAGCTCGAGGGTATTTGTCCCAGCATGAGCCAACAACGGCTTGCAAAACTGCCCGCCTGTACCGGTTGCGCACGAGGCCACGGAACAGGCATGAATTATCGCGGTTTATGAAAATGATCGGGCGCGGGACAACGAAGGCGGTACGAGCACGCCGGTCGGACACGGACGAGGCATGCGCAGGGCGGGCCCACACGTACCCTCACGCGCAAAGCCTCGCAGTGTCTCACGGGCGGGAGCCGGCATCATGATCGGCATGCGCGGTCGCCATGTTCAAGGTACTTCGAGCGCGCGCGTGACAGCCTCGCCATCCAACGCCAGTCGAGCTGCCATGTCCTCGGACGGCGTATGGATTGGCACGTCCGGGTGGACCTATGACGGCTGGAGAGGCCCCTTCTACCCGAAAGAGCTTGCAAGGAAAGATTGGCTCGACTGGTACGCCTCACAATTTCAGACAACTGAGATCAATGCCTCGTTTTATCGGACGCCGAGCCTCGAAGCCGTTAGATCTTGGAGAAAAGCGACTCCAAAGGACTTTGCCTTCGCTTGGAAGGCTTCCAAATTTATCACGCACTGGAAGCGACTAAACGATAGCTCTGTAAGCTCGATCGCCTTGTTGGAAACCCGGCTCAAGGCTCTCGGACCCAAACTGGGGCCTGTGCTGTTTCAGCTCCCCGGAAACTTCGAATTGAACTATGAGCGGCTGGCGCGCTTTATCAGCCTGTTGCCAAGGCGGCACCGGTATGCCTTCGAGTTCCGGCATGCATCCTGGTACGACAAGTCCGTATTGGCGTTGCTCGGTGCCCACGACATATCGTTGTGCCTTGCCGACCATCATCATGCGCCTGCACCATGGGTCACTACGGCCCGGCACGTTTACGTGCGAGGTCACGGACCCGATGGTCGCTATCGAGACAACTATTCGGAGAGCACGTTGCGCGCATGGGCGAAAGACGTGCGAAATTGGAGGCGACAGAAACGTGAGGTCTTCGTCTATTTCGATAATGATCAAAAAAGCGCGGCGCCCGCCGATGCCTCGCGGCTTCGCGCGTTAATCTGAGGATCGGCTCTGCCGGCATATCGAAGCGCAAAGCTGCGCCAGGTCACGGTTACCACCCCGCGCCACTAGGCCGCTTTCCTTCGCGCTCCCTTGCCGCGGCTAGCGGCGGGCCTTTTCTCACGCGCGGATTTTCTGAAGGCTTTGGCATTGATGCGCCGTTCGGCAAGTTCGTTCAACTTCGGAATCTCCGATCACTCGCAGTCGGCGCACTATGCCGGTGGTCTGCGACCAGAGGAGATACTGAGGCAGCACGCCGAGATTGACTTCCTCAACCGCGGCAACCGCAAGGCCTTCCGACTATTGAAAGGAATCGAGTCCGATATCCGGGCCGGTAGTCTGGACTATCCCGATGATATTCTGGCTCGCTTCGGTTTCGTCATCGCCCAGTGTGCACAGTCAGTTCCGACTGCCGCCCGCCGCGCAAACGGAGCGCATCGTCAGAGCCGTCGAGAACCCATTTACAACCATACTCGACCATCCGACTGGCCGCCTGCTCCTGCGACGGCATGGATAGCAGGTCGACGTGGAACTTATGCTCGCGGCCTGCGGGTACGCCGGCGTCGCCGTAAAGATTAACTGCAATCCCAACAGGTTGGATCTGGATTGGCGTTCAATGCGGATGCGCACTCCATTCGCGAACTCGGCCTGGTCAAATGAGGAGTGGCGAGCACCCGCAAGGGCGGCGTACCCAAAACCCGCATTCCCAATGCCCTAAGTCTGGAGAAATTTCTCGATCATTGCGGCCGCCGTGAACGAGCTCGCAGGCCAACCTCAGGCTGACGCGGATCGTTGCTTTTGCACGCTGCGTGGCGAAGCGGTAGGCGGATTTACATGGCCTTGCTCGTTTCCGGCATGGCCGCTCGCGCAGCAGACGCTTTGCTGAAGAGTTGGGACGCGATTTGCGAGCTCGACTTCGCCTCCAGCCGCGCACGCCCACCGCCGATGCGGGACTACGGGCTAGCCGGCAACATCCTCGAAAGGCAATTCGAAGACCCTCTCCTCCCATTCATCATCAACAATGATAAAGCCGCCCTGGGGAGGAATGCCTTTCAACGCCTCACGGGTGGCAACCTCGCGACCGCGCCGGGCAGCTTCTCTTGCTACCTCCGCCAAATCGGACAGCTCCGATCCTTCCCGATCAATGACGGTCAGCTGACCGCGCCTGACGTGGAAGAAATAGCGAGGCATTGGGGACCTCCTTCACACCAACGCGACCCGCCCAAGCTTTGATCCGTCCAATGCCAAATTTAGGAAAATCGCCCATCGATGCGCCTCTTTCTTGCAGCGCACAAAGCTGCGCCATGTCCGCCAATATCGAGGCCAGCTGCCCTGGCAGCTCCGACGCTCGAAGATGCCCGGAGCCAGCCAAATGGTCGGCGGACCAGCACCGCTTCACCCGCGGCGTTCGGCGGGCCGGATGCAGCGTTGGCGCGTGACGACCTGGCAGGTGCCGGGAGCCCAGCAAAGCTCGCGAGCGGGTGACAAGGAGCATGCAACGCGGTCGGGGCCAGGGGCGATGACTGGCCGTCGACAGCCAGAACGGGTTTGCAATATCGCCGACCTGGGCTCGGCGCGTCGTAGACGCACGCACTACTGGATACCAGTCGGCGTCCCGCCGAATAAGCATTGTACTTAAGGGTACAGAGGAACGTAACCGCGCCTTGGCAGATTTAGATATTGCTCGTCGCGCGGTCTCCTTCCCCTGCACGACGACCGGTCCGTTCCCCACGAGAACGGGGAACGGTCGGGGCGAGAGACCTCCGAAACTGAGCGAGCCCATCTCTCGCCCCACTTTCCTCTAAGCAGAAGCATGAATGAAGGTCAGCAATAGACAGACACAGGCTGCTGCGGAGCCGTTTGAAACGAACCTTGTCCTCGCCGAGGTTGAGAAACTGATCGCCTCCGCCGAGGAGCGCATCGAACAGCAACGCAGGTACGTTCGCACCGCCGCCGCGGAACGAAAATTCAAGGCGACCGCAAAGCTCGAAGCGATGCAGTGCGCTCTGGCCAAGCTCGAAAGATATCGGTTGCGCATGCTCGAGCTCGAAACCAACGAGGAGCGCTAGAGCCTCGTGCGCAGTGACGGGTAGGCAGTATGGACGGCAAACGGGCGGACCGAAAACCGCGCCTCTTAGCCTGGGTCTGGCGCGGAGCAAGCCACTTCACCTCCCTGCAACCTGCGAACAGGGGGAGATCGTGCCTTTAGCTCGACGCGGACCACTGCGCCGATCAGGCGGCAATGGGGCCGCAGCCAATGGTGGTATGTTGCCGGCGCGGCGGTCGAATGGGGACTCGATCATGCAGCCGCGGAGCTGGCCCGGATGCTGGGTTTGCAGCAGGAGAAGCTGGCGAGCTGGTTTCGTGCCGCCTATGCGGGGCGCTGCCTGTTCGTTCTCGCTCAATAAGTGTTCGCGATAAGCCAATTCGGGCAATTGCTTACAGCGAGGCGCCGGAGCAGAGATCTCGAGCGAACCGCGAACTTAGGCGCTCTATTGGCATCGAAGCTAGACAGCACCCGGCGTAAGCTCTCCGAGACTGGCCGGCGCGGGAGCCCGCTCCTTTGCCCTCGGGCTCAACGGGGGGTGGTGAGAAGCCAGAGGCGAAGGCGTCCCTTACGCGGGAGCGGACCGGGACTGCGGCGTGGAGCCTTGCGCGGATGCCTACCGCCATGCCATTCGCTGCCACAGTGCCCCCCGTTGCGAACGAGGAGCGCTTGCTGGGCCGTGCAATCGGTGCTTCAATGGAACGTTGTCTGATCATCGTGCGCTGCCGGTTTCGGCGGCGATTGCCTTTATCGGGGGTGTTTTATGCGTACACGTAGTCCTGGTCCCGCAACCGTTGGGGATAGCAACGGTGCTCAACATCGCACTGGCCCCGCAGAGAGCGGGGACAAGTCGATCATCGGCAACGACCTTCGGATTATCGGTCAGGGGTTAAAGATCATTAGCCGCGGCGTGTTACAGATCGACGGTGAAATCGAAGGCGATGTCCAAGCCGCCGAAGTCATCGTCGGAGAACAGGGTAAAGTATCGGGACTGGTTGCGGGCCAGCAAGTCCTCGTCAACGGCAAAGTATCGGGCGCCATTTGCGCAAAGACCGTGACCTTACAAGCCAAATCTGAGGTCGAAGGTGACCTCCATCATATGGCCCTGGCGCTGCAGCGGGGAGCCTTGTTTGAGGGGCGCAGCCGGCGTGTCGCTTCTGAAGATGACCTGAATAAGGTGCTGGCTGCACGCACAGGAGAGCCGAAGCGGCCTTAATAGCCTCAACTGAGTTGCCAGACACGTGTTCCTCGGCGCGGCGATCGCTGGCTCAGCGCCTGCCCGTTGTTTCGGCATGTACGGCGTTGGATCGGGCACGCCCGATCTTGGTCTCGGAAACGCTCCCGCTGCATGACCGAGCCTTCGCGCGGCGCCCATCGTGACGGCAGCTCAACACCGCCGTAGCCGATGGGGCGACAGCCTTTGCCGACCGCCTCCGCCTTTGCCCGCTCGCAGGGCGCATTTTGCGGAACCTGCTGGTCAGGCGTGCCGCCAGCCTCAGCTCGGAATTTTTGCGCTGCTCTCCGCCGGCAACACCGCCACTGTTTTCGCGGTGCCGGGCCGAAGGCAAACTGTCTACTGAGCGGTCAAGCCGCCGTCGACGACCATGCCCGATCCGGTCATGAAGCCCGCCTCGTCGGAGGCCAAGAATACGATACCGAGCGCGATGTCCTCGGCCACACCGAGCCGCCCGATCGGATGCTGCTTTAGCGCCACGCCACGAGCAGCCTCGACGTCGTTACTGCCAGACTGCCGGGCCCGCGATGCGAAGGTCTGCGCGCCCATATCGGTCTCTATCACGCCCGGGTGGATCGAATTGACGCGAATTCTCCAGCCCTTGCGGCCGAAGGACAGAGCTGTGGACTTGGTGAACAGCGTCACGCCGCCCTTCGTCATGGAGTAGAGCGGGTCGAGCTGCGACCCGACGATCCCGGCGATTGAGGCAAGGTTGACGATCGCCGAGCCGTGCGGACTTGCCTTGCCGCTCTCGGCAAGCGCCGGGGCGCATACCTTTGTGCCGAGCCAGACACCCGTCATGTTGATGGCAACGAGGCGGTTCCAGTCCTCCAGGGTCGCCTCCATCAGGTCCTTGCCGAGGAATACGCCGGCGTTGTTGACGAGAATGTCCAGCTTGCCGAAGGCATTCGTCGCGGCAGTCACGGCCGCCGCCCAGGCTGCCTCCATGGTCACGTCCAGGCTGAGCGCCATTGCCTTGCCACCGGCCTTGCTGATTTGTTGCGCGATCTCCTGAGCACGATCGGCCAAAAGGTCGCCGATGACGACGGCGGCGCCGGCTGACGCCATCTTGCGCGCCGTCTCCGCGCCGATACCGCGCGCTGCCCCGGAAATGAGCGCGACCTTTCCCTCCAAGCGGTTCATGCCGATGTTCCTCCAAGGAATGCGTGTTTGCCTGACTGGCAATCCCAATCACGGGGTACGATAGCATCCGCCCCTGCCGAGGGCAGCTGGGCGGCGCTCACCCGACACGCCGACCAGGACCTGCACAGCGGACGGGCCTCGCCACCTTCGCGGTGCACGGCAAAGCCAATTCAGGCCAATCGGGGCGCACCGTAGCGCCCGACCTACACTTCAGGTTTTCTTTCAAACTCGCTCTTGCCTGAGACCGGATTCGCTGTCGCCACAGGTTCGCAGGCTCCCTCCGTTTTGACTGTTGCTGACCTCAAAACAGCGACCTTGCCCGCCAGCGACGGCGGCTGGAAGGCGCACCCTGACGCTGCGCCTCTCACCCCAATCAATTTCCCGTCCGGCCCTGTTTTTTTAGGTGCATCGTGCGATCGGGGAAGGCTATCGTCCCCATGTTGCCGGCGGGTTGCCCCGCACGACCTGCCGCGACGGGGGGGCCGGTCTCGCCCGCAGTGGGACCGGTCCTACCCCCGAGCCGCCTTGCCGTGTGCTCTTGCCGAGGCATCCCGGTCGCACTGGAAAAAAATGTTGTTCCCTGTGTTCTAGAGCACAGGGAAAGCGTCTGCCGCTCGGTAAACATCCAACGTCCCACTGCGGGCGAGACCGGGGCTCCCAGATTGGGTGTATTCCGGTGCGGGACTTTGGGGTGCGGGGGTGCGGCTGAGCGAGCCTCGCACCCCAAGGACTATCGCTCGAGCGGGGGCGCGTCCGGTGGTGGATTCTGCGCAATTTCCTCCAGGCCTTGTACGTCGATAATGGTGATCTCGGTCCCGCTGATCGTGATCAGTTTGGCGGTTCTGAGCTCACCCAACTGTCGATTTACGTTCGCGCGCGTGGATCCCAAATATTTACCGAGCTCCTCCTGGGAGAGGGTGAGCCGCAGAAAACCATCGGCCGCCGCCACTCGCCCATGTTGGCGCGCCAGCCTGAACAGCCCCCTCGCCGTGCGCCAGGGCATCTCCAGCGTGTTGTCTTCGATAATCGTCGCGGCCATGCGTATCTTTTCACAAAGGCCGCGCAGCACGTCCAACATGGCGTCGGGATGTGCCGTCAGCGTTGGCAGCAGGTCACGTGTGTAGAGGAAAAAGATTTTGGCCTCTTCCAGGGCTATGGCATCGGCCGCGCGCTCCTTGCCGTCCAAAGCCGCTATCTCGCCGAAAATCTCACCTTCGCCGACATAATGCAGAACGACCTCTTTGCCCCCCATATTCGTATTGGCAAGCTTGATGCGACCGTTGAGCGTACACAGTAAGCTGTCGCCGGGGTCTCCGCGCCGGTAAATGATAGCGCCTTTAACAAACTCTTTGATCTGACCTTTGTCCAGCAGCGCCTCGAGCGCGCCGCTGGGAAGCCGGCCGAGAAAGGTGTTATTCGCCAAGAAGGCACGAATCCGGCTCACATCAGGTGAATAGGCAGCCACGACAAGCCCCTTAAATGACGGTTGTCCGGATCAAGCCTGCCCCCTTCTCGATTCCTGCTCGCGGCGGTCGATCTTTCCTGTCGATATAGCAGCGGCGCAAGAAACGAGCCCGCCGTTCAATCTACGTCACGGCATTTCTGACAGCGAATGAATTTGTGCCTTGCCCGGGACTGCCACACCGGCAAAGCCGGCGGCCCGAAAGGCCGCTGCTTGAAAGCAGGAAAGCTCTGCAAAGAGCGAAGCTAGGGCGTCGTCCCTTTGGCGACGCCCATGTTCAGCGCTTCACCTGGCCTGCGCTTAGTGCGCATCACCGCGGCGTGGTGCTGATCTCCACCGATGCTGCTGCGGTCCGAAGGACCCGGCAACAGGTCCAAAGGTGCCGAGCAACATTTCAGTAGCAATAATCCCAGTATCCCCTATTGCGGTAGGGATCCGCCCAGTACCAGCACAAGTCGGGAGCCGGCCGGCGTGGAACGGCGCCAACAACGGCGACCGTGAGCAGCGTACCTAACGCAACACCCGCGACGATCCTGCCGTAGTACGGGCGACGCACCCAAGGACGCGCGTGCCAGTAGGGCCGTCCCCGCCAATGCGGCGGCCCACCACGCCAATACTGCGCCGCGACGACCGAGGACTCGAGCGGCGCTGCGCGCGCTTGTCCGAAGACAGCGGCATGCCCTTGGATCGGTTCTGCCGCGATTGCGGCAAATGCCAATGTCAAAGCGATAAAACTCTTGCGCATCAGGTGTCCCTCCTTGCTATGCGCCCCGGCGACCCAGAACGATGCGCAACTTTGGCATTCCTAAGGCATCCGTCCGGCAAGTCGCACGCGGCCGGCTACGCCCAAGGTCGAGGCTGGGCGCGGCGCGGCCCAAGCCGGGCGTTGGACCAATCCTGGCAATCCCCTGAATTTTTCACCGTCAGCCGCTGCTGTTCGATTGCCATGGGAGAGAGCACCGAGGGCACATATTTGCGGGGCAGGTGCAGCCAGCCGGTTTTCGGCCCTGATACCCGCGCATGATGGCACCTCGCCAGCCCTGCACCGGCTTGCGCTCAGAAAACTGCGCGCGCCTGGAAAAGGCGTGGGAATGGGCTCTCCGAAAAAAGCAAGGGCGGCGGGTGGCAAGCAGGCGCAAAAAAGGTTTGAGGCATTGGCGATGCTTCGCCCTGGCCGAGCCTCCATAAGGGGAATGTCGGCATGCCGCGCGTGGTAAAACTGCGCACAAAGACGATGGAACTCGGCTAGGTGCTGGGCTAGGCTTTCCGCATTATTGAAGAGAGGGAAAACACCATGGTTGAGACAACAGTCCTGGTCGTGGTTGGCAAGAAGCTGCCCGTGCCTCGCATCTTTAAACGCGTGCTTCAGGTCGCAATTGCCGTCTCGCTCACGGCAGCTGTTTTCTTGGTCATGATCGTAGGCAATGGTTTCCTGGTAGGTCGCGGCAACTCATTTCAGGCTGGCTTGAACGTTTGGCTGGCCTTCATCAAGCGGCCCGACATCCTTACCACCATGGTCCTCACCGCATTTGTGACGGTCCTGTTCGTTTACTGGCAGCGAAGCCAAGAACGGAAAGCGCAATCGTCAAGCCGGCCGACCGTGTCGGCGCCACGCTGATGGGTGGCGTGCTGATGAGTGCAAGCGGCAAGGAGGTCTGACGGGCCAGCACCTTGCCTCGGATCGCCGATGCCTAGCGCCGCCCCGCAGCCCGCACGACCGGGCCGCCGTTTGCTGCGCCGGCGCTTGTGTGCGACCGTCTCAGGCCGTTTCTTTGGCAACAGCGCTGCCCTAACCTCTGTAGGCGCATCGACGATGGCAGCCCAGATCCTCACCCCCAAGCCGATGGCGACCCAGCCGTTCATGGACGCCGCAGCGGCTTGCGCACGGCTTGAACAGATCTATGCCCGCAACACAGCCTTCCTGCGTGAGCGCTTTGAAGCCTATGTGCAGGGCAAGCCCCTGAAATCCCGCGTGCGAGCCACATATCCGTTCGTGCGCATCACCACGACCACGCACGCTCGAGTCGACTCACGCCTATCTTATGGCTTTGTCTCGGGGCCGGGGGTGCACGAGACATCGGTGACACGACCCGATCTTTTCCGAGGCTATTTGACCGAGCAGATCGGTCTGCTGATCCAGAACCACGGCGTGCCCGTGGAGGTCGGCGAATCGCAAGAACCGATCCCGATCCATTTTGCCTATCAGCGAAACATCAGTCTGGCGGCGAGTTTTACCTCGCACGAACAACCCCTGCGCGACCTGTTCGACGTGCCCAACCTGGCTGCCATGGACGATGCCATCGTCGACGGCACACTACGACGTAGCCCCGGCATGCCGGAGCCGCTAGCCTTGTTCAAAGCCGCCAGGATCGACTACTCGTTGCATCGCCTCTACCACTACACGGGCACCGACCCGGACCACTTCCAGAATTACGTGATTTTTACGAACTATCAGTTTTACGTCGATGCTTTCACGCTGATGTGTCGGGAGCGCATGGCTACGGGCCATGCAAGCGGAGAAGCCTTCGTCGAGCCGGGCAATTTGGTGACTTACAATGCGCGCCTCGGCAAGACCCAACCACCCGTCGCGCCCCCGGAACGGCTCCCGCAGATGCCGGCCTTCCATTTGGTCGAGCAGAATGGCAGCGGCATAAGCATCGTCAATATCGGCACCGGCCCATCGAATGCTCGTAACATCACCGACCACATCGCCGTGCTGAGGCCGCATGCATGGCTCATGCTTGGACATTGCGCAGGTCTGCGCAACACGCAGAAACTCGGCGATTATGTCCTAGCCCATGCTTATGTGCGCGAAGACCACGTGCTTGATGATGAGTTGCCCCTGTGGGTCCCCATACCCGCGCTTGCCGAAATGCAGGTGGCTCTCGAAGGATCAGTTGCCGAGATAACCGGTCTTACCGGCTTCGAGCTCAAGCGCATCATGCGCACGGGGACCGTAGCAAGCGTCGACAACCGCAATTGGGAGCTCACCGATCACGACACGATTATTCGGCGCCTCTCCCAGTCGCGTGCCATCGCCCTCGATATGGAGTCGGCGGCCGTTGCCGCGAACGGCTTCCGTTTTCGCGTGCCATACGGAACGTTGCTGTGCATCTCGGACAAACCGCTGCACGGAGAAATCAAGCTTGCAGGAATGGCGGGCGAATTCTACCGCCAACGCGTCAAGCAACATCTGGAGATCGGATTAAGGGCGCTCCAACTGTTGAGCGCGCAGGAGCGCGAACGCCTGCACTCGCGGAAGCTCAGGAGCTTCACCGAAGTGGCATTCCAATAGCGTCCGCCCGCCCCCCCCGCATCTCGCGCAAATTCGGCCATAGAGCAAACGGTGCTTGATTGTTTGTCGTCCGCGCGCTTGAGTGCTGGGCCGCCGTTCCCGCTTGGATCTTTTCATGCACCGCTCGGATCTGACGATCTCACTCATCACCGACGAAGTCTCCCCGTCCCTCGACGCGGGATTGGCTTTCGCTCGCGCACAGGATATTGCCAGCATTGATCTGCGCGTCATCGATGGGCAGAACGTGCTGTCGCTCGCGCGCGATGAGCTTGCTCATGCCGCCCGACGGGTGCGGGCTGCTGGGCTCTCGGTCTCCTGCCTCTGTACCCCGCTCTTGAAATGGAGCCCGCCCGGGAAGACGTCGCTGCGCAAGGGCGATCAGTTCGGATTCGAGTTGGGCGACAGGGCGCCGGCCGCGCTTTTCGCCCAGGCCTTCGAGGCGGCCGAGATTCTCGGCGCGCGCAACTTACGAATTTTCAGCTATTTGGCTTACGAGGGATACCAGGCGGATGATTTGTCTGGCCCCCTTGGCGATCTGATTGCTTTGGCAGAAAAATTCGACATGAAGCTGCACGTCGAGAACGAAGGTGTCTGTAACATCGCCGACTTTGCCGAACTTGAAACCCTGATGCTGGTGTGTCGGCATCCCCGCCTCAGGGCGTTGCCGGATATCGCCAACGCCCAACGCAGCAGCGTGCCGCCGTCCGCCGCCGATCTTGGCCGATTGCTGCCTTTCACGGATATTATCCATTGCAAGGATTACAGCACCCCGGCGGGGCACTTCGTTGCCATTGGCGAGGGCGATAGTCCCTTGGCGCCACTGCTAGCGGCAACGCTACCAGCCCATGCACAGGCGCTGACCTTAACCATCGAGACGCACGCGGCCTCGGACCCGGCCGCCACCACGCAGCGCTCACTGCAAGGCCTGCGTCGGCTGATCGATGAGCTCGGGCTGCCCTGAGCCCGCAACGGATGAGAAACCGCGCGCTGCGCACGGCAGACGCGGGGCATATCCCTGCCGTGAGAGATCTGGCGCGGGCGTTCTATTGGGCTGATCCTCGGCAGGGGCCGGATTGGCGCGTCTACGCGCACTTTCGGGGCCGCCCGCAAGGCACCCGTGCTCGCAAGAGAGCTCGCAAACGCTGAGCCGGCGGCAAGCCCGCCGCGCGCCTTCGCTGGCCGCTCGCGCGATCTGCGAGCACCAACCCTCCGTGTCGAACACGGTGATGATGCCGCGTCCGAGGTGAAGAAATGGCGAGGCATCTCGGCTGAGCCGACGCGGCCAAACACTCTTTGCGCCGCGCGCCCGAGCGCACCATCGAAGGTTCTGCCGGCACGCCGCAGCCCCGCTTGGCAGGCGTGCCTTTCAGGTCACGCATAAGCACGCGACCTGCCACAGCTTCTGCCAGGCGGCTCAAGGGGAGGCGGAGCCGTTGATGGGAGCACGCGTTCCCTGAGCAGCGCAAGGCAGGAACGCAGCCAGCGGCGTGGAGTTCACACGGGCAGAGTGAAAAAAGGAGGTGTCAAAATGGATCAGAGACCTCGAAACTCAGACATGGCGAAGGAAGATTACATCGATCGGTACCAGGACAGTCGGGGCTCGGGGATCACCGCCATCATTTTGGGCTTCGCTGCCCTTCTGATTGCGGGCTGGTTACTGTTGTCCACCCGCGTGGACGACGGGCGCACGACCACCGCGGAGAATACCCCAAGCGCGACCGCCCCGGCTTCTCGTGCGCCCGCGGCAGCCCCCACCGATTCAGCGTCACCGAGCCCACCAGCGGGCAACAAACCCTAGGCATTGCTGGTTGCAACCAGGCAGACCCCGCTTCGGCGGGGTTTGGCTTTCGCCGTTGCCTCTTCCGCCATCGACGATCAGCGCCGGGCGTGCTTGCGCTGCACCCGGCACCGTAAGCGCATCTCATCTGCCAACGGAGGTTTCACCTTGGTCTCCCCCGAATTGGGGATCGACGGATTGAACGATCATGAGCATTTGCCGAGGGGTGATGAGGAAAGCCGGTCACGAGCGGGCCGCCCGGCGTACGGACCGTCAGGGCGCGATCCGCTCATAAATTGGAGCATCACCCGGCGACACAGACGCAACCCGGCCTGCTGGTCCGTTGGTCAGGGTAGGTTCTGTTTTCCTTAGACCGCGTTCGGTGAAGCCTTCTCCATGGGCGCCTGAACGCGGTCGCTCCGCCAGCCCTATGCGGCGGTGCATTGCTTGCGCTTGGCGCCGAGAAAGAAAAACGCCCGCACCTCAAGGCGCCATCAAATCGCCGAGCGCGAGCGAACCGACCCAAGCGTCCGTGGGCCCTGCAATCCTAGTGGCGGGGTCGACCGGCTGAACTGAGATTGAATCGGTAGCCGGCGGTCAGTCGCAGCCCGCAAACGGGGCGATACTCGCCACGCGAAGCCCAACCGAGAACCCCGCTCCGGTGCCCTGGCGTGCCCAAGCGGGCCGCCCACGAGCAGACGCCTGCCTTGCAGGCTTCTGCCGCCGCAAGAAGCCGTGGGGCATGGCACCTTCAGCGGACACAATCGTTGATCCCGCACAGGCTGGAGAAACCATTGACCGCTGCGTGGCTCAAAACACCGCTCTTTCGCTTTGTTTGGCTGTTTTGTGTGCTCTATCTTGCCTTCGGCGCATCGTCGCCATTTCTACCGTCGTTGCTCGCCTCTCGGGGCATCAACGCCGAGCAACTCGGGCTGAT
>Ga0075434_100001747_pt1 | contig 18672 bp, 18 predicted proteins | sample RhiMethybrSRZTD3_FD_75298 | JGI IMG/M metagenome (GOLD analysis project Ga0075434, IMG submission 75298) | Populus rhizosphere microbial communities from Tennessee, USA - Rhizosphere MetaG P. TD hybrid SRZTD3 | ecosystem: Host-associated > Plants > Roots > Rhizosphere > Soil | place: USA... | reverse complement strand
ACGACCAACGACCGAGTTCACACGAGCAATTCGTGCTGCATCCATCCAGACTCTGGCCGCGGCTCAGCGGTGAGATCGAGCACCAACTTCTCCAGGACCAGACGCTTGCTAGGCGGATTTGAGCGCAGTGCCAGGTCTGCCTTGGCGATCAGGCGGATGGCGCTGGTTAGTTCACGCTTTGACTTGTAACGACGCGCCTGCCGGATAATATCTTCGGCCGCGAACGGCGGAACGCGGAAGCCCTGCCACAGGGCCGCCCATAGCATGCGCTGGTCGCGCACGTTGCGTTCCAGGATCACCAGCATCTGCCGAAAAGTCTTGGCCAGCATGTAAAGATGGCCGATGGCGGCCTCGTCGCCGTCGCCGGTCGATAAAATTGCGTCGAGAATTTCGAGGGCCCGCACTCGATCTTTCGCCGAGATTGCGTCGGTCAATTCGTACAGGGAACGCTGCTTGGCAGCGAGGACCATCGTCTCTACATCGCCAAGGGTAATGCGCTTCTTCTCGCCCACGTAGAGGATGAGTTTCTCCAGTTCATTGGAGATCATCATCATGTCGCCGCCAAGTGCGTCAACCAGTTCGCGGGCGCCGTCGGTCTCGATCTTTACGCCCTGGCTGGTGCAGTTGTCCATGACCCATCGGACGGCTTCACCCTCTTCTACGCGCGCCAGTTCGACGATGCCGCAGAACTGGCCCATGGTTTCGCGAATGCGCTCGTAGCGCTCTTTATCGGTCATGTCCATGCGGCGGGCGTCTGCGGGAATGCTTATGTGATCAGCGATAAATACCAGCATGGCGTCAGGATTAGGATCTTTGCAGTAAGCTGCGATCGCTGCGAGTTTTTCTTCATTCGAGCCGCGTCCGAACAGCGTTTTCACACCGCGCACGAAAAACACCTGGAAAGGCGCCATCAGCGAGGGCGTGCGGGCGCGATCGAGGATTTCGGTTAGATCGGTGTCGGCGAGATCGAACTCGAACAGACTGAAATCGCGCAGATCGCTAGGAACAAGATGCTCAACAATCGCATCTCGAAAACGCTTGCGGAAGAACACTTCATCACCCACAAACACGTAAGCGGGGCGCAGCTTCTTTCCTTCGACTTCCGACACGAAGCGCTCAGCCTGAGCAAACGCCCGCATCAGAAGCCCTCCAGCACATTGCTGACGAGGGTCTGCGCGAAGTCACGCGAGAGCCGACCGAGGGCCGGAGAATCTTCCTCAAAGAAGCTGGAGAGTTCCTGGGACACCTGGTATTGCTCGCGAAAAACGTACGAAGGGTTCTGAAAGAGAACTTTTCCCTGCCGGTCGACGAGTGACACTTTCATGCTGACCACAACCAGGATACTTTCTGCGCGCCCGGTGCGCGAGTCGTAAGTCAAAGGCGAGGAGTTCGTGGTGAGGATTGTGCCCTTCAGCGTGGCATCGGCGGCTTCGCTGGACTCATTCAGAATCTGGTAGTGAGTGCGGGTGGTAAACTCCCGGACGACGGCTGCAGTGAGCATCTGCTCGATGCGATAGGTCTGCGACTGATTGACGAACGCAGGAATGGCAAGGGTCCTAACATGCTCAGGAAGAACTACGTTGTGACCAGCGGTGTGATATCCACAACCAGTGGTGAGCAGCAGAATGATCAGCGATCCAGCCCACCAAGTATGCGGGCAATGGGTGTGGCGAGGTGCTCGGATCACTGAATCTTTCCCCGCGGCCGGGTCGGCGTCATGGTCTCGGCGCACTCTACTGCTGTGGCCGCAGCGATTCGAAGATTGTCGGCGGCCGCCCAGATCCAGACTCCGCTCTTATGGTTGTCGTCGCGTGCGACTGACAGAAGCACATCCCCTTGCCCGGCCGCATTGACATTGCTGGGCGACTCTTCCACCTGACGAGCCACGGTGACATGCTCCCCCGCCAGGGCCTGGGACAGGTCCCCTATGGCAACGGCTTGTTCCATTTCCAGATAGAGAGAAAACGCGTGCCCGTGGAAAATGGGAGCCTGCACGAGCCGAAGCGACGGTCGCAAAGCGTCTTTTCCAGCGATGTGCTGGTAGTGCTTCAGAATGCGTTGTTCGATGGACTGCAGAGTGGGCTGCGAATTCGGGCCGTAGCCAGCGGCGAGGTTGAATGCCACCTGGGTATCAAACACCGCCTTCGGGAGTTCCTGGAACGAAAGCAGGTTCACGGTCTGCTCGTGCAATTCGTCCATTCCCTTCTGGCCGTGTTCGGAAGCGGGCTCAAGCACAGTGGCAATCACCCGGCGAACAGTACCAGCCTTTTGTGCCCGTAGCACGAGCAGCGCCAGTACAACAGAGACCGGATGCGCTACCACACAGGGACCGGGTTGCAACTCCAGCGCGGGCGTCTGGCCGAGCTGCCGTTCGATCCACGGAGCGCGGATAGCGGCGGTCGGATCATCTTCCAGCGCATAGGAGAGATCGACAATCGCACTACCGGCGTCGCGCGCCGTCTTCCAATTCTTGCGCGTGCAGTTCTGATCGGAGGCAAAGAAGGTGAAGTCGAGATGCTCGAACTGTTCCGTGCGCACGCTTTGGATGAACGTGATCTCATCGCCCATCGTTTCGAGCTGACCTAGCGACTCGTCATCATCGAGCAGTTTCACATCCACTGCGGGAAAATTGCGATCGTTCAGGACCTCGGCGACTTCCTTCCCTTTGAGCGTGCTAGCCCCCACGATGGCGACGCGATAGACGTTACCGCGAGCAGCGTCGACGCTGGAAGCTGTGACGGGTTTCAACGGGGCACTCATGAGGGCTGGGACGCCTCCTCGTACACGGGCGGCGCGGGCGGCTGTGGGCGACGGCGGATGATCCACTGCAGCCGCCACAGAACGCCCGAGAACATGTAGATGAGGGCAATGCCGAAAAGGACCCACCGCGAGTAGAACCAGATCAACACAAAGATCAGGGCCAGCAGAAGCATGATGCGAAAGGGCTGGCGCGAATTGAAGTGAATGTCCTTGAAACTGTAGAAACGCCAGGTGCTCACCATCAAATAGGCGACTGCCAAAACCAGCAGCAGCCAGGTGATCGCCATCCACGGCGACATTAGCGGGTCACCAAGCGTAAAGTGCACGACCGCAGCGATTACGCCAGCGCCAGCTGGAATCGGCATCCCGACGAAATATTTCTTGTCCGGGCGACCCGGATTCGAGGGCTGTGGGTTCACCTGGATGTTGAACCTTGCCAGCCGACTGGCCCCCGCAATCAGGAACAGGAAACTGGCAATGGCGCCGAACTGGCCAAGCTTAGCGTGAAACTCAGGGTTCGCGAGCGGCGGCAGCAAATGGAAGCCCCACATGAAGGCAAGGAGGGCGGGCGCCACGCCAAAAGTGATGACATCGGCGAGGGAGTCTAGTTCGCGCCCGAAGTCACTGCTGGTATTGGTCACGCGCGCGATCCGTCCGTCGAGGCCGTCAAACAGAATTGCGAATCCAATCGCCTTGGCAGCGAAGTCAAAGTGCCAGGTTTCGCCGACGCTGCCGTGCATGACCTGAAGAATGGCGTAGTAACCGGCAGCGAGATTTCCCATAGTGAACAGCGAGGGCAGGATGTACATGCCCTTGCGCTGTTTGCGCGGCAAACGATCTTCTTTGCGGCGGCGAGGGACTTCCACGATCGCGCGCTCGCTGTAGCCGTCCATCAGTGCACTCCTGCGCTTGCCAATTCAGCGGCGGATTCGACAAATTCCGGTTGCGGATTCGCGTAGGCGAGAATGGTGGAAGCCCCCCTCACGTGATCTCCAACTTTGACGGCAATACGGACGTCTGCGTCCATGATGACGTCCACGCGCGAACCAAACTTGATCATGCCCACGCGTTCGCCACGGGCAACCCGGTCGCCAACTTTCTTCGTGAATATGATGCGGCGCGCAATGAGACCGGCAATCTGTTTGAAGACCACGGTTTGGCCTTCGCCCTCGACGGTCACAATGTTTTGTTCGTTCTCATCAGCGCAATTGGCGCCCATCGCATTGAGAAACTTTCCCTTTTGATAGCGAACTTCGCGTATGTCGCCGCCGATGGGTGATCGGTTCACGTGGACGTTGAACACGTTCAGGAAAATGCTAATACGCTTGCGCTCAGCGCCGCCTACGAGGATGTTGGAAATATCGGTGACTTTGCCATCGCCGGGCGAGACGATGGCACCGGCTTTCTGCGGCACCGCTCGCTCGGGATCGCGAAAAAACCACAGGCAGAATACCGCCAGAAGCACGGCAGGCGCCGCCCAAACTGGGCTTGCAAACCAGCCGACGAGCACTGCCGCCAATACCAGAGGCGCGGCGTAGTAATAGCCGTCAGGGACCATGGGAAGTCTCGAGAATTATAGTTCAGACGAGGCTTTCAGCTTAAGTGCAATAAAAAAGGGCGCTTACACGCGCCGTGTTTTGCAGACATGTAGACACTCGCGGCTAAGCCGTGTCTGGTTGGACGGAAATTAGGCGACCTGGTTCTGAACCTGTTGCCGGAACTGCCGCTCGATGGACGCCATCTGGTCCTTGAGGCGGAGTTTCAGCTTTTTCAGGCGAACCTCTTCCAGCTTTTCGTCTTCTGTGAGATAGCGTTTTTGGGTGAGTGAATCGAGTCTTTCTGCGTACTGCGTGTGCTCTGTGGCCAGCCGGCGAAATTCATCGTGGCTGGCCAGGAGTTGGTCTTTCGGAGTGAGCATCCAGCAGACCTCCTAACCGGGTTGTCAGCTAAAAATTAACACAGGGTTAAAGGCACAGCAATCCGAATTTGTGCTTAGGGTGTTCGTGAGTCACAAGGCGATGTGACTCCTGGTTTGCACCATAGGAGAGGCAAAATCACGCGAAGAGATGGCGGTAAGTAATCGCATCTTCCTGAGGATTTTGATAGTAACGGACTCGCCGTCCGCTCTCCACGAAAGCCCACTTTTCATAGAGAGAACGAGCGGCACGGCTCGATTCCCGCACCTCCAGGAAGACCGCCTGCGCGCCCTCGGCGCGGGCTCGGTCGAGGAATTCTCCCAGTAAACGCGTGCCCAGGCCGCGGCGTCGCGCGTCGGCGGCGATGGCGATGTTTTCAATCTCCCACTCGGGCGGGATTGTTTGCGCGATCAGAAAGCCCTGCACGCTGGACGATTCTTGAATTACAAGTGCGATGCGGCGGGGCGAAGTGCTGGTGAAAAGATTCGCGTATTGCTCTGGTGACCAGTGGGCGGCCGTGGCGGAATGCTGCGCGAGATGGATGAGAGCGGATATGTCGGCTTCGGTGGCAGCTCGGATGAGCATGGTCTTGGGGGCTGGGTCTGGGGTTTCGAGTTTCTGCCCCGACTCGCGGGGGTCTTGCGAGCGGGCTCTAAGAGCTATTTTTCGCAAAGATCTCGGCGTCGGAGCGGCGAATGTAGTTGGCCTCCAAGTCTTCGGGAGAGACGGTTTGACCAGCTTGCATCTTTTCCCAACCGAATCGCGCAATGGCATCACTTCTTGGTTCGGGAATCTCGATCGGGTGCAGACCCGCCTTGCGAGTTGCTTCTGCAATTGAAGCGTGAGGTGTCACAAACACGCGCGTAGCGGCCTCCGACAACAGTTCATCGCGAGACAGCAGGCGTTCGCTGTGCAGTTTCACTCTATCGCCTACTTCGTAGTCACCAGCGTAGGCTTCGCCGCGTCCGGCATCGAGAACAGCCAAAATTCGTCCTTGCACGTTGGCGCTACGTGCGACTACTTCGAGGAGGGAGACGGCCGCGATCGGCTTCTGGAGCACTTCGGCCAGCGCTTTGATGGCGGCCAATCCGACGCGAAGTCCGGTAAATGATCCGGGCCCGGAAGCAGCCGCGAACGCACCGATATCATGCACCTGCAGGCCGTGCTTGCTGAGCAGGGTCGCGATCTGCGGCACGAGTTGTGCCGAGAACGTTCCTCCGGCGAGCGGGACGATTTCCAGGATCTCCAGGGCGTCGGGAGAACCGTTCCCCGGCTTGGCGTCGTCCGTCACGCGCGCCAGCGCAATGCTGCCGTGCTTTCCGGAAGTGTCTGCTGCTAGAAGGATCATTGTTCAGAACCAGCAACGCACGACCGAGGCGAATGTTCCCAAACGCGAGATAGGTTTTGAGTAGCGTCGGCATCTTGCCGGCTGTCCCGAGGGCATCTTGCCCTCGGGGGCGTCGGGGCGGGACGCCCTACGGACTGCCGGCGGGACGCCGGCGCTACCCAATTTTCACTTTCCCACTCTACTGACAATCTCTTCTACAAGGCTATATGGGTCCCGCTTGTGCTCGGCAACTTCGGCCGCATACTTTTCTACGCGACCATTACCCAACTCGACGCGAGCCTTTTCCAATAGAGCGTCGCGCACCATTTCGACTAGCCTCTCCTGCCAGTTATGAATGTTGCGCTTGAGAGCCAAATTGCCGTTGGCCAGATGAGTTTCATAGTCATCGATAGCGCTCACCAGTTCGTCAATTCCCTGCCCGGTGCTGGCTACGGTTTTCACGATAGGCGGGGTCCACTGGTCTGGGCGCGTCGCGAGGGATTGCAGCGATAGGATCTCGCGTTCCACGCGTTCAGCTCCCTCCCGGTCGCTCTTGTTGATAACGAAGATGTCGGCAATCTCCATGATGCCGGCCTTGATGGTTTGCACGTCGTCTCCCATGCCGGGCACGAGAATGACGACGGTGATGTCGGCGAGTCGCACGATGTCGATCTCGTCCTGGCCGACCCCGACAGTTTCGATGAGGATGAGATCGCGGCCCGAGGCATCGACTACGGTGGCAACGTCGGCAGTGGTGCGCGCCAGCCCACCCAGGGAGCCCCGCGTCGCCATGCTGCGGATGTAGATTCCCGGATCTGCGTAATGCTCCTGCATGCGAATGCGGTCGCCGAGGATGGCACCGCCCGTGTAAGGACTCGTCGGGTCGACAGCGATGATGCCGAGGGTTTTTCCTGAGCGGCGGTAGTACCGCGCCAATTGGTCTACCAGCGTGGATTTGCCGGCCCCGGGCGCGCCCGTCAATCCCAGGATGCGGGCCTTTCCGCTGTGCGGGAACAATGCCTTCAGGAGGGAAGAAGATTCCGAGGTTCGGTTTTCGACGGTGCTGATGGCGCGTGCGAGAGCGCGCGAATCGCCTGATCGCAGGCGTTCAATCCAAGATTGGAGGTCGGTTTTCAAACTTTTTAGTGTAAAGCAGGGCGACAGCTATGGGAAATGCAGGGAGACTGGCATGTTCCGGCCGAACTTTGCTCCGTCTCGATGGCAAACACTGAACGTGCTTTAGCTGATCAGTTGTGGTGGGGATCTCACACCAACCAGCACGTTAGAGGCTCTTACTTCATACTTCTGCATTGTTTGTAGGCTTGAGCGTCGTCAAGATCCTTTCAACATCGGCCTGTTCAGTAACGGCTTCATGGATGCGGTGCGCTGAGACGTTGTACGTTGCGTACACCATTAGCCCTCCCGTTCGGAGCCACCATTGCCTCCACATCCGATCATGGTCCTCAAAACATGCGTTAAAGCCGGAAAAGGGACCGTATCCCACGCGCACCAACCGCGTTCCTGTGGGTATCCGATCGTTTGCCAAATTCTGCTAGATCAGCATCGCCAATCGGGCTGTCTTCTTTCCGCGGAGCTAATCTGGAAAACCCCGAGAGCAGGTGTTCGTTGGAGCGTGGCACACTCCCTATCCACCCGAACACTCCAGTTACTTGGAACGTCAACACACCACCAGACTCCGTCAAACGACTTGACCCTCGTCATCCCGAACCGCCTATCATCAGCCTAACTGACGTAGTCAGCGATTACATCACCCCTATCGAAATCCGTGTGTACATGCGGCTCTCGCGTTTCCGATCGACGCATTACAATTTGTCCCATGCCCGATATAGCCAATCCCCGCCTGGAGCGCGTGCTTGCGCAGTTGCGGTTGTATGAGCATCCACTGCTGAGCTTCGAGGCGCGCGCCAAGAACGAAGGTGTGGAAGTGGTCATCCAGATGGCCCACTGTAATGTGCCCGTACACACTTACACCTACGAATTGCATGAGCGCGATTTGGACCATCCGCAGTTCGAGTGGCAATTTCAGCGGCAGCTTTATGACGCGCTGCACGACTACTTCATCGAGATGTTTATTCGCACGCCGCAAGACCGGTCCGACCGGCGCGAGAGAGGGCTGTGAGCCTGCGCGCCAAGATCGAGCACGAGATCCGAGAGCGCGGGCCCATTCCCTTCTCATGGTACATGGAGCTTTGCCTCTACGATCCCCAACTCGGCTACTACTCGCGGAATGACGAGAAGTTCGGTAGAGCCGGAGATTTCTTCACTTCAAGCGACGTGCACGCTGTCTTCGCACGACTGTTGGCGCGGCAATTTGAAGAAATATGGCGAGCCTTAGGCGCGCCGCAGCAGCTAGAGCTATTGGAGTTAGGCACGGGGCGCGGTTTGTTCGCGCGGGATGTGCTCGACTGGTCGGCCAAGAAATTCCCTCTATTTTTTCAAGCTCTGCACTACACCATGACGGAGCGATCTGCAGCGCTACGCAACGGCTTGGAAACCCGCATGGAGGCGCATCTTCATTCAGGGAAAGTGACGATTACGGATTTCGACAACAAGGGTACCTCGCTCAGAGCGCTGGCTGCCGACACTCCCATCATCGTGTTCACAAACGAATTCTTCGATGCCCTTCCGGTGGAAATCCTCTCGCAAGCTGGGTCGCTGAGGATCAATGCAAGAGACGGTCGCTTCGTCGAGGAGTGGGTGCCAGCCTCGGCTGTGGAACTCGAATTCCTGGACCGTTATGGCGTGCATCCTGAAGCGGACGAACGCACCGAAGTCTCACTCGAGGCGCATCGGCATGCCTCATCTCTGGGGCAAATGATCGGACGTGGATTTTTCATAGCCATCGACTATGGTTACACGCGAGAGGAACAGTGCGCTGGCCGCCATCTCGACACGGTGATGACGTATCGCCAGCACACGGCCAGTCCTAATCCTTATGACGCGCCGGGCGAACAGGACATCACCGCGCACGTGAATTTCACTGCGCTGGGGGCCGCGCTTGAGCAGCAAGGGATGCATACGCAGCCTTTGTTAACGCAGTCACAATTCCTGATAGGCATTGGTGAGGAGAATCAGTTTGCTGACGCCTTTGAGGAGTGCCGTCTTCCCCAGGAGCGCGCCAAGGTTGCGCTGCAGCTTAAGCAATTGGTCACCCCTGCCGGCATGGGCGAGACGTTTCATGTTCTGGTGGCGAGCAAGGGAGTTCCAGGGAGCGCGACAGAGCAACTGCGGGGTTTGAGTTTCGGGAAGAGCCGGATATTTTCAGAGCCAATTTAATTGGGGAGTACGTTCTTGGCGACTGTCGAAAGATGGAATGTGGAGGTAGATGGTCCTCTTAGCGAGTCGGCATTGCGGCGGAAGCTCGAACGGTTGGGCTATAGAGTCAGCCGCTACGTCTATCCGCCCGGGACGGAGTTTCCAGCTCATAGGCATGAAGTCGAGAAGATGGATGCTGTAGTTGCCGGACGGTTCCGAATCGTGATGCAGGGTGAGTCTGTTGGGCTGGGGCTAGGAGACGCGATTCTGGTGCCTTGCGGGGCCGAGCATAGTGCGGAAGTCGTTGGAAATGAGTCTGTGATCAGCCTGGACGCTGTGAAGCGGAAGGCTTACCCAGGTTAGCGTCCAGAAAACTGCGCGAACCTGGGGCACCGTCATAACTTCTTGGGCGACTAGTTCCCCGGCGTTCCCTTCTCGCGCTCGTAGGGCTTCTGGATATAGCGGCGGGCCTCGTCGCCGGCGCCCTGGGTGTTGTCGTTGGTCTGCAAGGCTTGCCGGTACTCGTTCACCGCGCGCTCGCGCTGCCCGGTGACATCGAAAATCTTGCCGAGTTGGATGTGGCTCCAGACTTCGGTCCATTTCGGGTCTCCGTCGCCGTTCAATGACTCGCGATAAGCATTGGCAGCTGCCTGGTAATTGCGCTGCATGAAGAAGACCTCGGCGACCCGATAATGTGCAAGGGAGCTGTTCTTGTTGGCATCGAGTGCTTTGTTGAACTCGACCAAGGCACCCGCCAGGTCGTTTTGCTGGATAAGCGCCTGACCACGCGTGATGGAAGCCCGCATGCGAACGTCGCCGGAGTTCTTCAGAACGCGGTTGTCGGGATCGACGACAATCCGGCGGGGCTTGCCGAAGGTCTCGATGCTGAACGGCGAGTTTGTGCCCACCACCTCGATGCGCTTCTCTTCGGTTTTACCGTCGGTATCAATCTTGAGATTCACGGGCATGCGGAAGAGATCGAGATCCTGCGCGACTTCTCCCACCACACGGAAGCCCTTGTTGTTGCCTAGTCGATAGACGGTGTACTTGGTCTTGAACTCGGGCGCGCCGGTTGAGTCGAGCCACTGCGTGAAGAACCAAGTCAGCTTGTCGCCGTAGTCCTTCTCCGCGACTGTCTGGAAGTCGGAAATACTTGCGGACTTCCCTGCATAAGTCGTCGCAAAGGTGCGCATGGTCTGGTAGTACTTTGCGTCGCCCATCACCCAACGGAGCATGTGGAGAATCATTGCGCCTTTGTCGGTGACCAGGGTCTGGAATTCGGGCGAGAAAACATCGAGCTTGTTGGCGCTGGAGAGCGGAACCGTGTCATAGGCGAGCGCGCCAACTGACATGTCTTTCACCGCTTCTTCGAGGCCCATCGTGCCGGCGGCCTGTTCGACATACATTGCTTCGGAGTAGCGGGAAAATCCGTCGGTAATCCACCAATCGTCCTTCGAAGACGGGGAAACAGAACTTCCCCACCACTGGTGCGCAATTGTGTTTGCAAGCAGACGGTAGTTCGTCTTGTCGGTGATGGTTCGGCTGGCCATCGCCGCAACTTCGGGCGCCCACGTGGTCGGAATCGTGTCGTCAGGCAGCTCCACTACGCGCAAGGTGGGCAATGGAAGGGGGCCGAAGGCCGTGATGTAGTACGTGAATTCCTTCAGGGCCGCACTCGTGTAGTCAGGCGCCACTTTCTGATGCAGCGGCTTGAAAAACACATGCAGGTCGACGCCCGCATCGTCGCTCTTTGTTTCCTGAAATACGCCGGCGATGATCGTGCCTGGGAAACTTGGCCGGTCGCTCACGAAGGTATAGGTCTTCCCGGCCAGGGCGCCGGGAGTCTTTTTCGAGGCAGAGCTGTCAGCAACAGTTATCTTGCCGCTGCCGATTGCGACCATGTGCGCAGGGAGCGTGATGCTGATGGTCGAAGTAAAGCGGTTCAGTCCAAACCCGTTCACGGGAAACCAGCGGCTTGCGTACAGCAGGTAAGTCGTGTCGTCGCCAATAGAAGCGAGCTTCAGGCCCTGGACGGGGCTTTCGTCGGCCGAATCGAGTACGCCTTCGTACTCAAACGTCAGCGTGGTGCTCGAATCCTTGGTCATGCCGGCGGTCAAAGGGATGCGAACCGTGGAATCCTGCGTAACCCGCTCGGCCGAGAGCGTCTTGTTGCTGGCATCAGTCACTTTGGTAAGACGCAAGGCGTTGTTAAGCTCAAAGGTAGCGACGCTGAGATCGTCCAGGGCGGTGAATTTCACCTTGGCGCGGGCGCTGATCTTGTGGCTATGCGGGTTGAGGTCGGCCTCGATCTGGTAGTCGTCGACGCGCAGGCGGGTCTTTTCCGCCGCCCAGACGGGCAAATTCACGCAGCACAGCAGAAGGCAAATGTAGGTTAATTTCGAGGCCGAGCGGAGCCATCGACGGGGAACACGCATTAAAAGCAATCTCCTGGAATCCGAGCCCTTGATCTCTATGATGAAGATTGTGACGCAAAAGATGCTGGGGGGACAAGTGGCCGGTGGGTTTTGATTGGGGCTTAACGGGGTATCAATCGATAGGTTATGGTCCGGACTCCCGTGTTGGCTGGCGCTTCGCGCCGACCGGCGGGACGCCCGTCGCTCCCTCTCCAGTTCAGTGACCACGCGGTAGCAGGGCGAGAACCGCATCGGCGGCCTGATCGGCGGCAGAGCGGGGCACGGGAGAATTTGGAGAGCGGAGAAGCGCTCTCACGCGGGCGAAGCCTTCCCGCATGGCCGTGCGGGGAGGACCGTCAGGAAGGATCTCCCTCACCCTGCAAACCACGTTGTCAGCGGTGAAATCAGCCTGCACTAGCTCCGGCACGACCTTTTCCCCGGCAATGAGATTTACCATTGCAAAGTGCGGAACTTTGATGCGTGGCTTACCCAAGGCATAGGTGAGTGGGGAAACGCGGTACACCATGACGAATGGGGTTGACATCATGGCGGCTTCCACGGTGGCGGTTCCGCTGGCAATAATGCCCGCCCTGGAATGACGCAGGGCGGGAAGTGATTCGTCAACGTACGTGATCTTCTTCCCTTGCGACATTTCTTTGAGGAAAGACTGGCTGAGCGTGGGTGCTACCGGCAGCAGGAATTCGTAGGCTTTGCCGAGTTGCGCGGCGGCTTCAAGCATGCTCGGCAGGTTCATGCGGGCTTCCTTCACGCGGCTGCCGGGCATTAGGGTGATCCAGTGCTTTGTGGGATCGAGTTGATGTTGGAGCGCGTAGGCCTGGCGTAAGGTCGGCGGATCAGGCAGCTCGGCCAGTGGGTGTCCGACGAAGGTCGCGTCGACTCCGCGGTCGCGATAGAACTTCTCTTCGAAGGGAAAGATCACCAAGGCCTTGGTGATGTATTTCCGGATCAGCCTCACTCGTCCCTGCCGCCAGGCCCAGAACTGCGGGGCAACGTAATACACCGTCGGGATGCCACGCAGCTTCATCTGGCGAGCAACGCGCCAGTTGAAGGCGGGGGAATCGATGACGATGGCTAAATCGGGCTTCCGGCGATCTGCCTCGGCGATTAGTCTGCGAAAGCAGCCATAGATTTCGGGTAGGTGGCTGAGAATTTCCGTGATGCCGACGACGGCCAGCTCTTTGGCATCGACCACTGTGTCACAGGCCGCCTCGCGCATGCGCGGCCCGCCCACTCCGAAAAACTCGAGCGATTGATCGCGGCGACGCAGGGCCTGGATGAGTTGCGCGCCATACATTTCACCGGAGGCTTCTCCAGCAGAGATCAGGATTCGCACGACAGGGATTGTAGCGGACTGACTTTGTGGAATGGCTGTGGGCTGTTTCAGTGGCTGAAGGGACGGGCGTCTCGCCCGTCCCGGCGGGCCGGGACACCCGCCGCTCCATCAGTCGTCGGCGCTGGCCGTGGGCTGGGGTTGAGCCGACAGCGACGCGGGAATCTCCTGATCTTTGTACTGCAGCTGATACAGCTTGTAGTACACGCCGCGCTGCGCCAGCAGTTGCTGATGCGTGCCCATCTCGCGGACTTTGCCTTTATGCATCACGATGATTTTGTCGGCGCGCTGCACGGTAGAGAGGCGGTGCGCAATCACCAACGACGTTCGGCCTTCGACCATGCGGCTGAGTGCGTCCCGCACGCGGAATTCTGTTTCAGTGTCGACACTCGAAGTAGCTTCGTCAAGAATCAGAATTTGCGGATTGTGGGCCAGGGCGCGCGCAAACGAGATCAATTGTTTCTGGCCAGTGGAGAGTGTCGAGCCGCGTTCCCGGACTTCTTCTCCAAAACCGCCCGGCAATGTCCGGATGAAGTCGGCCAGATTCACTTCCTCGGCGGCTTTCTCGACGTCTTTGTCGGCGATCCACTCTGAGCCGAGGCGGATGTTGCCACCCACGGTTCCGGTGAAAAGAAAGGGATCCTGCAGCACCACGCCGCACCGGCGGCGCAGATCGTTAAGGTCCATTTCCTTGACATCGACGCCATCAATTCGTATGGCGCCTTCCTGCACATCGTAGAAACGCAAGAGGAGCGAGATGAGCGTGGTCTTGCCTGCACCGGTATGGCCGACAATTGCGACGGTTTCACCCGGTTCGATACTGAACGACACATCGCGCAGGACCCAGTCGGGGTCTACCGAGCCTTGCTCCGAGGCGGATGATGCGCCCATCGCTCCAACTTTCCTTAACGTGTCGGCAGTTGTGCCGCGCGCGCCGTAGCTGAACCAGACGTGGTCAAACTCGATGCGTCCGGGACCCTCGGGCTTCTTCGTGGTTGCGGGCGATTCGATGTCGACAGGAGTATCGAGCAGCTTGAAGATACGCTCGCTCGAGGCCATCGCGCCCTGCAAGATGTTGTATTTGTCGCTGAGGTCCTGGATGGGGCGGAAGAAGCGCTGGGCGTACTGCATGAAGGCCACCAGCACTCCAATCGTTGCCGTTCCGCGGATCACGTCGCCGCCGCCAAACCAGATAATTGCTGCCGCCGCCACCGCCGAGAGAATTTCGACGACCGGATAGTAGATGGCGTAGGCCATGATGGCGTCCTTGAACGCCTCCATGTGAGACGCGTTGATAGCGGAGAACTGGCGGAAGGCGCGCTTTTCCCGGTTGAACAGCTGCAGCACCAGCATGCCGGAGACGGCTTCCTGCAGGTAAGAATTGATGCGCGCAATGGCCACCCGAATGCGACGGTAGGAATCGCGGACCTGCACGCGGAAGATCATCGTCGCCCAGAAGATCACGGGGAGCACAGAGAAGGTGATCAGGGCCAGCTTCCAGTTCATCCGCATCATGATGGCGATAATGCCGACCAGCACGAAGACATCCTCGAAGATCGAGACAACTCCGGCGGTGAACATCTCGTTGAGGGCGTCGACGTCGGTCGTCACGCGCGTGACCAGCCTGCCGACCGGATTCTTGTCGTAGAAGCCGATGTGCATGCGTTGCAGGTGTCGGAAAATCTGGCTGCGCAGGTCGAACATTACCTTCTGGCCAGTCCACTGCATGAAGTACGTTTGCAGGAACTCGCAGAAGAAACTGAAGACCAGTGTGCCCAGATAGAGAGTCGCAATTTGCGCAATTCCTACCATGGCGCTGGAACTGAGCCAGCGATCCAGAATCGAAGTGGTGCCAGGGTTGCGGGCAAGATATTTGTCGACGGCGGTCTTGGTGAGGAAAGGGCCGAGGACATCCAAGCCCGCCTTGATCACAATCGACACCAGGGCGATCGCCACCTGCCACTTATAGGGAGCGAGGTAGGTGAGCAGCCGGCGCATCAGGCGGCTGTCGTAGGCTTTGCCGAGTATCTCTTCTTCCTGGGCCATGCGTACGTCCGATCAAGAGTAATAGATGGCGGAGGAGGCTGGAAAGATGGAAAGACAGGATATCTCCGTTTACAGGGTGCTCACGCAAGGGTGGCGATTGAGGCTGGCTCGCCGTCGCACCGGAAAGCAGGTTCTTCGTCGCTGCGCTCCTCAGAATGACAAGAAATGTGGAGAGTCTTGGCTGAAGGACTAACACGTCTGGCAGTGGCGATGGTCCCTACGCCACATTGCGCAGCACCAGGGCCGAGTTTTTCGATCCGAAGCCTACGCAGTTGCAGACGGCGTGCTCAAGCGTGGCCTTGCGGCCGGCGTCGGGGACGTAGTCCAGATCGCAGTGGGGATCTGGCTGGTCGAGATTGATGGTAGGCGGAATCTGGCTTTGCTGCATGGCGACGAGAGTCGCTGCCAAGCCGGCCGCACCGCACGCTCCCTGAGCGTGGCCGATCTGCGATTTCAGGCCTGACATAGGAATCTTTCGCGCGTGATCGCCGAGCGCCAGTTTGAGGGCCTGCGTTTCCACGCGATCGTTCATCTCGGTCGATGTGCCGTGAAGGTTCACATAATGAACGTCTTCCGGTTGGAGACGCGCCTCTTCCAAGGCTAGAGTGATCGCGCGAGCCGGCTCTTCCGGGGAATCGCTCATGCGCACTCGATGGAAGGCTTCGCAGGTGGCGGCGTACCCCCCGATTTCTGCATAAATCTTGGCTCCGCGCGCGCGGGCGTGGTCGTAGTCTTCGAGCACGAACATCCAGGAACCTTCTGCCAACACGAACCCGTCACGATCCGCAGAGAAAGGGCGCGAGGCGCGTTCCGGCTCATCGTTCCACGATTGCGTGAGAGCCCGCAGCAAGGAATAGCCTTTTATGATCCCGGGAGTGATGGGCGCATCTACTCCCCCGACGAGGAACATGGGCTGTACGGCGGCCTGGATATGCTGGTAGGCGTAGCCGAGCGCGTCGCTCGAAGACGTGCAACCGGCGGTGACCACGTGGCTGTAGCCGCGAAATCCGAAGCGCATGGAGACTTCGCTGGAGATCGTCCCCATGGTGCCACTGGGTATGCAGAAGAGGCTGACCTGCTTGACGTGCCCGGAGTGCCACAGGCGATATTGCTCTTCCGAAAATTCCTGCGCGCCGCCGCCTGAGCCCAGAATGACGCCGATCTTGCGTTGATCATCGAGCGACATTTTGGTGTGATCGATGCCCGCATCCTGCAATGCTTCCGCCGATGCTGCCACAGCCAGCGGCACGACGCGAGAGACGTGCTTGCGCTCGCGTGGATCGACCCAAGCCAGCTCGTCAAATTCGGGAATTTCACCGGCAATGTGCACAGGCAGGCAGCAGGGGTCAAAGCGCGAGATTCGCTTTACGCCCGATGTGCCCGCAAGAATCGCGCTGGCAAAGGCCTCTTTGCCGATGCCATTTGGGCTGACCACGCCCATGCCGGTGATGACTACGCGAGGAAACATGCAAGCCTCAGTCAGATGTTCGAAGGGGCTGACCCGTTGCGAAAGGAATCAGCCGGCAGGGCCGGAGTGGGATAATTCATTCGGGATGGCTCTCGGCCTTTATCTATCGGTTCCCTTCTGCCGGACGAAGTGCACCTACTGCAACTTCGCCTCCGACGTATTTTCGCGGTCCGCGTTCGAGCGCTACGTGGAACGCATATGCGCGGACGTACATAGTACCGCACGGACCGCTGAGCAGATGGGGGGCCGTCTCGAGAAAGACCTGGATTCCATCTATCTGGGCGGTGGGACGCCTACCATACTAGATTGCCAGCAACTGGAACGGCTGTTTGTCACTATACGGCAAAATTTTCGTCTGCTCCCTGAGACAGAGATCACGGTGGAGTGTGCGCCGGGGACTTTGACACCGGTGATGCTCGGGACCTTGTTGCGCTGCGGCGTGAATCGGGTCAGCCTTGGAGTGCAATCGTTCGTCGATCAGGAAGCGGCCTCGGTGGGAAGACTCCACAAACGAACAACGGTTTTAGAGGATCTGACGCGCCTGCGGGCCGCGGGGATTGCAAACATCAATATCGACCTGATTGCCGGACTCCCGCATCAGAGCAGGGAGAGCTGGCAGCGGTCGCTTGGTGAGGCCATTGCGGCGGGAGTGCCTCACGTCAGCGTCTACATGCTGGAAGTCGACGAGGATTCCCGCCTGGGGCGCGAACTGATTGCCGGTGGAGCAAAGTATCACGCACACTTCGTACCGGATGATGAATTGACTGCCGACCTGTATGTCGCAGCCTGCGAACAGCTGGATGGGGCTGGTATCAAGCAGTACGAGATCTCGAATTTTGCTCGCCCAGGTTTGGAATCCCGCCACAATCTGAAGTATTGGACTCGGCAGCCGTATTTGGGATTTGGAGTGGACGCCCACTCCATGCTGACTGTCGCCGACGACGACCTCGAGGCAGTTCGGTTCTCGACTGCTGATTCTCTCGATCGCTATGTCTCCGGCTCGCCACCAATCCGCACGGAGGTTTCATTTCGAGCGGCGCTGGAGGAGTCTTTTTTTCTGGGGTTGCGACTCACCAACGGCGTCGATCTGGCCGAACTCGCTGCGAAGTTCGGCAATGAGGCGCTTGGCGATCACGCAGCTACAGTTCGGGAGTGTGTCGGGGACTCATTACTCGAACTCGATGGCGATCGTATTCGGCTCACTCCGCGAGGACGGCTTCTCTCCAACGAAGTATTTGAGGCTTTGCTGGCACCATCACGAATAATCTTGTGACTAAAGCTAACCAGAACAATCGTGCTCGAAGTCATGCGGCCGATCGTGGTGCTTGGCTCTGTGATCGAGAAAGCTGTCGACCTTGTCTATGGCCCCGCTCTAGTGCGTCGCTCCAGGGAAATGGATCGGCAGTTCGGATTGAAAATCAAGAGAGAGTAGGTTTCTTGTTCGATCAATGTTCTGGTCGCCTACTTCCAGACGAAACTCTTGGGTATCCTCGCCCTTTTCGACTACACCATAATGATCGTTGCCTCGAGCGATTTGTTCTTTCGATTCATTCGGGGGCGTGGTGAGTTCAGGGTGCAAGTTTCCTCGCCTGGAGTTTCATTCGGATGGGAAGACCCTTCATTGGCACTTCGGTTACTTGACCCTGCCTTTTGCCTACGCGATTTTTCTTCGCTGGCAGAGGTAGGCACCACACTTGAGTCGCGAATCACCCAGCTCCGTGAGGCGTTCTCTGAACCAAGCTTGAACGATCTCAAACGAAGGCTCGCTGAAGTGCATCGCGACGAACGGCTCGTCATCCACGAATAGGAAAAAAGGCACAGAAATTGAGAGATGGGTTCTTTTCATCAAACCGTTCGGTCGGTTGGCGGAGCGGTTCTTGTTGCCTTCATCGCCCCTGTTCATGCGGCTCTCCGCGATTTTTCAATTCGACTCCATCGGTAACTTTTCCTCCGGCTTTGCGCATGCTTTAATCAGAACAGCCCTCTCTGCGGTGTCGGTCCGCATGAGTTCCCAAGCCCAGTTTGTATTCGGAATTCTATTCCTAGCCGGAGGTCGTGTTTGGATTTTCAACTCAACGACGAACAGCTGCAATTGAAGAAAAGCGTGCGCGAAT
>Ga0075434_100001746_pt1 | contig 18678 bp, 16 predicted proteins | sample RhiMethybrSRZTD3_FD_75298 | JGI IMG/M metagenome (GOLD analysis project Ga0075434, IMG submission 75298) | Populus rhizosphere microbial communities from Tennessee, USA - Rhizosphere MetaG P. TD hybrid SRZTD3 | ecosystem: Host-associated > Plants > Roots > Rhizosphere > Soil | place: USA... | reverse complement strand
TCGACGTCGTGGGCGCGCCAGACCTCGATTTTGTCGAAGCGCTCGCTCGCGCGCTGCATCTCCCTGGCGATCGCGTACGGGATTCCGCCGCTCGTTGCCGGAGAAAACATCCGCACCAGCTTGACCACCCCGGGCCGGTCGAGCGCATGCGACCGCACGGGGAGGAAATATTGCCATACCTCCCAGTCCTCCGCGGAGATTTTGGGATAACGCTCGGCGGCCGCTTCGTCGGACTCGACGGGCAAGGCGCCGGCTCTTAACTCATACGTCTCGGCATACATCGCGCTCTCCTTTCGCTATTTTCTTGCCGAACCATTGTTCAATAGCGCGATAGCGCGAAACGCCAAGGGGCGCCCGCTCGGGTTTTTCCCTGCTTTGATTAAAAAAAATACTCGAACTGAGGCCGGACCGCCGTGGATAAATCAGACCGCCGACATCGCGTCAAAAATCGCGCCGCCGAGCGTCGGAAAGACGTAGTGGGCGGAGGCGAATGCGCTTCTCTTGAGGCCGCCGAGCATCCCGGCGGCGGCGATCTGGATGATATCTTCGGCGCCGGCGCCGATCACATGCACGCCGAGTACGCGGTCGGTGTTTTCATCGTAAACGACCTTGACGAGCCCTTCGGTCTCGTCGCGCACGCCTGCGGCCGGGTTATAACTGAACGGCAGGCGCCCGACCTTGACTGATGCGCCTGTTGCGCGGGCCTGCTTTTCCGTCAGACCCACCTGGGCGATCGCCGGGATCGTGAAGACGGCATTGGGAAAAACGGTCAAATCGACCTTCCGGTGATTGCCTTTGACCGCATTCTCGGCGGCGAGGACCCCTTCGTACCAAGCGACCGGCGTGTGCTGATGCTGGCCCGCCGCGTCGCCGGCCGCATAGACGTTTGGATTGCTGACGGACTGGAGATAGGAATCGACTTTGACGGCGCTGCGCTCGAGCTCGATGCCGGCGTTTTGCGGTTCGAGCGCCGGGACGTTCGACGGACGGCCGGTTGCGAGCAGCACTTGATCTGCGGGAAAACGGTGTGGCTTGCCCCCGACCTCCGCCTCCACTGTTTTGTCGTCGCCTAGCTTCTTTATCTTGGCATTCGTGACGATCTCTATCCCGGCGGTTTTCGCGATGTCGAGCAGGGCCTTGCGCATGTCGTCGTCGAGCGCCGGCCCGATTTCCGGCCCCGCCTGGAGGATCGTGACTTTGCTTCCGGCGCGCGCGAGCGCGAAGCCGAATTCCAGGCCGATGAAGCCGCCGCCCATGACGACCAGCCTCTGCGGCTGTTCTTTCAGGTGGATCAGCTCGTCGCTGGTGATACCGCGCTCGGCTCCCGGAATCGCCGGCCGCGCTGGCTTAGAGCCCGTGGCGATAATGAATTTGTTACCCGTGAGCTTTTTGCCGTTGACGGCGATTTCCTGTGGTCCGACGAAGCTGGCTTCCCCATGGATCGCGGCGATCCCGAGCTTCGCAATTCCTTCGTCCTTCCCCTGCGACCAGCTCGCGACAAGGCGGTCCTTGCGCTCGATGACGGCGCTCCAATCCAAGACGACATGCTCCGTTCCCTTAAGACCCAATCGACCGGCGTTGTGCGCCAGCCAGTAAAGCTCGATGGTGCTCACGAGCACCTTTTTCGGGATTCAACCGCGCGCGAGACAGGTCCCCGCAAAGCTCTCCTCTTCGACGATAGCAACGCGCGCACCCAGCTTGACGGCGGCTTTGGCGGCGTTGGAGCCCGCGGTGCCCCCGCCGATGACGATCAAATCGTAATCCATAGAAGATTCCTTAGGGTGATAAGGTGTCAATCGTGTCTGGGCATATGATAGGTGACCGAGCCAGCCTTCTCGGCGACTAGCGATGCCTCGAGGTTGGTATCGATGATCGGATGATCGGGATCGCGGATCACGTTCATCGGATCTTCGCCGCGCCGGACCTTTTCGATTTCCTTTCGCAGCATCTCGCGGAGCATGACGACACCGTGGTCGGAGGTCGCGAGGCGCTCCCGCGTGCGGTCGGCGATCGGCCCCTGCGTCTCCCAGGCCATGAAATCCTGCGCGTCCACTTCCTTCATGGTGTACTTCACGGCCGGATGACGCCCGCTCGCGGGGATTTTGAACGGTCTTCGATAATCCACCGGCACATCGTCCCTGGATGGATTCGCACCCTCGCTGGCGGGGACGAAATGGAGATAGACCACCCAGGTATGCTCGTCGTCGATCGGCACGCGGATCTGCGTGCGGTTCGCCTGGCGCAGAATATTGGGGAAGATGATCGGATGCTCCTCCATCGTGCCATCGGTAAACATGCGCCGCTTCATGATGCCGTACGGCACATGATGAAACTCATACTTCTCCAGGTCGTCGATCGTCCCGCGGGTCGTGCCGCGCACGGTAAGGCCGCGCGTGACGAGCTCCTGATGCAGGATGTGGAGGTGCGTGGTGTCGACGGAGTTCTCCATCGCCTGCAGCCAATTGCAGTCGAGCGTCGGCAGCGCGCGAATCCAGTGCCAGCCGTCGGTCCGCGCCCACACATCGTACTTCGAGATCACCGGCGCGGGCTGCGGACCGAGGTAAGCCCAATAAAGACCAGCGAACTCCTGCACCGGATAGGCTTTGTGCTTGACGGTCGCGGCGAAGTTGCTACCGGGCGGCTCGGCCGGCGTTTCCAGGCAATTGCCTTTCGTGTCGTAGAGCCAGCCGTGATAGCAGCAGGCGATGCCGCGCTCTTCGACGCGGCCGTAAGAGAGAGACGCGCCGCGGTGCGAGCAGCGGTCGTCCAAAAGACCGATGCGATCCTGCTTGTCTTTGAATAAAACCAAATTTTCTCCCAGGATGCGCACGAATTTGACGGGTTTTTCGTCCGAAAGATCGCTGGCGATTGCGATCGGATGCCAATACCGGCGCAGAAGCTCTCCGGCCGGCGTTCCTGGCCCGACGCGCGTGAACATCTCGTTTTCTTCGGCTGTCAGCATGGCGGCCACCTCCGACGGCGATGTACGTTTATATCCTACGGACGAGACTGAAGAAAAGAGGCGGCGGGGTCGCCACGGGCTAAGAACTTTCTCACGCGAAAAGACTATGATACAGAGCCCGTTGGAGGTTTTAAGAATGAAACTGCCGCATCGAGACCGCATCGATCTGGGCCCGTCGCCTTACGATAAATTTTTGGAGCGCGAGGCGATTCCCGTCGTCAAGGGCTATTTCGTCGAGGACTTGAAAGAGCTCGAGGTCAAGCCCTGGGAGCGGATGGGCGCGCTCGGCTGCTACCTCAACATGGGCGGCCAGCAGGAGACCGACGCGTATGTCTGCGATATACCGCCCGGAAATCAGACGCTGCCGCAGCGCCATCTCTACGAGACGCTCGTTTACATCGTGACGGGCCGCGGCGCGACCACCGTGTGGCACGACGAAGGCCACAAGCGCAGCTTCGAGTGGGGCGCGGGGGCCATCTTTGCGATCCCTCTCAACGTCGCGTATCAGCATTTCAACGTATCGAACGAGCCGGTCAAATTCCTCGCCGGCACCAACCTGCCGCATCTTTTGAACCTCTTCCACAACGAAGATTTTATCTTCCGCAATCCGTTCGAGTTCAGCGACCGCTTCGATAACGACCCGGACTACTTCCGCAAGAACGAGCGCCTGACGACGCGGAGCTGGGAGACGAACCTCGTCCCCGACGTGAATACCTTTCACCTCGACGAATATCCGATGAAGGGCAAAGGCGTCCGCATCATGCGCTTCGGCATCGCGGGGACAGTCTACGGCTGCCACATCCAGGAATTTCCCGCCGGCAGCCGGAGTCTCTTTCACCGCCACGGCCCCGGCGCCATCGTCTGCGTCACGCAAGGGACCGGCTACGCGATGGTGTGGCGCGAAGAGGACAAGGAGCGCACGCGCTTCGAGATCCGCCCCGGCTCGATCTACTCGCCCGGCGATCTCATGTACCACGGCCACTTCAACACCGGGCACGAACCGATGCGCCATTTCGCGATGCGCGGCCGGAGCCCGAAATACAGCCAGGACCGCTACCGACCGGCGCTCCACGACATGATCCCGCTCGAGGAGGAGCCGCCGGAGGTCCACAAGGAATACCTCGCGGAAATCTCGCGCAACGGCATCAAGGAAGCGGTCTCCGTCGTCCAGGAATAAATAGAGGAGAAAAGAAATGGACCAGCTCGCCTATCACGATCTCAGAAGTTTTGTCGAGGCGGCGAAGAAAGTCAGCGACTGGCGCGAGATCGAAGGCGCCGATTGGGACGGCGAGATCGGCGCGCTTGTCGAATCGACCGCCGAACTGGTGCCGCAGCCGCCGATGCTGATCTTCAATAAAATCAAAGGCTACCCGGCGGGCTATCGCGTGCTCAGCCTGCCCTACGCCGCCTATAAGCGCGTCGCGCTCTCCTTCGGCCTTTCAACCGAGATGAGCAAGCTCGAGCTTGTCCGCGCGATCGCGCGGAAGATCAAGTCGACCAGGCCGCTCCCGCCGCGGGAAGTGAAGACTTCGCCGCTCATGGAGAACGTGATGGAGGGCGACAAGGTCGATCTCTTTAAATTTCCCGCGGTGCGCTTCCACGAGCAGGACGGCGGCCGCTACATCGGCACCGGCGACTGCCTCATCAACTCCGACATCGAGGGCGGCTTCGTCAACATGGGCACGTACCGGATGCAGCTCCACGAGAAGAATCTGCTCGGTCTCTGGATGAGCCCGGGGCAGCACGGCCGGCTCGTCTGCATGAAATACTGGGAGCAGGGCAAGAGCTGTCCGGTCGTCGTTACGTTCGGCATGCATCCGATGGTTTTCGCCGTGGCGCACACGAAAATTCCCTGGGGGCAGTCGGAGATCGACCACGCCGGCGGCCTGATCGGCGCGCCGCTCGAAATCATTCGCGGGCCGTTGACCGGCCTGCCGATTCCGGCGAGCTCGGAGATCGCGATCGAAGGCGAGGTGCCGCCGCCGAAGGTGGAGTCGCGCGCCGAGGGACCGTTCGGCGAGTGGCCGGGATATTACTCCGGCGGCACGATCGGCACCGGCGAGCCGCAGCCGGTGATCAAGGTGAAGGCGATCTATCATCGCAATGATCCGATCCTCGAAGACGAGGCGCCGCTCTGGCCCGGCGCGGTCAAGATCGACGCGAATCCGACGGCGGGGATTCTCTGGGATCAGTTAGAGAGCGCCGGCATCCAGGACATCGTCGGGGTCTATAATCACACGTCGTATCTCTGCGTTGTCGCGATCAAGCAGCGCTACGCCGGCCACGCGAAGCAAACGGGCCTCGCCGCGCTCGCCTGCTCCTCCGCGGCGCGGAACGGCCGCTACGTCGTCGTGGTGGACGAGGACATCGACCCGAGCAACCTCAAGGAGGTGATGTGGGCGATGATGACGCGCGTCGATCCCGCGACCAACATCGACCTGATCGACGGCTGCTGGTCGACACCGCTCGACCCGCGCATGCCTCCCTCCAAGCGCGAATCGAAAGACCACACCAACAGCCGTGCGGTTTTTTATGCGGTGCGGCCCTTCGAATGGCGCGACAAATTTCCCAAGACGAGCCGCACGAGCCGCGAGCTGCGCGAGGCGGTGGTGAAGAAGTTTTCTAGCGTAATACCGTTTCCGAAGGGATAGACCGAATGCTGCGAACTGCGATTGTCAACCTGAGCGCAGCGAAGGATCTCTCCGAGATTTCTCTTAAGCGTAGCAAAATGCTTCGGAGAGATTCTTCGGCCTTCGGCCTCAGAATGACAGACTTCCGTGCGGCAACGCGCATCTTGGTGCTTGTAGCGTTGGGGTGGTTGCTTTCTTCTGAATCCGCCATCGCCCAATCCGAATGGGACAAGACGCTCGGCGCCGCGCGCAAAGAAGGGACGCTCGTCGTCGGGATTCCGGCGAGCGTGGAATTGAGAAAGGCGCTGGAAACGACGTTCCCGGCTAAATTTAAAATCCCGCTGGAGCTTTTCCCCAGCCGCGGCCCGGAGAATGCCAACCGGATCATCAGCGAGCACACCGCCGGCCTGCATTACTTCGACCTCTTCATCTCCGGCGGCGCGACGCCGCTCACGATGGTGTCGGCCGGTGCCGCCGACGAGATGCGTCCTTATATGATCCTTCCGGAAGTGCGCGACTCGAAGAACTGGTGGGGCGGCCACATCTGGGAGGACAACGTCAGCTCGAAGAAATACATCTACGCCTTCCAGTGCTACACGAGCGAGACGTTCTGGTACAACACGGCCGTCGTACAGCAGCAGGAGATCCGCTCCTACGACGATCTCTTGCATCCCAAATGGAAGGGGCGCGTCGGCTTCCTCGACCCGCGCAACCCCGGCTCGGGCCAGAACACCTGGACCTTCTTGTGGAAGGTCAAAGGCGAAGAGTACTTAAAGAAGCTCGCCCAGCAGGACATGCTCGTCACGCAAAACCAGCGGCAGCTCGCCGAGGGGCTCGCGAAGGGAAAACTTGCCTTTACGGTCGGCCTCAGCCATTACACCTACGAGGGGTTTATGAAAGCCGGGCTGCCGGTGAGCCCGGTGCCGAAGATTAAAGAAGGCGGCCAGGCGAACAACGGCAGCGGCGTCCTCACGGTGGTGAAAAATCCGCCGCATCCGAACGCGGCGAAGATCTTCGTCACCTGGTTCCTCGGCAAAGAAGGCCAGGAGCTTTACGGCAAGGCCATGACCCAGGGAAGCCGGCGGCTCGATGTCGATACGAAATGGCTCACCGAGTACGGCATCGAGGGCTGCAAGGACGTCATGACGGTCGATGATTATCTTCGGCTGGAAACGCACTCGGAATCGGCGGTGCAAAAACTCAGAAATCCGGCGATCGCGCTGGCGATGAAGATTTTGAAATAAATCATGAAGAGATATCCTTCACTTCGTTCAGGATGACAGATGGTGCCTTTGCACCACATGATAATTTCTTGTCATTCTGAGCGAAGCGAAGAATCTCTCCGAAAGTAATCCGGAGGATTACTCACATGATCACCCAACAAGAAAACGACTTATTGACCCGTACCGGTAAAGGAGCGCCCGCCGGCCAGATGATCCGCCGCTACTGGCAGCCGGTGGCGCTCGCCGAAGAATTGCCGCAGGGCGGCGCGCCGCTGCCCGTGAAGATTCTCGGGGAAGAGCTGGCGCTGTTTCGCGACGACCAGGGACGGCCGGGCCTCTTGGGTCTCCACTGCTCGCACCGCGGCACGGATTTGAGCTACGGCCGCGTCGAGAGCGGCGGCCTGCGATGCCTCTACCACGGCTGGCTCTACGATGTTAATGGCCGCTGTCTCGAGCAGCCGGGCGAGCCCAACTGCGGCGAGCACCGTGACGCCATCCGCCATTTATCCTATCCTTGCCGGGAAGCCGGCGGCGCGATCTTCACCTATATGGGTCCCGGCGAGCCGCCGCTCTTGCCGAACTACGAGTTTTTAACCGTCGGGCCCGAGCGCCGCTACGTTAATAAAATTTACCACGAGTGCAACTATCTTCAGGGCAACGAAGGCAACATCGATCCGGTGCATCTCTCGTATCTGCACCGCTTCTTCGAAGTTCCCCAAGGCCGCTACACGGGTGTCCGGAACACCGAGGATTCGCACTACAGCCTCGTCGGCCGCAACGTGGCTCCGTCGATCGACGTCGAGCTCACCGACTTCGGCGTGCGCATTTACACGGCGCGCACGCAGCCCGACGGCAAGGTCTATCTCCGCGTGTCTTATTTCGTCCTGCCCAATTTCAGCGCGTTTCCGGGCCAGACCGGCGGCGAAGGATACTCGGTCAACTGGCACGTGCCGATCGACGACGAGCACCACTGGAAATACACCTTCGTCTTCAGCCGCGACGCGGCGCTCGACAAGGAGATGATTCATCGCGCACGCTCCGAGGTGGGCGCCGATTATAAATTGGTGCGCAACCGCGCCAACCGCTTCAACCAGGACCGCGAGGAGATGAAGACCAAGACCTATTCCGGCATGGGCTATGGCTTTCAGGCGCACGACCTCTTCGCGACTTCGAGTCAGGGTTCGGTCCAGGACCGCACCAACGAGCACGTCGTCTCCTCAGACAAGCCGATCATCGCGGCGCGGAAGCTCATGGAGAAGGCGATCAAGGACATCGAGGAGGGGCGCGAGCCGCCGCACGTCGTGCGCGATCCGCGCGCGAACCGCTTTCCCCACCTTCAAGTGATTTCCGACCTGATTCCGGCGTCGACGGACATCAAGCAGCATACGAAGAAGGTGGAAGAAGAGGCGAAGGCGCGCCTGTGAACCCGCCGCTCAGAATGGGCATGGCCGGCCTCGGCGTCGCGAGCACGCAAATCCTGCCGCCCGTTTCCAAACTCCCCTATGTAAAAATAACCGCCGCGGTCGACACGCGCCGCGACGCCCTGGGAAAATTTCGCGAAGAATACGGCGCCGAGGTCTTCACGAGCTTCGACGCGATGTGCGAAAGCCCGAACGTCGACTTCGTCTACATCGCGACGCCGAACAACCTCCACGCGCGCCACGCGATCACCGCGGCCGAGCACGGCAAGCACGTCATCGTCGAGAAGCCGATGGCGATGACGCTGGAGGAGTGCGAGGCGATGAACGCCGCGGCGGAGAAGCACGGCGTCAAGCTCCTCTGCGGCCACACGCACAGCTTCGATCCGCCGATCCGCAAGATCCGCGAGATCGTCGCGAGCGGCGAGCTGGGCCGGCTCCGCATGATCCACACCTGGAACTACAACGAGTTCATGTATCGCCCGCGCATGAAGCACGAGCTCGCGATGAGCCGCGGCGTCGTGCTCAACCAGGGGCCGCACCACGTCGACGTCGTGCGGCTGATCGGCGGCGGCATGGTGAAGAGCGTGCGCGCGACGACCGGCATCTGGGACCCCGCACGCGGCCACGAGGGAAGCTACGTCTGCTACCTGGAATTCGAGGACGGGGTCCCGGCCACGCTCGTTTACAGCGGCTACGGCCTCTTTGACACCGCCGAGCTTTTTTGGTGGGTCGGCGAAGGAGGCCAGCCGCGCGAGCCCGAGACCAACGCGAAGGTAAGAAGAAAGCTCAAGGGAATTTCGAGCGCCGAGGAAGAGGAGCTGCTGAAGGAGCAGATGCGCTACGGCGGCCGGCGCGAAGGCGAGTACAGCCATGACTGGCAAGGGAAGCGCCACCAGCCGTTCTTCGGCCTTACGCTCGTGAGCTGCGATAAAGGCGACATCCGCCAGTCGCCGGGTGGATTGATCGTTTACGGCGAGGAAGGACGAAGAGAAGTCGCGCTGCCCGCTGGCAAGCGCGGGCGCGAGGCGGAGGTCGACGAGCTGTACCAGGCGATCGTGGAAAACCGGCCGGTGTTTCACGACGGCCGGTGGGGCGAAGCGACGCTGGAAGTCTGCCTGGCGATTTTAGAATCGGCTAAAGAGAAGCGGGAGATTTATCTCAAACACCAAAAGCCCGTTAGATAATCAACGCTCATACCTGTCATTCTGAGGCGAAGCCGAAGAATCTCTCCGATAGTTCAATTAAGAGAGAACCTTCGCTGCGCTCAGGATGACCGCTAAGACTCTCGTGAAAATCCTTTCAGGAAAATATCTTTCTGCTTTAGCCTCTATTGCGCTGTCTTTTTGCTCCGCTGGATTCGTCAACGCCGGCGAGACGAAGCCCGTCCCATGGGAAGCCGCCCTCGCCGACGCGCGGAAAGAGGGCAAGCTCGTCGTCGGCATACCGCCGAGCGCGGAGCTGCGCAAGCAGATCGAGCCGCTCTTCAAGTCGCGCTTCGGCCTCGACGTAGAGACGTTCTCGGCTGCGGGGCCGGACATCGCCAATCGCATCGTGTCGGAATCGAGAGCGGGCGTGCATTATTTCGATGCGCTGATCTTCGGCTCGTGCACCGGCGTGCCGCTGATCCACTCCGGCGCGTTCGAGCCGATTGATTCGTACATGATGCTTCCCGAGGTGAAGGACGCCAAATACTGGTGGGGCGGGCACGTCTGGATGGACAACGTCAGCACGAAGCGCTTTTTCTACTCGTTCATCGCGATCAAGGGAACCGAAGGGCTCTGGCACAACACGAGCCTGGCGAAGTCGGATAATGTCCGCTCCTTCGACGATCTCCTCGATCCCAAATGGAAAGGCAAGATCGGCTTCAGCGACCCGCGCGTCCCGGGGTCAGGGCTCTCGCTTTGGTCTTTTCTCTGGGACATCAAGGGCGAAGAATATCTCAAGAAGCTCGCGCTGCAGGAGTTGTTCGTGAGCCGGAACCTCCGGCAGATCGCCGACGCGCTCGCGAAGGGCAAGCTCGCGCTCACCCTCGGCATCGGTTACGCGCAGCTCGAGCCGTTCATCAAAGAAGGGCTCCCGGTGAAGGAGCTGCCCGAGCCGCGCGAGGGGCTCCCCGCGAGCAACGCCTACGGCACATTGGGCGTGGTGAAAAATCCGCCGCATCCGAACGCCACCAGAGTATTCGTCAACTGGCTCTTGTCTAAAGAAGGCCAGGAGTTCTATACCAGGGTCATGCTGCAGGCGACGCGCCGCCTCGACGTGGACACAAAGTGGCTCGCCAAACACAGCGCGGAAGCAGCGAAAGATACCATGAGCTTTAAGGACTATGATCGCCTGAGGAACCACCTCGAAGACAAATGCGTCAGCATCCGGGAGCCGTCGAAAAAATTCGCCGAGACGATTCTAAAATAAAGGAGCGGAAACGACATGGCCGGAAACGATCGCGTCAAAGATTTGATGGCCGCCTTCGAGAAGACTGCCTACTTCCAATGGATGAGCCGCCAGGGCATCCCCGTCGTCGACGGCTACGGCGTCGAGGACGTGCGTAATATCGCCATGAAGCCATGGGAGAAGCTCGGCGGCAACGCGTCGTTCATCAATCTCTACGGCATGGAAGGGGTCACCGGCATGTACGTCGCCGAGATTCCCGCCGGCGGCGCGCTCAAACCGGAGAAGCATTTCTACGAAAAGGTCATCGTGATTCTCAGCGGCCACGGCGCGACGGAAGTCTGGCAGGACGGCCGCCGCAAGCAGAGCTTCGAGTGGGGGCCGTGGAGCCTCTTCGCGCCGCCGATGAACACATCGCACCGAATGGTGAACGGCGGGCGCGAGCCGGTGAAGTTTCTGGCCGTCACCAACGCGCCGCTCCTTTTCGACGTGGTGCACAACGAGGATTTCATCTTCAACTGCCCGTACAACTTCGCCGACCGCTACTCCGGCGCCGAGGGGTTTTTTAATGTCGGCACGAAGCGCTATGAAACCGGCATGCAGCACATCTGGGAGACGAATTTCATCATGGACATTCAGTCCGCGGCGCTCGACAACCGCGAGGTGAAGGGCGCGGGCGTGCGCATCACGCAGTTCGAGTTATCCGGCAACGGGCTGATCGGCCATCTCGCACAGTGGCCCGCCGGTCGCTACCACAAGGCTCATTACCACGGTCCCGGCGCGATTCTACTGGGCCTTCAGTCCTCCGGCTATGTCCTCCTGTGGTCGAAGGAGCTGGGTACGCGCCCGTTCGAATCCGGCCACAGCGACGAAGTCGTCGAGGTCAAATGGAAAGAGGGCAGCGTCTACTGCCCGCCGGGCGGCTGGTTCCACCAGCACTTCAATACCGGTCCGAACTCCGCGCGCCACCTCGCGGTGCGCTACGGCAGCCGGCTCCATCCGATCGGCTTCAAAATCGCCGACAAGCGGAGCGAGGACGGCGTCTATATCGACGTGAAGAAGGGCGGCACGCTCATCAACTACGAAGACGAGGACGCGTACATCCGCAAACACTACGAAGACGAAATGAAAAAGACCGGCGTCGAGTGCCAGATGCCTGCGGTATAGCTAAGCGATTACGGCCCAAGAAACTCATCCGCGATTGCCGAGCTTATTTCGTTATGAGATTATGCCTGACTCAAGATGAACGGAGCTGAATCGGCCAATCAGGCGGGCGCATTCCCGCGCGGCGCGGCGCTTCGCTTCGATGTCCAGGCGCTGCTGTTAAGCCTGCTGCTCGCCGGCATCGCGTTTCTCGTCATCACGCCGCTGTTCCTGCTCCTGCTCAACAGCTTTCAGATCGGCAAGCCCGGCGGCGCCGTCGTCTACGGCCTCGACGGCTGGCGCCAGGCGTTTACCAGCGCCGGCATTCTCGACTCCATCTACAACAGCTTCTCGCTCGCGATCACGCGCCAGGCGATCGCCACGGTCGCCGGCGTCTTCCTCGCCTGGCTGCTCGCGCGCACCGACATCCCGATGAAGCGCGGGCTCGAGTTCATGTTCTGGCTCTCGTTCTTTCTTCCGGCGCTGCCCGTGACCCTCGGATGGATTCTGCTCCTCGATCCCAAGTACGGCATCCTGAATCAGCTCATCATGAAGCTGCCGTTTGTGACCGAACCGCCGTTCGACATCTATTCCTACTGGGGCATCGTCTGGGTCCATCTCGCGACAACCGGCATCTCGCTAAAAGTCATGCTCTTGACGCCGGCGTTCCGGAACCTCGACGCCTCGCTGGAGGAATCTTCGCGCGTCGCCGGCGCGGGAACTTTCGGCACGCTGCTCCGCATCATCGTTCCGGTGATGATGCCGGTGCTGCTGGTTACGACGATCCTGGGGCTCATCCGCTCGCTCGAAGCGTTCGAGATCGAGTTGGTTTTGGGCGTGCCGATCGGCCTTCACGTCTTCTCGACGAAGATTCACAGTTTCGTCACGCACGAGCCGCCGCAGTTTCCGCCGGCGACCGCGCTGGGCGCATTCTTTCTCTTGCTCCTGCTCTCGCTCGTCGCGTTCCAGCGGCTCTATCTCGGCCGGCGATCGTACGTAACGATCACCGGCAAGAGCTTCAGCATGCGGCCGATCGCGCTCGGCGCCTGGAGATATCCGGCGCTCGCGGTGCTGCTCTTGATTACTCTCAGCCTGACTTTGCTGCCGACGTCGTTTCTGCTCCTCGGCACCTTCATGAAGCTCTTCGGTTTTTTCAGCATCAAGGACCCGTTCACTCTGGATAATTGGCGCGGCGTGCTCTCCGACCCGATCCTTCTCCGCTCGATAAAAAATACGCTCGTGCTCGGCTTCTCCGCGGCCGGCATCGGCGTCGCCGTGAGCTCGCTGGTCGCCTATGTGATTGTTAAATCCCGCTTCAAGGCGCGCGCGCTGCTCGACTTTCTCTGTTGGCTGCCCTGGGCGATCCCCGGCATTTTGCTCGGCATGGCGCTCTTGTGGACGCTGCTTCTGATCCACCGATTCGTGCCGATCTACGGCACAATGGGCGCGCTCGTCCTCGCAATGGCGATCAGCGGCCTGCCGGTCTGCGTACAGGTGATGAAAAGCTTTTTGATGCAGCTCAGCAACGAATTGGAGGAGGCGTCGATGGTCGCGGGCGCGTCGTGGCTGACGACCTATCGGCGCATCGTTCTGCCGCTGATTCTCCCCTGCCTGATCGTCGTCGGGCTGCTGGAGTTCATCTCCGCGGCGCGCAACATCAGCACGGTCGTGCTGCTCGCGACCGGCCAGACGCGGCCGCTCTCGCTCCTGATGCTCGACTACGCCGCCGGCGCCGAGCTCGAGCGCGCGACGGTCGTCGCCACGCTCATCGTCGGCATCGTCGTGCTCGCGGCGCTCGGCGCGCGCTCATTGGGCGGGCAGTTCAGCATTCGGGGATGATTCGTCCTAGCCTTTTTTTTCTTGACCGCGCGCCTCGACTTGACTTACAATAGCGTTAAATTGACATAGGCTGGATCGACGCGGATCCGGTCACATCTTCGATTCGTTTTGCTCGAGCCCGGACTGGGTCCTCCCAGCCGGGCTTTTTTATCGGCGGGTCGCAAAAACAAAGGAGGATCGTATGCTGAAGAACTCCTGCGGGCTGTGCAAACTGGTCGGGCTCGTCGCGATCATCGGCGCGCTCAATTGGGGTATGATGGCCCTGTTTCACACGAATATGGTGGAGCAGATGGTCGGCATGAGCATGGCGACATGGATTTACATGCTGGTCGGCCTAGCGGGGATCATGCTGCTCGTAAGCTTTGTTTACGTATGTCCAGGCTGCAGGAAAATGAAAGCGGCCTAGCTCTCGTGCGCTTCCGCGCCGCGTCGCTGGCTGAGCGGCGCGGCGAAGTTTTCTTCTGATCCGCTACGCAACGGCGCTAAACGCACCTGGGCGCTTCACGTTGCATTCGTTGCCGGTGTCGAGAATTATCGACACAGCGCCATTCCGTTTCTCGCTGAGTCGTGTAAACTTTTCTTTCTTTTTTGTTCTCCCCCTTGACGGTCGATGTAATCCAGCTACCACAAAAGTATGGACACACCTCTTACCCCGTTGCATACTCGGCGTCACCTACTTGCGCTTCTCGATCGTCTCCGCGCGGCGGAGCGCGCCGCTCAACCGGCGCACGGCTACGCCGCCCGGATGATCGACTTCGAGCAAGAGCAGCTTCTCGCCGAGTTGGCCCGACTGACGGACGGCGGCGAAGTGAAACCCGACGCCGCCGAGTCGCCTGAATCGCATAGGGAGCCCTGGAGTTTGAAGACATCCCTAGCAGCCATGCTCGAGGGATTCGTCAACGCCTTTAGAACGCGGACCGCCTGAAAACTTCGGGCTCGATCCTGTCCTTTGCGCTAAGCGTCGACGAGCAAGATGAAAGGCGCTCGCCGGGAAGCGCGGACAGGAATTCGAACTCGACTATCGGGCGGCTAACGCGGCTTCCGTTTTAAATCCGGCAGCGCGGGCCTTCTTATCCGAGGAATTCTAAAGCGCATAGCGCGCGCAGCGCCGTCGTGTGCTCTGGAGAAAAACACGGCGCCGCTGGAGTAAATGAGGAATTCCAATCTATCGCCTTGTCCGCAGCATTGGCGAAACGCCCTGTAGGCGCGCTATAATCTCCGATAAGGAGGTCGCGTCTATGCTCGCTACCCGCATCGTCCAGAAAGAGGGCACCTTTTACTTCGCCGCCGTCAAAGCCACCGAGCTGCTCGAGCGCGTGCGGTTCACGAGCAGGTATTACTTCGAGGGCGACGAGATCGCGCCGGATGACGCCGGCGACGACGAGGTGGCGCGCTTTATCTCCGGCATCGAGAAAACCGAGAAGTCCTTCCAGCGCGTCTTGAACCGCCGCAAGGTCGGCCAGATCGTGAATTTTTACGAGACCGCGGTGAGCCAGCCGCTCATCCCGGGCACGATCCTGCTGTTTACCGACGAGACGCTGGGTTTCCGGCGCCAGGAAGGCTCCGATACGATCGGCTTTTTAGGCGAGCCCAAAGGCAAATTCTTGATCATCGACGGGCAGCACCGCCTCGCCGCGCTGCACTTCTTCGCGCAGAAACACCCGGAGACCGCCCGGGAGGTCGACGTCCCGTGCGTCATGTTCGACGGCAAGAGCGCCGACTTCGCCACGGAGATGTTCGTGATCATCAATTCGACGCACACGCGCATCAACAAGTCCCATCTCGTCGACCTCTACGAGCGCGTCTCATGGGAGACGCCGGAGAAGAAGCTCGCCGCGAAGGTCGTGAATCTCATGTACGAAGAGAACGACTCGCCGCTGCGCTATCGGATCAACCGGCTCGGCGGGCGCAGCCGCCAGGAGAAATGGATCCTCCAGTCGGAGCTGTTCAACGAGATCTACAAGGTCGTTCTCAGGAACCGGAAATTTTTCGACACCCAATTCCAGTTCCGCTCCGACTACGTCTACGCGCTGGTCCGCGATTATTTCAAAGCGGTGCGCGACACGATGCATTCGGTCTGGGGCGACAACGAACGCTACATGTTCACGCGCGACGTGACGCTGAAGGCGCTCATCCGCGTCTTCGGCGACATCATCCGCAACCGCAAGATCTTTCAGGCGTGGGACGAGAAGCGCGACCCGCGCGTCTTCGCCGTGCTGATGCAGCCGTGGAAAGAGCTCGTGCGCGAATTCCGCGCCGAGGGGTTCTACGAGCGCTTCCCCGCCAAGGGGCAGGTCGAACGCGTGCGCCGCATCCACGTCAAGCTGAGCCAGAGCATCGGCTACGCGTGAGCGAGAAATGAGCAAGACGCAGGCGATCGTTCAGGGCGGCTGCACGGACCCTGACCATTCTTCTTAAAAGCGACTTAGCGCTGGAATAAGCCCAAGCGCCGCTCTTAGCCTGGATGCAGGCGCGCCTCGGGCGGCGCTCCCGCCTTTTCCAAATCTTCCGCCGATTCACCCGCGGGTGCTAACTCGCGCCCTTTTGTCGTCAGGTGTATTCGTAACGCGAATCGGGCGAATACCCAATACATTTTCAGCCCCGTCATCGTTAAATAGCGCACAACCGCGACGATATGGATTTTATTTGGTTATCCAAGCGTCAAACTTTAACAGGAATTTAGTGAGCGCGAGTATCTAGTTATTTTTGTTGAGAAAAACCAGTCATGGGTCACAGCGTGGTGGGGAAAACATGACCCCGTCAAACTTTATGGGCATCCGAAGATAGGGTAAAAACGTAGTCATTCAATCAAGCTTTTATATCGAGTGATCCTCCCCCCAAAAACCAAGGAGGTCAGAATGAAGCTATCGACAGCTTACGTGTGCTATTCGTGTGAGGAAGTTCTGGATACGGCGCGCTACGGCCGGTGCGACACCTGCGGTTGTTCGGACGTCTACCCGCTGAGCTGGCTGGGGCAACCCGAAGAGAAACGAAGCCGCTGGGTCGACCGTGTCAACGGGCAAAAGGACAAGAATTACGCTGCAAGCACGCGGCCGATTTAGCGATGAAGCTGTTCCCTGGCTCTAATTATTTCAATATCTGCTCGGCGAAGGCGCCGGAGGGCGCCCTTACTTTGGTGTATTTGTCCTCCAGGTGGTTCCTGACCCTGTGGTATTCTTCCACCGTCAGGACGTCTTTAGCCGCCTGCACGCCCTCGGCCTGGAGCCACTTGGTCTCCACGTCGAGGCGGCGCGTACTCTGATGCATGACCTTGGTGTAAAGCTCCTGTCCCTCTTTCGATAACAGCCAGTTGACGAAGACCTTGGCGGCGCTTGGGTGCGGCGGCCCTTTGACGATGCCGATCACACCGGAGCCGTTGCTCGCGGGCGCTCCCTCCTTGAGCTTCGGCAGCTCCTTGATCGGCAGGTTGGCGACGAGGAAGCCCTCCAGCGTGTAGAAGCTCACGCCGAAGGTGATCGCAAGCTTGCCCTTCGCGAGCGCATCGGCGAGCTGCCGCTGATCGCGGCTGATGAAAAGATCCTGCTGGACGAGCTTGCGCAAATAGGCCTCGCCTTTCAAGTCCCAGAAAAAGGACCAGATCGACTGCCCTGCGCCCGGCGTTCTCGGGTCTAGGAATCCGATCTTGCCCTTCCACTTCGGGTTCAAAAAGTCGTCGAGCGAGCGGATCTCGTCGGGCTTGACGAGCGTCGTATTGTGCCAGAAGCCGCCGGTCCCGGCGTCGGCGATGAACGAATAGAGAAAGCGCTTGGTCTTGAGGTTGTCTTCCCAGATGTGACCGCCCCACCAGTATTTCTCGTCTTGGACCTCGGGGAGAATCCAATTGGCGGCCATCGGATCGACCATGCCGTCTTCGGCCATCGATTCGTAGGTGCCCGAGCCGCCGATGAAGACGTCGAAGTACTTGACGCCTGCCTTGTATTCTGACGCGATGCGGCTCGCGTTCTGCGGCCCGCGCGCGGGAAAAAGCTCCATGTCGACGCCGAATTTGGGCTTGAAGACGAGTTCCAATTCTTTTCTGAGCTCCGCGCGCGCCGGAATGCCGACGACGACCCTGCCCTCCTTTTTCGCTTCCGAGAGCGTTCGCTCCCAGTCCTTTTTCCAGCCGCCGCTCTGCGCGAACACCGACGGAATGATACCAAGAGAAAAGAGCGCGGCAAAAACAAGCGCGCGGTTCGTCATTCGTTTTCCTCCTATTTGAGGATCTGCTCGGCGAATTCCGCGGCCGGCAGCCTGACCGTCGTGTATTTGTCCTCGAGGTGATTGCGCAGGCGGTTGTAGTCGTCGAGCGTCAAGGTATCCTTCGCCGCCTGCGTGCCGTATGCGATAAGCCATTTGGTGTCGACATCGAGGCGGCGCGTCGATGATTTCATGACCTTGCCGTAAAACTCCTGTCCCTCCCGGCTGAGGAGCCAGTTGAGAAAGAGCTTCGCTCCGTTCGGGTGCGGCGGGTTCTTGACGATGCCGACCACGCCGTAGCCGTTGCTCGCCGGCAAGCCCTCCTTCGGTGCCGGTAATTGCTTTACCGGAAGTCCTGAGTTGATGAACGGCTCGTACTGCGAGTGGCCCGCGCCCATCGTGATGGCGAGCTTCGATTTTGCGAGCGCGTCGGCGATCTGCCTCAAATCGCGGCTGACGAAAAGATTCTGCTGCACGAGCTTTCTCAAGTAATCCTCGCCTTTAAGCTCCCAGCACAAAGACCAGAGCGATTGGCCGGAGCCTGGCACGCGCGGGTCGCTGAGACCCATTTTTCCTTTCCATTTAGGGTTTAGAAAATCGTCCAAGGAGCGCAGTTCTTCGGGCTTCGCGAGTGTCGAGTTATACCACAGACCGCCGGTACCGACCTCGGCGATAAAGGAGTACAGAAAGCGCTTCGTCTTTAAATTGTCCTCCCAGATGTGGCCGCCCCACCAGTGCTTGGGATCTTTTACTTCGGCGAGCGTCATGTTGGGCTCGATCGGCTCGAGCATGCCGCCATGCGCAAGCGGCAGCGCCGTTCCCGTGCCCACGATGATAGCGTCGAAATACCTGACGCCCGCCTTCTGCTCGGAGGC
>Ga0075434_100001744_pt1 | contig 18684 bp, 20 predicted proteins | sample RhiMethybrSRZTD3_FD_75298 | JGI IMG/M metagenome (GOLD analysis project Ga0075434, IMG submission 75298) | Populus rhizosphere microbial communities from Tennessee, USA - Rhizosphere MetaG P. TD hybrid SRZTD3 | ecosystem: Host-associated > Plants > Roots > Rhizosphere > Soil | place: USA... | reverse complement strand
CCCGCGCCGCCCGTGCCAATGACAATCGTGAGCGTCGTCCCTGCCGTGTACTCGCGAAAGCTCACGGCCTTCCCGCCTTCGCCGCCTTTACTGCCGCCGAACGAGGCGCCCGCGAACGAGCTGCCGCCGCCGCCCCCGCCGCCAGGGCCGAGGGCCTGCATTTCCACCTGCACGGTTCCGGCGCCGGGTACGTTCCACGTTTGCCCGGCTGAAAAGAGCACCTCGTTTTGAAACTCATCCGTCGGAATGACAATCGTCGTCTTGGCCGCGCGCACGATCCGCAAGAGCGAATCGAGATTCAGCTGCCGCTTGTTCGTCGCCGTGCCTTCGATCTCGTAGAGGATCTTGCCCTCGTCGTCTGAGATGCTCATGCGGGAAATCTGATATTCGCCGCTGAGGCTGAGCCCCGGCATATCGACTTCGAGCAGCTGCCCGACATCGAGCAGCGTGCGACGCAACCGCGCGGTAAAGTTTTTATTCACACGCGCGCGGGATTGCATAAAGAGAAACGCGAAACTCACGCCCAAGCGCGCCAGCTCGACGACATCGTTTGACGACGGGTGTTGAATCGTTTCGTAGGCCCGATAGATCCCGCTCGATCCCTCAATCGCCGAGCGCAGCGCGATCTCTGCCGTATCGGCCCGCTCGATGTTCGCCGTGGCGCCGCTCGTGCCGGTGACGAGGACCGTGACGCTGTTCACGTAATCATCGACATCCTCGACGGCCTGCGCATACTCGGGCTCGGCGTTCGTGAGCGCGAACGGCGCCTCGCGCAGCGCGAGCTTTCTGAATGAGATCACTTTCTCGGGACTGATTTCGATGGAGCCGCCGCCCGCCTCGGCAATGTCGCGCAGGTAATCCGAGGCCCGGACATAATCAGCATCGACGAGCTTGAGCACGGGCGGGCCGGGATCGGTGTACCCCAGCGAGAAATTATCGGCATCGAGATCCGCGTCGAGGATTGCAAACTCGATCAAACTCTGCACGGGATAATTCGCATACGAGCTTTTGACGAGGTGCCGTTCGAGCTGCCCTTCCCAGCCCACGGCCTCGACGGTAAACTCTTTCACGGCCTCGGACTGATCGGTGTTGAGCGTGACGGTTTGAATGATCCCGCCGAAATAGAGTTTGCCGCGATCCGTAAACGTGACGGTTTGCCCGCAGAGCGGGACAATCGGCGGGTTGATTACAATAAACGAGAGCGAGCCTTTGCCGTTGAGCACCAGCTCGCAGCCGAGCGAGCCCACTTTCGGCGAGCCAATGATCTCGCCTTGAATCGTGATCCAATAGCCGAGCCCGCTGATCTCAAGCGGCGCCGCTGCCGTGGCAGACGGTTCGAGCACGGGCGCATCGAGCGCAGGCCATTCCCCTAATGCCATCGTTCACCCATTCGCACTGTGCTTAATGAGCTGAAACGCATTATTGGCGCATCGAACATACGTAACGATATCGTTGGCGTTCGGCGTAATGTCGAGCGCTGCCGGATGCTTCAAGGTCGATCCCTGCTGGAGTGTCGTATTGCCGTTCGTAAAGAGAATATAAAACATCTGCCCGTCGGTTTCGTCGTCGAAATCGGTGATCGTCGTCGCCCCGGTGTTCGAGCAAATAAACACGTTCGCGCCTTTGATCGACGGCGAGGCGTCGCCGTCCACGAACGTCTTGCTGCCGATACTATTAAAGCTCTCGGGTACATGCTCGCAGTACACGTATTTCGTGCCAGGGCCGAGCGCGAGTTTCGCGCCGCCGATACTTGAACCGAGGCAGAGATCGCGTGAGAACGTATCAGGCCCGCCGCCGTGATCCGTAACCGTGCCGATCCCATATTCCCAGTATGGCCCCCACAGAATCGTATAGAGCACCTGCGCGCCAGCGCCGAATGCGAATTGAATCCCCCGGTGCCCCGTCGTCGGGCCGCCGAGCGTCAGATCGCCCGTGCCGGTGGTTGTCGTCGTTTCTTCGACGAGCATTGCGAGAAAGTTCGGCATCAGGTATTGACCGAGCGTGAGACTTCAAACCAGGCGCCGAGCACGCGCACGAGCGTAATCGTATCGTTACTTGAAAACGTAAAATTCACGCCGCCCGACAGGTGAATGTTCGCGCCATGCTGTAGCGTCATGTTGGCCGTGGTTGACGAGATCACGATCACCTGCCCTTCCATCCCGCTTGTGAAATCCGTGACTGTCGTCGGGCTCGTATAATTCGAGAGCCACACGTTGCCGCCTTTGACGGCGGGCGAGGTCCCATTATTCGGGAACACTTGCACGCCGTTATTAAAGCAGGCCTCTGGCGGGATCGGGCACAGCACGGTTTTCGTGCCCGCGCTCCAGTTGACCGCCGCGCCCCCGGCTGAGCTGTTAATCACAATCGTACGGGCGAGCTGATTCGAGGAGTTGATCGTACCGAGCCCGTATTCATACGTCGCGCCGTCGGCACTGTAAACCATGTAATAACAATTCGCGCCGTTGCCGAAGGAATCGAGAAACGTCCAGTAGGTTGCGGGCGCCCCGTTGAGCTGATAGGTGCCCGTGCCCGTCGTCGTCGTGGTTTCTTTCACGCGAGGCCGAATCAGTTGAGCCATTACGCAGGCGCCCCCTCGTGTCGCCATCCGGCAGAGGTGTACCGGCTTACTGCTTTCATGAATTTTTTCCCGTCGATTGCAATCGTCGTCTGAATAGGCCGCTGATCGCCGCCCCCGCCGAGCAGATCGCCTGCACGGTCTAACGGAATGATTGCCTCCGGCCCGGCCTCGCCCACCATGCCGAGCGTCGGCCCTGTCACGACGCCGCCCTCGGCGAATTTGATCGCTTTCAGCGCGAGCAGCGCGCCCGCGATCACGACGACGCCCGCGAGGATCGCGCCCGCCCACGGGATACCGAACACGGTTTCGGTCAAGGCGGTGGCGATTGCCGTGAGCACGCCCATGATCGCTGTACCGACAGCGGTCACGATCCCGACGAGCGCCGCAAACATGCTCGTCATGGCCGCCGTTACCGTGCCCCACACGCCGACGACGAACGCGCCCGCGCCCGCCCACACGCCTTCTGTGCCTGCGGCTGCCGCTTGATTGACGAGAAACGATTTTGCCGCCGAGGCCGCTGCCGCCACGCTCATATTGATCGCGGCCTGTACGACGGCGATCTTTGTAGACTCCCATGCGGCCTTGAGATCGCCGCCTTTCACAACCATCGTCGCGATTGAATTGCTCCAGGTGCTTACCATCGACGCCATCGAAAAGACGTTCGAGGCCTGCAGATCGTTGAGCTGCTTTTCCCAAAAGCCGGGAAACTGCTGCACGATCTGAATCCGTTTCGTTTCTCGATCCATATCGAGCGCATGTACTTTGGCGTTATAGGTTGCCAGGCCGATCAATCGCGCGTCGTATTGTTCTTTCAGCGCGGCGGTTTCGAGTTTGTAGCGCTCTTCGTTGGCTTCAAACGCCACTTGCCGGGCGGCATCAGCCGCGCCGATCAAGCCTTGCTCGGCTTGAAAGAGCACCTGCTGCTGGCGCTCCACCGACTCAGCGATAATCACATTATTTTCGAGGACATCGTTGCGATGCAGCCAGGATTGCGTGCCTTCCTCGACAATCGCGCGGCCCTTGGCTTCCTCTTCGAGCATGACGCTGATCGCGTCGGCTGAATCCATTTCTTTGGCGCCCCAGATTTCGGCGAGATTGCGCTGCGCCTCGCGGATATGCTCGACCGATTTCTCGAACGGGCCGCCCGTGATCTTCGCCATGTTGCCCGTACCGATGCCTTCCGACAGACTTTGCAGGCGTTCGGCTTCGAGCACGCGCTCAGCGAACGCGGCGTTTTCTTCCTTCGCCGTGCGCTGGATAATGTCGAGCTGCACTTTGCCGAGCGCCTCTTCGGCATTGCGCTGCGCCTGCAGGTAGTGCTGCGTATTAACGAATCGCGTGACGAGCTTGCGCCCGAGCGCCTCTTGCCGTTCGCCCCGCTCAATATCGCTCGCCTTGTCGAGTTCGTTTTGCTTTTGTGTCGCCTCGACAATCGCTCGCCCGAGAAACGCCTGCGCACTGTTGTCCTCTTTTTGGATTTGCCCCGTCAGCTCGCGTATGCGAAAGGTAATCCCGGCGATCCCGTCGGTGATTGCTTTAATCGTGGCGAGCACGCTCGGCGCGAAGGCGAGAGCAAAGGCCGTTTGTAATCCCTTGAGGGCCTGCCCGAGATCGTCGCTCGCGTCGTCGACTTTCGTGAGCGCTGCAACCTGCTCGTTCGTGAGGATCAAGCCGAACCGCTCAGCGGCCTTGCGCGACTCATCGAACGCGGCGGCGCCACGGTTGAGGATCGGAATCATATCGAGGCCGGATTTCCCGAAGAGCTGCACGGCGAGCGCGGCTTTCTCAGCGCCGTCGGGCATCTTTTGGAACTGATCGGCAATCGCACGAATCGCGTCGTCGGTCGTCCCGAGCTGCGCGATGCTGATCCCCAGCTCATCGAACGAACTAGCCGCTGCGCTCGCGGGATTGCGCGCCTCGACGATTTCTTTCGAGAGGGTTTTCGTGGCAACCGTGAGCTGCTGCGCCTGTACGCTGTTCTGCGCCATGACGACAGACCAAGATTGCAGCGTTTGCACGCTGATCCCGGTCTTTTGGCTCATCTGTTCGGTTTCTTCGGCCTGCTTGGCGATTGCCAGGGTGTTCGCCGTGATCGCCGAGGTCACGGCGAGGATCGCCGTCGCCCCGACTTTGCCTACGGTTTGCAGCTTCGTGCCGAAATCGACGCTCGCGCTGCCGAGCTTCGCGAATTCCTTGTGCAGCTCGCTTGCGTCGGCGGCGATCTTGACAACGAGCGATCCGATATCAGCCATGCGTTACGCTCCCGGCTGCTGCATGCCGCGAAAGAATGAAAGCACCTGATCGCCGCTCATTTTGCGATCCTCTTGCGCTGCCCGCGTTTTGAACGAGAGCATGAAATCGTCGAGCTTGAATACCTTGCCCTTCGGCGCGTTCACCTGCGCAATCGTTTTCGCAATTAGCGCGGCGTGATAATCGTCGCGTTTCGGCCCGAACGGATTCATTTCGTAGTACGCGATCCATTCGCAAAACTCCTCGCTACTCATCACCTCTTGCCACTCGGCGATGGTGCGCCCGCCTAGCGCCAATGCCAGCAGGTGCCAGAATTGGCGCTCGGGGCGCTCGCTCAGTTTTTTGCTTTCGCCTGCAGATCCTCGGCCCTCATACAGCTGAGCCGTTGCGAGGCCTCGAATAACCTATCGAGGATCTCGCCGCTCTTCTCGCCGAGCGCGTCGAGGTGCTCAGCGGTAAAGAGTAAATTCCCCTGAGCATCGCAGATCGTCGCCGCGAGGAGACTCGTGCGCGTGTTCTCGTGAATAATCTCGACTTCCTTGCCGTGCATGCGATAGCGAGACTTCTCGAATCGCTCGCGCGCTTTCCCGGTGAGGTTGCGAATATAGACAGTGCCGCCCCACTCGGGCACCTCGACGGCTTCGATCTTCATATCGACGGCTGCTAGGATTTGCTCGCGCGATAATCCAGCATGGCCGTTGCTCTCAGGGTTCATACGCAGGCCCTCCTCGTGTTAATCCCGAGTCAGTTAATAACTGATCTCATGGATATTGTTATGGTGTTATCGTGAGCGCTCCGGTGATCCGCAGCGTGATCTTGCCGCCCGTGACATCATCCGTCGGGAACGATTTCGGAAACGAGGTCACATACGCCTGGAACGTAATGCTCGCCGTCGCCCCTGCGGCGTTCGGCGGCGGGATCACTTTCCAGTCCCGCTTTGTCCGATTCTGCAGATCGGCCCAGATCGCTTGGTGCGTCGTGTCGGAGTGGACCCAGTTCAGATCGACGTCAATCGTGCCGGGGTCGATCAAGCTCGGGATAAACTCGCGGTAATTCCCCGACGCCGCCGAGCTGTGCGTCGTGACATCTATCGTCGAGACTTCGGTGCTCGGGCCGTCGATGTTTTTCACTTCGCCGAGCGTTTGGTAACTCGGCGTCGAGCCTGCCGTCGCCCCGCTGCGTTGTAACAAGGTTCCGTACGATGGTATGGCATTGCTTGACATAGTTCCCTCCTGTTTATTGCGTTCTTGGATCTGCCCGCGTGTGCTCGTACACGATTTCAACCCGCAGCCCACGAGCGAGGTGCGGCGTTTCGGCGTCGACTTCCATCTCCAGATAGGTCGGTGGATCGGTCATGAGTGCTAAGCCATCCCAGCGTTGATTGCTCGCGAGGCAGCGCTCGATATCGCTCACGAACGCATTCAAAATCTCGCCGCCTGAGCGCGGATCTGCTGCCTCGTCATGCCGTACGCAGACGACGAGAAAGAGTTCCATGCGGCGCCGGATACGCGGCGCAGCGGATTTTTCCAGCTCGGGAAAACAATCGCCCTCTTTCACGAGGATTGTCGGCATGGTCGAGAGATCAATGCCGCTCGCGCGAAAGCGCTGCACGCTGCTGATCTCGTTCTCGTATCCGTTGGCAACCGAGATCGTCGCCAGGGCGGTACTGATCGTTTTCAATATCTGCTCTTGAATCGAATCCATTAGAGCTTCCTCTTGAGCGCCTTCTGCAGCGCTTGCTCGGTGCCGCGCAGGCCCGCCTCGGCGACTTTCTTGAGTTCCGGCAAGGCCCGGCTGCGCACGAGCTGGCGAAATTTCAGCCGGGCCGGGATCACCACCTGCGGCACTACGGCACTGATCTCGCCTTTCCCTTTGCCGAGTTTCTTTTCGCGCAGGAATAAAAACCCGGTTTTCCCTTTGGCTTTGATCGTGATCCCCTTCTCATGCGTGTGCAGAATGCGCGAGATCCCGATCTTCCCGGCGAGGTTTTTGTGCGTGTCGCCCTGTACATAGGTCCAGATATTCTTGCCTTTCGCGAGCTTCCCGGCCTTGATCCCCGGCGCGCCTGACAGCTGCTCTTTAATAAAGAGCTTGCGAATCCGCTGCGCCCCGCGTTTCATTTCGGTGCGCATGTAGCGCAGGCTGAGCTTGTCGGCATTGTTGAGGCCCTCGACAAACTCTTTGCCGTTCACGAGGATCGCTGAGATTGCTTCGCTCATAGTTCCCGCACCTGCATGAGAATATCTTCCTCCAACAGATCGCCGTTCGAGAGCGTCATCATGAACGTAATCCGATAATCGTTGCCGTGCGTGCCGTTCAGCACTTTAATGATCGACTGTGTGCCGCTCACGCTTGAGAGCGTGTTCGCGATCACGGTGTTATCGACGACGAGATCAGGGTATCGCGTGGCCTCCACCGTGCCCGACACGAGCGAGGCGCCGACGGGCAGCTTGCCCGCCCATTCGACGGCGATGAGATATTGCTCTGCCGGTTGCTTAGCAAATTTGTTCACGGTGCCCCCCAGCTGGAAAGATAAACCGGCGATCCCTTGCCGCGATCACGAACACACGGCCCCGCGCCTTAAAGACGAATACGCGAGACTTCGCGAGGAAAATCAGCTCGGGCAATTCCTTCGGAATCGTCAGCTCGGCAACGAGCCTGCCAACGTCGCGGCTGATCCCGCCGTCGAGCGGCAGGCTGCTTACGAGCAGGCCGCTTGCCGTGTAGCCGTGTGCCCGGGTGATCGGGCTCGCGAACGGATTCTCAAACGCCCCGGTTGCGAGCGCCTGCGCGAGACTCGTGCCGGTGAGCGGCAGGCGAACCAAGAGTTCGATGCTCGTGAGCGAGAGCCCGTGCGCCATGCTCGGCGCGCTTGGCGTAATAATCCGCAAGAGGCCGACGGCCTGCGCGTGGGCTCGGATGCTCCCGGCAACCGGCTGCACGCTTGCCCCGGTGAACGCGAGCACGGCAACGGCCCTCGGATGCCCGAGGCTTGAGCCCCTGAGCGCGAGCTGATAGCTCGGCGGTTCGCCGACGGCCCTGCCGTGCCCTTGTATCCAGCCGCCCGCGAGGCTGATATGCAGATTCGCGAACGTGCGGCTCGTCGCATAGCTATCGCCGTCGAGCGCGATCACAAGCGCCCCGGTAAACCCGAGCTGCGCATTCGCCAGGCCCGCCGCCCGGCTCGTGCTCGTCAATGCTTGCTTGCTCGTGAGTGTCGCGCCCGGCGTGCGCGCTGAGCCGATTGACGGCTGCGCGGCGTAGAATGTTTTGATCGTGGCGACGGCCCGGCTGCTCGCTCGGCTGATCCCGCCTTGGATCTGCACAACGGTAATCGGTAGGAATTCGAGCACGCCTGAATAGGTGCGCGCGACATCCCGGCTCGGGGCAGCACTCACGGGTAATTTATTAAAGCCGACAGTTCCGAGCGCCCGGCTCTCCGCGAGGCTCACGCCGACGAGCTGCGGCCTGATCGTAAGAAACGCGCCGGGCACGCGGGCGCTCTGCCGTGAGAGGCCTTGCAGATTGATATGCAGGCTCGACGTAATGGTTGCGAGCGAACGCCCGCCCATCCCGCGCGACGGCCCCGTTTCCTGGTGCGTGTGCAGCCAGGCCGAGGCGCGCGGATCGGCCTTTGACGGCGTGACGTAATAGAGCGTGAGCAGCGTCGGCGTCGAGGCTGATCGGGCGCGGCCTTCGGATCGGCTCAAGCCCGCGACGCCGATTTTCGGCCCGCTCAGGGTTTGCAGCTGCAGGCCATGCGCTTTGCTACTGGCCCGGCTCAGCCCCGCGAGGTTCGTTGTCGCGCCGCCTGAGAATTGGAGCGTGCCCAGCGCGCGGCCCGAGGCGAGACTCGGTACGGTGGCGTAGTACAGTTTGATATGGACCGAGAGCACCCGCCCGCCCATGCCCCGGCTGATCGTCGGCGGCTGCTGCCCCTGCAGCCCGAGCGTCGTCAGGCAGCGCGCGAGCCCGGTGGCTCGGCTCGGCCCGGTTTCCTGGTGCAGTTGGATCGCGGCGAACGTGCGCGGCGCCCCGCGCATCGGTGTCGCGTAATAGACGCGCTTGAGCAGGCTCGGCCCGAGCGCGCGGCCTTCGGCCCGTGAGAGGCCGCTGCCCATATCGAACCCTGCGCCCTGAAACCGCAGCGTTGCCGGGCCTGCCTTTGCGATATCCCGTGACGGCGTTGCCTTGCCCACGAGGATAATCCCGGTGGATACGGCGCGGCCCGTATCGCGTGAGATCGCCCCGCCGATATCAGTTGTCGGGAAATGCGTCGAGAGCTGTGCCGTGTCTCGGCCATTGGATCTCGACGCGCTCCCGAGCGAGACTTTCCCGCCGAGGAAAGCCGAGGCGGCGATCCCGTTCGAGCGGCTCAGCGCCGAGGGAATCAGACTCTTGAGGGTTGCCGGTTGCGTGCGGCTTGAGGCCCGCGAGAGCGCGGCAGGAATCAGGCTCTTGAGCGTGCCCGGCTGCGCGATCCCAGACGAGCGCGAGAGGGCGGCGGGAATCAGGCTCTTGACGGTTGCGCCTGGTGTGAGCCCAGCCGCCCGCGAGAGCCCGTTGCCCATGTTGAAATTGACGACGCCCGCGCTGAGCGTTGCGCCAGGTGCTAGCCCGTGGGCTCTCGACGGCGCGGCTGCGAATTGACTCGTGAACGTCGCACCCGGCGAACGGGCAGCGGCCCTCGACGGGGCAGGCGTGAGTAGACTTTTGAACGCGCTCGGTTGTGCGAGGCCGTGGGATCGCGACGGCGCGGCTGCGAACTGGCTTGAGAACGTAACGCCCGGCGAGCGGCCAGTGCTTCGGCTGATCCCGGCGAGCGAGACTTTGCCGCCGAGGGTTGCCCCGGCGACGCGCGCGACATCCCGCGAAGGCGTCGCATAGTTGACGGCGAGAATGCCGGTTGAGAGCGCAAGGCCTGCCGCGAGCGCGATCCCGGCGCCCATCGAAAAGATCGTGCTCGGCCCGCCCCGGCTCTGAATGCGCGGCTTCGTTTCTTGATATTGCGGCTTGCGATTCGGTGAGGGATACAGAGCCATTTTACACGCCCGCTCCTGCCGGTAAGATCGGCGCCATTACGCGGCCCGGCGTCCAGAATTGCAGGGTATTCGCAAACTCAAGCCAGGGCCGCAGCGTCGTCGTCGTCGTGGTTTCATCGACGGGCAGATCGCCGCCCGAGGCATTGCAGCCCCAACGAATCGAGCCGTTGTGCCCTTGCACTTGGCTCGCCGCCGTTGTGATATTGCCGCCGAGCCCGACTTCGATCACGAGCCGGTCCCCAGGATCGACGACGGTGTACGACGAGAGCGCCGTTGAGGGAAACGTGCGATTCGCGAGCGCCGTGCCGAGTTCGAGACTCGTCGCCCTGGTGATCGCGAGCAGGGTGGCCCGCGTCGAGCCGCCCGAGTACGAGCACACGAGGATTTTGATCGTGAGAAATAAATTGTTGTTCGCGTGATCTTCGAGGCATTGAAACTGCCCGGTGACGTTCCCGCTGAGTACCTGCAAGCCGAGCGGATCGCTCACATATTGCCGGTGACACGAATCGCGGTTCGTGAGATCGTCGGCGCCGTCGGGCGCGTAGCTCGTCGTCGTGAGCGTCGAGCCATCGGGTGCGAGCAAGAGCTGCCGCTGTACCGAGTTGATATGCTCCCACTCGGTTGAGCCGACAGGTGCGGGCGGCGTAACCGGCGCCGCCAGCGTTTCGGGAAAATAGAATCGCGTCGCCATCAGGCATCACTCATCCCAAGTAAAATCGAGATCGCACAGCTGCCCCGTGCCCGTCGGTACGATAATGCCGAGCCCGTTCGCCGTGCCTTCGGCGACGAGAACCCCGCGATCCCCGAACGTCCAAATAATCCCGGCGCCGACATAGGCCCCGAGCGTACATTGCTTGAGGATCTGCCCGACTGTGCCATCGCCGGTATGCCCGGCGAATACCGTCGCCAGCGGCACAGGGCCGCCGTTGTCGTATTCGCCCTCGGTCTGCCCGGCGCCGACGTTCGTTGCTGCTGTAAACCGGGCGAGCGCAATCGCGAGGGCCGTTGCCGTCGTGTTTGTCACGCTTACCTCGACGAGCCGAAAATTGCCCGTCGCTGGCGCAAAGATCGACATCATGGCCCGCAGGCTTGTCCCTGCAACCGTGCCGCGCATGCCGAAAGAATAGCGAGCCATAGAATCCCCCTTCGTTAGTAGCGATGCACGTTTGCCCGTTGCTTGATCGGCTCGTGAATCGTGATCGTGTCCTCAATCATGAGCGGCGCCTCGCGCAGCCATCGTTTTACTTTGTAGCGCCAGTAGGCCTCGAATACTTTCTGCCCGGCGCGCCGATACCCGGTGACGAACGCCCACAGAATCAGCGCGCGATATTTAATCAGGCTTGCGAGCAAGAGCAGGCCCTCGATGCCATCCATAAACGTAAGCGTGAGCCCGCGCGGCGCTTTGCCGAGGATCGCGCCCTCGACGCGCCCGCTCGCCCGCGAGGCCTGCAGATCGAAATCGTTCGCCTCGTCGAATTTATCGGCGGGAATTTTCACGAGAAACGCATCGAGGCGATTGCCGCCGAGGTTCGTCGTCCAAATAAAATAGCGCCCCGATACGTCGATATTCCCTTTCGGCTGCAGACTGTACGGCGCCCCTTGCCAGGCGCCGCCGCTGGCGTTGGGATCGGTCATGATCGGCGCGACGATCAGCTGCCGCCCGCTGCCGTCCATGCGTACGCAGGTGATTTCGTTCTGCACGCTGTAAAACGTCGAGGCATCCGAGCCACAGATCATGCGCAGGCGTTGCGGCAGGCCCGGTTTCGCATTGAGGTGCGTCGGGTGCTGCATCGCGTTCACATTCAAGCTCGGGTTGTAATGGATCGCGCCGCCGAGGCTATTCGGAAACACGTAATAGATCGTGGCGTTTCTATCGGGCGGGGCGGGGTAATAATTATCGGCGCCGACGATATAGTTGTACCCGGTTTCGGCATGCCCGAGCGTGTTGTTTGGCCCGGTGACGCGATTGACTTCGGCGCCCGTGGCATTATCGAAAAATCGGTTATAGGTCGGCTCAAACGAACCGGGCACGGTGGCATCGTATTCGAGGCTGATCGTATAGGCCCCGGCTTTCTCCAGCATGCACTCGTCGAAATTGTTGGCGATTCGCGGATACCAAAACGTCTGAACCGGCGCCGTCGTTTTCTTGACGAGGCAGCCCATTTTATTCCCGCCTGCATCGCGCAGCGTAAAGGAATGATAGGCATCGTTGACGGAACTATGCGGTTGATAGATCGTGTACGGGCAGGTGGTAAAATCGCAGCCCGCGAGCGTGCCGTCGCGAATATCCCAGACGGTTTCAAAGACTTTCGAGATTACGTCATAGCGCACGAGCTGCTTACTGCCCGCGACGCCATCGACGAAATACAGTTTCGTCGGCAGCGTGCCGCTGAAATAGCAGCCCGCCGTGCAATCCATATTCCGATACGCGCCTGCATTGAAGATCGGGCCGTCGAGCGTGATTGCTTCGGTGGTTTTGTTATATCGGAGGAGCTGCAGGCCCGTGCCGCCACGCGCCGACGAGAGGCCGACGTATATCAGGATCTCGTTCGAGGCCTCGTGCGCGTTCATGTTCGCCCAATACGAATAGCCGATATAGTTGACGCAATCCTGGTTCCCGGTACAGTCCGACGGCTGCGTAAGCCTGATCCCGCGCGTGCTGTACGGCGCGGGAAACGAAAACGCCGTGCGCGTTTCAGGGACAAACGCCGCGAGCTGTGCCAGCGAATAGCGCGCTCGCGTTGTCAGTCCGTACGGTTCCACGACTCCCCCTGGAAAAGTATCGGCAAGGGCCGGGCTCATGGTGAGCAAGAGGAGAATGATCTGCCGCACCATGAGCCATCGCATCGGCGTCCCTTAGATTTGCACCAGCAGCGCGTTGATCGCGAATTCTGGCGTCGCGTTCGTCGCCACGGTCACGGCTTTATAGGGCGCGAAGAGCGCCGCCCCGCCGACGGTGATATTGACCGCTGCGCCGCCCGAGGTGGTCGAGAGCTTGAATACGTCAGCCGTCAAGCCAGAGGCTAAAACGAAATACGCCGTGTTTTCTGAGAGGCCCGTCGGGATCACGGCGCCGGGCGCCGCGAGCACGTACACGCGCTGATCGGTTTGCAGGCCGTGTGCGTAACTGTCAATCGTGTCGTCGACGTTGCCGACGCCGAACAAGGGAGGATCGGTGTCGAGCAATCCAATCGTGTGCAGCGTGCCCGCCGTCGAGGCCGAGTACACGCCGAACGCGATCTGATCCTCGTTCGATCCCGTGTTTTGTGGAAACGTAACCGCGCCTGTATTTTTCACCTGCCGCCCGCCCGCCGGGCTCGTGGCTTCTGCCGCTGATTTTGTCCAGGCCGGGCGTGTGCCGTAGCCGGTGTAGGCGGCCTCGGTGACGGTCCCGGCGCGCCAATCAGAGATTGCCTTAATCAAGCCAATGAACCCGCCGAGCTGCCCGAGGCATGTATCGCGAAATGAGGTAGTGAACATGATTGAGATCCTCCTGTTTTTTTCTTCGTTATGGTGCGGCCCGAATTTCTAACTTCTGAAACGTGTCAGGCGGCGGCGCGGCGCCGCTCGCGATAAAGAGCACGCCGATTTTGCGTGCCGTGCCGTCTGTCGTGACGTAATCAATCGTTTCGCCGTCAGAGATGAATCCCGTCCAGTTGGCGACGATAAAATCAGCCCCGCCGTTGCGCAGATAGATCGGAATGTTATCGACAATGGATTCGGTGTTGCTCGTCGTCGGCCCGGTCAGATTGTCGTCCATCGCAATCGAGGCGCAGTATTGATCCGTGGCCGTCATGACACTGATCCCGAAGCCTTCGGCGCCAGGACTGCTCGAATCCGACGCGACAGACGACAGCAGCGAATCCAGCAGCATCGAAAACGCGGGCGTGAAGCCTGCGCCCGTAATGTTATGACTCCCGGTGGTAATTTTCGTGTCGTACGTGACGATCTTCGCCGTGACGCCTTTCACGCACATATAGGCAAAATCAATCCCGCCCGCTGTATTGGCATCCCGCGCAAAGACGCTGAATCCGCTCCCGCTGATATTGTTGAATTCCAGGCGATCCGCACCAGCGCCCACGACATGCGCCGCGCAGGTATCGCTAAAGCGCGCGCCGATGTTCGTTGTCGATGCTGCATCGCTTGAAGTGATCCCGATAGAGCGCTGCGAGGGCGGCGAGCTGCCGTCGCGCACGACGAAGCCTTGCGTGATCGAGAGGCCGTTATTGCTCGCCCCGCCGAAACTTTGCCCGCATTGCGAGAGGACATGAATCAGATCCGACTGGAATCCCGGCGCGGTTATCACCTGCTCGGTATCGAGCCCGCCAGGGTTGGAGAAATCATCCACATAGACATCCGTAACCGCGCCGCCGATCAGGATCACGGCGACTTGATAGCCGAGCGGCGGGTTGTCGGTCCAGGTAATCCGCAGGCCGCCGTTCGGCCCGGTAATAAACGATCCCGTGCCCGTGCCCGTCGTCGTGCCGTCTGCCGCATTCAGCGTGCGTATGACGTTGGTGCGATCCCCTTGGCGATAGCCATCCGTCGGGGTAACATTATCTTCGTCTGAAACCGACAGGCAGCGCGCGCGTGTGCCGTCGTAATAGCCGACGCTGATCTGCGCATGATTCACGGTGGTCCCGTGTACCGTGCTCGGGCCGCAAATCACAATCGCGCCCTTCGGCGTGCCGAAACCTGAGAACGTAAAATCCTGCGTACCTAAGCTCGTTGACGCGGCGCCTAAGACGATTTCGTAATTGCCCGGCATTTAGCTCACTCTCACGTTTTGCGGGATGCTCGGCGGCGTCGTATCGGGCACAGGGCCGCCCCCGCCTCCGATATCATCGCCCGCCATTTCATTGATAAAGTTTTCGATATACGTGTACCCGTTCGGCGCAGTTTGATTGGCGTTCGCGCCCGACGGCATGCCCGCCCATCCGTCTTGAATGCCGTCGCCGTTGCTATCGGTGTAGGGCGTGCCGCTGGCAATCGTGGGATAGGGCACATCTGCGCCCGCTTGCCAGGCCGCATAGTCAGGCGTCGGCCCGCCAAATTGGCCGGTGACAGTATTGACTTCATTGACAATGCGCGTAATCGAGGCATCTTCGATGCTCACGATCACGCCGTTTCTGACGACTTTGCGGCAGCCCGCATTCGCCAGGACCGACGCCTTGACCAATCCCACGGCCATCGTCGTAATCGGCACGCCGGTAAACGCCCAGGGCGTGTCTCGAAAAAATGGGCCGCTCGGGTAATAGGCAAAATTGTAATTCGGATATTTCGCATTGAGGTTATCCAGATTGCCGAACGAACGATTCTCTAGGGGCGGCTCAATGCGGTTGACTTTCAACGAGGGACCGTCAACAGGACCAATGACGGAAAACCCGAGCGGCGAGTAAAGATTGTTACCAAAGTAGGCCCGCACAAGATCCCCGACCCATCCCGCCCCCGAATTGGGATTCGACGAGGGACCGTCGATCATGTGGCAGCCGATCACGTTATATTGAATTGCCACATTGGCGTTTGAGGTTGATGGCCATCCATAGATGGACAGATAATTGTTATATTCGGGCAGATCGTGCCAGGCGCCCGTCGCGGCACTCGGGCCGCCGTCTGCGGCCCAGTTATACATGACGTTATTGACTAGCTCAGTCTGCTGCACGAGCAATCCGAGGCTCGGGTTTTGATAGCTATTGATAAGCGGCATCCTGGTAAAACAATTTGCGTATAGACAGTGATGTACCGAAATCCTAATCGGGTTGCCGTAGTAAGGTTGTGTCGCTAAGAGTGATCCCATACTGTGCTGCCCTGCGGGGTTGCCAGAATGCCCGCAGCGTAAGCCTTCTGCGGCAATGCAATGCTGGTAGGTCGTATTCGTCTGATTACCGTAAGAGTCCATGCACTGATCCGTCGACCACATCATTTCACAATGGTCAAAAATGTTGTCATGACGAATGTTGTCGCCCGTACCCGCTACGTCGCCATAAATCACCCAGTTGGTATCTTGGCCGGTCGTTTTCGGGACGTTGGCAAGGCCGCACTTCCAGCGAATAAAACGCCCGATCACGTTATGCGTGCGGATATAGACCGACGCGCCGGTAATCATGATCCCGCCGCCCGGTGCGGTCTGCCCGGCAAGGGTGAGGTAGGGGTTCGTAATGTTTAACGTACTGGTGAGCTGAATCCTTCCCCCGACGCGAAAGATCACAATGCGCGGCCCGCTGGCCTGACAGGCCGCCCGCAAACTGCCCGCGCCGGAATCGTTCAGGTTCGTGACAAAGAGCACGACGCCGCCGCGCCCGCCGACGCTGTTCGCCCCGAAGCCTTCTGCACTGGGGAATGCTTTCACGGCCATCGTTCAGCCCTCCGTTAGTGGCTGCAGGTAATAATGCGTCGCAGGCCCGTGCCGCTCGTTGTGAGCTTGAGGCAATTCAAGCCGGTGACTTCGATTTGATCGGTGTTCAGATTCTTCGAGGTGATATTCGTCGTCGGCGTTGGCGGCGTCGCTTGCTCCAGGGCCGTGACGCGCGTTTGCAAGATCGTCAAGCTCGCATCCTGCTCGACGTTCTTTTTCTCCACCGCCGTAACGCGGGCCTCCAGGGGATCGACGGGCGCCGCAAAGGTTTTCTCGACGCACTGACTCTGCTCCGATTCGTTGCCGCTCGTATCCACGGCCGAGATCCGGTACGAGGCGACGAGCGTGCCATCGGGAATGCTGGCGTCGGTGTAGCTCGTTTGGGTTTTCGTGGCGCTGGCGAGCAACGGGCGTGTCGTCGTGGCGCTACAGGCGAAGAGGCCGCGATAAATTTTGTACCCGGCGAGATCGGCAGTTGTGACGGCATCCCATTCGACGAGCGCCGAGAGATTCGCGAACGCCGCAACGGCTGAGAGCAACACGGCCCACACGAGCACAAGAATTTTGAACATAGTTTGGCTCATTTCATCGTGAATCGGTGCGTGATTCGTTTCGAGACTTCGGCGCTGAGGCCGCTGATATTCGGCACGCCCTGACTATCGAACGATTGCACGGCGAAATAGTGCCGTTTGAAATCGTCGAGCCCGGTGAAATTGCGCAAGACCGTCGGCGCGGCGACGGTGAACGATTCGACATATTGGCCGGGTGCGTAGCCATGCCACACGATATAGCCTGCCGTGTCGCTCTCGGGTGACGCATCCCATTCGACGAGCGCATTCATGCGACAGCCTCTAGGTGCCACATGCCGACGCCATCGCCCGGCACGCCGATATCGCGCTCGGGCAAAATCTTCGTAATTTTTAAGAGTGTCTCGTCGGGATCGCTCGGCCTGAGCTTGACCGCGAGCGCGTCGGCGTTCTCGGCGATTTCGAGCACGCCCTCGCACTCGTCTTTCACGATCCAGACATCGAACGTCTTTGTGAGAAACTGCTGCCTGCCGAGATCGTCGATCCGGCGCATCGGTTCCACGAGCGCCGTGATCGTGCGCGCCCCGCCGTACTTCGGCACGTAGCGCACGCACTCGCCGCCTAATGCTTCGAGGATTTCGAGCGCTTGTGAGCCCATCATGCCTCATCGCGTTTGCGGCGTTTCTTGGATTCTTTCGGTTCGTCGGCAACCGCCTCGGGCTCAGCCTCGACGGGCTCAGCGGGCGTCTGCTCGATCTGCACGGGCGGCGGCTCTTTCGGCAGCTCGGCCCGTTCGGCTTTATTCGCGGCAATGATAGAGCGGGCAAAGCGCTCGCCGCACAGGATGATTTCTCCCGGCGCAACCGCCTTGCCGCTCTCGTCGAAAAAGCCTCGAATCACTTTGACCGCCGTGAGCGGCGTCTTGGCTAACTCGACGCCGCTCACGAGGCCTGTATCTTTCATGCTCAACAAGCCGAGCCTCTTAGACAATGCTCGACATTGTGGAGAATGCCGCAGGATGCTTAATGCCTACGTCAACGGAGTACATGCAGCGCACGCCGATGATCCCAGCTTGAAAGTTCGCGTAGGGATTGACATCGACTTCGAGCACGCCCCATTCGGCGATCAATAATTCGTTCCAATCGCCGAAAATCATCGTGGCGCTGCTCATCTGATTCGAGGACATCGCGACGAATCCGGCCACAGTGCCGTCCCACAGATTGCCGACCCAGAGCGGCGTATCGGTTGAGGTGAACCGCTGCCGCGTCATGCCGAGCTTGGCAACCGCAGGCGTAGTCACATACCCGCCCTGCACGGGCCGCGCGTTGGCAACCGCAACGTCCACTTGCGCATCAAGCGCCGCGTCATAGTTGAATGTCGGTCCCGAGAATGTCCCGACGCCGGAGGCGCCGATAATGCCCTGCGGCTGCTCGGTGCCGGTTCCCGCCAGTGCGGCCTTGTCCACACCGAGCGCGACGATTGCCGAGAGATCGTTTGTCACGATTTCCTCAGCGCCGGGGTTGCTCTGCAATAAGAGCTGGCGGCTGATCTCGGTATAGGCTGCCGCATTGTTCGGCGAGAGACTCACTTGCTCGAACGTCTGTTGTGATTCGGTGACGGCGGTTGCTTCCGTCGCGAGCCAGTACATCGTGCCCGCTGCGGATTGCCTCGGGATCGTGACGTTTCCCACGAGGCCCGACAACCTGCGCGCGCCCATCCGAAAGACGACGCTGCGATTGCGCAGGAGATCAATGAACCCCATGTTTTGCGTATCTTTCAGATAGCCGCCCGCTGAATCCGTCCCGACGGTCAGATCGCGCTTGTCGTGCTGGCTGCGCATGATCGGCATCGGGCGCTCCAGCACTTCAAACGGAATGAAAAACTTGTGCGGATCGGCGGCCCGGTTCAGCCGCTTGGAAATTTCCCGGCTGC
>Ga0075434_100001742_pt1 | contig 18691 bp, 16 predicted proteins | sample RhiMethybrSRZTD3_FD_75298 | JGI IMG/M metagenome (GOLD analysis project Ga0075434, IMG submission 75298) | Populus rhizosphere microbial communities from Tennessee, USA - Rhizosphere MetaG P. TD hybrid SRZTD3 | ecosystem: Host-associated > Plants > Roots > Rhizosphere > Soil | place: USA... | reverse complement strand
CGTGTTGCGGATGGCATCGACCAGGTCCTGCGGCGACGCTTCCGTCGGGTCATACGTGATGGACGCGGTTCGCGTCATGAGGTTCACGGCCGCGTCACGCACGCCGGGCTGGCGAACGAGGCTGCGCTGCACGCGCGCCTGACACGCCGCGCACGTCATCCCGGAAACCGGGATGTCGATGCGCGTCGCCAAAGCGTCGTCGCTAGGTGCGAGTCGCGCCGTCATGGTCCTGTTTCCCGCGTTCGCCAGCAGGCCCGCGGGCGGCGACGAAGAAGTACCAGTTGACCCAGGCGATCGCGACGATTGCCGCGATGACGACCACGACTTCGTCGGCCCGCATAACAGTTCAGCCTTTCCTGTGCGCGGCGTAGCCGGCGTCTTCGACGGCTAGCGCGATCTGGTCGGGCGAGACCTGGTTCGGATCATAGCTTACCCGCGCCTCCCCAACCCGCACCGCTTCGACGCTGACGCCCGGCAGCTCGTCGAGCGCCTCGGTGACGGCGGCAACGCAGTGCTCGCAGGACATACCCTCGATCTCCAGCTCGATCTTGTGCATCGGTTCGCTCCATAGCCTGTGGGGGTATAAGCTAGATACCCCCCTACCCTATGTCAAGCCGGTCCGTCCGGTCGGAACGCTCCATCCCAGCCGGCTTGCGCGCGCGTGTGAGCGCACTTTCTTCCGACAAAGGGTGTGTCACTTGTCGCCTCTCGTTCGTGAGAACAACTCCGTGAGCCCCAATCCATTCGACGGCCAACCGCGCGCGACGACCCTGCGCTCGCTGCGACAACGGTTGTGTCAGCTTTTCCTCGCGGTCGCTCCGGTGACGGCCGCCGCGCAAGCCGTGCCGGCGATTGCCTACGAGAAGTACACGCTGCCAAACGGCCTCGAGGTGATCCTCTCCGAGGACCACTCGGTGCCACTCGTGGCGGTCAATACCTGGTACAAGGTCGGCTCGGGCGACGAAGTCGCTGGCCGCACCGGGTTCGCGCACCTCTTCGAGCACATCATGTTCATGGGCTCCGAGAACGTGCCGGTTGGCAAGTTCGATCAGTGGCTCGAGGCGGCGGGCGGGAACAACAACGGGTCGACGAACGCGGACCGGACGAACTACTACGAGTGGATGCCAGCCAACGCGCTGGCGCTCGCGCTCTGGCTCGACGCCGACCGAATGGGCCGACTTCTCCCGACCATGGACCTGCCGAAGCTCGACCTCCAGCGGGACGTGGTGAAGAACGAGCGGCGCCAGAGCTACGACAACGTGCCGTACGGCCGCGCCTACGAGACGATTCTCGGCGCGCTCTACCCCGCATCGCATCCCTATGCGCATCCGACGATCGGATCGATGACCGACCTGACGTCGGCGTCACTCGAGGATGTGAAGAACTTCTTCCGGACCTACTACGCGCCTAACAACGCGACGATCGCCATCGTCGGGGACTTCAAGCCAGATTCCGTGAAAAAGCTGGTGCAGCAGTATTTCGGCGGAATCCCTCGCGGCCCGGCGATTCCCCCGAGGCCGCAGGTCACATTGCAGCCAGTCCCGAAGGACACGTTTCTCGTGCTCGAGGACAAGGTGCAGTTGCCACGTCTCTACTATGCATGGCGCAGCGTCAAGGCCTTTCACGAAGACGACGCGGCGCTGGACGTCGCGGCCTACGTGATCGCCGGGGACAAGAATTCCCGTCTGTACAAGCGTCTCGTGTACGACATGCAAGTCGCGCAGGACGTGAGCGCCTTCAACAGCAGCCAGCGGCTCGATGGCGGGTTCCAGATCGTGGTGACGCCGAAGCCTGGTCACACGCCCACGGAGATGGCCAAGCTCGTGAACGAGGAGTTGCAGAGGCTCACGAACGATGGCATCACCGAGCGGGAGCTCGCGCGCGCCCAGAACTCGACGCGCGCGCAGTTTCTCGACCGCATCGCGAGCGACCTCGGGAAAGCCGATCAGCTCAACTTCTACAACTACTTCACCGGGACGCCCGACTACGCGAAGCAGGACGCGGCGCGCTACGACAAGGTGACAGCCGCCGACGTGAAGCGTGTCGCAGTCGCATACCTCGGCAAACCACATGTGACGCTGACCGTCGTGTCCGAGGGCAAGCGCGACCTCATGGTGACGGGGGTGGTCCAATGACGTCGCGTCGAACCGGCACCGTGAGCCCAGCCATCGCCAGCGCCGTCGCGCTGCTCCTTGCGACCGCGTGCTCGCACAGCGCGGCTCGGGGATCGACGACGGCTGCGGCGCCAACACCAGCGCCCGCCGCCACGGCGGCAGCAGTGGACCTGACGAAGCCGCCCGTGCTCGGAGCGCCGAAAACGCTCACCTTACCCGAGGTCGTGTCGCGCGAGCTGCCTAACGGCCTCAGGCTGATGATCGTCGAGCAGCACGAGCTCCCGCTTGCGGATTTCGTCCTCGTCGTGAAGAGCGGTGGTGAGACCGACGAATCGGGCAAGCTCGGAACCGCGACGCTCGCGACATCGCTGCTGAAGGAAGGAACGACCACCCGAAGCTCGCTGCAGATCGCCGACCAGGAGGCGTTTCTCGGCGTCGATATCTTCGCGAACAGCGGGTGGGATGCGACGACAATCCGGCTGCACACGCCCACCGCGCAGCTCGACAGCGCGCTGGCGCTGTTCGCCGACGTCGCGCTGCATCCGGCGTTCCCACCGGCCGAGCTGGAACGGCTGCGCAAGAACCGCCTAACGAGTCTCCTGCAGGTAAAGGATCGCGCGCCAGAGATCGCGAACCGCGCGTACGCGGCGATCGTGTTCGGGACGGCCGCGTACGCCCACCCGCTCACGGGCGACGAGGCGAGCACGAACGCGATCCAGCAGGCCGATGTGCGCCGGTTCTACGACACGTACGTCCGGCCCAACAACGCGACACTGCTCGTGGTGGGCGACGTCAGGCCCGATGACGTGGAGCGCCGCGCGCGTGCGCTGTTTGGTGGGTGGCAACGCGGAACGGTTCCGCCGTCGAACTACGGACAGCCTGCGCCGGCGAAGGGAACCACCATCTATCTCGTCGACAAGCCAGGCGCTGCCCAGTCGTCTTTCCGAATCGGAGGCGTTGGCGTCGCGCGCAGTACGGCGGACTACTTCCCGCTCACGGTGATGAACACGGTTCTGGGCGGCTCGTTCACGAGCCGTCTCAATCAGAACCTGCGGGAGACGAAGGGTTACACGTACGGCGCGTCCTCGGGGTTCGCGATGCGTCGAACGCCGGGGCCGTTCACGGCGAGCGCCGAGGTCGTCGCGGCGAAGACCGACTCGGCGCTCATCGAGTTCATGAAGGAGGTCCGCGCGATCCGAGACACCGTTCCGAGGCCGGAGCTCGAGAAGACGAAACAATACCTGCAGCTTCAACTGCCCGGGCGGTTCGAGACGACCGGTGACATCGCGACACAGCTCGCGCAGCTCGTGCCGTACGATGTGCCGCTGAGCTTCTACAATGGGTACACGCAGGGGATCGCTGCCGTGACACCGGCGGATGTGCAACGTGTCGCGCGGCAGTACATCGATCCGGAAAAGCTCGCGATCGTGATCGTCGGGGATCGGAAATCGATCGAGCCGACGCTCAAGGCGACGAAAGTCGGCGATGTGGTGGTCGTGGATATCACCGGGCGTCCGGCGATGTAGCGCGGGAGCGCCGCGGCTGCTCAGGCACCGAACCCCGCGGCACGCAGCCTCTCCATCACTCGGAGGCGCAGGCTTTCGGGAGCCCGGGCGTCGGATTGACGGGCCGATGACAGCGCCGCGAGAAAGACGCGGCCGTATTCATGATGTGGAAGACAGTCGCCACACCGCTCCAAATGGCGGCGAACTTCCTCCATCCGCTCCGGGGTGAGCTCGTCGTCCAGATAATCCCAGAGCTTCTGGACTGCAGATCGGCAGTCGATATCGCGGTTGCAATCAGTCATCCTTCGATCCGCGTTGGCCGCGCTGTGCGGTGGTGAAGCCGGCGTCGCGCGCGTAGGTGATGAGTTTATCCTGCAGAATCCGCCGTCCTCGAAAGAGCCGGGAGCGTACCGTTCCGATCGGGACGCCAAGAATCTCAGACGCCGCCTCGTAGGACTGGTCCTCGAGGTCGACCAACACCACCGCCGACTTGAATGGCTCATCGAGCTCGTCGAGCGCACGCCGAAGTGCAGGAGCCAGATCGATCCGCGATAATATCTGATCGCTGCCATCGCGAGCCTGGTCGGTCGTGGCGGCGAATGAGCTCAAGGCCTCGAGGTCACCGTCTTCAAGCTCGACGTGGCGACGCTCCCGCTCCTTCGATCGCAGGAACACATTGCGCGTGATCGTGAACAGCCAGCGACGGGCATCGCTGCCCGGCTGGAACGTGTGCCATGATCGGTAGGCGCGAAGAAACGTTTCCTGGACGACGTCATCGGCGTCTGCCGCGTCGCGCGTGAGCGACAGGGCAAAACGGTAAACGTCGTCGATGTACGGAAGCGCTTCGGCTTCGAAGCGAAGATCCCCCTCGCGCGCTGCATCGGCCGATGCGGTCATCTGCGGCACTAACCGTTCGTCTCCGTCGTTGGTTCCCGCGGCAGGGCTCGGTGGCGGCTGCGCCCCTGCGCCATCGCCGTCCTCCCTCCCGCCAGCCCCTCCCGCCCGCTCGCCAAACCGCGTATCAATTGCCATCGTCCGCCCCACGTCCGGAGTGACCACCTGACCGTTGCCGCACCCGCCCTCGCCGTAATCGCGGTCATCGTCGCGATCGCCGCTGTCGTGCTCCTCATCGCCGAACGAGTCCGGAAGCGGACTGCAGATGCGGAGATCAGCCAGCGCGATGCGACGATCGAGAAGCTGACCGGCGATTCCACGGCTCTGCGCTCAATGCTGCAGGATTACATCCAGCAGCGCGAGGCCGCCGAGGAAGTTCTCCGTCGAGGCGAGGAACGCTATCGGGCGCTGGTGGACAATCTGACGACAGTCGTCTTCCAGGCCGATCGGAATCTGCGGTGGACGTACCTCAACCCGGCCTGGGAAATCGTGACGGGCCGGTCGCCGTCGGAGAGCATTTCGCAGCTCGTGACCGCCACGATGGTCGAGGAGGACGCGACCGAGTGCGGCAGTATGCTCGGTACGCTCGTGGCAGGCCGCCAATCGCTGGGCGAGCAGGTAGTCCGCGTGAAATGCGTCGCGGGGAACGTGCACTGGCTCGAGATGCGCGCGATCCCAATGCTCGACCGCGGCGGCGACGTCGTCGGCGTGAGCGGCACGCTGAGCGACGTCACATCTCGCGTGTCGGTAGAGGTGGAGCTGCGCCGGCAACAGACGCTCTACCGGCTCATCGCCGAGAACTCGAGCGACATCATCGCGCTCGTCTCGTTGCACGGGGGCCGGTTCACGTATGTGAGCCCATCGATCACACACGTGCTCGGCTACGCGCCGGAAGAGATTGTCGGCGTCGAGTGGTGGACTCTGCTGGATGCCACCGATCGCGAGCGTATCGCGCGGTCCGTGCAGACCGTCCGCAAGGGCCAGCCGGTGACCGAGACCGCGCGGGTTCGAAAGAAGGATGGCTCGTGGGTGTGGCTCGAGGCGCGAGCGGACGCGTTCGTCGAGGAGGACGGCGTCGTCGTCGGCTACCGTGTCACGGCGCGCGACACGAGTGAGCACCGCAGCGCGGGGCTCGCGCTCATGGAGAGCGAGGCCAAGTATCGTCTTTTGGCCGAGTCGATCGACGACATCGTGTGCCTGCAGGACCTCGATGGAACGGCACTCTACTATTCCGCGTCCACGGAAAAGGCGTTGGGGTTCACGCCGGCGGAACTCGTGGGAAAGGATGTCTTCGCGCTCACGCACCCGGACGACCTCGCGAAGCTCGCGGGGGATGCCTATCTCGCGGTGCTGCGAGGCGAAACTCCGCTGGTCGAGTGGCGATGTCTCCGGAAGGACGGCACGTACATCTGGGTGGAAACCCACACAGCGCTGCTTCGCAACGACGCCGGAGTTCCCGATCGACTCCTGAGCGTCACGCGAGACATCGAGGCGCGCAAGCACGCCCAGGAGGCACTGCGCCAATCGGAGGAGCGGACGCGCGCGCTCATCGACCGCGCGGCGTACGGGATCTTCCGATCCACAAGGGCGGGTCGATTCCTCGACGTGAACCCGGCGATGGTGGCGATGCTCGGCTACGAATCGGCCGAAGAGCTGATGGCGGTCGACATTGTTCGAGAGTTGTACTTCGACAGCCAGGAGCGCGAGGCCTGGATCACCGCCATCGACAGCGGCGCACATCCGGAGTGGTTCGATCTTACCTGGCGGCGGCGGGACGGGACGCCGATCGTCGTTCGCCTCTCCGCGCGCGCCGCGCGCGATACGTACGGGGATGTGCTCTGGTACGAGGGCATTGCGGAGAACGTGACCGAACGGCTGCGTCGCGAGGCGGTCGTGAGGCGCGCCGAACGTATGTCGAGCCTCGGTCACACACTTGCCGGCGTGGCGCACGAGCTGAACAACCCGCTCGCGGCGATCTCTGGTTTCGCGCAGATCCTGCTCAAGACGAGTCTGCCCAAGGAGGATCGCAGCGCCATAGAGACGGTGCACCGTGAAGCGAAGCGTGCCGCGAAGATCGTCAAGGACCTGCTGACGTTCGCTCGCCGGCAGGAGTCAACCGAGCGACTTCGCGTCGACCTGAACGGCATCGTACGATACATCGCCGACACGCAGCGTTATGCACTGGAGACACACGGCGTGCTGTGTGAGCTCGTGCTGAGCGACGAACCGGCCTGGGTCGCCGCCGATCCGGCGCAGCTCGAGCAGGTGATGCTCAACCTGCTCGTGAACGCTCGTCAGGCACTCGAGCCGATGACCGCCGCGGGAGCCGGTGCTCGCATGGCCTCCGGCTCGGTGCGGACGCCGATGGTCGTGATTCGTACGGCGGTTCGCGGCAACAGCGTCGCCCTCGAGATAAGCGACAACGGACCCGGCATTGCAGCAGCGGAGCTTCCACGCATCTGGGACCCGTTCTGGACGACGAAGGAGGAAGGCGAAGGCACCGGCCTCGGTCTATCGGTAGTGCACGGCATCGTGACGCAGCACGGCGGCACCATCGACGTCGACACCCGGGTCGGATCCGGTACCACGTTCACGATCTCGCTGCCGACGTACGAGCATGGCGACGTGGATGGCACGCGGACGTCGACCGATTCACTGGTGTCGAGCCCGACGCCGCCACAGGCGGAGCAGCCCCTCGACATCCTGGTGATCGACGACGAGGAGGTGATCGTCGGACTCCTCGTTAGGTACTTCTCGTCCCGTGGCCACGCGGTCGTCCCGGCTCACGAAGGGCGGCACGCGCTGCGCGTCGCGCAGCGCTCGAGCTTCGACGTGGTGATCTGCGACCTGCGCATGCCAGGCATGGACGGCGTTGAGGTCATCCGGCGGCTGAAGGAGCTCCCGTCTTGCGAGAGAGCGAGGTTCATCCTCTCGACCGGCGACACCGCGACGCCGGCGGTGAGACAGCGCATCGAGGGGCTCGCACTCGCCGCGATCGTGGACAAGCCATACGAGGTCGAAGCGCTTCGCCGCATCGTCGAGGAGGTTTGAGGGTGTCCAAGGTCGTCGAGCGAGAGTCGGCCGAGGCTCTAGGTGTCGCGCGATCGCTGCTGCGCCGTGCGGAGCGGATCGTTGCACTTACGGGCGCGGGTGTGAGCGCCGAGTCCGGCGTTCCGACGTTCCGCGGAGCCGGTGGCCTGTGGAAGACCTATCGCGCCGAGGACCTCGCCACTCCGGAAGCGTTTGGGCGCGACGCGCGTCTGGTGTGGGAATGGTACGGGTGGCGCCGCTCCGTCGTGCTCTCCTGTGCTCCTAACGCCGCTCACCGCGCGCTCGCGGGCGCGTCGGCGACCCGGCCGGACTTCCGGGTCGTGACGCAGAACGTCGACGGCCTTCATGTCGCCGCGAGTGACGGCGTTGGCCCGCCACCGCTCGAGCTTCACGGCTCGCTGTTCCGGATCCGGTGCACCGGATGCGGCGTGGGACGGGAGGATCGGAGCGTCATCGACGCCACGTCGATCGAGACGCTCCCACACTGCAAGACGTGCACGGCCCTCATGCGACCCGACATCGTGTGGTTCGGCGAGCCACTGAACGCGACGATACTTGGCGAGGCTGCCCGGCTCGCGTCGATGGCGGACGTGTGCCTGGTCGTGGGCACGAGCGCGGTGGTTCATCCCGCCGCGGGCCTGGCTGACCTGACGCGCCGTGGCGGTGGATCCATCATCGAGGTCAACGTGGCCAGCACTCCGATCACGGATGTGGCCGCGGCGAGTCTGCGCGGGCCGGCCGCCGTGATCGTTCCCGAGCTTCTGCGTCACGAGTGACACCACCATGACTACTCTCGATCTCGCAGCAGTCCGGCGGGACTACGCGCTGGCGTCGCTCGCGGAGCGCGATGTCGACCCCGATCCGATTCGGCAATTCGAGCATTGGTTCGCCGACGCGGTTTCGGCGCGCCTTCCGGAGCCTAACGCGATGACGCTGTCCACCGCGACGCGGGACGGTGTCCCGTCCGCGCGCATCGTGCTGCTCAAGGGCGTCGACGCTGACGGGTTCGTGTTTTACACGGATTACCGGAGCCGCAAGGGCGCAGAGCTCGCCGAGAACCCGCTCGCGGCGCTCACGTTTCTCTGGAAGGAGATCGAGCGGCAAGTTCGAATCACCGGGGCGGTGTCGCGCGTCAGAACGGAGGAATCGGAAGCGTATTTTCGCACACGGCCGTCCGGCAGTCGCCTCGGCGCGTGGGCGTCGCACCAGAGCTCGGTGATCCCCAGTCGTGAGGAGCTCGACGCGCGTCTCCGCGACGTCACCGAGCGCTTTGCCGACGGCGACGTCCCGCTACCGCCGCATTGGGGTGGCTTCCGCGTCACGCCCGACGAGATCGAGTTCTGGCAGGGCCGGCCTGATCGGCTGCACGACCGGCTCCTGTATCGGCGTGGCGAGCGTGGTTGGGAGATTTCGAGACTATCGCCCTAACGAGGCATCGTACACCGGGAGCACGGATAAAACGGATCTTTGAACGGCAATTAGGCGGATCGCTCCTCGGACGCCGACACGTCCGATCACAACGAGCCGGGCCTTGAGAATGGAACGACCTCGGAAAGCCATGGATTTGCCTCCCGGGGCCATTGAACAAAAAACTCGACCGCTTGGGCGAGGAGCCCTACACTACCAGGAGCGATCCGCCGGATCGCCGTTCAAGATCCGCCTGATCCGTTTCCCTGCTGTTGCGGAGGCTCGTGACGAAGCGATGCTGGAAAGGCTCGATCAACCACTCTGACCCTTTTGATCTACCAGAGTCTCGCTGCCGCTTCGACCTCTTCCCTGAGGCGCACGTAGCTCTCGTGCCTCGTCGCGCTGACTTCGCGGCGTGACAGCGCGTCGAGGACTTCGCAGCCCGGTTCCACCGTGTGCGTGCAATCAGCGAACCGGCAAAGCGCCGCCAGCGGACGGAACTCGGGGAAGCAGTCCGCGAGCGCCGACGGCTCGAGACCCCAGAGCCCGATTTCGCGCAGACCCGGGGTGTCTGCGACGAAGCCTCCGTCGGGAAGCGGATGCAGCAGGGCGCCCACCGTGGTGTGTCGGCCCTTGTTCACCGATTGACTGATCTCGCCGACGCGCAGCCTGAGTCCCGGATACAGCGCATTCAGGAGCGACGACTTCCCAACGCCGGAAGGGCCAGTGAGCGCCGATGTCCTGCCCTGCAACGCATCGTGCAGGGCCTCGAGACCGCGCCCACCATCCTTCGTGCTCGTTAGGTGCAGCGGGTAGCCGGCACGCACGTGATCCGCAAACAGTGCTTCCGCAGCCGATTCACTCGCGAGATCGACCTTGTTCACGACGATCCGTGCCGCGAGCTCGTTGGCCTCGGCGATCACGAGAAAACGATCGAGCATTCGCGGATGAGGCGCCGGCTTCACGAGGGCGAAGACGACCACGACCTGATCGACGTTCGCGGCAACGATTCGTTCGCCGTGGCCGCCTCCCGGCGACCGACGTGCAAGCTTCGATCGGCGCGGCAGAATGGACGCAATCGCCGTCGGCTCCCCGCGCTCGCTCCGCTCGAGGTCCACCTCATCACCGACCGCGAGCTTGACGCCTCCCTGCTTGACCCTTCCACGCAGCGCACAGTCGTACGTCGTGCCGTCGGCGCCGAGAACGCGCCACACGCCGCCGGTTCCGGACAACACGGTGCCGCGCATCAGGACGTAAACCGCCGCACCAGCCGTCGCCGGATCATTCGTCCCTCATCGCGTCCCACCATCGCCGAGAAGGACGGTTTGCCGCCTGCTCGCGAATGAGTCGCTCGAGCAGCGCCTTGACGTCGTTGAGCGTCATAGCGCCGACGGCATCCCGCGCGGTGTCCTCGGTCGCGCCGTAGGCGAGATAGTCGGTCTCGAGGTGGCCCTCGATGCCCTGCGCGCCGACTCGGCGCCAGCGCATGAAGAGGAGGTACCCGCCGTACGGACGACCTACGATCTCAGTCTCGTCGACGATGATCTCGACGCTGTAGGACATGCCATCCGATCCCTCGAACGCTGCGGGCCTCGCGTGCACCGCCGCGTAGCCGCCGATCGTGTTCGCGTCACCACGCGAGTGATCGGGAGGGAGGAATCGCCCAGACATGCGCTACCGTCCGCGCAGCATCTCTTTCACGACGTTGCCCGTCATGAACGCGACGTTGGCCGGGCGCTCGGCCAGGCGCCGCATGAGGTATGGGTACCACTGGGTGCCGAACGGCACGTACACGCGCATTCGGTATCCATCGCGCACGAGATGCTCCTGCAGATCGCGTCGAACGCCGTACAGCATCTGGAACTCATATCGGTCCGTCGCGATGCCGCGTTCGGACGCGAAGCGCTTCGCGTCGGCGATGATGCGCTCGTCGTGCGTGGCAAGGCCAGGATAATTGCCGTCGGTCATCAGCGTATGCATGCAACGCACGTAGTTCTCGTCGACATCGCGCTTGTCGGGGAACGCGACGGACGCCGGCTCCTGATAGGCACCCTTGCAGATACGGACCCGGCATCCCAGGCGGTTCGCGAGCTCCACGTCGGCGGCGGTGCGCCGCAGATAACTCTGGAGGACGATGCCGACGTTCTTCGGAAAGGATGGATAGAGCCGGTGCTCGAACATGTGCAGCGTTCGGTCGGTATAGTCGCTGCTCTCCATGTCGAGGCGAACGAACGAGTCGTGGTCGTGCGCGCGCTCGAGAACAAGCTGCATGTTCGCGACGCACAGCTCTTCCGAGATGTCGAGGCCCATCGCGGTGAGCTTGAGCGACACGTTGGCGTCGAGCTTCTCGGCCTTGATGCGGTCGAGAATGTCGACGTAGGATCGCGCCGTCGCGCGTGCTTCCTCCTCGTGGTGCACGCTTTCGCCAAGCAAATCGAGCGACGCGGTAATGCCCCGTGCGTTGAGGCCGCGGACCGCGGTCATCGCGTCTTCGACCGTCTCGCCAGCGACGAAGCGTGACGCCAAACGCCTCGCGAGACGGTTTCGCCGCACGAAGGCGAAGACTTGTTGCTGATTCGAGAGATAGAGCAGCGTCTTCCTCAGCATGCGGCCTCGTTATCGTGGGCGCGAGAGCGAGTGAACGTCAAATTAGCCGGGGAATGGATGGCCGCGCTCCGGATAGAAGCGGCGGCCCTCGCGGGCCATCTCGATGAGCAGCTGCGCCGCCGCGAAGCGCGGTGCCCGATCCGAATTCAGCCCCTCCAACGCACGCACTACACGCTCGACGCCGAGTGAGTCGACGTACCGGAATGGACCGCCGCGGAACGGAGGAAATCCGATACCGAACACGGCGCCAACGTCACCGTCGCGCGAGGAGCGAAGAATCCCGTCCTGAAGGCACCGCGCCGCTTCGTTCACCATCGCCAGGACGCACCGACGCTGGATGTCGTCCGCCGGCACATCGGTTCTCCGTTGACCCGTTGGGAGGAGGTCGTACACAGACGGATCGACACCGCGTTTCTTTCCGTCCTCGTCGTACCGGTAGAAGCCTTTCTTCCCTTTCCGCCCGGTTCGGCCGGCGGCCACGACGCGCGTCAGCGACTGCGACGGCGCCATTCGACTGCCGAACGCCTCCAGCATGATCGCGCCCGACTTGCCGGCGATGTCGAGTCCCACTTCGTCGATCAGCGTGATCGGGCCGACCGGGAAGCCGAACTCGACGAGCGCGCGGTCGATCGCCTCGATGCCCACGCCCTCGTCCAGCAGAATGCCCGCCTCGTTGAGGTACGGCGCGAGGATACGATTCGCAAAAAAGCCGGGCGCGTCGTTCACGACGATGACCGTCTTGCCTAACGTCTTTCCGTATCCGACGACCGTCGCGGTCACTTCGCGGCTCGTCTCCGGCGTGACAATCACCTCGAGGAGTGGCATCTTCGGCACGGGCGAGAAGAAGTGCATCCCGATCACGCGCTGCGGTCGTGAAGAGACCGACGCAAGGCGCCCAATGGGAATCGTGCTCGTGTTCGATGCGAAGATCGCGTCGGGGCGCGTTACCGCCTCGGTCTCCTTCAAAACTGCCTGCTTGACCCCCACGTCCTCGAACACGGCCTCGATGACGAGATCGACGTTGCGGAACCCGGAGTAGTCGATCGTCCCGCCGATGAGCGACATGTAGTCATCGAGCTGATGCCGCGTGATCTGCTTCTTCGTTAGGCGATCGCGCAGGACGTCGCGCGCCGCCGCGAGCCCCTTCCCCACCCGGCCGGGGTCCGCGTCCTTGAGTCGAATGAGCGTGCCCTGCTGCGCCGCGATGGACGCGATGCCGGCGCCCATGAAGCCGGCGCCCAGGACACCGAGCTTGCGAACCGGTGCGGGCGCCGGCGCAGGCTCAGGTACGCCCGAATCCTTTTTCAGCGCGGTGGTGGCGAAGAACAGGAAGACGAGCTGCCGCGACACTTCACTCACGGCGAGCTCGCCGAAGAGCCGCGCTTCCTCCCGGTAACCGCGTTCCGGGCCGTGAGCGAACCCGGTGGCTATCACGTCGAGCGCGGCGAGTGGGGCCGGGTAATGACCGCGCGTTCGCGTGAGTATCCGTTCCCGGGCCTGGCGGAGCACCAGCGCCCTGCCAACGCGATTCTCATCCAGCAGGAGGTGACGAGGCCCATGCGGGCCGGTCGGCGAACCTCGTTTCAGCGTGCCATCGGCGAGCGCTCTCGCCCGATCGATGGCAATGTCGTCAAGGACCGCCGGGTGCACGAGCTCGTGAATGACGCCCATCTGCAGCGCCTTGCGCGCGCGGATGTTTCGACCCGTGAGAATCATGTCCAACGCCGCTTCCAGACCCACGACGCGCGGCAGCCGCTGCGTTCCCCCTCCTCCGGGAATCAGCCCGAGCTGCACTTCCGGGAGACCGAACACGGTTTTCGGCGCGTCGGTACCGATGCGGTAGGCGCACGCCAGCGCGGCCTCGAGACCGCCGCCGAGGCACGCGCCGTTGATGGCGGCGACGACCGGGGTCCGGAGCTTCTCGAGGCGGTCGAGCAGCGCGTGTCCGTCGCGGCTCAATGCTTCCGCCTGCGATGACGTTTCGATGCCGAGGAATTCCTCGATGTCGGCGCCGGCAACCCAAACGTCCGGCTTTCCGCTGCGAACCACGGCGGCGCGTATCGCCTCATCACGGTCGAGGCGCTCGAGGAGCGCGGCGAACTCGTCGCGGACCGACCGGGCGAACGTGTTGACCGGGGCGTTAGGCACGTCGAGGGTCACGACGGCGATGCCGTCGCGGACGTCGGTCGTGAGAGCAGATGTCATTCGGTGCGCAGGGTCATTGACGTTCCACGACCATCGCAAATCCCATCCCGCCGGCGGCGCAGACCGTCATGAGCCCGAACTGCCCACCGCGCCGACCCAGCTCGTTGAGCAACGTTGTCGTTACGCGGGCACCGGTTGCGCCGAACGGATGCCCGATCGCTATCGAGCCACCCATGACGTTCAGCCGCGCACGATCCACTTCGCCCACCGGCTCGGAGAACCCCGCGCGCTCGGCCCAGGCTTTCGACTCGAATCCGCGAAGGTTCGAGAGTACCTGCGCCGCGAACGCCTCGTGCATCTCCACAAGGTCGATGTCGCGCAGCGAAAGCCCCGCGCGTCGCAGCGCCACGGGCGCCGCGAGGACCGGGGCTTGCAGCAGTTGCTCCCCGGGGTCGAGTGCGGCGTACGCGTACGAGCGGATGAAGCCCAGTGGCGTGTATCCAAGCGCGCGCGCCCGGTCCTCACTCATGAGCATAACGGCGGCGGCCCCGTCGGTGAGCGGCGATGAGTTTCCGGCCGTCACGGACCCGTACCGTCGATCGAACACCGGCTTCAACGCCGCGAGTTGATCGATATTGGTGTCGTCGCGGATGCCGTTGTCGGCGCCGACGACCATCTCGTATTTCGGCGGGACGTAGGTCGGCGCGATCTCCGCCGTGAGCCGACCGTCTTTCGTGCCGGCGGCGGCGAGGCGATGCGACCTCAAGGCGAACTGGTCCTGCTCGTCCCGGCTCACGTGGTTGATCTTCGCCATCTTCTCCGCCGACTGCCCCATGGTCTCGCCCGTCGACGGCTCGGCAATCGCCGGCGTGATGGGGACGAGATCCTTGGGCCGTATTCGCGAGAGCGCTTTCACTCGCCCGCCGAGCGTCTTGGCACGAGACGCCGAGACGAGGGCGTCGGAGAATCCGCGCGAATGGAGAATCGGGACGTTGGAGAGCGACTCCGCACCACCAGCGATCGCGACGGACGCATGTCCCAGCGCGATCTGGTCAGCGGCATCGGTGATGGCCTGGTTGGCGGATGCGCAGGCGCGGCTCACCGTGACCGCTTGCACGCCTTTCGGTAGCATCGGCAGCAGGGCAACCTCGCGAGCTATGTTAGGCGCGAGGACCGATGGCACAACAGTTCCAAAGACGACCGCGTCGATCTCGCGCCCGTCGAGGCTCGTGCGCTGGATCAACTCGGCGACGCAGGCCTTGCCGAGGTCGATGGCCGAGATGCTTTTCAGGACGGTCCCGGATCGCGCGAACGGCGTCCGCACACCGGCGACAATCGCTACGCGGCGGCCATTGCCAAACGTTGCCATGGCGGAAAAGTACTCAGCTCCCTAAGTCGTTGAAGTGCCGCCGCCTCCCTTCTGGGGTGTATCCGACGTGGCTCGACGGCGGTGGCTTTCGCGGTCGGAAGCGCGATTCGCTCCCGCCACCGCGTCGACGCCGCGAATCCGCGCCGCGACCGATTGGGCATGGAGTCCGAGCGTCTTGAACAGTGGGGCGTGGCCGCGGTCTGCAGCTGCCTTCGAACCGATCCGGTGGTGGGGATTCTCACGATCGATGCGCTGCTGGGTCTCGTGGGCCAAATCCTCGATCGTCTTCGCGTGTGCCAAGTCCTCGAGATACTCGGCGCAATGCAACGCCGCTCGACGCTTCCTGCCGGTGTTTCGGGTTCGTTTGCAATCACGTGTCACGCTCGCGTGTTCGTGGACCTGCTGCCTCGCGCATTGAGTCGATGACCGCCTGAATGCTCCGTCGCGTGGCTTCGATCTCCTCTGAGATGGAGCGTTGTTCCGCAACGGCCTCGCGAGCCTGTTCAGCACTCTGTCGTGCCTGTTCAGCGAGCACACGGACCGCCTCCGCGTCATTGCGAATGCGTTCCTGCAGGGCGCGAATGGTTTCACGTTCTGCGCGCAGAGCCTCCGTGGCCGCGCTATCCACTACCTTCGCCCGATTTGCGCTGGCCGGCAGCAGGTCCGAGGTCATTTTCGATCACGCGTAATGTCGTCACCGGATCCTGCTGCTGGTAGGAGCGGTTCAATCGTTGCGAGGTCTCGCCAGCCCGCAGAGCGGGCGACCTCCGACCTCCGGCCAGGCGTCGGTGTCGTCGCTGCTGAATCGACCCTATGAGGTCGCGCCTGGCGCGGGCACCGTGTGCGCTGCAACCGGGGTTGGGGACCCCGGCGACGAGGTTGACCGACCACTCGCGGTCCCGGCCGACCCCACGCGCCGCCGGAGCAGTCGCGACTCCAGAGCGTGCCAGCTCAGCGCGGCCAGCCCGACGGATGCTCCACCGGCGATCGCGATGAAGGCAAGCTGCCCCGCCCAGACGTTGCCGGTCCACGCGATCCACGTCACGGCGCCGAAGCCCGCGCGCTCCAGGGCACCATAGATGGGAACGTGGAAGACATACACGCCGTAGCTATAAACGCCGAGCCGCTGAAGCGCCCGGCGTTTCCCGAGCCAAAGGGTCCAGCGGCCGTCTGGACTTGCCCACGTAGCGCCGACGCATGCCATAAAGAGCACCGCCGCCGCCGTGTACCCGAGCGTCTGGGCGGCCGGGTGGTAGATGGGATCCATGAGTGACGCGAACAGTGCCGCCAATGTGCCCGCGGCAACGACCGCGATGGGTCGGGCGTACTGGCGCGCCCACCGCGGGACACCAAGCCGCCTCCACACCGCGAGCGCCGCCCCGAGCGCGAGCCCGTCCATGCGCATGGGCAGGAGAACGTAGACTCCGATCGGAGAGATGCCGGCGGCGAGTGCTCCCGCGCGGACGGCCAACGCCGTGACGGCGAGACCTAACGACGCGCGCGCCAGGGCGCGCGGTGAGAGCGCGAGCACGACGAATGGCCACAGGACATAGAACTGCTCCTCGACGGCCAGCGACCAGTAGTGCTCACCCGCGTGAAAGAGCGGCCACGCATCGCGGCTGGTCAGCCAGAGATTCGACGCAAACCCCCAGAACCACCACTGTGCGTCCGAGATGTCACGTACCCACCCGGCCCATAGCGGGCCGACGGCGGGCACGAACCAGAACAGCACGGCGAGCGTGCCGGCGTACACCGGGAGGATGCGTCTCAACCGGCGCTCGTAGAAGCTTCGGAAGTATCCGGGGCGCCCCTTCGCGTCGAGAAGCACCCCGGTGATGAGAAAACCCGAGAGGACGAAGAAGAGATCGACGCCGAGCCAACCCATTTTGAGGGCCGCCAGCGTCCACGCCTGCACGTCCGTGAGCGGCGTACCGCGCGCGAAGTGGCGCAGACAGACAGCGGCAATGGCCAGTCCGCGGAGCGCATCGAGCGCAGGCTCCCGGCGGCCCGGCGGTGACCCGAAAATACTGCTGATGAAACGCCTCCCCAGCTATCGTGGTTGCGCCCGTTCGATAGTCGGCGAGCGCCCGACACGGTGCCGTGCGGAGACGACTTCAGCGTGAGCGCAGTCACGGTGCGGCTCGGAAGGTGAGCTCCGGCGGGCCGGACGGAGTCTCCCTATGGGCGCAAAAAGAAATCGCGTAGGTTCGGACCCGTCCTATTTCTTCATGGCCATAACGCGAGCCACGTGCCGTTCACCAGCGTCATCGACCACGAGCCCTTCCTCGCCCTCCTGCACGATCAGTGGGGCGACCAGCGCAGGCAGCTCGTCGGCCTCGAGGAGGTAGGCAGCGTTTCGCGGGCCATGCGCGCGGCCCCGCGCAACCACGTCCAGATGGGCGCGCGTGAAAGTCTCGTACACGAGCACGCCTCCCGGTTTCAGCAGCTCGGCGAATGGCTTGAACAGCGCTCGATCGAGAAAGCTGACACAGACGATCGCGTCGAACGTGTCTCGTCCGAACGGCAGCGCGTTTGCGTTCGCCACGACGCCGACTACTCGATCATGCCGACTGGCCGCGGCGGCCACCGCGCGGTGCACGAAGTCCACGAGGATGACCGTTCGCTCGCCGCGCGCGACAGGTTCCGCGTGGCGGCCGGTCCCTCCAGCCACGTCGAGGACGAGCGTGTCGACGGGCAACCGGGCGCATTGGTCGATAACCCAGCGCGAGGGGGAGCGGTCCAACTCGAACCCGCGCTCGCGATATCTCGCATCCCACTCGTCGCGCTCGCGGCGCGAATCGAGATCCGAGCTCACTGATGACTCGCGCCGATCGCCTGACGCGACTGCGAGAGGAGCAGTTCGACGTCCTCATCATCGGCGGAGGGATTACCGGAGCCGGCATCGCTCGCGACGCCGCGATGCGAGGCTTGCGCACCGCCCTCGTCGAGCAAGACGATTTCGCGAGTGGAACGTCCAGCCGGTCGTCGCGGCTCGTTCACGGCGGCGTCCGGTATCTCGAGCATGGGCATCTGCATCTCGTGTTCGAGTCGAGCCGCGAGCGTCGCACGCTGCTCCGCATCGCTCCACACCTCGTGCGACCACTCAGGTTCACGTGGCCCGTCTACCGCGGCGCTCGGGTCCCTCTGTGGAAGCTCGGCGCCGGCCTGTTCATGTACGATGCGCTGGCAGCGTTCCGCAACGTGAAGGGTCACCGCCTGCTGTCGCCGAAGGAGGTCACGGGCGACGAGCCCGCCGTCAAACGGGAAAACCTCGTCGGCGGCGCCAGCTACTACGACGCGTCCACGGACGATGCTCGGCTCACGCTCGCGAACGCCATGGCGGCAGAGGAGCTGGGAGGCGTGGTGGTCAACCACGCGCGGGTCGTGCGGATGGTCCGTGAAGGTGCTCGAACCGTTGGAGCCATCGTCGAGGAGGCCGCCGAAGGGGAGATCCCGGTCCGTGCGGCCGTGGTCGTGAACGCGGCCGGACCGTGGACGGATATGCTGCGAGCGATGGATGGCGACACGCAGAAGAACGCCGTTCGCGCCACCAAGGGCGTGCACATCGCCGTTCCGCGCGAGCGACTGGCAACGCACGC
>Ga0075434_100001740_pt1 | contig 18694 bp, 10 predicted proteins | sample RhiMethybrSRZTD3_FD_75298 | JGI IMG/M metagenome (GOLD analysis project Ga0075434, IMG submission 75298) | Populus rhizosphere microbial communities from Tennessee, USA - Rhizosphere MetaG P. TD hybrid SRZTD3 | ecosystem: Host-associated > Plants > Roots > Rhizosphere > Soil | place: USA... | reverse complement strand
TGAGCTGGGACAATCGGATCATATGGTCCGAGGGGACGTTCCTCCAGCCCCAGCACTTCCAGCAGCACGACCGTCATCTGGAAGCGCAGCTGGAACAGCGCGCGCGGGCGCTGCGCCCACACGGCTACGGCTTCCTCGAGATCGCGATCGACGAGTCGCTACTGGAGCTCGGCAAGCTGGCGCTGCGCACCGCGCGCGGCGTGCTCCCGGACGGCACGCCGTTCGACTGCCCGGCCCGTGATCCGCTGCCGCCGCCGCTGGACGTTCCCGCCGGCATGCGGGACTCGCTGGTGACCCTGGCGCTGCCGGTGCGTCGCCACGGCGTGGACGAAGCCGATCTCGGCGGCACCGGAGCCGACAGCCTGGCGCGCTACGTGGCCGGAGAGCTGGAGGTCAAGGACAGCAACGCGACGTTCGATCGCACGGCGCTTATCCAGATCGGACGCCTGCGGCTTCAGCTCCTGAAAGAAGCCGACATGACCGCGGCCTATTGCGGCCTCGGCGTCGCCCGAGTCATCGAGCGCCGCGCCGACAATCGCGTGATACTCGACCAGGCCTACATCCCGCCGATGCTTGACGTCGGCGCTGCGCCCGCGCTCTCGAGCATTCTGCGCGACGTCCACGGGCTTCTGCACCAGCGCGGGGACGCGCTCGCTGCGCGACTCTCGCAGCCGGGGCCGGGCGGCGTCGCCGAGATCGCCGAGTTCCTGTGGCTCGAGACGATCAATCGCTTCGAGCCGCTCTTCGCGCACCTGGCAGCAACATCTCCGCTGCATCCCGAAGCCCTCTACGCGACGTGCCTCTCGCTCGCCGGCGAGCTCTCCACGTTCACGCGCGAAAACCGTCGGCCGATCGCCTATCCGGTGTATCGCCACGACGATCTGGCCGGATCGTTCGCGCCGCTGATCGCCGATATCCGGCGCTCGCTCTCGATGGTGCTCGAACGCAACGCCATCCCGATCGAGCTGCAGGAGCGGGCGTACGGGCTGCGCGTCGCCGCGATTCCCGACAGCGATCTGGTGAAGACCGCGCGGTTTGTGCTCGCGGCCAAGGCACAGCTGCAGCCCGAGCGCCTGCAGGCGAGCCTGCCGACGCTCGTGAAGATCGGGCCGGTCGAACGCATCCGGGACCTCGTCAACCTCAATCTGCCCGGGATCGCGCTCCGCAGCCTGCCGGTGGCGCCGCGGCAGATCCCCTATCACGCCGGGTTCCTTTACTTCGAGCTCGACCGGAGCGGCGATCTCTGGAAAGTCACCGAGCAGTCGCGGGCACTCGCGATGCACATCGCGGGCGAGTTCCCCGGGCTCGAGCTCGAGTTCTGGGCGGTGCGTGGTGCCTGACGATCCGTTCGCGGACCTTGGTATCGACCGTACGGTCATCATGCCGATGCCGGGTGGGCGCGTCGCCCCCGGACGTCCGGCGCCCGTCGATCAGCGCCCGACCGCGGTGGAGCAAGCGGAGGTGTCCGAGGCCACGGCCGTCAGCAGCGGCCTCAATCCGCTCGTCGCGGCGGCGAACCGCCTGCTCGATGTCCTGCCGCAGCTGCGCTCATCGGTCCAGCACCCGAATCCGACAGGCCTCCGCGACAGCCTCGCCCAGGGGGTGCGCCAGTTCGAGGCGCAGGCGCGGGCCGCCGGCGTGCCGACCGAGAAGATCGTCGCGGCGCGCTACGCGCTCTGCACGCTGATCGACGAGACCGCGACCAGCACGCCGCTGGGAGCCTCGGGGGCGTGGGCTCAGCAGGGTCTTCTCGCCTTGTTCCATGGCGAGACCGGCGGCGGTGAGAAGTTCTTCCAGCTCATGGCACGGCTCGCCGAGAACCCGCAGGCTAATATCGACCTGCTCGAGCTGATGTACATCTGCCTCGAGTTCGGCTTCGAGGGGCGCTATCGCGTGACGGAAGGCGGTCAGCGCCAGCTCGAGGCCATTCGCCAGCGCCTCCTCATGATCATCCGCAAGCAGCGCGGCGACTACGAGCGCGACCTGTCGGCGAACTGGCGCGGCGTGTCGGCGTCGACCCAGCGGCGACTCGGCGGCGTTCCGCTGTGGGTCGTCGGGGCGGTCACCGCCCTGCTCCTCGCGATAATCTACGTCGGCTTCGAATGGAGCCTGGGCCGCGCATCCGACAGGCTCGCGGCGGACATCGCCTCGCTGCGCGTCGCCGCGCCGGTGCCGCCGAGGCCGGCTGCCACGCCGCGGCTAGCGGCATTCCTCGCCGAAGAGATCCGGCGGCGGCTCGTGAAGGTCGACGACCACCTCGACCGGAGCGTCGTGACGATCTTGGGCGACGGCCTGTTCAAGCCCGGCGAGGCGACGATCGGTTCGGACGACCAGTGGCTCCTCGGCCGCATCGGCGATGCCCTCAAGCGCGTGCCGGGTCAGGTCGACGTGATCGGCCACAGCGACAACGTTCCGATCCGCACACTGCGCTTTCCATCGAACTGGGAGCTCTCGAAGTCCCGCGCCGAGTCAGTGGCGCGGCTCCTCGCTGCCAATATCGGGCCTGCCCGCGTTCGCTACGACGGCCGGGGAGATTCCGAGCCGTTGACGCCCAACGACACGCCGCAGGGTCGAGCCAAGAATCGCCGCGTCGAGATCACGCTCCACGTGCCGGCCGGTGACCCGGCCGCCGTGAGCTCATCGGCGGCGCCAGCGCGGAAGCCATGAAGGCCATCGGCGCGATCTTCAAGATAATCTTCAACCGCTGGGTCCTGCTCGTCATCGGGCTCCTAGCGTTGGCCGTGATCGTCTGGTGGGTCTTCCCAACGATCTCGATCAGCAACTTCCGTCCGTACGAGCAGGAATGGGTTCGTATCATCCAGATTGCGTTCATCGTGCTGACCCCGGTCGCGCGCTGGGGCTGGCGATACTACAAAGCCAGGCGCGCCAACGCGGCGCTGGCGAGCGGGCTCCTCCAATCGGCCCCCGCGGCCGGGTTCCAGTCGTCCGCGTCGGCGGACGAAGCGAGCCAGCTGCAGCAACGCTTCGAAGAGGCGCTGGGGCTCCTGAAGAAGCTGCGTTTCGGCGTCGAGCGCCCGTCGATCTGGATGCGGATGCGCGCGCTCGGTTCGCAGCAATACCTCTACAACCTGCCGTGGTACGTCTTCATCGGCGCACCGGGCGCCGGCAAGACGACCGCACTGGTCAATTCGGGGCTTCGCTTCCCGCTCGCCGATCGCCTTGGGCGCGAGGCGGTGCGCGGCGTCGGCGGTACCCGCAACTGCGACTGGTGGTTCACCGACGAGGCGGTGTTTCTCGACACGGCCGGCCGGTACACGACGCAGCAGAGTCAGCGCGACGTCGACGCGGCCGCGTGGAAGAGCTTCCTCGAGCTCCTCAAGAAGTCACGCCCTCGTCGTCCCGTCAACGGCGTGCTCGTCACGGTTAGCGTCGGCGACTTGCTCCAGCAGACGCCGGCGGAGCGCGAGGCGCACACGCAGGCCATTCGCGCGCGAGTCCAGGAGCTGTACCAGACGCTGGGGCTGCGCATTCCGGTCTACGTGCTGGTGACGAAGAGCGATCTGCTCGCCGGCTTCAGCGAGTTCTTCGCCGCGCTCGGCAAGGAAGAGCGCTCGCAGGCTTGGGGGTTCGCGCTGCAATACGGCAAGGAGGGGCTCGACCCCGGCCCGATGGCGGAAGAGCTCCAGCGTCTCGAGCGCCGCCTGTACGACCGGCTGCCCGAGCGGCTCGAAGAGGAGCGCGACGCGACGCGGCGCGCGCTCCTCTACGGCTTCCCCCAGCAGTTCGCCCTGCTGCGCGATCGCCTCGTGCAGTTCGTCGAGGCCGCCTTCGCGCCGTCGAAGTTCGAGGCCAAGCTCGTGCTGCGCGGCATCTACTTCACGAGCGGTACTCAGGAAGGCAGTCCGATCGACCGCGTGATGGGCGCACTCGCGCGGGGATTCGGCCTGGAGCGTAAGCTCCTGCCTGCTCAGCACGCGAGCGGCCGTAGCTATTTTCTGACTCGGCTCCTGCGCGAGGTCGTGTTCCAGGAAGCCGGGCTTGCAGGCTTCGACCTCCGCTGGGAGCGGCGCCGCCAGTGGCTGCAGACGGGAGCCATCGCGGCGTGCGGCATCGTGTTAATCCTCGCCACTCTGGCCTGGTGGGTCAGCGCCACCCAGAACAGGCGCTATCTCGCCGAGGTGTCGGGCAAGTTCGGCGACGTCCAGCAACAGGTGACTGCCGTTCGCGCGGGTGCGCGCGGCGACCTCGCCTCGCTCCTTCCGACCCTGAGCGGTGTGAATAGCCTCGCCGAGACGCCCGAAACGCCGGAAGGTAACGTGCCGTGGTCGATGCGCTTCGGTCTCTACCAGGGCGGCCGGCTCGAGGCCGCGAGCGGGGCGGCCTACCGGCGCATGTTGCAGGACACCTTCCTGCCCTCGCTGGCGAGCTATCTCGAGCAATATCTCCGTCAAGACGTAGCCGCTAGCCAGGACGAGCTGTATGACGCTCTGAAGACGTACCTCATGCTTTACGACCCCAAGCATCTCGATCCCGACGCCGTCTGGCGCTGGTACCAGACGCGAGGCGAGCAGCTTCTCGGATCGGACTCCAGCCCCAAGGCACTGAAGGTGCACTTCGATGCGCTTTACGACCGCGGCTGGGTCGATCCGACGGTTCCGCGAAACGACGCCGTGATCGCCAAGGTACGGGCGGTCATCGGCAGCGACTCGCTCCCGAATCGCGTGTACGGACGGCTGAAGCGCGAGCCGAATCCGGATCTGCAAGAGTTCAACGTGACCGACAAGGCCGGCCCCAAGGCCCTGCTGGTCTTCGAGCGGCAGAGCCGGCAGCCGCTGACGAAGGGCGTGCCGGGCTTCTACACCAAGGACGGCTACTACAAGTACTTCCTCCCTCGTGTCGACGTGAGCACCGCGCAGCTAGCCGAAGAGGAAGCGTGGGTTCTGGGAACATCCCGTGGCGGCACGCTGTCGTCAGCCCCGGGATTCGCCGAGGCCGTCAAGCGGCTCTACCTCGAGGACTACCGGCGCATCTGGCGCCAGTACATCAGCGATATCTCGATCATCCGCGACCGCGATTTCACGCGGCTGGTCGAAATCACCCGCGTGCTGTCATCGACCGACACGCCCTTGAAACCCTTGATGAAGGCCATCGAGCGCGAAACGACGCTCTCGGTCCCGCCCGAGGTCGGCCGGGCGCTCGGAGGCCTGACCGGCAAGGCGCAAGAATACGCGAGCAAGGCGCGTCAGACCGTCACGGGCGTTCCCACCGGGATGCTCGAGAAGTCACTGGTGGACGACCAGTTCGACGACATCCGTCGCTTCGTCAGCGGGCCGCCAGGAGCCACGGGACCGCCGCCGATCGATGGTCTGGTCCAGCTTCTCGGCGAGGTGTACCAGTGGCTGGCCGCGGTCAAGGAGGCGCAACGGACCGGGCAACCGCCGCCGCAGGCCAATACGAGCAACAAGCTTCGCGCGGAGGCCGCCGGCCAGCCGGAGCCGCTTCGCTCGATGCTCCAGGCGGTGGCCCAGGGCGCGACGCAGGGAACCGCGGGCAAAGAGCGTGAGCGCATCGACGCCGAATTGCGGACACAGGTCGCCGATTTCTGCGTGAAAGCGGCCGCCGGACGCTATCCATTCGTGCGAAGCAGCAACTTGGACATCACGCCCGAGGATTTCGCCCGTCTGTTCGCGCAGGGTGGCGTGCTCGAAGGCTTCTTCCAGAAGTATCTGGCCCAGCACGTCGACACCGGGCAGAAGCCCTGGCGCTTCAAGGACCCGGCCATGGGGCAGTCGGCGGCTTTGGCGGAGTTTCAACGTGCGCAGGTCATCCGCGAGGTCTACTTCCGCGGTGGCGGGGGCACCCCGAGCATCCAGCTCGAGTTCAAGGCGATCGAGATGGACGCCCAGATCCAGCAGTTCACGCTGGACGTGGACGGAAAGCTCGTGAGGTATGCCCACGGTCCTCAGAGTCCGGTGTCCGTGCAGTTTCCCGGGCCAGGCGGCCGCAGCTTGGTGCGCGCGACGATCTCGCCGCCGCCGGCTACCGGCTCGAACGGAATCACGTTCGCGGGACCGTGGGCGCTCTTTCGGATGTTCGACGGTGTGCAGATCGTCGAGACGAGACAGTCCGAGCGGTTCGTCGCGACGTTCAGCGTCGAAGGCCGGCGCACAGTCTTCGAGATCTTCGCCTCGAGCGTGCGCAATCCGTTCCGCCTTCCCGAGCTCAGCCAGTTCCGCTGCCCCACGGCCCTGTGACCGAGGAGTCGCGCTCCTCGATTCCGGGCTGGTACGGAAAGCTCCCGAGCCTGGGCGATTTCGCGAGCCGCCGACTTCCGGTCGAGTTCGTCAAGGCGTGGGATGCGTGGCTGCAGGACGTGATCCCGGCCAGCCGGGAGGCACTCGGCGAGGGCTGGTTCGACGCCTACCTGACGATGCCGATCTGGCGGTTCGTGTTCCTCCCCGGCCTCGTGACCCAGAGCGGCTGGGCCGGCGTGCTTATGCCGAGCGTTGACCGGGTCGGCCGCCACTTTCCGCTGACGCTGGCCGTGGAGCTTCCGTCGCCTGCGGCGGCGGCATACGCGGTGTTCGAGGGTGCCGAGTGGTACGCCGGGCTCGAAGCCGCAGCGCTTGGCGTGCTCGATCCAACTCGTAGCGTCGACGATCTCGACGAGGCGCTCGCCGGCAGCGTGCTGCACGCCTCGCCAGCGCCCGCCTCCGATGCGCCGATTCGGCCGTTGCGGGCTCTGCCGTCGGTCGAAGCCTTCGGACCGCTCGCCGAGGGCGAAGCGCTCCGCGCCTGGAGCGAGAGCACGGGCTGGAGGGCACTCTGGTGGACGCGCGGCCGCATGGACGGCGACTCGCTGATGCTCGGATGCGCCGGGCTACCGACGGCTGAGGAGTTCGGCTGGCTTCTCGAAAGCCGCCCGAGAGGATCGACGTCGGCCCAGGGAGGCCCTACTTCGGCTTAGGGTGGTAGGGCCAGATCGTGCCGGTGACCGTGATGGTCACCGTCTTCGTGACGCTCGCGCGCTCGAGCTGCTTCGTCCGAGGGTGCTTGCGCTGCTCGGTCGACTTGGTGACTGCCGTGGGCACGTTGCGCGTGTAGAGATACATGTTCTGCACGACGTCGCCCCGGGGCATCACGTGCTGTTCCAGGGTTCTTACTCCGCCGTTGGCGTCGAGCTTGCCGTTCACGATCGCCGTATGGTGCCCTCGCTTCGCGGTCCGCTCGCTGGTCTCCGTCTCAGTGGACCCGTCCTTGAAGACGTACTCGATCTTCGTCTTGGTCGTCACGAGATGATCGCGGATCTGCAGGATGTCGCCGGGCTCGATCTTGCTGATGTTGCTGATCGGATCTCCCCAGATGTAGTCGGTGTCGGCCCCGACCGGCCCGAGATCGTTAGAGGTCTGTGCGCTGGCTTGCTTCAAGGCCTGCTCGCCGAGATCCCAGCACTGGCCGCTGCCGATCTTGTGACCGAGCTTGCCGCGTGCCCAGACCACGACCTTCTGGTTCGTCGTGAGCGGTGCGCCCCGGCTCAAGGGAGACTAGGCTCGCTGATCGCGCAGCTGTTTGACTTGCGCTTCGTAGGCGCGGCGGAAGGCCTTGCCGAAGGCGGCGTTGAAGTCCTCGCGCGCCTCGGCGGTGAGCGCCGCGTGGCGCTCGATGAAGAGGTCCCACAGCTTCGCCTTGCGATTCATCGGCAGGAGGTCGTCGAGCATGGACTGGACGGACAGACGCTGGTCGAGCTCCTTCGGGCCGAAGCGCGCCAGCACTTCCTCCAGCGCGGCGCGCATGCCGGCCAGGAAGCCGAGCTGGTGAGCGCGCAGGTCGTCGTAAGCGTCCTTCATCGCGCGCAGGGGCGGCATGAAGCCGTGCACCTGCGGCGCCAGCAGATGGGTCAGCGCCGCCTCGACCGTCGGTGAGAATTTCAGCGGGTTGTTGTCCTGCGCCATGATCATGGTGACGTCGGCCCGCATCTCGCTCTTGGTGAGCCCGCGCGCACGCAGAAGATCGAGGGTGCCCGCCACCGCCTCGCGCAGGAGCTTGCCGATCGCTTCCATCATTTCGGGCGTGAGGCTCTTCACGGACGACGCTCCGGGAATGCCCGCGCCCTGCAGGAACGCCTTGAGCAACGCCGCCTCGTCGCGGGGTCCCGGCGTCACGGCACCCTTCTGCGTCGGGGGCGCCGGCGTCGGCGCGACGATAGGCTGCGGAATGGGCCGCGCGACTTCGGGCGCGGGCCTGACGGGAGCCTCGGACTTGGCCGCCGGCGGTATATAGGGCGTGTGGAGCTCGGGACCGTGATCGGAAACGGATGGCGGCGGCACGGGTCTCAGCGTGCCCGCGAGAATGTCGAGCGGGTCGACCACGCCGCCGGCGGCAGCCTTGTCAAGCGGCCCGCTGGGCGTCAGCTCCGGCGACGCCAGCAGATCGGGTACGTTCCCGGGCTTGATGCCGCCGATCAGGTCGTCGATGCTCGGCTCGCGCGCGCGGAGGTCCGCGAACGCGTCAGCCGGGATCCGTTCCGGAATCTTCGGTGTCGCGGGCTCGAGCGGAAAGATCGGCTGCGTGCGGGGCCCCGGCCGCTCGATCGGGCGCAGGAGATCCGCAAACGGATCGGGAATCTTCGACGCCGCCTCGGCGCGCGCCGGCTGGGGGGCCGGCGCACCGAGCGGGGCCAGGGCCACCTCGAGCAGGTAATCGCCGATCTTGATCTGATCACGATCGCTGAGCCGCGCCTGGCTGCCGGAGCCGAGCGGCCGGCCGTTCAGGGTGACCGGATTCTTGGTGCCGTTATCCGTGATGATGAAGCCGCCGGCCTGGAACGAGATCGTAGCGTGGGTGCGCGAGATGAAGCGCTCCGGATCCGGAAGCACGAGCGTGTTGGTCTCGCCACGCCCTATAGTGCCTCCCGCGTCCCCGAAGCGGGCCGTCACCTCCCGGCCGAGTGGCTGTCCTTTGAAGGAGACCGCGCGGATCGTCAGCATAATGACTACTCTCCCGCACCTTTCCGGAACGGATCCGAAAGCGGCACCACAATAATCTTACTCCGATCGGGCTCAGTTACGCCTGCGCTCAATGTGCTGTACATGGGCGACTTCGAAACGCTAGACTCTACCTGCGCGTCGAGAACGCGCGCGCCATGGGCGGACAAGCCAAGCGACCCAAAGCTCTGACGTTCCAGGAGCTCACCGAGCTCCGGCGGAAGACCGAGGCCGTCTCGAAGTTCCTGCAGGAGCAGCTGACGGCGCATCTCGAAACCTTGCGCCCGATCGTCTCGCCCGAGCGCTTGTTCGGTAAATTCGTCGGCGCGAAGGGCGACACGGCGGCCGGCGATCGCGCCTTCGCCCAACTCCAGCAGAGCTACAAGCCGTTCTCCACCAAGCCCTTCGACGCGCCGTCCGAGTTCGACGAGCACTGGTTGACGCTCGTCGGCAATCGCGTCGCGCTGTATCCGTGGGAATACTCGCACGAGGCCAAGACCGACCGAGAGACGAAGGCGATCAGCATGGCCTCCCCCGTACGCTGGGTCGTCAGCTTCACCTCGGGCTACACCCTTTCCCAGGTGCGGCAAGGTCTCGCCGGCAAGGGCGAGCGGCGCGCCGAGCACATCCGCCAGTTCGTCGTCAACGCGCTGGTGACACAGGCCACCTTCGCTCACGCGTCGGGCCTCGCGTCGCTGTTCGCCGATCTGCGCTATCAGGTCCAGACCGATTTCGCGCCGGATCTGCCCAAGCTCCCGCTGACCACGATCTCGTTCGGCCTGCCGTCCTTCCGACCGGCGGACGATCTGATTCTGGCCGCGACGACCTTCTCCGGCGTCGCGGCCTTCGTCGAGCTGATCGAGATCGACGCGCTCGCTCGGCTGCAAGATCCGCTGAAGACCCGGCTGGAAGAGTTCGTCCGGTAGCTCGCTGATCGGAGACGGTGCCGCGATCATGGCGTGACCGTGACGCGCGCGATCTCGAGACTGTCGAGCGAGCTGAGTCCACAGACCGCTCTGAAGACCTCGTAGAACACGCCTTGTTCAGGAGCGAAGACGAGCGTGTCGAGCACCGCCTGCAACGGCTCGTCAACCAGCGGCAGGTCGCCGGAAAGGGGGCCGGCGGGGCCCGTATGCTCTAGCAACCATTGCTCCGCCGGGACAGTCCAGCGCGAGACCGTGATCTTCGGAACGAGGCCGGGGAGCTGAAAGTGCACTCGCGGGGCATCGGGGCACACATTGAGGAGATCGACTTCCTCGTCACCGCGGAGGTAGCCCCCAACCTGAAGATCAGGGTGCGCCCCGTTGAAGAATCGATACGAGAAGTCGATCGGAAGTCGCGGATGACGCTGTTTCATGTGCTTGTCGTCGTAAGTCCCTGCATATGAGAGCCGAGGCGCCCACCCTCGCCCAAAGAATCCAAACCCGACCGGTCTTGGGTGGCTATTCCAGGAATGGATTCTATTTCTGGGGTCCTCGAGGTTAGGCAGCCGGATCCCCTCGATGCGCTCGCCGGGCCGCTTTCCGATGAAGCCGGTGCCGACGTGGTTTTCCCTGCAATACGTTCCGGCCGGCCTATCGAAGCCACCGAAGGCGCGTTCATACGTGAGGTCCATCGACAAGAACGGCTGGGGCTGAGAGATCGTCGGCGCCTGGAGAAGCTGCGCTTCCCACGTCCGGTCGCCGACGACGACGACGCCGTAACGGAGCTGGCCCACGCGCAATCCAGTGACCAGCTCGGTTACCGGCTTTCCGTCCGGCGCGTGGGCGCGACCGACTAGGACCACGTCGGTGCAGGGCTTGAAGGGCACGCGGTCTGATTCGAATCGTACAGCGCGCGGATCCCCGTCGCTCAGGATGTCGGTGTCGAACATCGGGAGCTGCTTGGGCGTCAGGCGCACCTCGCTGCCGAGAGTGAACGTGGCCTTAACCGCGATCGAAAGTCGAGGTTTGTCGTCGACGTCGTACCAGCGCAGTGTCGTGACCGCAAAAGGCGAATCGTTCGCGATCTGAAAAAGAGGGATCCCCTGGATCGGCCGCGCCGGAGCTGGCGCTGGCGCCGCGCTGGCGATGGACGCTGGTGGCAGAGCACTTCCGACAGGCGTGCGCTCACGGTAGAGGCGGACAATAAAGGTGGATTGGCCCGCGACGATACGGTCCCCATCGTGCAGGGTCGCCTCGGTAATATTCGAGCCGTTGACAAAAGTTCCATTCGTGCTGCCCAGGTCACGCAGCCGACAGTGGTCACGTTCACACCGAATCGCAAAGTGACGCGCCGACATCAACGGATCCTGTGCTACGCCGAGGCCGGCCATGGCCAGCCGCCCGATTTCCCGCGCCTCTCCGAACCCCACGACGATCCGTGCGCCACCTGACGCGAGCTCGAGGGCAGCGTGCCCGGGCGGCGGCAATTCTTGGGATTCCGCGGTCATGACGATCTCGTCAGGCCGACTTAGCGGTTCTGGCTCGGATCGCCGTCATTCGGCGTGGCCCGGTGTGTCACTCTCGCCTGTGGGCGCCGGCGTCGCCTGGAGAAGCTTCCGTCGCTCGTCCGGTGTCGCGGCCGCGCGGTGGAGAGGCAAAGGTCGTACGGCGGGGGGACGCGACCCTGCCGGCCCGTATACGACGGGCTCCTCGCGCGGGAAACGAGCGCCGTCGGTATTGCAGTCGCTGATCCTGAGACCATCAATTTCAGCCCACATGAGGTCGGCGTCGCTCAGGTTGCAGCCCGTCAGCTCCGCCCCTTGCAGGCGAGCCCCGACGAGCCTGGAGCAGGCAAACGAGGCCCCACGGGCTCGGACTTCGTGCAGGTCGGCGAATTCAAACACGGCGTGAGACGCGGAGAAATTGTCCACGCGAGCACGGACGAGAGTGGCCCGTTCAAAGCTGGCCCTGGGTGCGCGGGCGCCATTCCAGATGCTCTCCGAAAGGTCGGTGAAGCGACAGATGACCTGCTCCAGCTTCGCCCCGCCGAACAACGCGCCGGCGGCCGTGGCCCTCGAGAGGTCCGCACCAGATAGGTCTGCGCCGCTCAGGTCCGCCTCGACCAGGTTCGCCGCGATCAGATTGGTCACGGCAAGATCTGCGCCGCTCAGCTTGGCCCGCGCGAGATTGGCAGCGGCGAGGTTTGCTCCTTCGAGAATGGCCTCCGAAAGGTCGACGCCGGCCAGGCACGCGTCGGCGAGGTCGCATGCGCGTAGCACCGCTCGCACCAATGTCACGCCGCGAAGATCCCTCCCCCGCAAATTGCATTCGGACAGATCGGCGCCGACGAATTTGACCGACCGCAACACGCAAGCGCGCAAGAGCGCCGCGCCGAGAAGCGCTCCGGACAGATCGGCGCCCGTCAAATCGGCGCCGGTGAGATTTGCGCCTCGAAGATCGGCCATCCGCAAATCGGCATGTCGCATGTTGGCGCCCGAGAGATTCGTCTCGGAGAGGCGGCTGTTCGAGAGATCGGCCCCTTCGAGCTGAGCTCCAGCCATCTCCAGTCCAGTCATATCTGCGCCGGCGAGTCGCGCGCCCGGCCGGATGAGTGGGAGAACGCTTCCAGGCCACGATTGGATGTGGTCGGACATAGGGTCACGAGGGATCGTCATCGCACGACGGGTCGATGTTGGGATCGGGTTTGGCGCGAAGAAGTTCGGCCTCGCGGCGGGTCAGGGGCGGATCGAACGTCGGCCAGAGCAAGGTATGTGTCTCGGCGCCAGGACCGGTGAGCAGAGGCGTACCCTCGCCCGGGTACCTCGTCAACGGGTCGCGGCAGAAGGGGCAAGTGGCCAGGGGATAGGCACGGCTCGCCTCGAAGCGATCGTCGATCGCGAAGAGCCCCGTTCGCTCGCACTTCACCGTGCGGATACGATTGCGGGGCTCGGGCGGCACGATGTGGCCTCGCTGATTGGCCACGGGCGGAACATGGTAGTCGGAGCGGATAGCCAGGAGCGACTCATCGTCGACCTTGTTGTAAGGACACTCGACGATCGGGCACGTCCTGGAGACGGGCTCTCCCCCTGCGGGGATGTCGATGTAGCCTGACCGGTTGCAGACGCCGCGGAAGAGGTAAACGAGGTTGGTGCGCGGCGGCGGTACGCTCCGGCAGTCGAAGAATTGCCCGCTGCCATCCGCGTTCGAGAGCAGGACGAGCCCTTCCGGTACGCTCATTCGCGATCGTCGCTTCTACCTGAGGATAATGCGGAACACGTCGGCTCCCCGGGAATCCGCCCCGAGATTCGTGATGGATGACGTGCTCGCGTTCGCGAAGGCACCGTTGTTCACGAAAGCTCTCTGGTCGCCCGACAGGAGGGGCAGGCCCTTGGCCTTGGCATGCGCCGCGATCCTCGCGTCATTCTCGCTCAAGCCCTGCCGCCTGTAGTTGTTATAAGCCTCCTCGTAGGCCTCCCTCTCCCTGGCGCCGCAGATCTTGACGATCTCGATCCCGAAGTTCTTGAGCATCCTCTCGCGCTGCGACGATTCCCGCCCGCCGATGCCTTCCCCATTGACAAACTCGTCGTACGCAGTCTGGCTCACCCCGAGCTTCTGGCCGGCGGCGGCTTGGACCTCGGCGGTGGTTTGAAGTCCCAGCCTGTCGGCGTTGAAGAGGCTCACCAGGAAATTGTTGTCCACCAGCGCGGTCGGGCTCAGCCCCACCAGGTCCAGGGTGGTGGTCGTGCTCCCTGGATAGCGGTAGAGATTCAGTCCTCCCTGGACATCGGTCGGGTCGGGCGTGGTGAATCGGGCCGTGCTGGGGTCGTAATACCGATAGCGGTTGTAGTAGTAGCCAGTCTCCTCGTCGAAATACTGGCCGGGCCTGCGCAAGGGTGTTGCGCCCGGCTCCCCCTGCCTCTGCAGTGCCTTGCCCATGCCGTCGTACTGCACACTCCAGACAACGTCCCCGTTGCTCGAGGTCATCTCCGTGATGGCGCCCAGGTAGTCGGTGTGGCAGAAGCGAGGCTCGACCATCGGGCTCGATGCCTCGTCGGCACGCTGCACCTCTAACTGGGCCACTGGAGCCCAGCGGAAGGGATCCATAACGAACTGGCGGACTTCGCCCCGGTCCGTCCAGCTCGCCAGGAGCTGATTGCCGTCCCACAGGTAGAAGGTCGTCCGGTGCCCATCAACTTTGACCACCCGGCGCCCGAAGGCGTCGTATTCGTAGCGCGTCACGCGCCCGTCCGGGTGATCGATCCTCGTCATGAGGTCGCGAAAGTCGTAGTGGTAGACCGTGCGTTCGCCATGCCGATCGACCCGCGCCGATGTCCGCCCGAGGGCGTCATATTCGTACGTGTGCTGGCCATCGTCCAGGAGCCGATCGCCGGGGCCATACGTCGCGGCGCGGCCGCCGGGCAGGTCCAGGTAGTTCTGCTCCGCGTCGAGCCGGAACGTCTGCGCGTGCTCGGTGCCGGCCAGTGACTGTGAATCGACCGCGCCGAGGCGCGAGTAATGGAACCGATCCTCGCCCCGCGTCTCGTCGCTGATGATCGAAAGTCGCGACAGCGAGTCATATTCGAAGGACCTCTGGCTGAGATACTGATTCCGTCGCGAGATGGCCAGGGACCGGTTCCGGTTGCACACGTCCCAGCGGCGATGCTCGACCAATCCGTTGCCGAAGTGAGAATCGACGATACGGCCCCGGGTGTCGCGACGGTATTCCACCATCGGTTGCCCGCCCGCCGAGACGGCATGCAGTGCGCCCGACACCGAAAACGTGAAGCCGATATCCACGCCCAGCGATGGCCGAATGGCCAAGCGGCGACCAAGCTCGTCGTAACGATATTCCAGCGACTCGCCGTCGGCGGCCTCCCTGATCAGCCGCCCGTTCGTGTCGTAGGTGAAGCTGTTCTCATGCCCGCCGCACGCGCCGCTCTTCAGCTTGCCGAACGCGTCGTATTCGTAGCGCACAGCATCACCGCCCTCGCCGACCACCGCGGCCAGGTTCCCGGCCGGGTCGTATTCATAGGCGACGCGGAAAGGCCCGCACGTCTCCTCGACGATCCTGCCCGCGGGGTCATGGCGGTAGGTCACCGTCCTCCCGCTCGGCTCGTGGCGCGCGACCAGGCGGTTGCGCAGGTCCCACTCGAAGCGGAATGCCCCGCGGTCCGGGAGATGGATGGCGACCAGATTCTGCTCGTTGTCGAAGTCGTAGCGGGTCGTGCTGGTGCTCGATCCGCCAACCTGGTGGATGGCCGTCCGCATCTGCCAGCGGTATTCGAACCGCGATTCCGACCCGTCGGGGTGCCGGACCGCGGAGAGCATCCCGCTCCCGGTCCAGATGTACTGCCTGCGCCGGCCGTCGGGCTCCGTGCGTTCAGCCAGGCGGTTGCAGTCGTCGTACCGGCACCCGACCACGAGGTCATCTCCCTCGCGGACTTCCGAGATGTTCGAGTACTCGTCGTAGGAGAGGTGGACCTCGCCGCCGTTGTTGTCGACGATCGAGACGACGCGGTGGGAGTTGTCGTATTCGTACCGGACCTCGTAACCGAGAGGACCGCGCAGGCGTTCGACGTCGCCCTCGGCGTTGTAGGCCCACTGGCACTGCACGATGTCGTTCTCGACTAGCTGCACCAGGCGGCCGCCGTCGTCGTAGATCCAACGTTTCACGCGGCCGTCCGCTTTCCGGGTCTCGATGAGCCGGCCGACGTCGTCGTAGACGAGTTCCGTTGCGCCCCCGCCCGGGGTCACGGACATGATCTCGTGTCCCTGCTCGGCGTGCTGGCTCAGCCATCCGATGTCGGTCTCATCGAGCTGGGACGTGAGCTTGCTCTGGTCGTCGTAGACGAAGGTCTTGCTGGCGCCGTCGCCGTGCACGAGGCGATTCACCAGCCCTCCGCTGTGATAGTAGAATCGCGTGGCGCCGCGAGAATCGGTGACCCGCGTGAGGTTGTTCTGGTCGTCGTAGTCGAGGCGGCGATACAGGAGCCCGCCGTCCCCCCACGTCGTCGTGCAACGCTTCTTGGAGTCATACTGAAAGTAGAAGGAGAACCCGGATCGGTCCGTCTCCTGCACGAGGAGCCCGTGATCGTACTGGTAGGAGATCGCCGCCCCGCTCGCGTCCTTGACGGCCGTCAAGAATCCCTTGTCGTCGTAGGCGTATTCCACGCAGACCCGAGATGCCCACGCTAGCCGCGAGGACCGCTCCACGACTCTGGTGAGGCGGTTGCGTTTGAACTCGAAATCGAAGAGTCGCCCGCAGCGGTCCCGCATCGTGGAGACCCGCTGCGAGGCATCGTGGGCGATCTCGACGGCGAGGCTCGGCCCATCGTGGATCCCGACCAACAGGAGGCGGCCCGAGGAACGTGCCCGGAAGTGCAGCCCGTCGTTCGGCCCGCGCCAGATGATGTACTCGTCCGGCTGCGGGGCCTCCACGCGGATGGCGCCCTGCCGGAGTGTCTCGCCGATGAGGGGCCGTGGCAGGGGCATCGTGAAGCCGTTCTCGTCGGTGAGCTCCAGCCCCTCGCCCGACCGGATCAGGGAGAACTCGTAGTTGTGGCGCCATCCGGGGCCGAGGTCGCCGCTCGGTTGCATCGCGGAGCTGTAGGAGCGCCGCAGGATGAACGGGACGGGGCTCAGCCGCTCGATGTCCATGACCTCTTCGATCAGCCTGCCGCTAACCACGTCCACCGGGTGGCCTTCGGTCTGGCAAACATTTGGGTCGGTCGGGCCGCCTCCCCCCACCATGCCGATGAGCACGGTGAACTCGCCGACGACGATGTTGTTCGGAGGCGGAAGGGGGACGAGCGCGTGGGGCTCCGTGACCAGGTCGCCGACGCGGGCCGCGGGCTTGCCTTGAATGAGCACCACGCCTGAGCCACCGTCGGGAATTGGGGCCGTGATCCCGGGGCCGTGGGGTGCGCCGTCGCAGACCGGAGGCGGCGCGTTGGGAATAGGGCACGTGTGCTGGTCGGTACCCCGCCAGGCGGGCTTGCCGCCGATCAACACGGTCGTCGCGCAGGCGCCGAGCAGCGGCGACCCGTGCATCGTGGTATCGCCGAGCCGGGCGGCAGGCTTACCCATGGCGTCGCCTCAGTTGATCTTCACGAGCGCGCCCTTCACCGTGTTGATGCCGGAGGCCTCGACGTTCACCAGGGCCCCCTTCACCGTGTTCTTGGCGCTTGCGTCCGCGGTGATGTTCGGCGCCTTCTCGTCGATCTTGGCGGTGCCCTCGATCGTGATCTGGGTGCCCTTGATGATGATGTCGCCGCCGCTCTTCAGGGTGATCGAGGAAGCGCCGCACGTGAGCGTGATTTCGGTAGCGGCCTTGATCAACACCTTCGCTTTGGAGTCGACGGAGTAGTCGGCACCGGAGCTGAAGTCCATTGTCGAACCGGAGGACGCGGAGAACTTCGCTCCGGCACTTTCGGTGATATTCGTGCCGGCTTTGACCGATTTGTTCGTCCCGACATCCTCACTGCTGGACGCCGCGACACTGAGAGTCTTCAGGCCGCCGACCTGCTCCGATTTGAGCCCTCCCACCGACTCGTTCATCGCGGCGCCGACGCTCACCTGATACGCTGCACCGATCGTGAGCATCTTGGCGATGCCGATCGTCTCCGTCTTCGCTAGGCCGACGTCCTCACTCTTGTTCCCGCCGACCGTCACGCTCCGGTTGGCGCCGATGGTCTCCGTCTGGTTGGCGCCGACCTTGAGCGTCTGATTGCTGCCGATCGTGATGTCCTGGTTTACGCCGACCGATTGCTTCTGGTTGTTGCCGACGGTCTCCGAGTCGTCGACGTCGACCTTATCTGTGCGGTTGTTGTGGATGGTCGACGTCTGATCGTGCTCGATCGTCGTGTTCATGTCGTATTGCCCGTGGATCGTGATCTTCTCCTTGCCGGCGGTGTCGTCGGCGGAGATTTCGTTGTAGCCGGAGCCCTTGTGCGTCTTGGTCTTGATGCCGCTGATCACCGCCGCTGCCGGCAGGGCGTACGGATACATGTTGTCGCCGTTGTAGACCCTTCCGATGATGAGCGGCTGGTCGGGATCGCCTTCCAAGAAGTCGACGATCACCTCCTGGCCTATGCGCGGAATCGACACGGTGCCCCAGTCCTTGCCGGCCCACGGTTGCGAGACGCGCATCCAGCAGCTCGAGTTCTCGTCGCGCTTGCCGTAGCGATCCCAGTGGAACTGGACTTTGACCCGGCCGTGCTTGTCGCAATAGATCTCGTCGCCGGCCGGTCCGGTGACGGTCGCGGTCTGCGGGCCGCCCATGATGGGTCGCGGAGTGATCCGGGCCGGGCGGAACTGCTGCCGACTCGGCAGCACCGACATCGTGCACCGATAGGTCGCCTCGTCGCCGCCGCCGCCGGTCTCGTAGATGTTGTTCTGAAGATCGTAGTCGGCGCCGACGATGAGGTACCTCCCGTTCTGATCGGAGCGAGGTGCGTTCTGCAGCGTGAAGAGGCGGCCGACGGCGACCTCGCGTACGTTGCACTCGGCCTCGCAGCGCTCGAAGTCCGAGTGGAGCTCGTCGATCCGGACACGTGCGTAGTGATCTCCGTGGTCTGCCTGGAGGTAGTCGCCGGCCCAGTCGAAGATCTCGTAGTCTGCGCGCTCGTGTTTCTGCTGCAGCCTCGACTTCACCCCCAGATCGGCCTTCGGCTTCTCGAAGTCGAACGAGGTCAGTGCCACGGTGCCGGGGGTGACGCCCTGCCACCACGTCAAGAGCTGGATGTATTCCTCATCGGTGTTGAGCAGCCGGCCCGGCGGGTAGTACGCGATGGTCGCCTTGTTCTCGAGCGTCTTGTGGCTGGATGC
>Ga0075434_100001738_pt1 | contig 18700 bp, 18 predicted proteins | sample RhiMethybrSRZTD3_FD_75298 | JGI IMG/M metagenome (GOLD analysis project Ga0075434, IMG submission 75298) | Populus rhizosphere microbial communities from Tennessee, USA - Rhizosphere MetaG P. TD hybrid SRZTD3 | ecosystem: Host-associated > Plants > Roots > Rhizosphere > Soil | place: USA... | reverse complement strand
AGATCGTCGGACGTCACCAGGACGAGTGGGGCGTGCTCCAGATCGCGCACGCGTTCGAGCAGGCCACGGGGTTCTACCGCCGGCGGCCGGCGCTCGCCGGCTGAACCGGGCCCGGCCGGTGAGGCCGAGCCCGGAACCCAGCTTACCGTCGCGTCGTGTCTCGCGTGTCCGAACCGCTCTCGAGCGCTTCACGGATGCGCCGGCCGGTGTCCATCGCCGCCGTCTGCAGGCGATCGGACGCCTGCGTGACGAGCCGCGCGCTCGTTCCCATGAGCGTGAGCGCGCGCCGCGTGGACTCGAGGGTTTCGAGACACCCTCGGTGGTACAGATGCAACGGATCCGTCAGCCCCTCGACCCACGCCGACTGTCGGCGCAGGACGGTCGACTGCGCGTCGTGCAGCGCCTCGAGGGCCACGATCTGAAGCTCGGCCGCGAGGCGTGCGGATTCCTTGGCCGCGGCGATCGTCAGCTCCGCCAGCGGGCCGATCACCCGCTGGGTGACGCCGATCGAGAACGTCGCGGCGTCACCGTTCGACATCGCCGCCTGTTCGAAGACTCGGGACGTTCGTTCCTGGGTCGCGGTCTCCACGACCATTCTCCTTTTGTGTCTATGTGTGCAGTGCCAATGTGTGCGGCACGGCGCCGTCGAGCAGCTCGCCGTCGATGTCGATGAAGACGATCGACTCGGCGCCGGGAGCGCGCTGCACCCAGATCGCCGACGCCACGACACCCGTCTGCAGATTCAATCCCTGCCAGACGCCGCCGGTCGGCGGGCGATCGCGTCGACTGCGTGTCACCGCAAGCTTGTATTCGGCGAACCCCTCATGTGCGAGCGCCTCGACGACGTCTCGAGGCTGCGCCGCCCACGCCTGATCGTTCTCGGACCAATGCATCTTGCCGCTCTGCCGCAGCTCGCTCAGCCCTGAAAGCTGCTCCATGCGCACCTCCTGGAGGCTTGATCGTCCTACCCCTGTGGTAGCTCGGGGGCGATTGCCCCGTGATGACGAGTCGATGACCACGTCGTGAACTTCGACCTCAGGGGCCGTAGCGTACGCAAGGCGCTTGCCACGCGGATCGACGCCGCGGCCGTGGCGCGATCGCGGCGGCAAGTGTCGGCAAACGCGAGCGTGTCGCTCGGCGTGTGAGATCGAGCCCCGGGGATTCGGCACTCCGGACGCCGAAAGAACGGTCACACGCCCGCGCGCGATGCCCGAACCGAGTGCAGCGAGATCAAGACGTTAGCGCGTGTGGCCGTCGGTGGCTCGAGTGAGCGCTTCCGCCACACACGCGCTCGCCATTCCTTGACATCGTTTTGGAGCGCCAATACTCTGGCGTGGTAATTCATGCGACACGCAGCGCGTCCCGGTTTCGTTCTGCTTGCTTTTCGCCTCCCCGGCCGAGGCGTGTTCTGATCGTCTAGTCCTCACCACGCCGCGCGGCCTGTTTGGAGCTGGCCGCGCGCGACGTCGGTTCACTCCGTTGTCTCGGTCCGCGAAGCGCGGCAGTCCGCGCGCGCGCCGGAGCGCCGATTGTCAGCGGCCGGCCCAACGACCCCGATCAAGGACTAAATTTTTGTGCAGGAACGGTGAGGACAACTAGAAATGACTCGACGTGCAGCGCGCGATGCCAACGGATTGCTGACGTATCGTGCGCCGCAGATCGTCGGCTCGTCGCGACCGATTCGCGACGTGCTCGACGTGGTCGCGCGCGTGGCCGGAACCCGGAGCACCGTGCTCATCCAGGGTGAGACCGGCACCGGAAAAGAGCTGATCGCGCGGGCCATCCACTCCGCGAGCCAGCGGGCGCAGCGGCCATTCGTGCCGGTCGATTGCAGCGCGCTGGCCGAAGGCGTGCTCGAATCCGAGCTCTTCGGCCATGTGAAGGGCGCGTTCACCGGCGCCGTGATCGACAAGCGCGGTCTGTTCGAGACGGCGAACGCCGGGACGTGCTTCCTCGACGAGGTCGGCGAGATCACCCCGTGCGTCCAGGCCAAGCTGCTCCGGGTGCTCCAGGAGCACGAGATCAAGCGGGTCGGCGGCACCGACAGCTTCGGGGTGGACGTCCGGGTCATCGCGGCCACCAACCGGGATCTGGGCTCGCTGATCACCGGGGGGCGGTTTCGCGAGGACCTCTTCTATCGCCTGAGCGTGGTGACCTTGCGGGTGCCACCGCTGCGCGAGCGGCGCGAGGACATCCCGGTTCTCGCCTCCCACTTCCTGAGCATGTACGCGGCCGCCAACGCCCGTGCCGTGACCGGCATCGCCCCCGCGGCCATGTCGATGCTCGTCGGGTACGAATGGCCCGGGAATATCCGCGAGCTCGAGCACGCCATCGAGCGCGCCGTCGCCCTGACGACACATTCGGTCGTCCAGCCGGAGGATCTTCCGCCGAAGTGCGTCGAGGCGGTGGCCGCACCCGAACCGCCCGGATCGCCGCTGAGCCTGCGCGGCGTCGTGACGCGTCACGTCCGCCGGGTGCTGCGCGAGGCGCGCTGGAACAAGAAGCTCGCGGCGCAGCTCCTCGGCGTTCACCGCCGCACGCTCTACCGGTTGACGAAGCGATACGGGATCAGCTTGAGCGAGCGCGGGGCCGACGGGACCGAATGATACTCTTCCACCCGAGCGGTGGCGATTTGCCGACTTCAGATTGAGGAGTGCCTGCATGAAAGCCTACTGGATCAGCCCTGGCCCCGCCGGAACCGGTGTCGAGCTGCGCGAGACGGCCACACCCGAGCCGAAGGCCGGCGAGATTGTCGTACGGGTGCGCGCCGCCTCGCTGAACCGTGGCGAGCTACTGGGCGGCGTGTATGGCGCGGCGCCGAAGCCCGGCGGAGGCGAGTGCGCGGGCGAGGTGGTCAAGGTCGGTGAGGGCGTCACCGGTGTCGCGATCGGCGCGCGCATGATGGGGCGCTGCGGTGGCGGCTTCGCCGAGCTCGCCGTGATGGATGCGCGCGAGGCCCTGCGGGTGCCGGAGCGGCTCACGTGGGAGGAAGCGGCCGCCACTCCGCTCACCTTCATCGTCGTCTACGACATGCTGATCGCTCAGGGCCACCTGGCCGCCGGGCAGTGGCTGCTCGTCACCGCGGTCTCGTCCGGGGTCGGCGTGGCCGCGCTTCAGACGGCCAAGGCGCTGGGAGCGCGCGTCATCGGCACCTCCGGGTCCGCCGAGAAGCTGGCGCGGCTCGAGAAGCTCGGGCTCGACGTTGGCCTGTGCACCCGCGCCGGCGATTTCCACGACGCGGTCGTGAAGGCCACCGACGGCAAGGGCGTGAACCTCATAGTCAACAACGTCGGCGGCTCGGTCTTCGGCGAGTGCATGAAGTCGCTCGCCTTCGAGGGGCGACTGGCGACGGTGGGCCATCTGGACCGCGTCCTGTCCGCGGCGCTGGATATCGAGCTGCTCCACCGCAAGCGCCTCACGGTCTTCGGCGTCAGCAACCGCCTGCGGACCGCGGCGCAGCGCGCCGAGACCGTGCGCGCGTTCGCGCGCGACGTGCTGCCGTACTTCGCCGACGGGCGGCTGCGCCCGCTGGTCGACCGGGTTTTCGGCTTCGGCGAATTGCCGGCGGCCGTTCAGTTCATGGAGTCGGACGCGCAGGTCGGCAAGATCGTCGTCCGCGTCTGATCCGCGGAGCCGGTCTCACGCGTAGCCGGGCGGCGGCACGAACGCCTGGAACTCGCGCTCGAGGAGCCGCGCGAAGGCCAGGCACTTCAGATCGCCGTACTGCGGGCCGACGATCTGCACGCCGACCGGCAGCCCGCCCGGTGTGAACCCGCACGGCGCGGCGGTCGAGGGCAGGAAGAACGCGCCGCTGTAGCCGGCCCAGAACAGGTGGTCGGTAACGGGGACGCGCTGACCGTTGACGACCAGGGTGCGCTCGTGGCGCTCGCCCTTGTGATCGTGCGGAAACGCCGCGGTGCCGGCGACGGGGCAGAGGAGCAGGTCGTATTGCGTGAAGAACTCCGCCCACGCGCGCCGCATGCGATGGCGCGTCTCGTTCGCGGCGAGCCAGTCGCGGTGTGACAGGACCGCCGCACGCATCGCCCGCGCATAGTAGCTCTGGTCGCTGACGGCGAGCCCGCGCGCGATGGCCGTGTTCTGCTCGAAGTCGGTCTCGCTCTGACGATCCGAGGTCGCGGCGCGCAGGAGCCGTGTGTAGACGCTGAAGGCCTCGCCGGTGTCGATCGCCGGGCGGGCGCGCGCGTCGACTTTCAGTTTCTGCCGGCCCAGGAAGTCGCCCAGCGCTTGCAGGCGGTCCTGCACCTCGCGATCCACCGCCACCCCCGGCGCGTCGAGCATCAGCGCCACCTTGAAGTCACGCAGCCGCTTCTGCCGCGGCGGGACGAGCCGGAGCTGCCACCCCGCGGCCTCGATCTCGTCGGGGCCGGCCATGACCGAGAGCGCGAGAGTGAGATCGTCGGTGCTGCGCGCCAGCGGGCCGACGACGTCGATGTCCACGGCCGCCGTTTGCCAGGGCAGCGCCTGACCGGTGCGCGGCACGATGCCCCAGCTCGGCTTGTGGCCGTAGACACCGCAGAAGTGCGCCGGATTGCGGATCGACGAGCCGATATCGCTGCCGGCTTCGAGGCCGGTGAGCCCGGCCGCGAGGGCCGCCGCGGAGCCGCCCGACGATCCGCCGGGCGCGCGCGTCACGTCCCACGGATTATTCGTCGTCCCATAGATCGCGTTGTAGCTCTGCCAGTCGGCCAGAAACAGCGGCACGTTCGTCTTGCCGAAGAGCACGACGCCGGCTCCGAGCAGCCGGTCGACGGCGACCGCGTTCTTCGTCGCAATGTTCTTGGCGTTCGCGGGTACGCCCCAGGTCGTCGGCAGGCCCGCGACGTCGTACGACTCCTTGATCGTCATCGGGACGCCGTGCAGCGGCCCCCACACTTGACGCCGCGCCAGTGCCCGATCGGCCGCACGCGCGCGGGTGCGCGCGCGCTCGAAGTCGCGAACGACGACGGCATTCAGGGCACCGTCGTACTTTGCGACCCGGGCCAGGTAGAGGTCCAGCAGCTCCAGGCAGCCGATCTTTTTCTTGCGGATGTCGGCGGCGAGCTGCTTGGCAGAGCGGAAGGGGATATCGAGCATGGCCGGCCTCCGCGAAGTATACTTCGCTTCCTATGAACAGATCGGAGCGCCCGTGACCGAGTCGATCCGGCCGCATCCCGTCCTGGAAGAGTATTACCCGGTCCAGTCCGACCGTCAGTCGTTCGTCGACGAGCTGTTCAACGGCTCCGCCAAGTATTACAACCACATCGGGCGGATGCTCGATTGGGGCTCTGGGCCCATGTACCGCCGCCAGGCGCTCCAGCGCGCCGGTCTCAAGAAGGGCATGCGGCTCCTGGACGTGGCGACCGGCACCGGTCTGGTAGCCCTCGGGGGGGCCGCGGTGGTTGGCGATCCCCGGCGGGTGGTCGGCATCGATCCGAACCGCGGGATGCTGCGCGAGGCGCGGATGGCGCTGGCCAGCCCGCTGGTTCGGGGTCGGGCCGAGATTCTGCCGTTCCGGTCCGACACCTTCGACATGCTCAGCATGGGCTTCGCCTTGCGTCACGTCGAAGATCTCGAGATCGCCTTCAGCGAATACCGGCGCGTCCTGAAGCCCGGCGGACGCATGCTGCTCATCGAGGTGTCGCGTCCGAAGTCGCGGATCATGCGGTGGGTGATCCGGACCCACTTCCAGCGTGTCTTGCCGTGGCTGGCGCGTGTCACGACCGGGAGCGAGCCGGCGCAGCTCCTGATGAAGTTCTACTGGGACACGATCGACCAGTGCGTCCCGCCGGAGACGATCCTCGACGTGCTGCGGCGCAACGGCTTCGTCGACCTGAAGCGGCGAGTGTGGTGCGGCTTCATGAGCGAGTACGTCGCCGTCAAGCCCCGCGGATCGGCGTAGTCACCGCCTGAGGCTCAACCCTCAGCGGATGGCGAGATCCGCCGGGTCGACGCCGCGCAAGCCGTAGCGGCCCAGAAAGCGCAGGAGGCCGCGGCTGTAGCGCGACGTCGTCGCGGCACCGCTGGCCAGGAGCCCCACGTGCTTGGCGATGTGCGTCTGCATCGCGCGCTTGACCGGTCCGGGATTCTCCGGCATCCAGGACTTCCCGGCCTGGATCAGCGCCGCCAGCCGACCGTCGTAGAGGTAGGCGACCAGCTCCAGCCAGGCCGTCAGCATCGCGGTCTGACTGGCCGCGTATGACGTCAGCACGGAGTCGAGCTCGGCGGGCGAGGGGATCGTGCGCCGCCGCAGCCAGGGCGTGAGCGCGTCGGCCAGCTGCTCGGACGAGCGGAGCGCCAGGAACACGCCCGGCGACAGCATCGGATCGACGAAGCCGAACGAGTCGCCGACCATCGCCCAGCCGCGCCCGAAGCCGCGCTCGGAGATCAGCTGGTAGTTGGCGTAGGTCGCGACGTCCGTGACGCGCCGACCCTGGCCGGCGATGAACGTGAGCCCCGAGTCGATCGCGATGGCGCGCTCGAGCCGCTCCTCCGGCGTGCGTCCCAGGCGCGCCGCGTCGTGCTGGCCCAGCACGATGCCGATCGAGAGCCGCTCCTGGAGCGGGATGCACCAGCTCCAGCCCGCCTCGCCGCGCGCGATCCGCACCTGGCCCGGCACGTCGTCCCAGCTGCATCCCTCGAAGTGGGCGAAGTGCGCGACGTCCTTGCGAGGCCCGAGACGCGCCGGAATGCCGAGCGCGCGAGCTCCGAGTCGGGCGCGTCCCGTCGCGTCGACGATCAGCTCCGGCTGCTCTCCGGAAAGCGCCGGCGCCGACCTTAGTGTCTCGGGACTCAGCTGGAGCTCCGCCCGCGCCTCAGCCGACGTATCGGGCACGAGCTGCGCGCGCCCGGTCACGTAGTCGACGCCCGACGCGATCGCCTTGGCGAGCAGCGCGTCGTCGAAATGCGGCCGCGGGACGTTGTAGGCGTACGGGAAGACGGCGGGCGCGAAGCGATTGAAGGTGACGCTCACGCGATCCGACCCAGACCAGACGAACGAGACGCCGGGCTTCACGCGGCTGAAGCTCGCCGTTTCCTTTTCCAGATCGAGCCGCTGGAGGATGGGGATCACCGCGGGGACGAGCGACTCGCCGACGAGCAGCTCCGGGCGGCGTCCGTCGTCGAAGAGCGTCACCGCGGCGCCCTCGCGCGCCAACAAGATGGCCAGGGCGGAGCCGGCAGGTCCGGCGCCGACGATGGCGACGCGCAGCCGCCGATTCCCGTTGCTGTCGCTCACGGCGCGACCCTCCATCCCATGGCTTCGCGAATCACCTCGAGAATTCTGTCTGCCTCGGCCTCGGACACGACGCCCTCGATCCACGACACGACGAGGTTGTTCCGGCCGCCGCAGCGATTGAAGAATACTCCGATCCCCGGTCGTGGGGGAACCACCGGCACATGGTACGCGTTGACGACCTTGCGTCCGAAGCATTCGGCGAGCGCGTCCGGCCAGTCGCCGAGGTCGGCGCAGTTGAACGAGAACAGCTCCCCGCTCGCGGTCCACGGAAGCACCCGCAGCATCCGCGACAGGGGCTGGTACTGCAGGAACTCGAGCGCGACCTGGTTGGCCTCGATCTGTCCGTCGCGGACCGCCTCGGCCATCTGACGACGAAGCGCCCGCGCCAGCGCGGGCACGTCCGCGGTCTCGGCGGGCTGGAATCGCGCGAAGTGGAACGCGAGGTGATTCCCAAAGGTCGCGCCCAGCTCCCCCTTCGGGCGCACATCGACCGAGATCGGCAGCAGGCACGGGACCTCGGGTGTCCCTCGCCGGCGCGCAAGCTCCGCCATCGCCTTGCCGACCACCGCGACGCGCCAGCAGATCTCCCGTGTCGCGCGCTGGTCGGGCGAGTCGGGGGCGACGTAGCTCTGCCGGCGGAAGCAGGCTCGGCCCGGCGGCAGCGGCGGGCCCCCGGGTGAGACCGGCGGCACGGGTGCGAGCGTCCGCAGATATTTCAAGCTGCCGCCGGCGATACGGCCGCGCGCGATGAGCGAGCGGCGGTCTTGCTCGGACACGAATGCGGGCGGCGTGTCGCCCCAGGGCGTGTCCTCGTGCCGGTCGAGCTCGTTGAGGTGCGTCAAGAGAATCTCGCCCCCGCGCGCGTCCATGAGCGGATGAAACCACGTCAGCACGAGGACGCTCGACGGCGTGGGGCGCGCGGACGAGTCCTCGACGATCAGCATGCGCAGCGGCGCCTCGCGTCGCGGCTCGATGGCGCGGTTGAGCTCGGCCGTCAGCTCGCGCGGGAGCTGCTCGCGCGCGGTGATGGTGACGCGACGCAGCGACGGGCGCTCGAGCGTCTCGCGCGCTCCGGCGACCCAGTGCAGCTTGCCCCAGGGGAAGGGACGCGTGAGCCGCGCCGAGGGCCAGGGGCACACGTCGAGAAATCGATCCCAGGCGCGGGTGATGCGGTTCGCGTCGATCCGGCCGTCGCACTCGACGACGAGCGACGTGTTGTGGCCGAGCCCCACGCCTTTCCACCGAGGGTGGTGCGCCAGCAGGACGAGATCCGCCCCGCGCAGGGGCAGTCGGCGCACGTCTCGCTTCAGCGCGGGCAATGGAGTTCCTTCAGCGAATCGTCTCCTGATACCGGCCAGGACTCTGACCCGGCTTGCAGGGCATGTCAAGGGACCCTACACTCTGCGCGGAGTACCAGAAGGAGCGAGCGATGGGCGACGTCGGTCTCATGGGCATGCATGTGCCGGGCATGTCGTGGCGCGAGACGCGCGAGGCGGCCGTGCTGGCCGAGGAGCTCGGCTACAGCTGCCTCACGATGGGTGAATCGTGGGGCGAGGACGCGCTGACCTCGCTGGCACAGCTCGCGGCCGTGACCTCACGCATTCGAATCGGCAGCAGCATCGTACCGGTCTTCGCGCGCTCGCCCGCGAACGTGGCGATGACCGCGCTGAACCTCGACCGCATGAGCGGCGGGCGCTTCTTCCTGGGACTCGGCACCAGCGGCCGCCTGGTGATCGAGGACTTCCACGGCGAGAAGTTCGCGAAGCCGCTGACGCGGATGCGAGAGTACATCGACATCGTTCGCAAGGCCGCGCGCGGCGAGCGGCTCGATCACGACGGAGAGTTCTTCCACACCAAGCGCTTCCAGCTCCGGTTCACGCCGCACCGGGCGAATCTGCCGATCTACATCGCCGCGCTGAGCCCGCCGAGCCTGCGCATGACCGGTGAGCTCGCCGACGGCTGGCTCCCCATTTTCCTCGCGCCCTCGCGCATGGCCGCGGCCGTGGTCGAGCTCGAGGCCGGGGCCGCGGCGGCCGGCCGCTCGCGCCGCGATCTCGCGATCTCGCCGCAGGTGTCGATCTACGTGACCGACGACGTCGCGGCCGCGCGCGACCGCGAGCGACCGCACATCGCCTTCTATATCGGGGGCATGGGCGTGTTCTATCACCAGTACATGCGGCGGATCGGCTTCGGCGCCGAGGCCGACCGGGTCCGCGAGGCCTTCCAGGCGCGCGAGCGCGACCGAGCCGCGAAGCTCGTCACCGACGAGATGGTCGATGCGATGACGATCCTCGGCTCGCCCAAGCAATGCCGCGATCAGATCCAGCGGTTCTTCGACGCCGGCGTGCAAGAGGTCAGGCTCGTCTTCAACGAGCCCAACAAGGAGGCCTACCTCAAGGCGCTCCGGGCGGTCGCTCCCCGAGGCTAGAAATCAGGGAATTCCCTAGCCGCCGCCTCGGGGCCTCCCCGATTGGCCGCTGCGCCGGCCCTGGCTAGCATTTTCCTGATGCGAGCTTCCGCGCGGAACGATGACTCGAGCCCTACGGGTCACGCGCCGCTCGATGCGATTCGGGACATGCCGCCGGATAACGGTTTCCCAGGCGCTGAACGGATCCGCCCGATCGTCGAGCGGCTCCGCCTGGCTCTTCAGCAAGGCGGGGTGCCTCAGGTCCTTCGGCGAGGGGTGAATCACCTGACCTCGCCGTGGGTCGAGTTCGGCAGCGTGACGTTCTTTCGACGCCAGCTCGACACGGGGCCCGAGGTGCCCCGTCCCCGGCCCGGGCTCTTCGCCGTGCAAGCTGCGCACGATGACGTCTCGCTGGTGCTCGAAGCCTCCGACCCGCGGCGGACGGTAGAGATCGTCAAGGAGAGGCTGGGCCGCGGGGACCTGTGCTTTCTCGCCCTCGACGCGGCCGGCCGGCCGATCCACTCGGGTTGGGCGACGATGCTGGGCGCGCACGTTCCCGAGCTCGCGCGCGACATCGTGTTGAAACGCCACGAGGCCTACCTCTACGACGCGTTCACCCCGCCATCGCGACGCGGCCACGGCGCCTTTGGCTTCGTCCTCGATCATCTCTTCGAGAAGCTCCAGTCGCTCGGCGCGCGGGTGGTCTACTCGTATGTCCGCAGCGACGACCCGAGAGGTCAGCGGGCGGCGTGCGTGCGATTGCGCCCGATCGGCACCCTGGCGCACGTCCGTCTGAACGGACACGCGCCTCTGATCTTCGGCGGGTCGGGAAACGGGCTGCCGACCCTGGTCAGGCACCTGGTCGACGACGCGGGGCATTCACTGCGCTGATCGTTCGCTCTCCAGCCTTCGGACCGCGAAGAAGCCCCGGATGAGCTCGGCGATCTGCGGCGCCGCTTCGTCCAGTGCGAAGTGCCCCGCGTCCAGCAGGTGCACCTCGGCCTCGGCGACGTCGTCGCCGTAGGCGACCGCTCCGGCGACGGTGAACGAGAGGTCGTGCTTGCCCCACAGCACCAAGGTCGGAGGCTGCACGGCGCGCAGGTACGCCTGCCATTTCGGATACGACGCGACGTTGGTCCGGTAGTCGTGAAAGAGGTCGAGCTGGATGTCGACGATCCCGGGGCGGGTGAGCAGCGCGTACTCGCTCTCCCAGGTCTCGGGATCGATCCGCTCGGGGTGAGGGCTCCGTCCGACGTGCCGCTGTCGTGTGGCGTCGAGCGACAATAAATTGGCGCGCACCGCGGCTTCGTGCGCGACGCGATCAGCCCAGAAGGCCCGGCGGGGCGCCCACAGATTCGAGAGGCCCTGCTCGTGGGCGACGGCGTTCTGAATGACCAAGGCCTGCACCCGCTCGGCATGAGCGAGCGCCAGACGGAACCCGATCGGGCCGCCGTAGTCCTGCAGGTAAAGACTGTATCGAGGGATCCGCTGTTGCTCCAGGAACCGGTCGACGATCTCGGTGAGATGATCGAACGTGTAGTGAAACGCGCTCGGCGCAGGCGCGTCGCTCCGCCCGAACCCGGGGTAATCCGGCGCGATCAGATAGAAGCGGTCCGCCAGGCGAGGGATCAGGTCGCGGAACATCACCGACGACGAGGGGAACCCGTGCAGGAGGACGAGCGCCGGGTGACGCGGGTCGCCGGCCTCGCGGTAAAAAATCGTCAGCCCGTCGACCTTCGTCGTCCGGTATCGAACGGCCGTGAGATCGCCGGAGTCCCGTATCATGGCCGATCGTGCCCCCCGCCGTTACGACGCCGGCTCGCGAACCCGAGATTCCGGGCGGCTCCGATGCTACAGTGTGACTCGGACGCGCCCTCGAGCAAGCGAGGTGGCTCATGAAATTCGGTCTCTATAGCTCGATCGCGAATCCGCCGCGGGGCGAGCACCTCGATCGCTGCATCGACGAGACGATCGCTGAGGCCCAGCTCGCTGAAGCGAGCGGCTTCGATTCGTGTTTCTTCGGCGAGCACCATCAAGATCACGACGGGTTCCTGCCCTCGCCGCTCATCGTCGCCACCGCCGTCGCCGCGCGCACGCACCGGCTCCGCGTCGGCACCTCGGTGATCCTGCTGCCGCTCCACCATCCGGTGCACGTGGCCGAGGACGCGATCACCCTGGACCTCGTGTCCAAGGGGCGTCTCATCCTCGGCGTCGGCATCGGCTACCAGCCGGCCGATTTTCGCGCGTTCTCGGTGCCGATGGAGCACCGAATGACCTTGTTCGAAGAGAGCGTCGAGATCATGCGTCTCTGCTGGGCGGGGGAGACGTTTTCGTATCGAGGCAAGCACTACACGCTCGAGGACGTCCAGATTCGCCCGCGACCCTATCAGAAGTCGGGCCCGCCGCTCTGGTTCGGCGCCAGCGTGGCGGCGGCGGCGCGACGGGCCGGCCGGCTCGCCGACGGATTCGTCGGCACGCCCAGCACCAGTCTGACGAACGCGACGGAGCTGGCCGACATATACAAGGACGCGGCGCGGAAGGCCGGGCGCACGGCCGAGGTCGTGCAGATGCGCGATGCATGGGTCGCGCGCACCCGCGCGGAGGCCGACGAGGTCTACGGGCCGCACGTGATGGCCGCCTATCGATACTACTGGGAGGCGCGCCTGGCCGAGTTCCAGAACATGCCGCCCGACACGAAGTTCACCCTGGAGAACCTGGCCCCCGACCGGCTGATCCTCGGCGACCCCGAGGCGTGCGTGAAAGAGTTCCAGCGCTGGCAGAAGGCGACCGGCGCCAGTACTTTTCTGCTCAGGCTGCGCCACGCCCATTCGGGCGGGCCACCGCACCCGAAGATCATGGAAGCGATCAGACTGTTCGGCGAGCGCGTTCTGCCCTATTGTTAGCCACGGCGGGGCCGATTTCGTTCGAGGTTGACGGCCATCGAAGCGATTTGCTAGTGTTTTTCTGTTGCGCGCGCCCGGGTGCCCGTCTGGGCCCAGGGAAGGCGGTGCGAATCCGCCGCGACCCCGTCACTGTAACCGGGGACGAAACCCGAACGTGCCACTGGCGATTTGCTGGGAAGGCCCGGGGAGTAGGACGATCCGGAAGCCAGGAGACCTACCCGGGCGCGAACCCGAAACCGGTCTTCGAGGGAGGACCAGGGATCAGATGATCTTTCCCCAGAACGTCAGTCCGCGGCGCGCCGCGGAGGTGCTGCACCGTGTCTTCGACGGGATTCCCGGCGGCTTTGCCTTCCGCCTCTGGGACGGATCGGTCGTGAACCTCGGGGGCGGCACGCCCGTGTGCACGGCCGTCGTTCACCAGCCCCAGACCTTCATCCGACTCATTCGTGATCCGACGCCGCTCACCTTCGCCGAGGCCTACGTCGACGGCTCCATCGACCTCGAGGGCGATCTGTTCGACGCCATGAGCGTCGCGAACTCGATCGAAGAGATTCGCGTGCCGTTCGTGGAGCGGGTGCGCGTCCTCTTCACTCTCTGGCGTGCCTGACGTGGCGCACGACGTCATCGTGGTCGGCGGCGGTCCGGGCGGCAGCACCGCGGCATGGCGGCTCGCGCGGGCCGGCCTTCGCCCGCTGCTGCTGGACGCCGCGGTCTTTCCACGGGTGAAGATCTGCGCCGGGTGGGTCACCCCCGAAGCGCTCGCCGACGCCCAGGTCGATCCTCAGAAATATCCGCTGACCATCCAGGCGTTCTCGGCATGCCGGTTCGAGTTCGACGGCGCGCGCACCGAGACGCGGTGGCGGCGGCCGGCCAGCTACGGCATCCTCCGCCGGGAATTCGACCACTATCTGCTCGACCGCGCCCGCGCCGCCGGCGTCGACGTGCGCGAAGGAGCGCGCGTGACCGAGGTCACGCAGGACGCCGCCGGGGTCCGGGTCGTGAGCCCGCACGGCACGTTCACCGCGCCGCTCGTCATCGGGGCCGGGGGTCATCGCTGCCCGGTCGCGCAGGCGCTCGGGCAGGTGTCCGAGCAGGAAGAGGTCGTGATCGCGCAGGAGAGCGAGACGCGGCTCACACAAGAGCGCGTCGAGTCGCTCGGCAAGTGGTGGGAAGCCCCCGAGCTCTACGTCGAGCCGGATCTCAAAGGCTACGGCTGGTACTTCCCCAAGGGTGACGTCCTCAACGTCGGCGTCGGCTGCGTCTCGGGCCCCGGTGCGGATCTGCCGCGGCGGCGCGACGCGCTCGTGAGCGCGCTGCGGGCGGCGGGTCGACTGCCCGCCGATCTCACCATCGAGCCGTTTCGCGGCCACGCCTACGTCGTGCGCCGCCGCGCGCCGCGCAAGCTCGCCGGCGACCGGTTCTGCCTCGTCGGCGACGCCGCGGGACTGGCGCGCGACCTGAGCGGCGAGGGGATCGGGCCGGCGATCAAGAGCGGGATCCTCGCCGCCGAGGCGGTCGAGGCGCGCCTGCGCACGGGCGCCGGCTTCGACGCGTACACGGCCGCCATCGTGCGGCGGTACGGAACGGGAGAAACGGGGTGGCTCGGCCGCCAGCTCGCGCGGATCCCCGATTCGTGGGCGCGGGTGTTCGTGCGCGCCATTCTCAACACGGAAGCCACGAGACGGCACGTCGTATTCGGGCGCATCTTCGGGATGCGGGAGGTCGCATCGTGAGGGCACGCAGCAAGGAAGCGGACGCGAAGGCGATCTCGCACCACTACGACGTCTCCAACGAGTTCTATGCGCTGTTCCTCGACCCGCTGATGGTCTACACCTGCGCCTACTATCGCGATCCCGACGGCAAGCTCGAGCAGGCCCAGCGCGACAAGCTCGACCTGGTGTGCCGCAAGCTCGAGCTCGAGGCGGGCGAGACCTTGCTCGACATCGGGTGCGGCTGGGGCAGCCTGTCGATCTGGGCGGCCCAGCACTACGGGGTACGCGCCCACGGCGTGACCCTGTCGAAGGCGCAGGCCGACTACGCGACCGAGCGCATCCGCAAGGAAGGGCTCGCGGACCGCTGCAAGGTCGAATATCGCGATTACCGCGATCTGCCGCCGGACGTGCGCTTCGACAAGATCGCCGCGATCGGGGTGATCGAGCACGTCGGCATTCCGAACTATCCCGCGTTCTTCGGCGGCGTTCACCGGATGTTGCGGGACGGGGGCCTCTATCTGAATCACGGCATCGTTCACGAGTTCCACTGGAAGGCGACCAGCCAGACCGAGTTCCTCTATCGCCACGTCTTCCCGAACGGCGATCTCGCCGGGCTCAGCGAGACGATCACCGAGATCGAGCGCGCCGGCTTCGAGATCGTGGACGTCGAGGGGCTGCGGCTGCACTACGCGCGGACCTGCCGCCACTGGGTCGAGCGCCTGCGCGAGCGGGCCGACGAGGCGCGCGCGCTGGCCGGCGAGCGGACGTACCGGACCTGGCTGCTCTACCTGACGTGCTCGGCGGTCGCGTTTGCCGAAAGCTCCATCGGGCTCTACCAGGTCCTGACCAGAAAACAGCATGATCCCGTCGTGACTCGCGCGCCCCACACGCGCGAGCACCTATACGGCAAGGCATTCCTGTGACCCAACGACCGGAAAGGAAGATGCGTTGACTCGTCAGATCTTGATCATCACGATCGCGTCGTTCGTCCTGGCGGAGATCTCCACCTTCGCGACCTCCATCTATCTGCACCGCGCGCTGGCGCACCGGTCGCTGTCCCTGCAGCCGGTGACGGCACTCCTGTTCCGCGCCGCGCTCTGGCTCCTGACCGGTCAGAGCCAGCAGCAGTGGGTGGCGGTCCATCGCAAGCACCACACGTTCACCGACCGCGACGGCGACCCGCACAGTCCGCTGCTCCTGGGCTTCTGGAAGGTGCAGCTGTGGAACGCGTACTACTACATCCGCGAGGCCCGGCAACCCAAGACCGTGGAGACCTTCGCGCCCGATCTGGCCCCCGACTGGTGGGAGCAGCGCGTGTTCTCGTGGGGCTGGACCGGTCTCTTCCTCGGCACCGCGCTCGTCATGCTCGCCATCGGCTGGTGGCAGGGCATCCTGGCCATGATCGGTCACGGCATCATCTATATGTTCATCCTGGCGCCGCTGATCAACGGCCTCGGCCACTGGGCGGGCGGCCAGAACTTCCAGAACACGGCCTACAACTCGCGCGTGCTCGCGTGGCTGACCGGCGGCGAGAGCCTGCACAACAACCACCACGCGTTTCCGCGCTCGCCGAAGTTCAGCTTGCGGCGCTCGGAGCTCGATCCCTCGTGGGTCGCGATCCGGCTGCTGGCCGCCTTGCGTCTGGTGGCGATCGTCGGGGCGCCGCTGCGGGCGCGGACGACGCGCTAGGACGGCAATGGCGCCTCCGCCGCTCGAGCTGAGTCTCGAGCTCTCGGCGCGCGAGCGCTTCGAGATGGTCGAGCTGCGCTCGCGCTTCTCGAGCGAGCACGACGAATCGCTCGCGTCGTATCCGCGGTGCCTCTACTGGTCGGCCCACACGACGGCTGGGTTCCTCGATCGCAGCCTGATCAGGGACCTGGGCTCCGACCACATTTCCGCCTACCTCGAGACGTTGCGCCAGATCTTCCCGGAGGGCGCGGGGTACGCGCACGACCGGCTGGAGCGCCGCACGGATCTCGACGCCGCCCAGCGCGCGGTCGAGCCGCGCAACGGCGACTCCCACCTGGCCTTCATCACCGGCGGGCTCCAGCCGTGCGTGACCCATCCCAACCGCGCCGGCGAGTCCGTGTGTTTCGTCGATCTGGACGGCGTCAACGACGGGCGGCCGCGCCGCCGCCAGACGCGCGTGATCGGTTTCCATCGCGAGACGGTCGCCGGACAGATGCGTCTGCGCGTGCCGCTCTCCGGGCATTCGATCGACTCGGTCAATCTCAAGAGCCCGGCGCTCGGTCTCTACGAGCAGCTCGCCGAGTTCGTGGCGCGCTCCGACGTGGACAAGGGCCGGCTCCACATCGCGCTCGGCCGCGGCGAGCATGATGCCGCGCTGACGATCAACGAGTTCGAGACGCTCCTGATGAAGTACGACCTGGCCGCCGTGCTGAAGAACCCGCTCCGGTTCATGGCGGAGGAGTACCGGCAGGCGCTGGCGAACCCGCGCGCGGTGCCCGGCAAGGCGCTCGGCTACGCGCAGTACGATCTGGTCCGCGTGCTCAACACCGGCCTCAAGACGCTCGGCCTGCGCGGCTCCTTGCTGGAGCGGGTGCTCGCCCGCACCCTGGCGGTGCCCGTGGCCCGGCTGTTTCGCGTGAGGCGATCGATCAGCGTGCTGGTAACCGGTGATGGAAGCCGCTCCGGCCCCGTCGAGGGTGTCTACCAGAGCCCGATCCTGATCCAGTGGCAGCGGGCGCCTCGAGACATGCGCGAGCTCGACGTCACGCTGTATCGGCTCGAGTAGTCGACCGCGCGCTCAGGCGCCGGTTCCAAAGCCTCCCGCGCTCCGCACCGTGGCCGCTTCGCCGAGGTGACCGGCCGAATGGAAGAGCGCGATGCCGCTCAGCATCGCCGAGCGCGGCCGGCCCGGGAACGCCTTCACGATCTGCTCGGTCCGTACGCCGAACGCGCCCTCGCTGGCCGCGCGCTGGACGGCGTCGGCCCCGACCGTGCCCTCCCAGTCCTGGGACTTGAAGCTGCCGACCACGTCACGCGTGCGACGGCCCACCGCGTCGCGATATTCGCGAAGCGCGCCGAGCTCGATCTGTCGCGTGAGCTCCGTGACCTCGGCGCTGGTCATGCCGATGCCGAAGTCGCGCCGCGCGATGGCCAGGCGCTTGGCCCAGCTCTCGTCGTCGAACAGCTGCGTGCGCGCGCCCAGGATCGTGTTGACGAAGATGTCCTCGGCCCGCGAGATGTGAAACATGACCCACGCGAGCGAGTTCAAGTCCTCGCGCGGACGCACGCGCATCTGCTCGTCGGTCAGGCCGGTGAAGGTGCGCTCCGACGCCGACATCTTGTTGCCGCCGACGGCGGCCGAGTGCACCGCGGCGTGCTGGTCCAGGAACATGTCACGAACGTCCATGGGTGTCCTCCGAATCAGGCCACGTCGCGCTGGCGCGCGGCATTGTAGTTGGCGTCGTACCACCAGTCGAGGTACGCCGCGTAGGTGATGGGCGCGTGGCGAGGCGGGTTGCCCGGCCCCTGGCAGGTGGGCAGACACGCGATCTCCGTGTCGAGGTGCGGCCCCATGAAGTAGGGGATCGCGTAGCGCGGCCGGCCCACCGGCGGCAGTGCGCGATGCGGCGTCGACTTGAACCGGTGGTTGGTCCACCGTTGCATCATGTCGCCGGAGTTGACCGCGAACGAGCCGGGCACGTACGGCACGTCGAGCCACGTCGCGTCGGGCATCCGGACCTGGAGCCCCGGCACCTCGCTCTGGGCGAGGAACGTCATGAAGTTCGCGTCGGTGTGCGGCGCGATGCCGTACTGATTCGCCTCGGCGGCGACCGGCGGGTAATGGGTCAGCCGGAAGCTGAACTGACTTTGGGCGAACGCGCCGTCGAACGCGTCAGCCGGCAGGTCGAGCGCCGTCGCGCAGAGCGGCAGGAGCTTGCGGCCGAGCGCGTCGACGGCGTCGGTGTACGCGAGCACCGCGTCGCGAAATCCCGGCAGATCCACCGGCCATCGATTGGGCCCGGCGAAGCGCCGGCCCGCGCGCACCAGCGGGTCGTCCGGACCGCGCTCGCGCTTGACGAAGAACGCCTCGTTCAGGTCGGGCTTGTCGTTGGCGTTCACGTCTGAGGTCCACACCGCGTAGCGCCCGAGCATCATGTAGCCGTTGTTGTGCTCGTTCATGCGCAGCGCCAGCTTCGCGTCCATCGGCTGGGCGTGGAAGCGCCGCGCCTCGGCGAACGTGTCGTCGATCAGGCCCTGCGGGATGCCGTGGCCCACCACGACGAAGAAGCCGACGTCCTCGAGGGCGCGGCCGAGCTCGGTGGCGGTGGCGGCGAACGCGCGCGGCCGCCCGGCCAGGTAGGGGGCCACGTCGATGACCGGGATCATGACGATGAGATAGCACCCTCCGGCGCCTTTGACAACGAGCCGCGACGAGGATACGGTCCCCGGCAACGGGAGGTGCCGCCATGGCCAA
>Ga0075434_100001734_pt1 | contig 18712 bp, 15 predicted proteins | sample RhiMethybrSRZTD3_FD_75298 | JGI IMG/M metagenome (GOLD analysis project Ga0075434, IMG submission 75298) | Populus rhizosphere microbial communities from Tennessee, USA - Rhizosphere MetaG P. TD hybrid SRZTD3 | ecosystem: Host-associated > Plants > Roots > Rhizosphere > Soil | place: USA... | reverse complement strand
TGGGTGGAGATGCTGATGCGCGACTCGGGTCTGGGCGCGAACGCCTTCGAGCGCCATCCCATGCGCCACGTGCTGACGAGCGTCGTCGGCGCGCGGCCGGCGCTCGACGTCACGGTCGAAGAGCGTGGGCTGGCCGACGGGCAGACGATCATGCTCTGCACCGACGGCCTGCACGGCGCGCTCGACGACAGCGCTCTCGAGGCGGTGTTGACGGCGGACCGGGACCTCGAACGAGCGGCCGCGAAGCTCGTCGACGCCGCCGTCGCGCGCGACGGACGCGACAACGTCACCGTCGTGCTCGCGCGCTACAGTCGAAGGTGATGCGCGTCGCACACGACATCGGTCGGCGACGGTCTTTTAGGCCGCCCAGGGTTACCGCGATGCCGCGGGCGCGTCATAGCGTTTCGCGGCGCCGGTGCGGCCGTTGACGATCGTGAACGAGCCGTCGGCGCGCGCGCTGAGCTTGAGCCAGTGCGCGGTCGACGCGTCGAGGTTCGCGATGCGCTCGTCGGCAGTGTTCTGCGCGCCGTCGTTCTGCGATCGGTGCAGCTGCCACGTGTCCACGCGCGGCGCCAGCGCGTGCAGCGCCGCGAGCGCCTCGCGCGCGCCGCCCTTCGTCGGCCCGTTGTTCACGATCGCGGCGCGCGGCCGCAGCGCGGCGAAGAGCGCGGCATCGCCCGCATCGGCGCCGCCGTGATGCGCCACGAGGTAGACGTCTACCGGACCGACGAGATTCGCCGGGCATGCCAGCGCATACAGCGGCTCGCCGGTGAGATCGCCGACGTCGAGGAACCGGAAGCGGCCGAACTGCAGGCGGATGCCGGTGGAGCGCGGGTTCTCGTGCGGCTCCTGCGCCGGCGGCGCCGCCGCCGCGCAACCCGGCGTCGCGCCGCCCGCGCCGGCCAGCGGCGTCTTGATCGTCGATTCAGCGGCGCTGACGACGATCGAGTCGACGCCTTTCAGCGGCAGCCGCGCGCCCGGCGCCGGCTCGAGATGCCGCCCCTTCGCGCGCACCGCCGCATAGCGATCGAACGCGGCCAGCGTGCCGCGCGACGTTTCTTCAGCCGCCGGCAGCACGCGGCCGTGATCGATGAACGTGCCGATCGGCAGCAGCGGCGCGAGCTCCACGACGCCGCCGTCGTGGTCGGCGTGAAAGTGCGTGATGAGCAGGTAATCGATGCGCGCGACGCCGGCGTCGCGCGCGGCGGCGAGAATGCGCTGCGCGTCGCGCGCCTTCGCGGGATCGCCGGGCAGCGCCTCGAAGCCGCCGCCGGGGCCCGGGAAGCCGGTGTCCACCAGCAGGGACTCGCCGGCCGGCGTCGCGACGAGCGTCGCCTGCCCGCCCTCGACGTCGATGAAGTAGATGTCGAGCGTCTCGCGCGCGGCGGGGACCTGGACCACCAACGCCGCGATAATCATCACGACCGACAAAGCAATGCGCGTAGGCATGGTTGTCACCGGCGGCGTCGATCGATCCGGGCGCGAGCGCGTCGTGCCCGCGCTGCTCTGGCTGATCGAACGCCTCGCGCGGCGGCACGACGTGCACGTGTTCGTGCTCGACTATCTTCGCGAGCCGACATCGTATCCGCTTCTGGGCGCCACGGTCCACGACCTCGGCCGGGTCGACGGACCGCCCGGGCTGCGGCGGCTGCGCGTGCGATCGCGGCTCCGCCGCGCGGTCGCCGCGCGCGCGCCGTTCGACGTGCTGCACGCGTACTGGGGCATGCCGGCCGTTGCCGCGGCGAGCGTCGGCCGCGCGCTCCGCATCCCCGTCGTGCTCACGCTCGACAGCGGAGAACTGGTCGCGCTCGACGACATCGGCTACGGCCTGCAGCGCCGCTGGATCGATCGCCGCGCGATCGCCGCCGCGCTGCGGCGCGCGGCGCGCGTCACCGTGGCGTCGCGGTTCATGGCGGCGATGCCGGCGCTCGGCGGACGTCCCGTCGACATCGTGCCGATCGGCGTCGACGCGCGCCTGTTCCCCGCCGTGCCGCGCGTCGAAGGACCGCCGTGGCGGCTGCTGCGCGTCGCGAGCCTCAATCGGGTCAAGGATTACTCGACGCTGCTGAAGGCCATGGCCGCGATCGTCCGCCGCGTCGGATCATCGCAGCTCGACATCGTCGGCGAGGACACGCTCGCCGGCGCAGTGCAGCGGGACGCGCACGCACTCGGTCTGGACGGCTGCGTGGCGTTCCACGGGTTTCAACCGGCCGACGCGCTCGGCGCCTTCTACGCGCGCGCCCACGTCCACGTCGTCTCGTCGCGGCACGAAGCGGCGAGCGTTGCGATGCTCGAAGCCGCGTGCGCCGGCGTACCGACGGTCGGCACGGCGGTCGGCTACGCGGCGGATTGGGCGGCCGAGGGGCGCGCCGTTGCCGTGCCGGTCCGCGACGCGGACGCGCTGGCGTTGGAGGTCGTCCGGCTGATCGCGGATCCCGAGCGGCGGCAGCGGATCGCCGCGCGCGCACGCGAGTGGACGCTCGCGCACGACGCCGACTGGACCGCTGGCCAATTCGAACGGATATATGCCGACGCCGCACACACGTCGGTAGGGCCAGGCCTTTAGCCTCGGCTGCGTGGGACGGCCTGAGGGCCGTCCCCTGCCTATACAACCCTAAAGGGCTGCGCTACCGTGGACGGCGAGCTCGGAGTCCTTGACGCGCTCGCCCGTCTCCACCCGCAGCGGCATCACAATCGCCGCCTCGCCGAGCGCGATGCTGATCGCGGCGCCGACGCTGCCGAGCGGCGGGATCAGGGCCGCGCCAGTGACGACTTCGAGCGCAACCGCGATCGCGCTCCACCGAAGGACGACCGATTCGGCGCCGGCGGCGTAGAGAAAGATCTTCCGCGACGAGTTGCTCAGCGCGGGAAGGAGGCCTATCGCCACCCACATCAGCGGACGCGCGGCCGGCTCGAACGAGTCGCCGAAGATCGCCCGCATGAGCGGCGATGCGAACAGGACTGCGGCAAGCGCGCCGCCCGCGGCCGCCGCCGCGAGCGCGCGATCCAGCGTACGCGAGACGCGCCGTGCCTCACCCCGATCGCGCGCGTATTCGTGCGACAGCACCGGCAGCGCGCCGGCAAACACCGCCTGGGGCGCGAGCCGCGCGACGCGACCCACGCGCGACGCCGCCGTGAACCACGCGAGCTCCACCGGCGCGGCGAAGTAGCCGAGCATGAGCGGCGCGACGCGCAGCTGAAGGTTCGCGACGATCCCGGACGCCGCGAACGGCAGCGCGCGCCGCAGCGTCGGCCCGAGCGCGGCGCGAACGTCGCGCCACTCCGCGGTAAGGCCTCCGCCGAAGATCGGCCGCCACAGCGCGAGCGCCGACGCCATCTGCGCCGCCTGAATGCCGATCGCCGCGACGAGCAGCGACGCGATGCCGCCGCCGCGGTGCACGATCCACCACGACAGGGCGATCTGCGCCGCGAGCCAGCCGGTCTCGATGCCGAGGACGCGCGGCAGCCACGTCGGCTGCGATCGCAGCAGCGCGCCGAAGCAGCCGTACGCCGCGCCGGCGACGCCGAGCAGCGACGCGATTCGCAGGCCGCGAACGAGCTCCGGATCGGACGTCAGCGCCGGCGCCGCCGCGCTGAGTACGACCGCGAGCGGGAGCGCCAGCGCCAGCCGCAGCAGGAGGGAGGCGGAAAGCAGCAGCGGGGGCCGCGCGTCGCGGCGCGCGCCGTCCCGCGTGAGCAGCACGCCGAAGCCCAGATCCGCCGTGAACGTCAGCGTCGCCGCCCAGGTGGTGCACAGCACCCAGCCGCCGAAGCGCGCGGCGCCGAGCCCGCGCCCGAGTACGAGCGTCAGCCCGAAACCGATCGCCGCGCGCGCGAGATTGGAATAGATGAAGGCGGCGCTCAGCTCGACGATGCGCGCCAGCGCGTCCGAGCGCCGGTTCGTCACGCCGCTGACACTCCGGCTTCGACGATCGGACAGCCGGCAATCCGCCGCACCAGTCCCGACTCGGCGATCTTCGGCGCGCCGTCCACGCGCAGCGGCCGAGGCGTCGCGTGCCTCCCCTCGAAGACCGGCAGAAGATCTTCGTCGGCGACGAGCGGCCGCCCGTCCACGACGACGAGCCGTACGTCGCGCCGCGTCGACGCGAGCAGCACGTCGAGCGGCGGACCGTCGCCGGCGATCATCATCAAGTCGGCGGGCAGACCGACCGCGATGCGTCCGGCGCGCGGCTGATGCAGCAGCGCCGCGGCGTTGCACGTCACCATCGCGAACAGCTCCTCCGCCGTCACCGCCGCGGCGCCGCGCGCCGCGCGGAGCTCGTCGAGGAGATCGCGCGATCCGGTGATCCGCGAATCGGTGCCGAGCGCAATTCGCGGTCCGTCGCCGTTCCGGTCCAGCAGGCATCGAACGTCCGGCGTCCGTCCGAAGAGAAACACGTTCGACGCCGGACACCACACCAGGCCGGCGCCAGCCCGCGCGACGCGCTGCCACCCCGTGCCGTCGATCGCGACGCCGTGCACGAGCACCGTGTTCGGCTGCAGGCAGCCGAGCGCCTCGAGCCGCGCGAGCTCGCCTGACGCGGTCGCGTCGACGCCCTCGGCCAGGTGCACCATGAACGGCGCGTCGGCCGGCGTGGCGCGCCAGCGCGCCGCGATCTCGCCCCCCGGTTCGCCGCGCGCGCCGGCGGGCTGCCGTTCCAGCTCGAAGGAATGCGCCCATCCGTAGCGCCGCACGACGCGGATCGGCACGGTGCGGCGCAGCTCCGCGTAGAACGGGTTGTGGTGCGCCACCATCGTGACGCCCGCGAGCAGGTTCTTCAGCGCGCCGATGAACAACCGTTCGCCGAGCGGGTGCGCGCGGCTTTGTCGAATCGCCGGATCGCCCGACAGCCGCGGGCGCAGATCGTCGATCCACTCGGCCGCGTTGTCGTAGCGCTCGCGCCCCTTCAGCCGGCCGTAGTGATTGAGCTCGAGATGATCGTGCGCGTTGATCAGACCGGGCAGCACCACGGCGCCCGCCGCGTCGAAGACGACGTCGCCGTGCCGCGGCGTGTCGCCGATGCCGAGGATGCGCGTCGAGAACCGCACCGAGTCGGCGACGACGCCCTCGTGGGCGATGACGCGCGCGTTGACGATCGAGACCGCCCGCGCCCAGATCACCGGTCCCTCGTCGCGTGAAGGACGACGACCACCGGCGGGTTGCCCCACCGGCGCTGAAACTCCCTCACCTGCGGCTCGCGGTCGTCCTTGAAGCGCGGCTCCCGCACGGCCTCGACGCGCAGCTGCGCCGATTCGAGCGCCGCGAGATGATCCTCGATCGCGTGCGCGTGAAAGCCGAGCGTATGCAGCGCGCCGTCACGCGTGCGGAACGTGCGGCGCCACCCGCGGTCCGTCCACGACGGGTGGAAGTCGGAGTACACGAGGTGCCCGCCGATCGCGAGGACGCGCGCCATCTCGCGCGTCCACGCCGCGAGATCGGCGACGTCGCCGACCATCAGCGACGCGTTCACGAGATCGAACGTCGATCGCCGGAACGGCAGGCTGCCCGCGTCGGCGCAGACGCGTCCCGTGCGCGCGCCGCGCGTGAGCATCGCGAGCGAGAAGTCGATGCCGACGACGAGCCGCGCGCCCCCGGCACGCAGCACGGGCAGGTATCGTCCGGATCCGGTGCCGACGTCGAGCACGCGGAGCGCGCCCAGGCGCGCGAGCAGCGGCTCCACGACCGACTGCTCCACGCGCATCAGCGGGTTGTGCGCCACGGCCGGATACGTCGGCGCCCACAGGTCGTACGCCGCGCGCGGGTCGAGCGTCGCATCCGTCGCCCTTCGACTGTGCGCACGGCGGCCCTGCGCTCGTCGCCCCTCGACTTCGCTCGGGGCGGCGGCGGGCCTGTCGAACCATCGAAGGGCCGGCAGTCGCCAGTCGCGGGGCGTGCTCATCAGAACCCCGTCGTCTCCGGCCGCTGGTAGCGCATGAAGTGCTGGAGCGCGCGCAGCTCGTACGGCGCGTCGTACCAGCGCAGCGCGTAGCGCCAGCCGCTCGCGAGCTTCAGCAGCCCGCGCCGCAGTCTCGTGAGCTTCACGTCGGTCGTCGTCGGGAAATAGGCGTTGACGACGCGCTCGAAGTTCACGATGCGGCGCCGCACTTCGAGATCGAGCCACGGCAGGCCTTCGCCCCGCCGCAGCGCGAGCTGTTGCCACGTCGGCGACACCCACTCCTCGAGCGTTTCGGGAAACGCGAAGCCCCGCTGCTTCGCCGCGTCGTACAGGCCGCCGTCGAGCGGCACCGGCGTGTAGCTGTAGAGGATGATCTCCGTCGCCGGATTGATCCGCTTGATGCGGCGGATGAACTCGAACGTCTCCGCGACGTCCGTGAGCGGATCCGGCGGGCTGCCGAGCACGAATGAGAACTCCGGGACGATCCCGTGCGCGCGCATCCGCCGCGCGAGCTCCAGCGTGAGCGACGCCGACGCCTTGCCGCCCTTGTTCATGCGCGCGAGCGCGGCGTCGCTCGCCGCCTCCGCGCCGGAGAACACCATCTTCAGGCCGGCGCGCGCCATCTTCGTCCACGTCTCGTCGCTGTAGTGCATCAGCGTGTCGACGCGGCCGAGCGCCCACCAGCTCACGCCGAGGCCCGCGATGCGCTCGGCGAACTCCGCGACGCGCGGCTCCGAGATGAAGAAATCCATGTCGTGCATCTGCACGGCGTCGACGCGGTACGTCGACGCGAGATGACGCACGACGCGCTCCAGGCGCGCCGGCGACTGCGCGAGCCACCGGCGGTTCGCCATCGCGACGACGGCGCAGAAACTGCACGCGAACGGGCAGCCGAACGACGAGCTGTGCGCCGCCGTGCGCCGGCCCAGATAGTTCGGATGGATGTAGCGCTCCATCGGCACGCGGTGGTACGGGAAATCCGGCAGATCGTCGAGCGACGTCAGCGGCTGCACCGGGTTGTCGACGATCGAATCGCCCGCCTTCCACGACAGACCGCCGACGGCGTTGAGAATGCCGCCGCCGCGCAGAACGTCGACCAGTTGCGCCAGCGCGTGCTCGCCCTGCGAGCGGACGACGAAGTCGACGTACGGCGCGCGCAGCACCGTGCGCGTGTGCTGCGTCGCGAAGTAGCCGCCCCAGACGATCGGCACGTGCGGCAGCGCCTCCTTGACGCGCCGGCAGACGTCGACCGCCTGCGTGAGCTGCGGCCCCGGCATCACCGAGACGGCGAGGAGCGGCGCGAGCGATCGCGGCACGGCCGACAACCGCGCCACGATCTCCGCGGCGGGATCGGCGCAGAGATTCCCGTCGACGAGCGCCCACGCGTCGCCGCGCTGCTCGAGGACGGCAGCCAGCGCCATCACCGACAGCGGCAGCGGCTGCTTGCCGGGCGAGGTCGAGATCGGATTGAAGAGCACGATCATCGCGCGACCCACAATCCGAAGGCGGCCGGCGCGCGGCGCAGCCGGACGCGCGCGAGGCCGCGGCGCAGCCGCCACGACAGCGATCCGCGCGAGGGGACGAACTCCGGCTGCAGCTGCAGCCGCTCGGCGATCGCCGCCAGCGTCGCGAACGTCAGGTAGCCGATGCCCTGCGCCATCGCGTCGCCGAGGCCGCAGACCGAGACGAAGCGGCGCAGCGCGTCGCGCACCATCAGCGATCCGTCGTGCTCGGCGCGGAACATCGGCGAGTCCATCACGACGAGCGCGCCGCCGGGCGCGAGCATCCGGTGCGCGCGCTCCAGCGTCGCCGCCATGTCCGGCGAGTAGTGGAGCGACCCGTTGAAGACGACGAGATCGAACTGCCCCGGCGCGAACGGCAGCGCGTCGAAATCGGCCTGCACCACCGGAAACGCCGTGTCGTAGTGCCGCGCCGCGCCGAGGCCGTCCACGTCGTCGTCGAGGACATCGACCGCGACGGCGCGGTGGCCGAGCATCGACAGACGATGCGACAGCCACCCGCTGCCGGCGCCGAGATCGAGCGCGTGGAGCGGCAGTGGTCCGGCCGCGAGCACGTGGCCCAGCAGGTGGCGATACGTCTCGCGGCGGATTTGCCAGTCGCCCGCGCGCGGATCGTCGGCCGGCACCGCCGGCAGCCGGCGGTAGTAGTCGGCGGGCACCGATCGATAGCCCTCGCGCGCGCGGACCGCGCGGTACTGCCGGAGGAACGGTTCGAGCCGTGCGTGGCGGTGGTCGGTGAGGAAGCGCCAGACGCCGCCGCGCATCGTGAAGACGCGCCCGCACGGAATGCACACGACGCCGCCTTCGTCCGGCGCGCCCATCACGGGGCCGGCGCACTCAGGACACGCGAATCGCGGCAGCCACACGCGCCTCACGCCTCCTTCCGCATGACGATGAGGAAGTGATCGCCCCACGCGCGCACGCCGGGGCAGGCGCCGACCGCGTCGTCGATCCGCTGCAGGCACCCGACGAGCGCTCGATGGCGCGCGGTGAACCCTCGCATGTACGGCGGCGGCACGAAGAGCCCGAGCGAGCGGAGCGCGACGCGCCGGAATCCGGCGAGCGTGTAGATCTGGGCGAACTCGCGCGGCGTGTAATAGCGCGTCCAGACGGTGCGTCCCTCGAGCGGCACCGGCACGAGGCCGCGGCTGAAGCGGACGACGGCGCGCGGGAAGTGGCCGCGCGCGGCGTGCACCGCAATCTCCCACGGGCAGACGCGGCCGATCACCGAGGCGACGAGCACGCCACCGGTACGAAGACGGTCGGCGATCATGTGCGCCGCCGCGTGCGGGCGCGCGACGCAGTTGAGCGGACCGAAGTTCGAGTACGCGGCGTCGAACTGCGCGAAGGTCGGCGTGAGGCTGCCGACCTCGTGGATGCCGAGGTGGTGGACGTCGACCCGATCGGCGACGCCGCCGGCGCGCACGCGCCGCCGCGCCTCCTCGACCATCGCCGGCGACCAGTCGATGGCGGTGACGCGGTGGCCCTGCGCGGCGAAGCGCACGGCGTCGGCGCCCGGCCCGCAGCCGAGATCCAGAATCCGCGACTGCGGCGGCACGTAGGCGTCCACCGCGGCCCACACGCGCGCGCGCATGTCGCACAGCGTGGGGTTGTCGGCGTTCGATCGATCGTATTCCGCCGCGACGCCGTCGAACGCCTGCTGCGTGTCGAGCAGCGCCCGGCTCAACATCACGTCCATGGCGCGCTCCTCCACGACGTGTTGAGCGAGCAGACGCAGCGCACGCACACGGGGTTCGCGCCGACGTCGAGCTCTGCGCGGAACCGCCGCAGGTTCGCGCCGACGATCGACGCGATCGGCGTCTGCCTGATGTTCCCGACGGGATCATGGAAGAAGCACGGGCGCACGGCGCCGTCGGCTTCGACAACGACCGAGACCCACGGCGCCGAGCACGCGACGCGCGGGAAGGGCGCCTCCCCGCGCAGGGCGGCGTAGTAGCGCGGCAGGCGGCGCAGCCGGTCGGGCGATTCGCTGACGAAGCCCGACTCGAAATCGGGACCGTACGCCGCGACCGTGCGCTCGACGAGTTGCTCGAACTCGCGGATCTCGTCGCGCGTCAGCGCGAGCGCGGCCGCGTCGGGCACGCGCTCGCGGCCGAACGCGCGCGACGACACGTCCGCGGGCAGAAACGAGATCCCGTCGAGGCCGATCGCCTTCGCGCGATCGATCAGCCGCGGCAGCTCGCGGAAGTTCGCGCGGTGCAGCGTCGCGCGCGCGGTGACCGGGATGCCGGGCCCGACGCAGCGCAGCCGCGCGACGCCGCGCGCGAGCGTCGCGAGCGCGTTGACGCCGCGGATGCGCTCGTACAGCCGCTCGTCGGCCGCGTCGAGCGACACGCACACGCGCGCGAAGAGCCGCGCCACGCGATCCGCGAACCGCTCGAGCAGCACGCCGCTCGTCAGCAGGTGCAGCGCGATGCCTTCGGCGGTGAACGCCTCCGCCGCGTCGAAGACCTCCGGACGCAGCAGCGGCTCGCCGCCCGAGAAGACGACCACGCGCGTGCCGAGCGCCGGCAGCTCGCGCGCGAGGCCTCGTATCTCCTCAATCGACAGATCGTCGGCGCCGCTCTGCTTCCACCAGTCGCACGAGATGCAGCGGCTGTTGCAGCGGCTCGTCGGGAAGAAGACGAGCAGCGGCAGCACGAACGTGCGGTTCGTGATCCGCCCGAGGCGCACCAGCGTCGCCGTCGTCAGGGCGCCGGGGGCGAGGTGGGCGGCGCGCATCGGCTATTTCAGCGAGGCCTGATCGGTCGGCACGGCCGCGGCCTGCGGCGTCAGGAGCGGGATGAGCGGCGTCGGCGGCGCGGAGGCCGTCAGCCGCTGGAGGCGGCCGAGGCGGCGGCGCAGCCGCGCCGCCTGCAGCGTGTGATACGCGGCGTGGAGCGCCGCGCGCGCGTCGCGCCGCCTCGCGCTCCACGGCCGCGCGGCGATGCGCGCGACGGCGGCGAGCGATCGGCGGGCGCGGAACTCCGAGTGCACCAGGCCGTGCAGCGCGCGATAGAAATCCGGCACGTACGCGGCGTGATACATCATCGCGAGGTCGTTCGAGTCCACCCAGTTCTGCTTCTGCCCGAGCTGCGCCTGCACGCGCTGGTAGAACGTCGTGCCCGGGAGCGGATACGACACCGACACGCCGATGTCGTCGGGCGCGCACGCGCGCACCATCTCGAGCGTGCGGTCGATGTCTTCGCGTGTCTCGCCCGGATAGCCGAACTGCAGGAAGAAGCCGACCTCGATCCTCGCGTCGCGCAGCAGCCGCGTCGCGGCGGCGATCTGCTCGACGCGCGTTCCCTTCTCCATCGCGTCGAGAATGCGCTGCGAGCCGGATTCGGCGCCGAGCCACGCCGTGCGGCAGCCCGCGTCGCGCAGCGCCCGCGCGGACGCGGCTGTGACCTGATCGGCGCGCAGCAGGCACTTGAACGGAATGGCGGCGCCGCGCTCGCGCGCGAGCGCGCCGAAGCGCTCGATCCATCCCGGCTTGAGGCCGAAGATGTCGTCGGCGATCCACAAGTGATCGGGACGATACGTGCTCTTCAGCCACGCCATCTCGGCGACGACGTGCTCGGGCGAGCGCGCGGTATAGCGCTGGCCGTAGATCGGCTTCGCGCACCAGTTGCAGTGGTACGGGCAGCCGCGGGTCGTCGCGAGGTTCATCGAGAAGTAACCGTGGTGCGAGCGCCAGACGGCGCGGTAGCGATCGACGTCGACGAGATCCCAGGCGGGAAACGGCAGCGCGTCGAGCGCGCGGATGATCTCGCGCGGGCGCGTGCGCACGATCGAGCCGTCGCCGTCGCGGAGCCAGAGACCGTCGATCTGCTTCACCGCATCGCGCCACCCGGCCGCGGACGCGGCGCCCGTCCCGTTCGCGCGGCCGGAGAGGACGTCGAGCAGCGCGACGAGCGTGACCTCGCCTTCGCCGGCGATGACGACGTCCGCGCCGCGATCGAGGTACGTCGCCGGGTGATCGGTCGCGTCGGCGCCGGAAACGATCGTCATGATCCCGCGCGCGCGCGCTGCATCGATCATCGTCAGCGCCGCCTGCCGCATGCGCAGCAGGCACATCTTGCTCAGGTAGTTGAAATTGTCCTCGTAGATCACCGCGAAGCGCGGCCGGCGGGCGTCGAGCGCGGCGGCCCACTCCTGCTCGGACGCGGCGAGCATCGCGTCGAAGAGCGCGACCTCGTAGCCCGCTTCGCGCGCGCAGGCGGCGGCGTACAGCGCGCCGAGCGGCGCGTACGGCTGCTGCGCTTCCCACAGCTTGGGATCGAACCGGAGGAAGTACGCCTGCCCGAAGAGCACGTCGACGGCGGGGCCGCCGTTCGAGGACGCGTGGCGTTCGATGATTGGCGCAACCGATCCGCGGCGGCGGCCCTGAACGAATCGTCCTTCGCCAGCAGGCGCGGCGCCGTCGACGGCGGCGCCGCCGAGCGCGATTGCGGCCCGCGGCCTGGCGGCGCGCACGGTTCGGCGCGCCGCCGCCTCGGCATAGATCTCCAGGCTCTCGCGCGCCGCACGGTCCCAAGAGAAGAGTCCCGCGCGCTCGAGGCCGGCGCCGGCGAGCGCCTCCCGGCGATCGCGGTCGGCGGCAAGATCCACGAGCGCGCGGCCGAGCGACGCCGCGTCCATTCGATCGAGCCGCTCGATCGCGCCGCCGCCGATCTCGGCGAGCGCGCCCGCGCCGCCGGTGACGACCGGCGCGCCGCACGCCATCGCCTCGATCACCGGCAGCCCGAAGCCCTCGTACATCGACGGGTAGACGAACAGCTCGGCGAGGCTGTAGATCGCCGGCAGATCCTCGAACGGCACGTAGCCGGTGAAGTTGATCGCGTGCCCGACGTTGGCGCGCTGAATCTGCCCTTCGATGCCGCGCGACAGCCAGCCGTACGGCCCGACGCAGACGAGCTGATGGCGCAGGCGTCCGGCGCGCCGCTCCGCGGCGAACGCGGCGATCAAGGTCGGCAGGTTCTTCCGCGGCTCGATCGTGCCGACGTAGAGGATGACCCGCTCGTCGAGGTTGTAGCGCCGCCGCACGCGCTCGAGCTCCACCGGATCGGTCACACGGCGGAACGACGGCGCCGCCGCTTCGTAGACCACGTGCACGCGTGACGGATCGATGTCGTACGCGCTGACGATGTCGCGCTTCGCCGTCTGCGACGGCGTGATGATCGCGTCCGCGCGCCGCGCCGCGAGATCGACCAGCGGCCGGTTCAGCAGCACGCGCCGCGCCGGGTGATAGCGCGGATACAGCCGCAGGCTCATGTCGTGAATGGTCACGACCGTCGGCGTCGGCGACGCGAGCGGCAGCATGCCGTTGGTGAAGTGGACGACGTCGGCGTCGACGCGCCGCAGCATCCCGGCCGCGAGCGTCTGCATCCAGACGAAGCGGGGCACGCGGCGCGCCGGCGTCGCGACGCGCACGCGCGCCGGCAGCGGCGCGACCGTGTCGATCGGGCGGTTCGAGACGACGATCAGCTCGTCGTTCGACGCCGCGCGGGCGAGGTGGTGCAGCAGGTGCTCGGTGTAGTAGCCGACGCCGGTCCGTCCGGGCCGGAGCGCCGTGCCGTCAAACGCGATGCGCATCGAGCCCGCTCTCCACGCCGCGCGCGCACGCGACGGCGCAACCCAGGGTCAGCGAGAACAGCACGTAGGTCGGCGCGAAGCCGAGAAACGAATCGACAATCGCGTGCAGCGCGATGGCGAGCGCCGCCGCGCCGACGCCGATCGCCGCCGTCGCGCCGTGCAGCGCGCCGCTGAGCGCCGTGCCGACGCAGACCGCGGCGCGCCACAGCAGCCACGCGAACGCGGCGCCCGCGAGCAGACCGCCGCCGGTCAGCACCTCGAGATACATGTTGTTGCTGTGCGTGCGCGTGTCGGGCGACGCGATGCCGGCGTAGCTCCCGTACGCGAGACGGAAATTGTCGGGACCGATGCCGAGCAGCGGATGCGCGGCGACGATGCGCGCGGCGGCGCGCCACAACTCGAGCCGGCCCGGACGCACGGTTCTCTTCGGCGGCGGGAACGTTTCCGCGGCGCCGCCGGCGGCCCCGCCGGCGACCGCCGCGCGCGACATCCGGCGCGCGGCGCCCGGCTCGGTGCTGAACCAGAGCCGTCCTTCCTGGACGAGATCCCACTCGATCCGGTACTGCCCGGGCTGCCGCGGCGCCACGACGCGCGCGTTCACGACGGCGGTCGCGCCCGGCTCGACGCGATCCGCGAACTCCGTGCGCGCCCCTTCGAAGCTGACGAAGCGATCGCTGTCGGCCGGCAGCCAGTGATACGAGAGGACGATCGGCGGATCCGCGCTCGAGTCCCACGCGAGACGGCCCGTGTTGGTGATCGCCAGCGGCACGAGCGCGAGGCGGCCGCTCGACAGATCCACGTCGGGCGGCGCCGCGATCGCCGCGCGATACCACGAGCCCTGGCTCTCGGTCGTCATGCGCAGCCAGAGCGAGTCGCTCGATCGCGACGACACGAGCAGCACAGCCACGACGACCGCGAGCGCCCCGACGAGCCGCGCGCCGCGATCGGCGCCGCGCGCGCCGACGCGCATCGTCAGCGCGAGCGCCAGGCTCGCCGCCATCGTCACCAGCCCCGCGCGCGTGAACGTGACGACGATCCCCCCGCTGACGACGACGAGCGCGGCGAAGATCGCCGCGACGGCGATCCACCGCCGCGCGTCCACCTGCGCGAGCAGGACGCCGAGCCCGAACGCGAACACGATCTCGAGATACATCGACGCGATCGTCGGATACTGCAGCGGTCCGCCGGCGCGGACGTGCGCGCCGACGGTGAAGACGTCTGGACGGAAGGCCTTCAGCCACGCGACGACGGGCGCGACGCCGAGGTACTCGAGCACCGCGAGCACGCTGACGACGAGACCGACGCCGACGGCGAGCGCGAGCACGAAGCGCAGCCGCGCGCGCGTCGTCACGCCGTTGACGGTGAGGAGATAGATCCCGAACGCGGCAGTGAGGCGTCCGGTCATGTGGAGCGCGTTCAGCCGCGACACCGGCGACGCGAGCGAGGCGACGGCGAGCGCGGCGAGCAGCGCTATCCACGGCAGCGTCAGCGGCGTGCGCCACTCGGGCAGCCGGCGCGTCCGCACGACGACGAACGCCCACACCGCGAAGGCGGCGAGCACGGCCGTCTCGAGGCTCGTCACCGACTGCGCCGGCAGGCGCACGATCGGCTCGGTCAGCTCGAACGGCGCCGCGAGCGTCAGCAGGGCGACGCCGGCGAAGAGCAGAAGGCCCCCCATGGTCATTGGCGGATGGAGTGCGGATTGCGGACAGCCGCTGCGGCCTGCGATCGCGCGCGCGGGAGTGTCCAAGATCCTTGCCACGCTGCGCAGCCGCGCGGACGCAAGGCACGCCTGCTGCATATGCGTCGAACTCGGGCCGCGGAACGCCGAAGAAGGGTGGCCTGGCTTACGGTGGACGAAAGATCGTTTCGAAACCCGAAACTACCGAACGCGTTCCTGATCGCCTACAAGGCGTTCACGGATCTCGCGGCGAAAGGCGCGCTCCTCGTCGTCACCGTGCTCGCGGCGCGGACGCTGACGGCGGAAGAGTTCGGCGTGTTCTCGCTCGGAACGACGCTCGGCTGGATGGCCGCCGTGGCGACCGACTTCGGGATTCAACTGCACGTCGCGCGCGCCGTTGCGCGGCGGCCCGACGACGCGCCGGCGATTCTGCGATCGTGGCTGCGCGTGCGCTGGGCGACGGCAGCCGGAGCGATCGCGGCCGTGGCGATCGCGTCGCGCGCGGTTGCGCCGCTGCAGCCGTACGCGCTGCCGCTCATTCTCTTCACGCTGGTGTACGTCTGCAGCGGGCTCGTCGAGTTCCTGCACTACTTCTACCGCGGCCTCTCGCGGAGCGACGTCGAATCGACGCTCACGCTGTGGCAGCGCGGCGGCACGCTCGTGTTCGGCGCAGCCGCGCTCGCGTGGCGCGCCGACGTGACCACGCTCGCGATCGCGATGCTGATCCCGGTCGTTGCGACGCTCGCCGTGAGCCTGCGCATCGCGCGAACGCAGGCGCGGCTCGCCGGCGTGCCTTCCGCCGCGCGCGGCAGCGAGCCGATCTCGCGCGTGTTCCGCCGCGACGTCTGGCCGATCGGCGCCGGCATCGTGCTCTCGGCGATCTATTTCCGCGTCGACGTGCTGCTCGTGCAGATCTGGTCCGGCACCGAGGCCGTCGGCCTCTATAACGCCGTGTACCGCCTCGTCGACGCGATGCGTCTCTTTCCGGCTGCCGTGATGGCCGTCATGCTGCCGTCGCTCTGCCGCGCGGCGACGCTGCGTCCGCTTGCGCGCGTCGCGGCGCCGCTCACGATCGCGGCGATGGCGGCCAGCGCCGCGCTCTGGGCCGCGGCCGGCGCGATCGTGCCCGCGATCTATCAGGCGCGGTACGCCGCGGCCGTCCCCGCGTTCCGGATCCTGCTGCTGTCGTTTCCCCTGATGTCGCTGAACATGGCGCTGACGCACCAGCTCGTCGGATGGGACCTGCAGCGCGCGTTCGCCGTGCTGTGCGCGATGGCGCTCGCGGTGAACCTGGTCGTCAACGCGCGGCTGGTTCCCGAGCTGTCGATCGAGGGCGCCGCGTGGGCGACGCTCGCAACCGAGACGTTTCTGACAGGTGGCTGCGCGGCGGCGCTGTGGATCGCGCGGACGCGCGTGAGGGACGGTTTCGATGCGACCGCCGCGATCGCAGAATCGGTGACGGCGGGATGACAATGACCACACGGGAGCTCGCGATCGCGCGCAGCGTCGTCTACGCCTCGCTCTTCGACTACCCGCTGACGCTCGCGCAGCTGCACCGCACGCTCATCGAGTCGGAGCAGACCGCGTCGGAGATCCTCGCGGTGTACGACGGGAGCGAAATCCTGCAGCGGATGATCGAGTACCGCGACGGCTTCTTCTTCCCGGCGGGGCGAAGCGATCTGGTCGCCGAGCGCGCGCGCCGCGAGGCGCGCAGCCGGGAGTTCCTCCGCCGGAACGAAGGGCTCCTCCGCCTGATCTGCGCGCTGCCGTACACCCGCCTCGTGGCGCTGTCGGGCAGCGTCGCGCACATGAACCTCGAGCCGGACGGCGATCTCGATCTGTTCGTGATCACGAAGGGCCCGCGCGTCTGGACGGTGACCGTGGCGCTGCTCCTGCTCGCGAAGCTGCTGCGCCGCCGCCGCGTCGTCTGCGCCAATTTCGTGGTGGCCGATTCGCACCTCGCGCTCGATCAGCAGGATCTGTTCTCGGCGAACCAGGCCATCCACCTCCGGCCGCTCGTCGGCGCGCCGACGCTCGCGCGCTTTCTCGCCGCCAATCCGTTCGTCGCGCGCACCTACCCGAATGCATCGGCCGAGACGACGCCGCCCGTTCCCGTCGACGTCGGCGGCCGCGGCCTGGCGGCGATGAAGGCGGCGCTCGAGGTCGCGCTGAACATTCCGTCACCGCTCGTCGAGCGCATCTGCCGCGCGCTCTACACGTGGCATCTCGGCCGCCGCGCGGCCTCGTGGCGCTCGCCCGACCAGGTGCGGCTGAGATCCACCTATCTCAAACTGCACACGCAGAGCCATCGCCGCTCCGTCCTCGATCGTTTCGACGCCGCGATGGATGACGCGTGGCAATCGGCGACGCGGACGGCGGTGCCGCGCGCCGCCGCCGGCGGGCGCCGCTGACCGCGTTACACTGAACGGGTGCCGAGGCGCCCGCACACCAACGATCTGTTCGAGCTGTTTCCGGATCTGCCGTGGCACGGCCATGCGCGCCGCCGCGCGGGGCTGGCGGACGCGCTGCGCCGGCAGGTCGACGCATGGCGCGCGCGCGCGCAGCTGAACATCGACCGCCAGCGAGCGGCTGCCGCCGCCGTCCGCGCGGCGCTCGGCACGCGGCGCAGCCCGCCGGTCGGCGCAGGCCTCGCCGCGTCAGTGCGTCGTCGTCGCTGACGCCGTGCACGCGCGCGGATCGCCCGAGTCCATCCCTCGTGAGAAAGCGGCGACACGCTGCGCAGACGAGCCGTGCGTGAAGCGATCGGGCATCACGTGTCCCGTCGCCATCCGCTGGAGACGGTCGTCGCCGATGGCGCCCGCCGCGCGCAGCGCTTCCTCCGCGTCGCCGGGATCGAGCTCGACGTGGCCCGCCTGGAATCGCCCCTGCTCCGACGCGGCGTGGCCCCACACGCCGGCGAAGCAATCCGCCTGCAGCTCCAGAGCCACTGACGCGCTGCTCGGTCCGGCGCGGCGATCCTGCGAGGCCCGCTCGTTCAGCCCGAGCAGGTTCTGCACGTGGTGCCCGAGCTCGTGCGTGATCACATACGCCTCCGCGAAGTCGCCGGGCGCGCCGAAGCGGCGCGCGAGCTCGTCGAAGAATCCGAGATCGAGATAGACCTTGTGGTCCGACGGACAGTAGAAGGGACCGGTCGCTGACTGCGCGAGGCCGCACGCCGAATCGATCGCGTCGCGGAACAGGACGACGCGCGTGCGCTCGTAGCGGCCGCCGAGCTTGGCGGCCCACATGTCCTGCGCATCCTTCATGACCGCGTCGACGAAGTCGACGAGCCGCTCTTCCGCAGGCGTCGTTGGGACCTGCCCGCTCGTACCGGTCGTGCTCGACGGCTGGCCGGCGTCCGTGCCGAGCAGCGTGAAGAGATTCGTGCCGCTCACCCAACTGAGCAGCAGCAGAACGACGAACCCGCCGAGCCCGAGCGGGATGGCGCCGCCGCCGAAGCTCGAACGGCCGCGCATGTCTTCGATGTCGCCGCGATCTCCAGGTGTCCAGCGCATGCGGCGCGTGGCAGCAAGAAAGAGGCCGCCCGGCCTCGCTCGGCGGAACGGAAGTTGATGGCGAATGATCTGGACGAAGGAGGAGCCATGCTTCGTACGCTGATCACCTGCGCCGCCGCCGCGATGACGCTCGCGCTCGGCGCGCCGAGCGTTCTCGCCCAACCGCCGAGCCCGCCGGAAATCGTGCACAAGGTCGATCGGAGCGTGAAGCGCACCGCGCACGCGGTCGATCGCCGGATTCGGCGGAGCACGCATCGCACGAGGCACACGGTACGCCGCGCGTCGCACAAGTCAGTGCGCGCCGTCTGCCAGGACGGCCGCGTGCACGTCGGCCGGACGCGGACGACCGCCTGCATCGGCCACGGCGGCGTTCGCTAGCCGTCCCATAGGGAGGGTCGGGGATCGTTTTCGTCCGCCGCCGCCTGCGAAAACGATCCCCGACCCTCCCTGGCAGATTTCCACAGGGGTTTCGTTCGCCGCCGTCCCATAGGGAGGGTCGGG
>Ga0075434_100001732_pt1 | contig 18719 bp, 20 predicted proteins | sample RhiMethybrSRZTD3_FD_75298 | JGI IMG/M metagenome (GOLD analysis project Ga0075434, IMG submission 75298) | Populus rhizosphere microbial communities from Tennessee, USA - Rhizosphere MetaG P. TD hybrid SRZTD3 | ecosystem: Host-associated > Plants > Roots > Rhizosphere > Soil | place: USA... | reverse complement strand
CGCGACGACGCCCGGCTCGGGCGGCTGCTGAAGGAGTCCTACCGCCGCGGCCGCGCGCTGCGCCGGTATGTCGAGCACCGGGGCGACGCGCCGAGCCTGGCCCGGGAGCTCCGCGTGCTGGCGGGCTGCGTCTACCACGTGTTCCGGTACCGGTGCGGAAACGGCATCCTGCTGGCGGCGCACTCCGCCGGCCGGGTCCGTGAACGCCTCGCCCGCCCGTGATGGATGCACCGCGCGATGTGGAGCAGGCGCTTTCCGGCGAAAGCGGCATCGTGGCGGGCCGGCGTGCACGGCTGGTGGCCCGGTTGCGCGACCTCGGCGACGAGACGGCCGCCTGGGTGCGCCTGCTGCCGCCGCGGCTCGACCGGGCCGCGCGCGTGAGCCGCGGCGCCGTGCGCGTGCTCGGGATCTACGCCGCCGACGGGGCGGAGTCGACCACCCGGGCCGTCGCGGAGCTGCGGCGCTCGCATCGCCCGCTCGAGATCGTGCTCGGCGCGCTCGACGAGGCGGCGCCCGCGCTCGAGCATGAGACCGTGCTGGCCGGCCTGCGCGGCCGCGGCAAGTTCGAGAACCTCAATGCCCTGCTCGCGCAGGCGCCCGCGAGCAGCGCTTCGTGGACGATCGTGATGGACGACGACGTCGGTCTGCCGCGGGGATTCCTGGACCGGTTCCTGTTCGTATGCGAGCGGCTTCCGCTCCAGCTCGCCCAGCCGGCGCTCACGCACACGAGCCATGTGGCCTGGCGCGTCTTCCGGCGTCGCCGCTGGGTCGTCGCGCGCCGCACGAACATGGTCGAGATCGGGCCGCTGACGGCGTTCTCGGCCCCCGTCGCGGCGGAGCTTCTCCCGTTCCCGCCGCTACGGATGGGATGGGGCCTCGACGCCCACTGGGGCGCTCTTGCACGCGAGCGGGGCTGGCGCCTGGGCGTGGTGGACGTGACCCCGATCCGCCACTCGCGCCGCGTCACGGCCGGCACGTACGACCGTGATGAGGCCGTTTCCGAGCTGAAAGCGTTTCTTGCGGAGCGTGCGTGGATCGACCGAAAAACCGCAAATTCCGTGATTGAGACCCGACGATTCTGGTGATACGCCTGCAAGCGTCGGTACCCTTCGCCGTCGGTGCCGCCCCCGCACCTTGAGGCCTGCTCGCGGGTTACGGCTTTTGCAGGCTCGATGGGCCTCGCGCAGTGATTGGCATGAAACGGAGCTCCCCGGTCATGGCCAAAGCCCCCAAAGCGTCTCTGCTCGCGCTCGTGCTCGCGCTGTTGGCGTGCGCGTGGTTCGCCGCGCCCGCGTTCGGCAGCGCCAAGGACGTGATCAAGGACTGCTCGGAGGACGGCGTCCTGAACGGCCACTACTCGCACAGCGAGCTTGCCAAGGCGCTCGCACAGCTCCCTGCCGACCTGGACGAGTACACCGACTGCCGCGCCGTGATCAGGGCCGCCGAGCTGCGCTCGGCGGGAAAGCATCCCGCGCCCGGCCCGGGGAACGTCGACACCGCCTCGCCGCCCAGCGCCAGGGAGCAGAAGAAGCTGAACGACGCCACGAAATCGCCGGGGAAGTTGACCGTCGGCGGCAAAGGGGTCACCCCGGGCGCGAGCGGCGCGCCCTTCAAGACCGCCGGGTTCGGAACCAACTTGCCCACGCTTGTGCTGCTGTTGCTGCTCGCGATGGCGGGCGCGATGATCGCCGCCGCGGTGCTCGCGCTCCGGCGCCGCTATCCCGCGTTGATGAGCACGAACGGGCCGGTCGTCGACCCGATCCGCAAGCTCACGAATCGATTGAAGGATGGAATCTCACGCTTCCGCCGCTAGAGGCGGCCTGATCGGCGCGGCGCGCGAGAGCATCTCGACCTCCGTGCGCCGCCTCTACACCGACGTCGACGCGGCCGTCACAGTGGGCGTGGCGGCGGTGCTTGCGACGACCGCGTTCGTAGCCAATGGCGGCCTGCAGCTGGGCTCCTCGACCGTTGTCGAGATCGGCGTGATCATGATCGCCGCGGCGCTGGTCGCGGCCGCGCTGGTGCTGGTCGGGTTCCGGGCAGCCGTGCACGGTGGCGTCGCGCTGGCGGCGTTCGCCGGGCTCGCGGGCCTCACCGCGCTGTCCATCCTCTGGTCGCTCTACCCGAGCGACTCGTGGGTGGAGACCAACCGCACGCTTGCGTATGTGGCCGCGTTCGCCGCCGGCATCGCCACCGTCAGGATCGCGCGCGAGCGCTGGGCCGCGGTGGCATGGGGCGTGCTGCTCGGCCTCGGCGCCGTGTCGGTCTATGGCCTGGCCACCAAGGTCGCACCGGGCTGGCTCAACCCGGACGAGGTCTACGCGAGGTTGCGCGAGCCGTACGGGTACTGGAACGCCGTCGGGCTCACGGCCGCGATGGGCATCCCACTGTGCCTGTGGCTCGGAACGCGCGACGACGGCCGCCGGCCGTCGAGCATCGTCGCCTATCCGATGCTGGCGATCTTCATCGTCACGATGCTCCTGAGCTTCTCGCGAGGCAGCATCATTGCGGCGGTCGTCGGGATCGCTCTCTGGATCACGTTCGTGCCGCTGCGCCTGCGAAGCCTCGCGCTGCTGGCCACGTCATCCGTTGCCGCGGGCGCGGTGACTGCGTGGGCCTTCACGCAGAGCGCGCTCACGGACGACCGTATCCCGCTTGGCCGCCGCGAGACCGCCGGCCTCGAGCTCGGCCTGATCCTGCTCGCGATGATCAGCGTGTGCGCCGTGGCGGGATTCGCCATCCAGCGCCGCGCCGAGACGCATCCGCTCGCGGAGCCGGTGAGGCGCAAGATCGGCATCGGCGCGCTGGGCGCACTCGCCGCGCTGCCGCTGGTGGTGCTGGTCGCGCTCGCCTTCTCGAACCGCGGCGTGACGGGCACGATCTCTGACCGCTGGCACGACCTCACGAGCGTGCAGAGCACGCCGCAGAACGACCCGGGCCGGCTGATCCAGACCGGGAGCGTGAGGACGATCTACTGGTCACGCGCCCTCAAGGTCTGGGACCACCACAAGCTTGCGGGCGCCGGCGCAGGCTCGTTCGCCCAGGCGCAGCTGAGATACCGGGACAAGCCCGCGCAGGCGCTCCACGCGCATGGCTACGTGCACCAGACCCTCGCGGACCTCGGCTTGCTGGGTCTCGCCGTGAGCCTGGTGGCGCTCGGCGCCTGGCTTCTCACCGCCGCCCGCACGCTGTCGATCTGGCCGCGCGCGCCGGATGCCCCGTGGTCGCAGGAGCGCCTGGCGCTGGCCACGCTGGCGCTCGTCGCCGTCGTGTTCGGCGTGCACTCGTTCCTCGACTGGACCTGGTTCGTGCCGGCCGTCGCCGTGACCGGCCTGTTCTGTGCGGGCTGGGTCGCCGGCCGTGGCCCGCTCGCGGCCGGGGAAGCCCCGCGCAGCCCCGCCGCGGCGCCGCCGCTGGTGTCCGTGCGGCCCGTGCTGCCGCGTGGGCGCGCGCTTCAGGTCGCGCTGGCCGGCGCCGCCGCGGTGATCGTCTTCGCGGTGCTCGCATCGGTCGCGGTGAGCGAGCCGTGGCGGTCCGAGAAGAAGGGTGACGACGCGATCGCACTGGCCGCGCAGGGCAACTTCGCCGGCGCGCGCTCCGCCGCACGGAGCGCCGAGAGCCTCGATCCGCTGTCGGTCGACCCGTACTTCGACCGTGCGGCGGTCGAGGACGCCGCCGGTGACAAGGCCACCGCGAGCAAGGCGCTCGAGCGGGCGGTGCAAGTGCAACCCGCGAGCCCGGAGGCGTGGCAGCGCCTGGGCGAGTACTACCTCAACGACCTGCAAGAGCCCGCTCAGGCGATCCCTGTCCTGCGCGCCGCGATCTACCTGGACCCGTTCAACCAGCAGAGCCGCAACGACTACGTGGTCGCGATTCGAGCCCTGCAGGTACAGAGCCTGACGGTTCAGCGGCGCAAGGCCCGCGCCAGCAGCAAGCGCCGGAAGAGCGGCAAGCCGCCGCCGGCGGCCACCTCGACCTCGCCGTAGCCGAACTGCTCGAGCAGCGCCGCCAGTGAGCGGCGGGTATAGCGCCTGAGCGTCGGCTCGAGCGGATCGTGTGCGCGCTCGAACGAGATCAGCGCCGCGGTTGCGCCTTCGATGCGCCCGTGGTAGGGGACCGCGACTGCGAGCGATCCACCCGGCGCCAGCACCCGGCGCGCCTCCGACATCAGGCGCTGCGTGTCGGCCACGTGCTCCAGCACGTTGATCGCGACCACCACGTCGAATGAGCTGTCCGGGAGCGGCAGCGCACCATCGCGCGCCGGCCGCAGGAACGTGAGGTCGGGATGGGCTCGCCGCGCCCGCTCGAGCGCGGTCTCGGAGGGATCGACCCCGGTCACCTCGCCGCCCGCGTCCGCGAGCAGCGCGCTGATGCGCCCGTCGCCGCAGCCGAGATCGAGCACGCGGGGTCGCTCCCCGGCGCGCACGAGGGCCGCCAGCGCCCATGCGACCGCGCGATCGTCGATCGGCCGGTCGGCCGGCACCGAGGCCCAGATCTCGTCGTGATACGTGCTCAGAACGCGCCGCGGCTGCGCAGCACCGCCGGGAACGTCTTCAACACGATCGAGAGATCGAGGAACACGCTCCAGGTCTCCAGGTACAGGAAGTCGAGTCGCACGAGCTCGTCGAAGTCGAGCTCGGCACGCCCGGAGACCTGCCACAGGCCGGTGATGCCGGGCAGCACCAGGTAGCGCTTGCGGTGCCAGTCCTCGAGCTGGTTGTAGTCGCGCATCGGCAGCGGCCGCGGGCCCACCATCGACATCTCGCCGCGCAGCACGTTCACCAGCTGGGGCAGCTCGTCGAGGCTGAAGCGCCGGAGAAACCGGCCCACTCCGGTGATGCGCGGGTCGCGGCGGATCTTGAACAGCGCGCCCGTCGCCTCGTTCAGCTCCTCGAGCTCCTCCTGCCGCTGCTCCGCGTCGGTGTGCATGGTGCGGAACTTGAGGCAGTCGAACGGTTGCGCGCCGATGCCGGGGCGCCGGCTGCGGAAGAGCACCGGCCCCTTCGAGGTCAGCTTGATCGCGATTGCGATCGCCAGCAGCACTGGGAAGAGCACGATCATCAGGGCGGTCGCGACCACAAGGTCGAACGTGCGCTTGATGACGAAGTCGACGCCTTCGAAGACGGGCGGCTTGAGCTCGAACAGCGGTACCGATTGGCCGGGGACGAGCTCGTGCCTGTGGGTCATGATGTCCATCGTGGTAGGGGCGATCCGCACCGCCACGCCGCGCTCGTGGCAGCGATCGACGAGCGCGAACGCCTCCTCCTGCGGGAAGTCCGGGTCCGCGATGATCACCTCCTGCACATGGTGCTCCGCGATCAGGTGCGGCAGCTCGGCGAGCGACCCGAGGTTGCGCAGGCCGTTGTCCGGCTTGGGCGTCAGAGAGATGTACCCGACCGGCTCGTACTGGGTGCCCGTGCCGTCCGCCAGCAGCGCATGGGCGACCGCGTCGATCTGCTTCCCCGAGCCCACCAGGATGGCGCGCCGCCGCCGGCCGAGCGCGCGCAGCGCGAGCGCAGTGACGCGTTCGTAGATCCACCTGCCGACGCTCACCCAGATCAGGGCGAAGAAGAGGCCGCCGTAGAAGATGTAGTACGAGCTGAAGTCGAGGCCGTTGACGAGCGCATACACGAGCGCCACGAACGCCGCCCAGAAGAGCCCCGCCACGATCGCCGACAGCCCGGGCCGCGCCTCGCGGCGGCTGTAGAGGCCGCTGCGCGCGAACAACAACGCGGTCACCAGGAACACGAACGCCTGATACTCGAGGGCAGTGTGCGCGACCTCGCTGAAGACGAAGCCGCCTCGCACGACGGCCTTCAGGGCGAGGGCCGTGAAGATCGCTCCGAGCAGCGCGCCGAAGTCGAGGGCGAGCAGCGAAACGATGCGCGCGCCACGCTCCAGGGCCCGCGCGTGGATCAGGGCGTTGACGATGCTCGGCCGGCGCGCGCGAACGTCGCGTGCCCCGTCCTGCTCGAGGTCCAGCGGCATCCCGGCGACGCGCAGACGCGCGTGGCCGTTGGTGATGCGCGGGCGGCCGGGCACGCCAGCGGGGTCGTCCCGCTGCTGTGTGCCGGCCGGCGTGTCCGTGCGTGTGGCCTGTCTCGTCATACAAGCTCCGCCTGACCCAGTACGACTTCCCACGTCGGGTGCTGCATCCCTTCAAACACACCGAGCGGCGCAGGGTAGCGGAGGTTCGTCGTCGGTCGAGGACGGCGCGCTACTCCACAACCTCTTGTCCGACTATTGGTCAGGAGGGTTCCCGGGAGGCGAAGGGGCAAAACTAGCAGCATCACCAGCGCAACGAGAGGAGAGCACATATGACGGCGGAGGAATGGCTCACCGCATTCGCTGAAGAGATCGGCGCTCCCATGCCGAACGGTGGCCAAATGGACGAGATCTTGCGGCTTGCCGCAATCGCCGCGCACGCATCGGAGCGGATCGCCGCGCCGATCGCCTGCTATCTCACCGGCATCGCCGGACGCGCGCTGGACGAGGCGATCGAGGTCGCCGAGCGAGTTGGCTGAGAGCTGGGGGCCGGTCTAGGGGCCGGTGCCGATCAGGCGCTCCACGCCGGACCGGTCGATCGTGAACCGCAGCCCGTCCCGAAGCTCGACCTCGGGCTCCCAGTCGAGCTCCGAGCGCGCCAGCGAGATGTCCGGCTGGCGCACCTTGGGGTCGTCCTCGGGGAGCGCCTCGTAGACGATCTCCGAGCTCGCGCCGGTGACCTCGATCACGCACTCCGCCAGGTCGAGCAGCGTCATCTCGGCCGGGTTGCCGAGGTTGATCGGCTGGTGGTACTCGGAGCACATGAGCGCGAACAGGCCCCGGATCAGGTCGTCCACGTAACAGAAGCTGCGGGTCTGGGAGCCGTCACCGAACACGGTGAGCGGCTTGTCCTGGAGGGCCTGGCGCAGGAAGGTCGGGATCGCGCGGCCGTCGTGCGGCCGCATGCGCGGGCCGTACGTATTGAAGATTCGTGCGATGCGCGTGTCGAGGCCCTGCTGGCGGTGGTAGGCCATCGTGAGCGCCTCCGCGTAGCGCTTTGCCTCGTCGTAGACGCCGCGCGGGCCGATCGGGTTGACATGCCCCCAATAGGTCTCCGGCTGCGGGTGGACCTCCGGGTCGCCGTACACCTCGGAGGTCGAGGCGATTAGGAATCGCGCCCGCTTGACCTTCGCGAGGCCGAGCATGTTGTGCGTTCCGTGCGAGCCGACCTTGAGCGTGTGCAGCGGCAGCCGCGCGTAGTCGATCGGGCTGGCGGGGCTGGCCAGGTGGTAGATGAAGTCCACGGGCCCGTCGATCCGCACGAACTCGGTCAGATCGTGGTTGATGAACTCGAATTCGGCCTCGCCGATGTGCTCGATGTTCTCGAGCGACCCCGTGTCGAGGTTGTCGATGCAGATCACGCGGTCCCCCTGCTCGAGCAGGAACTCGCACAGATGGGATCCGAGGAAGCCCGCCCCTCCCGTTACCACGCAAACAGGCATCAGCCCAACTCTAACAATCGATTACAGGCGTGTCTCATGTTTCGTTTCTGCCGCAGTTTGCGGATTAAGAGCGGTAAAGCCTCCAAACAGCGAAATCTCGTCGGGACATCGGGACATCCGGGCGCGATCGCGCGGATGAGGTGCCTCCGCCATGTTCTCATTTTGGGCGCTTTTCGTGCACTCCAAGTGGTTTCTCGGCCAATGGCCGCCGCCGTTGTAGCGCTGAAAGATGGGCCGCGTACGGCAACCCGACCGAGGGAACGACAGGGTGAGGACCGACCTGGACGACCTGGCGACCGCCCGGCGGCGCCCCACTACAGACGAGACCTTCGCGGCTGCGATCGACCTGGTGACCCGCAGCTCGAGTCGCTTCAAACGCTACGCGTTGCGTTATTCGCTGTGCCCCGCCGACGCCGAGGACGCGTACCAGCGAAGCCTCGAGATCCTGCTTCAGAAGGCGCCCACGGCCGACCGGGGCGAGCTTCGGGCCTGGCTTCACACGGTGATCAAGCACGAGGCCCTGGCTCTACGCCGCCAGCGCGAGCGGGCGCTGGCCGGGGGCGACGATCCGCCGGAGCCCGTCTCGGATGCGGCCCCGGCGCTGGACGAGCGAGCGAGCGGCCGCGAGCGCGTCCGCCTCACCGCTGAAGCGCTCGCGCACCTGAAGCCAAGCGAGCTCCAGTGCATGCTGCTGAAGGCGCTCGGCTATTCGTACGACGAGATCGCCGAGCGCACCGGCTACAGCTGGACCAAGGTGAACCGGTCGCTGACGGAAGGCCGCCGCCGGTTCTTCGATCGCTTCGGCGAGCTCGCCGCGGGCCACCATTGCGCCGGTTTCCAGACACTGCTGTCTGCGGCGTGTGACGGCGAGGCGAGCGCTGAACAGGAGCGCACGCTGCGGCTTCACCTATCCGGTTGCGCAAGCTGTCGTGCCGCGCTGCGGTCCTACCGGACGACGCCCCAGCGCGTGGCCGAGCTCTTTCCTCCGTGGATCGTGGCGGGCGTCGCGCAGCAGCAGAGCTGGTTCGCCAGGGTGGGCGACTGGCTCACGGTCAATGCCGGCGACCGCGCCGGTGCGCTCGCCTGGAAGGTTCAGCAGGGCGCCGATGCCGTTACCACCGGGAAGGCGGCGGCGGTGGTCGCCTCCACGGCAGCGATCGCGGGCGGCACCGCGGTGCACGACGATCGAAGCCACCCGCCGGAGCGCGCGCACCGGGAGTCTCGGGTCGAGCGGGCCGCCGAGGCCACGGCCTCTGCCGCTGCCCCGGTGCCGGCCCCAACCCCGGTCAGTGCGCCGCCGGCCACGCCGAGAGGCGATTCATCGCCGTCCGCCCCGGCCGGGGCGCAGACCGCGCCCGCCGAGGAATTCGCGCCCGCGCCCGCCCCGGCACCGGATCCGCAGCCGGCATCGTCCGGCGAGTTCGGCGGGCCCGGAGCTGGAGTCGATCCGGGAGGCGGGGGAGGGGAGTTCGGTCCGTGAGGGGCGTGGCGCTTGCTTCGCTGCTGCTCGCCGCGCTGCCGGCCGCCGCGGACGCTGGAACCTATGACGTGGCCGCGTGCGGCGGCCCGGCCGGAGCGGCCCAGCGGGCATTCGCGCCGTCCGCCGATCCGCAGATGGAGGCATATTCGATCTGCCCGCCGCAGAACGGCGTCGGTACCGGCGTCGTCACCAAGGCCGGCTCGCGTGGCGGGATCGCCGCATACGGTGCGGGTGCGTATCAGGTGTTCACCGCACCGCCGGGTGCGTCGCTTGAAAGCGTGAGCTTCAACGTGGGCGCAATTCGGCTCGCGCGCCACTGGTCCGTGGGGATCGTCGCCTTCGACGGCGACTTCAACTCCGGTGATCTGCCGTACGGGTGTTACTACGGCCGCCCGGGATGCGCCGTGGGCACCTCGTCCTTCTCGCTCCGAGCGACCGCGCCGCTTCTGGGTCACAGCCGCTTCCGGTTCGAAACGCGCTGCTTCAACCCGGCGGGCTGCGACGTCTCCGCGAGCTCGTTCAACCCCGCCAACCGCGCGCTGTTCTCCGCCGCCAACGTCACGGTTCGCGTGCGCGACGACAGCCGGCCCTGGATCGGGCCCGAGCGCGGCGCGCTCTGGTCCGGCGGCTGGCACCGCGGCTACGAGGAAGCCTGGGCGAAGCTCGCCGACAACGTCGGCGTGATGATCTCCCGGCTCTACGCGGACGGCGTCGTGCGAAACGGGCTCGACTTCCGCGACCCCTCGTTGCCGGAGTGGGCGGGCTGCGACTTCACGCTGCCGAAGCCGTGCAAGGACTTCGACCCGGGCGGCCTCTCGCTCGACACCGGCACCCTCGCGGACGGTGAGCACACCGTGCGGTTCGAGGCGATCGACGCGGCGGGCAACCTGGCCGCGATCGACCATCAGATCCGCGTCGACAACACCGCGCCGGCGAAGGTCACCGGCCTCTCGGTGGATGGCGGGGAGGGCTGGCACCCGGCCAACGACTTCACCGCCCGCTGGACCAATCCGCCGGGGCAGTACGCGCCGATCGTCAGGGCGCACTACGAGCTGTGCCCGGCCGCGCCCGGAGCGTCGTGCACCGGGGGCTCGGTTGCCTCGGCGTCGATCGACGGGCTGTCGCGCGTGACGGTGCCGGGACCGGGTGAGTACCAGCTTCGGGTCTGGGTCGAGGACGAGGCCGGAAACCACGATCCTGCTCGCGCAAGCGACCCGGTGCTTCTGCGGTTTGACGACGAGGCACCGAGCATCGTGTTCGAGCGGACCGATCCCGATCATCCGACGCGTGTGGCGGCGACGGTCGCAGACCGCGGATCGGGGATCGCCGACGCGGGCATCGAGATCCGGCCCGAGGGCGGCCGGCACTGGCAGGAGCTCGAGGCCTCGCTTCACGACGGTCTGCTCGCGGCGGAGGTGGACGACGTCGGGCTTCCTGACGGCGACTACGACGTGCGCGCCCGAGCGCGTGATCGCGCGGGCAACGAGCGGACCGGCGACCGCCGCCGCGACGGCGCCGCGATGCGCCTGCATCTTCCGCTCCGCGCGCGGAGCGCGGTCGTCCTTTCGAGGCGCGGAAAGGCACGCTGCCGCCGACACGGTCGCACGCGCGGCCGGCGGTGCCGGGCGCCGGCCCGCGCGGGCGCGGCGCTCGTCGTGAGGGGCCGTCGCGCGAGCATCGACGGGCTGCTGGCGAGCGCTTCGGGCGAGCCGATCGCGCGGGCTCATGTGGCGGTGCTCGAGCGGGTGCGGACCGCCTCTGGATGGAGGGCGCTGACGGAGCTTCGGTCCGACGCGCGCGGACGGTTCTCGTTCGGCGTGCCGCCGGGGCCGTCGCGGTCGATCCGTTTCACCTGGGGCGGCACACCGCTCGTCAAGCCGGCGACCGGCGAGCTCACGATGCTCGTGCCCGCGACCTCCGCGATCGCCGTGGACCGCCGCACGGTGCGAAACGGCGACGCGGTCGCGTTCACCGGGCGACTGGCCGGTGGGCCGATCCCGGACGGCGGCAAGCTGATCGACCTGCAGGCCTATTACCGCGGCGGCTGGCGGACGTTTGCGACCCCGCGGACCGACGCCCGCGGGCGCTGGGCCTACCGGTACCGCTTCGGCGCCACGCGCGGCACGGTCCGCTACCGCTTCCGCGCCCGGATCAGGCGCGAGGCGGCATACCCCTATGAACTGGGCTATTCCCGGCGAATCAGGGTCACGGTGCGCGGGTAGCGGCTCCCCGTTTTACCCGGGCTGAGGCGGGGGTACCCCATCCCGCGTCCCCGGTGCGCTAAGAATTCGATCGTGTTGAACAAGCAACGGCTGCGAGAGCTTGCGGCGCTGAGACCGCAGGGTCACAAGGTCATCAGCCTGTATCTGAACCTCGACCCGAGCGAGGTCCCGACCCCTCGGCAGCGCTCCTCCGAGCTCCAGTCGCTGCTGGACGGGGTCGAGCGGGAGCTGCGCGAGGACTCCCTGCCGCACGCGCAGCGGAACGAGCTGCGGCGCGACCTGGAGCGGATCCGGGCTTACTTCGAACGCGAGTTCGACGCGAGCGGAACGCGCGGCGTGGTCGTCTTCGCCGCCTCCGGAGCCGACCTGTTCGACGTCCACCACCTCTCCCGGCCGGTTCGCAGCGAGGTCACGATCGACGACTCGCCGTTCATCGAGCCGCTCACGGCGCTGCCGGGCGACGACGGCTGGTGCGTGTTGCTCGTGAACCGCCAGCTCGCGCGCATCCTGTGCGGCGACGGCACCACGCTGCGCGAGGTCGTCAGCATGGTGGACGACGTCCATCGCTGGCACGATCAGGGCGGCTGGTCGCAGGCCCGTTACCAGCGCGGCATCCAGAAGGAGACCAAGGACCATCTCAAGCACGCATGCGAAGAGCTGTTCAAGCTGTCCAAGCGGGGCATGGTGCGGCGCCTGATCATCGGCTCGCCGGAGGAGATGCGCGGCGAGGTCGAGCACACGCTGCACAGCTACCTGCGTGATCGCATCGCCGGGTGGCTCGACATCGACGTGAAGGCGCGTCCGGCCGAGGTCGCGCGCGAGGCGGCGCCCGTGATCGAGGGCGACGAGCGCTCGCGCGAGCGCGAGTGGCTCGACCGACTCAAGAGCGAGCTTGGCCGCAACTCGCGGGGCGTCGCGGGCTTGGCAGACACGCTCGAGGCCCTGAACGAGCGCCGAGTCGAGGGCCTGCTCGTGAAGAGCGGCTATCGCGCCCCCGGCTATGCGAGCTCCGCGGCCGACTTCCTCTCCACGGAGCCGGGCACGTCACCGGTCGGCGAAGAGCTGCAGCAGCGCGACGACGTGATCGAGCCAGCGTTCGAGAGCGCGCTCGAGCAGTCCGCCGAGGTCGTGGTGGTGCGCCACCATCCGGACCTCGACGCGCTCGGCTCGATCGGCGCCGTGCTGCGCTACTGAGCGGCTGGGCAGGCTCCCCAGAGCCCCCGCTGCGCGGACCGCGCCCCGCGCTCGAGCGCGGCGAAGTGACCGGCGCGGTCGTCGTTGGGCGGGATCGTGAGCGTGCGCGCGAAGCCATCGCGCAGGAGCGCGTCCTCGATCAGCGGCCCTCCCTCCACGCGCACGTAGGCCAGCAGGCGCCCGTACTTGTCGGTCCGCTCCCGCCCCAGCACGAGCCGTACGCGCCGGCCCGCCACCAGGCGGCGGTTGAACGCGCTCGCCGCCTTGCCGTAGCATTGGACCGACTCACCAGGTTTGACCGTCTCCGGCGTGTCGACGCCGATGTAGCGCACGGTGCGCTGCTCGGCAGGGCGGTCGAGCCGCACGCGGATGGTGTCTCCGTCGATCACGCGCACGACCCGGCCGCCGATCGTGGCGTCGAGGCGGTCGTCCTCGGTGCGGCCGATCAGGCCGCCCCGCGTACCGACCAGCACCAGGATCGCGAACAGGGCAAGCCAGAGCAGGGTCGAGCGCCTCGGTCTCACGTGCCGACGCTAGCGCGTCGCGGTTGACGAGGGACGCGCCGCGTCAGTCATCTTCGGAACGGGGCGGACGCCGTGCCTGCTTGCGCTGCGCGCCGCGCCGCTTGGCGGCCAGACGACGCTCGCGCGAGGCTGTCGTGGGAGCCGTCGGCCGGCGTGCACGCGGGACTGCGAGCGCTCGCTTCAGGCGCTCGCGGAGCCGCTCGAGTGCCAGCTCGCGGTTCTGCGCCTGACTGCGCGCGTCCTGTGCGACTGCCGTCACGCGCGGCCCCACGCGATCGATTACGCGTCGCTTTTGAGCCTCCGTGAGGGCGCTCGAGGCCGCCACCTCGAACACCGCCTCGACGCGCGAGGCCGTTACGTTCGCGTGCTGCCCGCCCGGGCCGGACGAGCGGCTGGCGCGCAACTTGATCTCCGAGAGCGGCACCTCGACGCCGCGCTTGACGACCATCGGATCGTCCATCTCGCGCTGAAGTTAGCGTCGGCCGCGGCGTGCCTCGGAATGCGCGGGCTCTCAGGCAGGATCGAGCTCGACGCGCTCGATGACTTGCTTTTCCCGCGGGCGGTCCTGGGCGTCGGTCTCGGCCGACTCGAGCTTGTCGATCACGTCCATGCCGTCCGTCACCTGGCCGAAGACGGTGTGCTTGCCGTCGAGCCACGGGCATTCCCGGGCCGTCACGACGAAGAACTGCGAGCCGTTCGTGTCCGGCCCGGCGTTGGCCATCGCGAGCGCGCCGCGCACCACGCGGTGCTGGTTGGGCTCGTCCTCGAAGGTGTAGCCGGGGCCGCCGGTGCCGGTGCCCTGCGGGCAGCCGCCCTGGATCATGAAGTCCTTGATCACGCGGTGGAAAGTGAGGCCGTCGTAGAAACCGTCGGTTGACAGCTTGCGAAAGTTCTCGACCGTCTTGGGCGCGTCCTCGTCGAAGAGCTCGACCGAGATGGGACCTGCATTGGTGTGCAAAGTGGCGTGAGTCATGGCGGGTAGCCTAGTGACTGGCGATGGCCGGGTCAGTCGAGAGCATCTACATCGCGGCCGACGCCGAGGGCGAGACGCTTCCGGTCGGGGAGATCCGGGCGATCGCCGGCCAGGGCCTCGAGGGGGACCGCTATTTCGCCGGCGGCGGCACCTTCTTCGACGAGCGCAAGACGGGCCAGGACATCACGCTGATCGAGGCGGAGGCGATCGAGGCGCTTGCCCGCGTGCACGGCATCCAGCTCGGCCCCGGCGAGTCGCGCCGCAACGTCGTGACGCGCGGCATCGGCCTGAACGATCTGGTCGGGCGCCGCTTCACGGTGGGCGAGGTCGAATGCGTCGGCCGGCGTCTGTGCGACCCGTGCAGCCACCTGGAAGGGCTCACGCAGCCCGGCGTGCTGAAAGGTCTAGTGAACCGCGGCGGCCTGCGCGCCGACGTCGTCATCGGCGGCCGGATCGCGATCGGCGACGCCGTCAGCGACCTGGGACCGTCGTAGCGACACGCGCGCCAGCGCCGAGTCGAGATAGTCCTCGATCAGGGCCAGCCCCTCGAGACCTGGGATGTCGGCGATCGTGCGATCGATCTCGCGGGCGGCCTCCAGGCCCTCCGGCGAATCCCCGAAGAGGTAGAGCGCCAGCGCGTCGACCTCCTCCTCCGACTTCACGCCCGCCCCGACCGGCGTCCAGAAAGCCTTCAGCAGCAGGCGCACGGCGCGCGCCGCGCGCCGGTTCGCGGACATCCGCGCCTTCGCCTGCGCCCGGTAGAAGGCAAAATGACGCCGCTCGTCCTGGACGATGCGGCGAAGCATGTCGTGGAGGACCGGGTGGCTCGAGCGGCGCATGAGCTGGTGGTAGCCCATCAGCGTCGTCAGCTCGTTGATCGCCCCCCAGGTCATGTGCAGCGCCACGAAGTCGCGCATCACCAGCGAGCCGAAGAGAGTGGGGAGCAGGAACAGCTGGTGGCCGACGCCCATTCGCTCGCGGAACTGCTTGACCCGGTTCGGCCGGGTCGGCATCGGCGTCGTGCCGTCCGGCAGCTTCGGCTCGGCCGGCACCTCGATCCCGTATGCGCGCAGGAAGTCCGAGAAGGCTTCACCGTGCCACAGCTCCTCGTACACCCAGCACGACAGAAAGCCGGTCACGTACGGGTCGTGCGCGGCGCGGGTCGCGAGCAGATCCCGCAGGTAGACGACCGTGTGCGTCTCGATGTCCATCATGTAGTGAAGGCACATCACGTCCCCGTCGCTGAGCGCGTGGTTGGGGATGTCCTCCCAGTCGATTCCGCTCAGGTCGAGGCGTTTCGAGTTCCGCAGGTAGCGGTCGATGTCGAACTCGATCACCGTTTTCGATGTCATCGAGAACCTCCTACGCGGCGGCGTCGTGATCGGTTCACCGCGACGGCGCGCGGACCACCTCGAACGCGTCGCCGTGCACCTTCTGAAGCTGGTGCAGGTCGTCGTTGTTCCAGCCGCGCGCCGGTGCACCGCTGATGTACCAGGGCGAGCCGTTGTCGGCGAGGATCATGCCATAGCGCTTGAGCGCCTGGAGTACGACCCGCGACTGCCGGGGGAAGCCGGAGATGTCGTAGCTCGATTTGAGCCGGACGCGCAGGCCCATCGGGGGCAGCGTTGGGTCGGTCGAACTCGAGGCATAGTGGCGAGCCGGGTACACGAAGGCCCGCCGGGTGCGTGGCGCCGTGAACCGCAGTGCGTGATCGATGCTTCCGCGCTTGACCTCGTCGTAGCGAGCGAGGCCCGGCAGGATCGGAAGCCCGGCGGCGTCGGCCGAGGTCCAGTTCTTCGGCCGTAGCCGGTTCGAGCGCAGGTTCCAGATCGCGCCCGAGCCCGCGCGCCAGCGGCTCCCGCCCGCCACCGGATACGCGGCGTAGAGCTCGTACGCGCGGCAGCGGTCGCGGTCGACCACGATCACGTGGCGATCGCCGTCCGAGCCGCGGCCGCCCTCGATCGGCACGTTGGCCGGGATCGGGTACGGCCCCCTGTCCGACTCGTCCGCGTAGCCGAACGAGACAGGCACCTTCCGCTGGCGCTTGGAGACGGTCACGTACGGGATGCCGATCGGGGCGCCCTCCCAGGTACCAGACCCGAAGTCCGGATGCACGTAGGCGCCCAGTCCGATGCTGCGCACGAGCTGTGCCGAATCGGGGGCGACGGGCAGCCGGTCCACGCGCTGGTTCCACGGGTTGTCCTTCGGGAACACGGGGCAGCGCGCCGCGCCGCGCAGCGGGTGGGCGGAGGCAAGCGCGACGGCCGCCAGCGTGACGGCGACGGCGGCGAGCCCGAGCATCGGCTTCACGCGCATCGGGGCCAGCGTAGAGACGGCCGCGGCGATTTCGGGTTGGAGGCGGCCGTAGGATCATCCAGTGCGATCATCGTCCAATGAGCCACGCTCGCCGGATCGCCGTGCTGCTGATCGCCTTCGCCGTCGCGGGCTGCGGAGGCGGCGGCTCGCAGTCGCGCCGCGCGGCGCTGCACACGGAGCGCGACGCGCCTTCGGTGATCCGGGCCTGGGCGGACACCCTGAGGCGCGGCGACATCCGCGGCGCGGCGGAGTTCTTCGCGCTGCCGAGCATCGTCTCGAACGGGACCCCGCCGATCGAGCTCCACACGCGCGCGGATGCGCGGCTCTTCAACGCCTCGCTGCCATGCGGCGCACGGCTCATCAAGACGACCTCCTCCGGTCGCTTCACGACCGCGACCTTCCGTCTCACGGAGCGTCCCGGTCCCGGCACCTGTGGCAGCGGCACTGGTCTGCTCGCACGCACGACCTTCGTGATCCGGAACGGCAAGATCGAGCAGTGGCGCCGCGTGGCGAACGTGTCGGCGCCCTCGGGCCGCACGGTCTAGCCGAGCGCGGGCAGCTTAGGATGCGCGCGTGAAGCGCCTTGCGGACGGCCTCTACCAGCTGAGCGGCTTTCCCCCCAACGCGATCAACGTCTACCTGATGGGAGACGTGCTGGTCGACGCGGGGACCCGCTATTCCACGCGGCGCATCATGCGCCAGCTTCGCGGCCATCGGGTGGCGGTCCACGCTCTCACCCATGCGCATCCTGACCACCAGGGCGCGAGCAAGGAGGTCTGCGAGAAGCTCGGGATCCCGCTGTGGTGCGGCGAGCACGACGTGCACGCGATGGAGACGCGCGATTTTGGCCAGCAGGCTCACTGGGTCAACCGTCTGATCGAACGCGCCTGGGCCGGCCCCGCGCGGCCGGTCGATCGCGCGCTTCGCGAGGGCGACGAGGTGGGCGGCTTCGTGGTGCTCGACGTGCCGGGGCACTCGGCCGGCCACGTCGCGTTCTGGCGGGAGGCCGATCGCGCCCTGGTGCTCGGCGACGTGCTCAACAACATGAACGTCCTCACCGGCCTGCCGGGCCTCTACGAGCCAAAGACGATCTTCACTGCCGACCCCCAGCGCAACCGCCAGTCCGCCCGGCGGCTGGCCGAGCTGGAGCCCGCGCTCGCCTGTTTCGGCCACGGCGCACCGCTCCGGAATCCGCGCAAGATCAGAGAGTTCGTCGCCCGCCTTCCATGACCGGCGAACGCGTCGGTTTCATCGGCCTCGGGATCATGGGCTCCCGCATGGCCGCGAACCTGCGGCGTGCCGGCTTCGAGCTGGTCGTATGGAACCGCACCGCCGAGACCGCCGAGCGCTGGGCGGAGGAGCACGGCGCGACGGTCGCCCCGTCGCCGAAGGAGCTGGGCGCGCGCTGCGACCGTGTCGTGACGATGGTCGTCGACGGGACACAGGTCGAGTCGGTCCTCCTCGATCACGGCGTGGCCGACGCGATGTCCACACACGACGCGCCACTTTGCATCGACATGTCGACGATCGGGTTCGAGGCGGCGCGACGGATCGGTGCTTTGCTCGAGCAGCGTGGCGTGCGTTTCCTGGATGCGCCCGTGACCGGCTCCTCGCCCAGGGCGGAGGACGGCACCCTCACGATCATGGTCGGCGGCGCGGCGAAGGACTTCGACCGCGCCCGGCCGCTCTTCGAGGCGATGGGTGAGCTGATCGTCCACGCGGGCCCGCTCGGTGACGGCCAGACGGTCAAGGTGATCAACAACACCGTGGCCGCCGCCAACACGGCGATCGTGGCCGAGGCGCTGCTGCAGGCGGCGCGCGCCGGCGTCGACCTCGACGCGCTCGTGACGGTCGTCAAGGCCGGCTCGGGCGACTCGGCGATGCTGGAGCTGAAGGAGCGCCCGATGCGCGAGCACGACTTCACGACGCTGTTCAAGCTCGCGCACATGCTCAAAGACCTGCGCCTCTGCCTCGCGGAGGCAGAGGCGGTCGGAGTCGGGATGGAGTTTGTCGATCGGACGGCCGCGATACTGACCGAGGCGGACGCTCATGGACATGGAGACGAGGACTTCGCCGCGCTGGTGACGGCGCTCGAATCGCGGACCGGGACGACGCTCTAGTGCTGAGGTGGGCGCCCGGGATCGGAGAGTGAGCCGCCCCGGGCCCGCCGGATGAAATACACGATCACCGTCGCCGCGAGGACAGCGACCGGCAGGCTTGCAGCCGTGGGGCCGACGATGAGCTGGAAGACCAGGGCAGCTGCGGCTCCACCGATGCCGACGAGGATCGTTTGACCGATCGTCAGAGGGTCCTTGCCGGGTAAGGCGAGCCGGGCCAATCCGCCGACGAGCAACCCGGTGAGGACAAGCCAGATCAGAGCTGCAAAGAACATGCTTGCCGGCGCATCGTAGGGCTTCGCCGACCTCTTCACCTGAAAAGCTCACGACGTGCGCCGCGCGACCGGCTACCTCGGCCGCTTCTACCGGAAGGCCTACACCGACAACGTCACGGGCCTCTCGGCGA
>Ga0075434_100001731_pt1 | contig 18724 bp, 13 predicted proteins | sample RhiMethybrSRZTD3_FD_75298 | JGI IMG/M metagenome (GOLD analysis project Ga0075434, IMG submission 75298) | Populus rhizosphere microbial communities from Tennessee, USA - Rhizosphere MetaG P. TD hybrid SRZTD3 | ecosystem: Host-associated > Plants > Roots > Rhizosphere > Soil | place: USA... | reverse complement strand
GACGCTCAGCTGTTCGGGCGACGCAACGCCGCGCCGCGGGGCCGCGTGACCGACGAGAACGCGACCGTATCGATCAACTACACGTCGGGCACGACCGCGCGGCCCAAGGGCGTTCAGCTGACCCACCGCGGCTGCTGGCTGAACGCGGTGACGTTCGGCTGGCACCTGGGCCTCTCGGATCGCGACGTCTACCTGCACACGTTGCCGACGTTTCACTGCAACGGCTGGGGCATGCCCTACGCGGTCACCGCGATCGGCGCGCGCCAGGTGATCATCCGCAAGATCGACGGCGAGGAAATTCTCCGGCGGGTCGAGGCTCACGGGGTGACCCTGTTCAACTGCGCGCCGGCGGTGATCGCGGCGGTGCTCGACGCGGCCGTCGCCCGGCGTCAGCGCGGGGAGAACGTGCCGGGCGTCGGGCGCGTGCGGGTCGTGGTGGCCGGAGCGCCGCCCCCGTCGAAGACGATCGAGCGCATCGAGGCCGAGCTCGGCTGGGAGTTCATCCAGATCTACGGACTCACCGAGACCTCGCCGCTGCTCACGATCAACCGCGCGCCCCAGGAATGGGAAGGCGTCAACCGGAGCGAGCGGGCGCGGCGGCTCTCGCGGGCCGGCGTGCCGGCCGTGGGCGTACGCATGGCCGTCGACGAGAACGGCGAGATCCTCACGCGGACGAACAACGTCTTCGAAGGCTACTGGAACCAGCCCGAGGAGACCGCGAAGGCGCTGGCCGACGGCTGGTTTCACACCGGCGACGGCGGCCATACCGAAGACGCCTACGTCGTGATCGCCGACCGAAAGAAGGACGTGATCATCACCGGCGGCGAGAACGTGTCGTCGATCGAGGTCGAGGATTGCCTCTACCAGCACCCCGCTGTCGCCGAGGCCGCGGTGATCGGCGTCCCCCACGAGAAATGGGGCGAGACGATCAAGGCGCTGGTGGTGTTGCGCCCGGGCGCCCAGGCGAGCGCGGACGACCTGGTCGCGTTCTGTCGCACGCGCATGGCGCACTACAAGTGCCCGACCTCGATCGAGCTGCGCGACGCGCTCGCCCGCACCGCCACCGGCAAGCTCCAGAAGTTCAAGCTGCGCGAGCCGTACTGGGCCGGGCGCGAACGGAAGGTGAACTAGCGCCTGTAGCGGCGGACTAGGCGAACTTCGCGCGTTCCTCGCGTCGATACGATCGGACGGCCAGGGTCAGAAACAGCGCCGTGTAGCCCCCGAGCCACAGCAAGCTCGCCCAGAGCGATTCCCGCCCCGCGCCGAGCGCGCTCCACGCGAGCTGTGCGTAGTGATAGCTCGGCAGAAAGGGCGCCAGGGTCTGAATGAACGCCGGAAGCTGGTTGAGCGGCACGAAGAGCCCGGACGCGAACGACAGGGGCAAATAGATCAGGTTCGCGAGCGCGGGCGCCGCGTTCGGCCCGGACCAGTAGCCGATCGCGAAGCCCAGCGCGATGAACGGCAGCGAGCCGGCGAGGAGCCGCAGGACGATGGTGGCCCACACCGCCGGCGTCTGATGGATCCCGCCCACGACGATCCCGTAACCGATCAGCAGCACCAGCGCCACGAGCGAGAACACGAGCGCAGTCAGGACCTTGGCCAGCATGAACACCAGCGGCGGAAGCGGGCTGGCCCGCATCAGCCGATCGATCTTCATCCCGCGCTCGTTGGCGACGCCGATCCCGAAGCCGTAGACCATCACGTTGCCGACCGCGTAGGCGCCGAACGAGGCGAGCAGGTACGCGCCGATGCTGACGCCGTCGCCGCGCACGACGTGTGCGACCGGCAGCCCGAAGAACGTGAAGAACACGATCGGCAGAACGAGATTGGTCACGCTGAAGGCGGGAACCCGCCAGCGCATCAAGAGCTCGCTCCGGGTCTGGGCGAGCAGCATCTGGAGCAGGGGCGCGGCCGCCGTCGTCACGGGCGCCTCGTCATGATGAGGAACGCTTCCTCGAGGTCGGCGCCCGTCACCTCGAGATCGCGCACCGCCACGCCGCGCTCGAACAGCCCGCGAAGAACCGCCTCGGGCTCGTTGCTGAGCAGGCGTACTCGATGGTCCACGATCTCGAGATTCTGTACCGGGAGCCCGCTGAACGACGCCGCGCCGACCGCCGTCTCGGAGCTGAAGTTCACGCGCTTGCTCGGGATCCGCGCCTTGATCTCGCGCGGGGTCGCGTCGGCGATGACGACGCCGTGATCGACCACGATAATTCGATGTGCCAGCTGATCGGCCTCTTCGAGATAGTGCGTGGTGAGCACGATCGTCTTGCCGGCGTCGGAGAGCGCACGAATGCTCGCGAGCACGCCGCGGCGCGCCTCGACGTCCATGCCCACGGTCGGCTCGTCGAGGAAGAGCGCTTCCGGATCGCCGCACACGGCGAGCGCGAAGTAGAGCCGCTGGCGCTCGCCACCGGAGAGCGTGCCGATTCTGGCGCGGGCCTTGGGTTCGAGCCCGGCCAGCGCGATCGCCCGCGCCGTCGGCAGCGGGGAGGGGTAATAGGCGCGGAAGAGATTCACGATCTCCGTGACGGTGAGGACACCCGTCGTCCCGGATTCCTGCAGCATCACGCCGCAGCGGCTCCGCGCGCGGCGATCGTTGGGGTCGAGCCCGAACAGGCGGGCGTGTCCCGCGGTCGGCTGCCGCAGCCCGAGCATCAAGGCGATCGACGTCGTCTTGCCCGCGCCGTTCGGCCCGAGCAACGCCACGAGCTCGCCGGAGCCGATCGTGAGATCGACGCCCTTCAGCGCCTCGACCTCGCCGAACCGCTTCCGCGCCCCCCGGAGCTCCACCACCGGCGTCATCGCGCCCCGATTATCAACCAGGAGCGCGCCGTGTTCGAACGCGCATCAAGGCCTTCCCCAACTGGCGAGTCAGGGGAATCACCCACGCCGTTCACTGTAGCCACGACAGGGAAACGGTGGGCATACTGAAATCAACGAGGAGCACCCGTGAACATCAAGTCGCATCGGTCGCTCGTCGTGATTGCAAGCGTCCTGCTGGCTCTGCTGGCGGCGGTCACCACGGTACTCTATGCCCTCCCGACGATCGCGCGGCACGTCGCGATCGCTCGACTCCAGGCGATCACGAAACGGCCGGTGGCCATCGATCGAGTCGACGTCAACCTGCTCAGCGGCAGGGTCGCGGTCCACGGGCTTCGCGTCGCGGAGCCCGGCGGCAGTACGCCGTTCGTGGATTGTGAGCTCCTCGCTGCTCGGCTGAACTTGCTGTCGCTCGCGCGGGGCCACATCTGGGTCCGAGAGCTGGTTTTGCGCAAGCCGACCATTCGCATCGTACGGCTCGAGAGGAACTTCAACTTCTCCGACCTGTTCGAAGGCTCGGAGACGACTCAGAAGCGGCTCGACGTCACCGTCGATCGGTTCGCGCTGGTCGATGGGACGGTCGCGTTCGAGGACCGCGCGCTGCCCGAGCGGCGGACGTGGACGTCCGACGATATCCAGATCGAGGCCCGCAACGTCTCGACCCTGCGGGATGACGGCACCGTCATCGCGAGGTCGGTCACCGCCGGAGCGCCGAACCTGGTCCAGATCGAGCAATTCCGACTCTATCCGATTCACCTGAAGGCCACGGTGACGGTCAAGGGGCTGGACCTCGCGCTCGCTCGGCTCTATTTGCCTGCGGATGCTCCGGTCGTGCTCGACCGGGGTCGGGTGAGCTCGACCCTGAACGTCACCTACGATGCGCGCGACGAGATCCGGGCGGACCTGAGCGGCGAGTTCGAGGATCTCGTTCTGGTCAAGCCCGGCGAGCGTGAGCCGGTGACTCGAATCCCGAAGCTGACGGCGCAGCTCACCGACTTCATGTTCCAGAACGATCAGGTTCGGGTCGGCCGGTTCGAGCTACAGGGGTCCGCCAACGTCCGTGACCCCAGGGCTCAGCAAGGCGCCCGCTATCAGGTATCGGCGATGCGCGCCAGCATCGCCGATCTGACGTGGCCGATCACGACCCCGGGTCGGGTCGACGTCTCCACGGCGATTCCGGGCGGCGGCACGCTCGCGGTCTCGGGTGCGCTGAGCCCACCGCCGGCACCGAGCCAACTCCAGCTTCGACTCAGAGACGTCGACGTCGGGGCATGGAATCGCTTTTTGCCGATCGCGGCGCGGCTCAGCGGCCAGGGCGAAGCCGATCTTCGGATCAACGAGCCGCTGGCCGCCGGCGTGCCGACCCGCGTGAACGGCTCGATCGCCGTGAATCGCCTCGCCGTCAGGGACGCGCAGCAGGAGCTCATCGGCGCTCAGCGCGTGGAGGCGATCGGGCTCGAGGTGCAGTGGCCGACGCGCGTAGGCGTCAAACGGGTCCTCGTGAGTGGACCGCGCGCGATCGTCGAGCGGGACACGGACGGCAACTTTCCGTTGATGGCGCTCCTGGATCGCCAACCCCCCGCACCGGCCTCGGCAGCGTCGGACGAGGCGAACAGTTCCGCCGCGAAAGTGCCGCGCGTCGACGTCGAAGAGATCGCGGTGCGCAACGGCATGCTCTCGTGGCGGGACGCGACGGTCAAACCGCGTGCGGTACTGGATGTCTCGCAGGTCGACGTCACGGTCACGGGTGGCGGCTGGCCGCTTCGTCCGGTCGGGGTGCGGCTCGCCGTGCGTCCGCCCGGCGGTGGTCGGGTCCAGGCCGCGGGTCGAGTAGGGGTCGATCCCTTCAGTGCCGACCTGCGCGTGCACGCGCAAGACGCCGAGCTCGCGCATTACCAGCCGTACGTGCCGACGAACGCGCATTTCAGCGGCCGCGCCGATCTCGATCTCGCTGTGGTCGTGCCGGTGCTGTCCGAGCCGCAGGCCACCGTGCGCGGCGACGCCGTGTTGTCGCGCGTCGACGTGCGCGACGGCCAGCGTACGGTGATCAGAGTCGGTCGAGCCTCCGTGGCGTCGCTCGACGTCGACTGGCCGCGGACCGTCAAGGCGCGCGAGCTTAACCTGCGGCGGCCGTGGATCCTCCTCGAGCGCGACCAGCTGGGCACCTTGCCGTTGCCCGCCTTGCTGGCCGCCGAGAAGGCGCCCGCGGCCCGGACGCCGGACGCCGCGCAGACTTCGAAGGCGGCCACATCGAGCGCCGATGGCCATGGCCAGGCGACGGTTCCCGTCGTGCTGGGCCATCTCGTCATCGAGGAAGGCGGCGCGCGCATCGTCGACGGCGGCCTGACACCGCCGTTCGCGGTGGATATCGTCGACCTTGCGTCGCGTATCGAGGGTCTCTCGACGGCGCCCGGGGCCGGGCCCGCCCGCATGGACATGAAGGCGCGGGTCGGCGACGGGCTGCTCAGCTTTGCCGGAACCATCGGCCCGGTCACGGGCCCGCTCCGACTCGATCTCCAGGGCGAGCTTCGCGAATTCGCGGTGCCACGGACGAATCCGTACCTGGTGAACGGGGTGGCCTGGGAGGCGCGCAACGGCTGGCTGACCACGAACATCCAGTGCCGGATCGACGGCAACAGCCTCCAGGCCAAGGCCGACGTTCTCGTGAGCCGGTTGCAGCTGGCCCGCGCCGGAGGTCAGGACGAGGCGCAGGCGCGGATCGGTCTTCCGCTCGGCATGATCACCTCGCTCATGAAGGATCGCCACGGCGACATTCGGCTGGCGCTCCCCATCGGCGGACGCGTCAACGATCCGCGTTTCCAACTCCGAGAGGTGATCTGGAGCACCCTGCGCAACGCGGCGCTCAAGGCCGTCACCGGGCCCGTCAGCCTGATCGGCCGGGTCAAATCGAGCGCCGATTCACGCATCGAGCGTATCGAGATCGATCCGATCCGATTCGAGCCGGGTACGTCGACTCTGACGCCGGACGGGCAGGAGCAGCTCACGCGGTTGGTCGCATTTCTCGACCAGACGCCCGAGACGCGGCTGACGGCCACGGCAGTGGTGTCGCGCCGTGATCTCGTCGCCATGAAGCAGCCCGACGTCGACGCGGCCATCGGCCGCGCCGCGCGAGATGCGCGAATCTCGCCCGAGGCCGCCGCTGCGCGCCTGTTCCAGGAACGCTTCCCGGGGAAGGCGCTTCCGGAGACGTCGGACGCCATCCGCGCCGCGCTCCTGGAGGATCAGACGCCGCCGGCGAGCGCGCTCTCGGCGCTCGCCGACAAGCGATTGGAGGCCGTGCGCACGACGATCAAGAAGGCGAAGATCGACACCGCGCGCCTGCTCGAGGACAAGCGCGCCGACGTCGCCCAGGAGGACCAGCCGCAGGTCCGACTCGATCTCGCGGAATCCGAGAATCCCCGCCCTCCCGGACGGCGCGCTCCCGAGTTTCTCCGAAAGCTGACGGGCGACGCCGACACCGACCCGCGCTCCTCGCGGTGACCATGGACCATCGTCTGGTCGGCCGGCGTCTCGTCGCCGTGATCTTCGCCGTTGAAGTAATCGCCGGATGCGCGACCGTCGATCCGTGGACGGATACCCGGATCGAGTCCGAGGTGAAGGCGCGCCTGGTCGCGCAACAGGAGGCGAACCTGACCCGTCTCGGCGTCGTCAGCAGAGAAGCGACCGTGTATCTCAGCGGGACCGTGGAATCGGGAGAGCAAAAGGAAAAGGCCGAGGCAGTCGCCAGAAGCGTTCCCGGCGTCAAGCGCCTCGTCAGCACGCTCGAAGTCCGCACGCGACAGGAGTAGGGGGCGAACGTCCCCCCTTCCCCAGGGCGCCCTGCGGCTCCGCCGGGCGCGTTCGCCTAGAGCAAGGTGCCGCGCAGGACGGCGAAGGCCACCGTGAAGTAGATCACGAGCCCGGTGACGTCCACGAGTGTGGCCACGAACGGGGCCGAGGCGCTCGCCGGATCGAAACCGAGCCGCCGCAAGATGAAGGGCAGCATCGAGCCGGCCAGCGAGCCGAACGTGACGACGCCGACCAGCGCCAGGCCGACCGCGACGGCGATCAAGAACCAGTGAGCGCCGTAGTCGTAGAACCCGAGGAGCTGCCAGGAGACGATCCGCGCGATGCCGATGGCGCCGAGGATGGCGCCGAGCGCGATGCCGGTCGGCAGCTCGCGCAGCGCCACCCGGAACCAGTCGCCCAGGCGGAGGTCGCGCAGCGCCAGGGCACGGATGATCAGCGAGGTCGCCTGCGATCCGGAGTTACCGCCCGAGCTCATGATCAGCGGGATGAAGAGCGTGAGCACGATCGCACGGCTCAGCGCTCCCTCGAAGTGCTGCATGGCCGTCGCGGTGAGCATCTCGCTCAGGAAGAGCGCGCACAGCCAGCCGCCCCGCTTGCGAATCATGGTCCCGAAGCCGACTTTCGTGTACGGCTCGTCGAGCTCTTCGACGCCGCCGAGCTTGTGGACGTCCTCCGTCTGCTCCTTGATCATCGCGTCGATGACGTCGTCCACGGTGACGATGCCGAGCAGGTGGCCGCCTTCGTCGATGACGGGCACGGCCAGCAGGTCGTACTTCGCGATCAGGCGAGCCGCCTCTTCCCGATCCGTCCACGCTTTGACGGTGACGGGCGGATGTCGATCACCGATCTCGAGCAGGGTGCGGGTGGGATCGGCGAGCACGAGCTCTCGCAGGGTGACCACGTGAATGAGGCGACGGTCCACCGGATCGAGGACGTACACGGCATAGACGGGTCGCCGCGGGTGGCCGCTGCCGCGGATCTGCGCGAGCGCGCGCTCCGCCGTCCACGTCGCGAGCCCCTCGACGTGCTCCGTGGTCATGATCCCGCCCGCCGTCCCGGCCGGATAGAGCAGGAGTGACTGCAATGATGCTCGAGAGCTCGGGTCGAGCGCCGACAGCAGCTGCGCGGCGACGCGCTGAGGCAGCTCACGGAAGACCTCAGTCCGCTGATCGGCCGACATCGCCTCCATCAACGCCACGGCCTTGTCGATGGGCAGGTGCTCGAACAGGTGTGCCCGGTGATCGAGCTCCGGCTGGTTGAGCGCGCGCACCGCCAGGTCGAACGGCAGCGCGGCCAGCACGCGCGCCGCCGCGTGCGGCTCGATCGCGTTCAGCGCGTCGGCGACGTCGGCGTCATGGACACGCTCGAGCGTTTGCGCGAAATGGGCGGTGTCGGGCGTGGCGAGCTCACGATCGTCCATGGCGTCTCCGTGTTCGCTGCGGTCGCTCGCCGTGAATTGTACGAGATGTCGGAGGCACAACGAGCGCAACATCCGACCGGGGTGGCGCTACGGACGCGGTTCGCTCCCGTACAGGCGGAAGGAGCTCCCGTCGCGCCTATGCACGTTGACGTATGGCTCGCGGGGAGGGATGTATGGCTCGGGAGAAGCGACATATGGCGCGCGCGGAGCGCCCGAAGACCCGAGGCCCGTGCCTCCCGCCCGACCGCCGGTGGTGACCGGCAGGGCCTCACCGCTCAGAATCTGTTGTTCCCGGCGAGCGACTGACGCGTAGTCCATCGAGGGCCGGTATCCGGCCGCCGCCGCGTGCTGTGGGCTCTCGAAGTGCACGAACGGATCCGCGAGCAGAAGGTGGCGGGCCCCGTCGTCCGGGTGAAAATAGATCTGCAGTCGCGTGTTTCCGAAGACACCGGCGGGCCGGAGCCGATGATACTGCGCGACGTCCGGGTCGGCCCAGAGGCCGCGTCTCGCCTGACGCGCTTCACGCTGCCGAGCCATGAATATCTCGCGATGCCGTACGTTCGGTGGGTACGTAGCCACTTCAGCGTAGCCGGCGGCCACCAGCTCGGCATTCAAGAACAAGTCTCCGACATACACGTACGCGAGCAGGCGGCCGAAACGATCACGACGCTGGACGTCGAAGACGAGCTGAACATTCTTTCCGGTCGCCAGTCGGGCGTTGGCGGCTTTGGCCGCTTCGCCGTATCGCTCGGCACCGCGGGTCGGGAGCTGAATCTCTGGAGTGCTGACTCCGATGTAGCGGACGATCTCCGCCCGATCTCCGATCTTCACCTCGATGGCTTCGCCGTCGACCGTGCGGGTGACCTGGGCACTCGTGGGCGCCCATTGCGATTGAGCCGCCGCCACGGAAGCTGTTGCCAGCAGCGCCAACGCGCACAAGGTCACGAGAGGCCGGCGCGCCTCCACCGCGGCTCCAGTGTCACTATTGGCGACAGCGGCTGCCATGATGACCAAGGGCCAGTGGCCGACAGACCCTATACAAACCCATTGTTCACTTCTCCGAAGCTTCTGGCGGTGCAACCGAGATGCCATCTCGGGTCAGAATAGTCGAGGGCCGGCGCCCCGTTGGGCCCCGTGTCTGACGACCCGCCGCAGAGCCAGTTTCGCCGGACGCCCCGATCTTGTATCCTCCCTGCATCCGACTACAAAGGAGCCCGGTCATATGAAAGAGCTGAACATCTGGATGAACGGCAAGCTCGTGCCCCCGGCGCAGGCGGTCCTGCCCGTCAACAGCGCCGCCGTGTTCTACGCGACCAACGTGTTCGAGGGGCTCCGCGCCTACTGGAACGCGGCCGACGACGAGGTGTATTCCTTCCGTCTGCCCGAGCACTTCCAGCGCTTCCGGGAATCGATGAAGATGATGCGCTTCACGATTCCTTACAGCGATCTCGATCTCTACGAGGCCGTGCGCCAGGTCCTTGCCGGAAACGAGATCAAGGAAGACATCCACATGCACATGTGCGCGTACGTGACGGGCACCGGGCTCAACGCCACGACGCCGACCGGTATCTACATCAACCCGCGGCGCCGGCCCCGCGTCGAGGAAGGCGGCGGGCTCAAGTGCTGCGTGAGCTCCTGGGCTCGCACGTCGGATAACGCGATCCCCATCCGGCTGAAGTGCGGCGCCAACTACCAGAACGGGCGGCTCGCGACCCTGCAGGCGAATGCCGACGGCTACGATCAGCCAATCCTATTGAACAAGGAAGGGCACGTGGCCGAGGGCACCGGCGCGACGTTCTTCATGGTGCGCAAGGGCCGGCTCGTGACGCCGCCGATCACCGCGGACATCCTCGAGAGCATCACGCGCACGACCTTGATGGACTCGATCTGCCCCGAGCTCCTGGGCATGGGCGTGGTCGAGCGCGAGATCGATCGCACCGAGCTCTATGTGGCCGACGAGGCGTTCCTCTGCGGCAGCGGCTACGAGATCACGCCGATCCTCTCGATCGACAAGTTCCCGCTCGGCGACGGCAAGGTCGGCCCGATCACGGCGCGTCTCACTCGGGCCTACATGGACATCGTGCGCGGTGTCGACAGCCGGTTCCCGGAGTGGCGCACGCCGACCTATCGCCCCGTGCGGGTGTAGTTCAAGTGCGCTATAGGCCGTGCGGGGCTGGGGCCCCGCCGGCCGAGGCGCGCCTGTAACCCATGAACTTTCCCGGCTTCCGGCTGCCGGACGAGCTGCTCGCGCTGCGCGAGCAGATCCGACGGGTCGTTCGCGACGAGGTCATCCCCGTCGAGCAGCGGATCGACCCCGACGCGCCCGAGCTGCCGGACGACGACTACCAGAGGATCTCGGCCAAGACGAAGGCCGCGGGGCTCTGGGCGCTGGGCGCTCCCGAGCAGTACGGGGGTGGTGGTCTCGACACGTTCTCGATGTGCGTGGCGCTCGAGGAGATGTCGCAGCACCGGATGGGTCTCTACAATCCGGGCTGCGGTGTCTTCGGGCGCTATCCGCCTCCTGCGATCTGGGCCGGCAGCAAGGACCAGATCGCGAAGTACGCCGTCCCGACGATCCGCGATGGCCTGAAGACGTTCTTCGCCATCACCGAGCCCTCGGGCGGCTCCGATCCCGCCGGGGCGATCCAGACCCGCGCCGAGAAGCACGGCGACCGCTGGGTCCTCAACGGACGCAAGGTCTTCACCTCTCGCGCCCACGACGCGCCGTGGGGCCTGGTGTGGGCGCGCACCGACAAGACCAAAGGCCGCGGCGGTATCTCGTGCTTCATCCTCGAGCGGGGCACGCCGGGCTTCACCGCGCGGCCCATCAAGGTCATCAGGACTTCCGCGATCCCGAACGACGTCACTCTGGAAGACTGCGAGGTCCCCGCCGAGAACCTCGTCGGCGCCGAGGGGCAGGGGCTCGATCTCGCCTTCGAGCTCCTCGTGAAGAACCGCTTCCCGTACTCGGCCTGCAACCTCGGCGTCGCCGTCGCCGCGCATCGCATGGCCATCGCCCACGCCAAGCAGCGCTCGACCTTCGGCGCGCCGCTCTCCCAGCGCCAGGCCATCCAGTGGATGCTCGCCGACGCCGAGGTCGAGCTGCGCGCCTGCCGCTGGATCATCTGGGAGGGCGCCTGGAAGGCCGATCGCGGTGAGGACGCGCGGGTCGAGGCGTCGATCGCGAAGCTCTACTCGAGCGAGGTGCTCGGGCGCGTCATCGATTCCGCGGTGCAGATCCACGGCGCCTACGGTGTCTCGAAGGAATTTCCGCTCGAGCGCTGGTACCGCGAAGCGCGCGTGCGCCGCATCGGCGAGGGCCCGTCCGAGGTCCACCGCATGGTGATCGCGCGCTCGCTCTTCCGCTAGACCCCGGGGGGGACGTCCATGGCCGACGAAATCCTGTACGCGGTGGCCGACGGTATCGCGACCATCACCTTGAACCGTCCCGAGCGCCGCAACGCGCTCAACACCGCGCTCATGGACGCGCTGAGCCGTCGCTTCGACGCGCTCGAGAGCGACACGAGCGTCCGGGCGGTGGTGATCCGGGGCGCCGGCCAGGCGTTCTGCTCAGGCCGAGATCTCAACGAGATGAGCCGGCGACAGGACGACGGGCTCGAGCCCGAGGCCGACGTGATCGCGTTGTTCCAGCAGATCGAAGCCTCGCGCCATCCGACGATCGCGATGGTCCACGGCGCGGCCTACGCGGGCGGGTGCGAGCTCGCCCTGCACTGCGATTTTCGGGTCGCCGCCGACCTGGCGCGCTTCGCGATGCCGCTGGCCAAGATCGGGCTCGTCGTGCCGTTCGCGCTCGGCCAGAAGCTCGTCGAGATCATCGGCCCGGCGTTCACGCGCCAGATTCTCCTCACGGGCCAGCCGGTGGACGCCAGGCGCGCGTACGAGATGGGGATGGTGCACACGGTCGTGCCCGCCGCCGAGCTCGAGCAGGCCACCTACGAGATGGCGCGCACGATCGCCGGTAACGCGCCACTCTCGCTCGCGGGCATGAAGTCGATCATCCGCCGTGCGGTCTCGCTGCGCGAGCGGCTCGAGCACAAGGATCTCGACGAGGTCGCGCGGCGTGCGCGCGCCAGCGCGGATGCGCGCGAAGGCGTCCGGGCGATGCTCGAGCATCGCCGTCCGACCTTTCGCGGTCAGTAGCGCGCCGCTGGGTCAGCGGCCGCCAAAGCGGCGGGCCAGCGGCGACGACCGCGCCGCCTGTACCTGGGTCGGCGTCAGCGCGGCCGACCGGCTGAGCGTGCCCGAGTACATCAGATTCCGCGTCCAGGTCTGATCGTGCGGGGCGTGCTCCGGCCTGCGGCCGCTGTCGACGTGAGGCAGCGCGAGCAGGTGACCGAGCTCGTGGGCCAGCATCCGCGAGGTCGCGCCGAGCTCCGAGCCGTGGGCGATCACGCAGACCCGCGTCTGCTGCCGGAACTGGGCTCCGAGCTCGGCCTCCACGACTCGATCGACCAGCAGCACCCGGATCCCGTCGCCGGCCTTGTAGGTCGCCGCGAGGAAGTCGTAGCCCGCCTCGTCGACCGCGTCGGTCGCGCCGCCCGACGGCATCGTCTCGACGACCTGCTCGCACGTGCCGAGCGGGAATTCGATGTTGGCCTGCGCTTTCAGGAGGTCGCTGGCGTGTCGTAGCACCGCGACCGCGTGCTCCGCCGTCCAGCGCTGGGGCAGCTCGAGGTCGCCGCGGCGCAGGGTGACGATCGTGAGGTCGGCGGGGATGATGATCGCCACCGGGTGGCCCCCGAGCGCGGCTGCGCTAGCTCGTCTTCCGGCGCGCGCGGACGGCCCGCGCGAGGTCCGCGAGAACCGGCAACGTCATCTCCCAGCCCATGCACGCGTCGGTGACGCTCTGTCCGTAGCGAAGCGCCGCCGGATTCTTCAGATCCTGTCGTCCGTCGACGAGGAAGCTCTCCATCATCACGCCGAAGATCGCGTTCTCGCCGTGGGCGACCTGCTCGGCGAGATCGTGCGCCGCGACCGGCTGCCGCCGATAGTCCTTGTCGCTGTTGCCGTGGCTCGTGTCGACCATGAGCCGCGGCGCGAGCCCGGCGTCGATGAGCGCGGCCGCGGTCTTCTGCACGCTGACCCCGTCGTAGTTGGGTCCGCTGGCGCCGCCGCGCAGGATGATGTGACAGTCGGGGTTGCCGCGCGTGGCGACGATCGCGCAGAGCCCCTGCTCGGTCACGCCGAGGAACTGGTGCGGGTGCGTGGCGGCGCGGACGGCGTCGATCGCGATCTGGACACCGCCATCGGTGCCGTTCTTGAAGCCGACCGGCATCGAGAGGCCCGACGCGAGCTCGCGGTGCACCTGGCTCTCGGTCGTCCGCGCCCCGATGGCGCCCCAGGAGACCAGATCCGAGGTGAACTGCGGCGAGATCGGATCGAGAAACTCGCAGCCCGCGGGCAACCCGAGCTCGGCCAGATCGAGCAGGACCCGGCGCGCACGCCGGAGGCCCTCGTTGATCACGAAGCTGCCGTCGAGATGCGGATCGTTGATGAGCCCCTTCCAGCCGACCGTGGTGCGGGGTTTCTCGAAATAGACGCGCATCACGATGCAGAGATCGCGCCCGTGCTCGTCGGCCACCGTGCGCAGGCGCCGCCCGTACTCGAGCGCGGCGGCCGGGTCGTGGATCGAGCACGGCCCGACGATCACGACGAGCCGATCGTCCTCCCCGCGCAGGATGCGACTGATGTCGCGGCGCGCGCGGGTGACGGTCTCCGAGCCGCGCTCGTTGAGCGGCTGCTCTTCGAGGAGAATCGCCGGCGGCAGGAGCGGCCGGAAGCTCTCGATCCGAAGATCCCGGGTGCGTTCAGACATGCAGCGCAATGTACACGTGAAGGGCCGACTCTTCAACGGCCACGCCATGTTACCCTTCGACCCGCGGTGACCCGTCTGGAGCTCCTCGACCGGATCCAGAAGAAGGTGCTGTGGCTCGGCACCTACATGGTCCACCACGCCAACGCGCTCCGTCCGAACACGGACGGCCTGAAGGTCGGCGGCCACCAGGCGTCGTCGTCCTCGATCGTCAGCCTGCTGACCGCGCTCTATTTCGACGCGCTCCGTCCCGACGATCTGGTCGCCGTGAAGGCTCACGCCTCGCCGGCGTTCTACGCGATCCAGTACCTGCGCGGGCGGCTGCCGGCCGAGGCGCTGCGCGAGCTGCGGACCTTCGGCGGGCTCCAGGCGTACCCGAGCCGGCGCAAGAATGCCGACGTCGTCGACCTCTCGACCGGCTCGATGGGCCTCGGCGCCGTACAGGCCACGTTCGGAGCGCTGGCGTCGCGCTACGTGGCCGATCATTTCGGCGGTGCGCGGCGCGGGCGCGTCATCGTCATCGTCGGGGACGCCGAGCTCGACGAGGGTAATGTGGCCGAGGCGCTGGCCGAGGAGGTCGTCGCGCGGCTGTCGAACGTCCTCTGGATCGTGGACGTGAACCGTCAGTCGCTCGACCGGATCGTGCCCGACGGGCGTCTGCGCCAGATGCGGGCGATGTTCGAAGCCGCCGGATGGCACGTCAGCGAGCTCAAATGGGGGCGAAAGCTTCAGGCCGTCTTCGACACGCGTGGTGGCGAGAAGCTCCGCGAGCGCCTCCAGGGGATGACGAACACGGAGTACCAGCGTCTTCTCCGCCTGCCGCCCGGCGCCGCGCGCAAGACGCTCGTGGCGAAGGACGCGGGTGGAATCGACCGGACGCTCGACCGGCTGCTCTCCGGCACGAGCGACGCCGCGCTCGCCGAGCTCGTCGCCGACGTCGGCGGTCACGATCTCCAGCTGCTCGCCGAGTCACTCGCCGAGGCCGGGAAGGTGAGCGACCGGCCCTCGGTCATCTTCGCCAACACCATCAAGGGCTGGGGGCTTCCGCTGGCCGGCGATCCCCTCAATCACACGATGCTCCTCACGCAGAGCCAGATCGACGAGCTGCGGGCGACGCTCGGTATCCGCGAAGGCCGCGAGTGGGACGGATTCGCGCCGGGCAGCGAGGAAGCCAAGCTCGTGCAGCGGCTGCCGCCGCTCTTCACCGCGCCGGCACCGAGCGCGACCAGGCTCGAGATTCCCGCCGAGCTCGACGAGAGCTACCCGGCGGAGTGCTCGAGCCAGGAGGCGTTCGGTCGCGTGCTCGGCGCGCTGAGCCGGTTGCCGGCGGCGGATCGCATCGTGACGGTGTCGGCCGACGTCGCGATCACCACGCACCTGGCGGGGTGGATCAACCGCAAGGGCGTCTACTATCCCGAGGCGCGGCGGAACCCGTTCGCGGACGTGCCTCAGGCCATGCAGTGGAAGGAGTCGCCGAGCGGTCAGCACATCGAGCTCGGTATCGCCGAGCACAACTTGTTCCTGCTCCTCGGCGCCCTGGGTCTCTCGCGCGAGCTCCTCGGCGAGACGTTGCTGCCGATCGGCACGCTCTACGACCCCTTCGTCACCCGCGGGCTGGACGCGCTCTATCACGCGCTCTACTCGGGCTCGCGCTTCGTCGTGGCGGCGACACCGTCGGGCGTGACGCTCTCGCCGGAGGGCGGCGCGCACCAGTCGGTGATCACGCCCGGGATCGGCGTCGCGCTGCCGGGGATCGTGTTCTGGGACCCGACGTTCGCCCGCGACGTCGAGTGGATCCTGCTCGATGCGCTTCGCGGTCTCGCCGAGGGCCGCGGCGAGGCGGCGTACCTGCGACTCTCGACTCGGCCGATCGACCAGTCGCAGGCGCTTCCGCCGAGTCCGGCGTACCAGACCGACGTGCTGCGCGGGGCCTACCGGCTGGTGGACGCGCGGAGCGAGCCGGGCTGGGATCCCGAGGTGAACGCGGTCAGTCTCTTTGCCGCCGGTGTCACCGTGCCCGAGGCGATCACGGCGCAGCGCGCGCTCCGCGAGCGCGGCATCCTGGCGAGCGTCTTCGCGGTGACGAGCCCCGACCGCCTCTATCGCGGTCTGCGAGATGCGCGTCCATACCTCGAAGATCTCGTGAGCGCCGACGAGGAAGGCGTGCCCGTCGTCTCGGTGCTCGACGGCCACTCGCACGCGCTCGCCTTCATCGGGGCCGCGCTCGGGGTGCCGCAGCAGGCGCTCGGCGTGGACGATTTCGGTCAGTCCGGGGCGCGCGGCGATCTGTATCGTCACTACGGGATCGACGCGGCCGCCATCGCGCGGGCGGCGCAGGTCCTGCTGGGCGGGGTATAATTCGCTCAACCCCATGTCGACCTTGACGGATTCCAGGAAACGCGATCTCCGGCGCGAGCTGGAGTCGATCCTCGGCTCCGGCGCGGTGCTGTCGGACCCCGACGAGCTGATGGTCTACGAATCCGACGGCCTGACCTTGTTCCGGGCGCTGGCCGACTTCGTCGTCTTCCCGACATCGGCCCAGCACGTCTCGGCAGTCGTGAAGCTCGCGAACCGCGAGAACCTTCCGTTCGTCGCCCGCGGCGCCGGCACCGGGCTCTCGGGCGGATGCCTGCCCACCGAGGGCGGCATCGTGATCTCGATGATGCGGATGAACCGGGTGCTCGAGATCGACTACGAGAACCAGCTTGCCGTCGTGGAGCCTGGTCTCGTCAACCTGCACCTCTCGTGGAAGGTCGGCCCGCGCGGCTACTACTACGCGCCCGACCCCTCGAGCCAGCAGGCGTGCACGATCGGCGGCAACATCGCCAACAACTCCGGCGGCCCGCACACCCTGAAGTACGGCGTCACCACGAATCACGTGCTCGGCCTCGAAGTGGTCATGCCCGACGGCGAGATCGTGTGGCTCGGTGGCAAGACGCGGGAGGCGTGCGGCTACGACCTGGCCGGCGTCTTCGTCGGCTCCGAGGGCACGTTCGGGATCGCCACGCGGATCGTCGTCCGCATCCTCAAGAAGCCGCAGGCCGTCAAGACCGTGCTCGCGGTGTTCGACGCGATCGATCAGGCGTCGGCCGCCGTGTCGGCCATCATCGGGCGCGGGCTCGTGCCGGCGGCGATGGAGATGATCGACCACCTGACGATCCAGGCGGTCGAGGACGCGTTCAACTGCGGCTACCCGCGCGACGCCGACGCGGCGCTCTTGATCGAGCTCGACGGCCTTGCGGTCGGGATGGACGTTCAGGCCGAGCACATCGTCGAGGCGTGCCGCGAGTCGGGCGCGCGCGAGGTGCGCACGGCGCAGAGCGAGGCCGAGCGGCAGCTCCTCTGGAAGGGCCGCAAGTCCGCGTTCGGCGCGTACGGCCGGGTGTCGCCGGCCTACATGGTGATGGACGGCGTCATCCCGCGCACGAAGCTTCCGTACGTGCTCCGCCGGGTGAACGAGATCGTCGCCGCCTCGGGGCTCCGCGTCGGCAACGTGTTCCACGCCGGCGACGGCAACCTGCATCCCAACATCCTCTACGATCCGCGCAAGCCGGGCGAGGAGGCGCGCGTCGTGGCGGCCGGCGCCGAGATCATGAAGGTGTGCGCTCAAGTTGGTGGGTCGATCTCCGGCGAGCACGGCATCGGCCTCGAAAAAGCCGACTTCATGCCCTTCATTTTTTCCGCCGCTGATCTGGCCCTCATGCATCGGCTGAAGAGCGCGTTCAATCCGTCCGGACTGTGCAATCCGGGCAAGATCTTTCCGACGAAGAAGTCCTGCGGCGAAGTCGGGCCCGTCGCGTATCGGCCGCACGCGATCGAAGAAAAGGGCCTCGCCCAGCGCTTCTAGCGCGGGCCGTCGCAGCATCCGTGCCCGACGCGCTGCTCCAAAAGCTCCGCACGACCGTCGGCGCCGCCAACGTCCTGACCGGCGTCGAGCTCTCGCCCTACGTCGTCGAAGGCCGCACGCCCGAGGCGGCGGTCTTTCCCGGCTCGATCGAGGAGGTCGCCGCCGTGATGGCGCTGGCCTCGGAGGTCGGCACGCCCGTCACGCCGTGGGGTGGCGGGACCGCCGCGAGCGTCGGCATGCCGGCCGGTCGCACCGGGCTCGTCATCGGGCTGCGCCGGCTCGCCCGGCTTCTCGATCATGAGCCCGGCGACCTGACCGCGACGGTCGAGGCGGGCATGACGGTCCAGGCGTTTCAGACGGCGCTGGGGAGCCGCGGCCAGTGGCTGTCGCTCGATCCCGCCGACGCCGAACGCGCGACGGTCGGCGGCGTGCTCGCGACGAACGCCTGCGGGCCGCGGCGCCACCTCTACGGCACGGCGCGGGACGTCCTGATCGGCGTGACCGTCGTGACGGCCGATGGCGCCATCGTGAAGGGCGGCGGCAAGGTCGTGAAGAACGTCGCCGGCTACGATCTGCCGAAGCTCTTCATCGGCTCGTACGGCACCCTGGGGGTGATCGTCGAGGCGACCGTCAAGCTCCGACCGCTGCCCGAGCAGGAAGAGCTCGTGTCGGTTCGCTTCGATCGTCTCAAGGACGCGGGCTCGGCGGTGAAAGCCGTCGCGGCCAGCGACCTGATCCCGAACGCGGTCGAGCTCCTCGACGGCGCCGGCGCGAGCGGCGCCGGGCTCGCGGCGGGCTCTCCGACGCCGGGTGCTGTATTGGTGGTCGGATTCGACGGGGTCCGAGAGCAGGTCGACTGGCAGCGCGCCGAGCTCGCGCGCCTGACGGGACCGCTCGGAGGACGCGACCCGAGGCTCCTCGACGCGGCCGCATGGACCCGGCTGCCGACGGCCGCGCGTGAGGCATTCTCGACGACGGCGGCCGTGATGAC
>Ga0075434_100001730_pt1 | contig 18736 bp, 12 predicted proteins | sample RhiMethybrSRZTD3_FD_75298 | JGI IMG/M metagenome (GOLD analysis project Ga0075434, IMG submission 75298) | Populus rhizosphere microbial communities from Tennessee, USA - Rhizosphere MetaG P. TD hybrid SRZTD3 | ecosystem: Host-associated > Plants > Roots > Rhizosphere > Soil | place: USA... | reverse complement strand
GCTTGCTCCCGAAAGAGAAGCGCGCGTCTCGTGTCTGGTTCGAGCTCTCCTCGAGCCCCGCGAACTCACCGTCGATGGTGGTGAGTGTGCGGTTGCTGGTATACATCGCGTCGAGGCCTCGATCGCCGAATCCGACGAACAAGCGGGGGACGCCGGAGTGAGTCAACACTTTCAACACGAAGCGCAACGGGGCGGGCGGCTTGTCTTGATCCTCGTGCGAGGAGTCGACGAGCACCATGCCGGCGATCTCGGCGGGATACAGGGCTGCGTAGTGCCGCGCGAACAGACCGCCGAGTGAATGACCGGCCAGCACCAGCGGGCCCTGAACACCCGACTTCTCCAACAGTCGATGCAGATCGTCGGTGACGCGCGCAGCCGTTCGCGGCGACGGACCGCTGGCACTCCATCCGTATCCGGCGCGATCGTAAGAGCAGACTCGCGTGAGTTCGCTGATCGGTCGCTGCACATGCTGCCATGTGGCCGCTCCCGATCCGAGCCCGGCTTCGAGGATGACCGTCGGCGTGCCCTGCCCCATGCAATTGACGTGAAGGACGCGCCCGCCGATGTCGACAAGGCGCCACGGTGCGGGGTAACGACCGTCGGGCACGTTGCCGACGATCAACTGATAGATCGATCCGACGACGAGTACGAAGACGATCAGCGCAATCAGGCCGACGACGATCCGGCGGATCACGCGGAGCACTCGGCGCGTGCGAGATGCGCCGCCAGCTGGCTGCACGGTCGCTCCGGTGGTGGTCACTTCGCGGCGCAGACGAAGTTCGCCGCGTCGTTCGTGTCGCCCGATCCCTTGTAATGCGGAAGCTGCGGATACGGGCACAGGGGCCGCGAGATCGGCGAGTTCGCTTTCGTCGCGAGCATCGAGGCCGGCGGCGTGCCCTTCTCGACCCAGTTCTCCATCGCCGTCAGCGAATCGAATCGATCCGGACCGGCGCCGCCGCCGCAGTGCAGCACACCAGGCAGCAGGAACAACCGCATCGAGTCCTTGGACGCCGGCACCTTCGCGTGCACCGCGTCGTAGTAATCGATCGTTGACAGCGGGCTCGGACCTGGATCGTTGAAGCCGTGCCACAGCAGCAGCTTCCCACCTCGCGACACGAACTCTTTGATGTCGGCGTTCTGCTGGTGCACGTGCGCAGCGAGCCCCGCTTCAAGCGATGGCATGTCGCGATCGGGATCGAAGGTCATGAAGTCGTAAGACGGATCGCTCTTCACCAGATACGACAGGAACGGCGCACCGAGTACTGCGTTGACGCCTCGAGGCGCCTGCGGCGTGCCGATCATGCGCGCCACCCAATCGCTCTCGCCGCCGCGCATCAACGGCATTGCTGCGTACTTGCCGTTCTTGGTCTTCACGCCCGCGTACACACGCCGAACGGTTTCCACCTGCGCATGCGTGAGACAGCTCTCCGACGCCCCGGCCTTGCATTCGAGCTCGCCAGGATCCCAGGCGCACGCGCGCGGATCGGTGATGATGCCGTCGGCGACGCCGTCCTTCATGTCGCACGAGGCCATCAGCGCCTTCTGAATCAGCGGAACGTGCGCCGGCAGCAGGTTGCTCTCGGGCTTGGCGTGGAACGCCTGCACGCGCAGCATCGCGTTCGAATACACGAGCGGTGTGTACACGGGTGCTCCGGCGATCACGCCGTCGTAGTCGGCCGGGTAGCGCTGCACTTCCGCCAGCCCCTGACGTCCGCCCGTCGAACAGCCCTGCCAGTAGGAGTGCTGCGGAGCACGCTGATAGTAGCGAGCCGCGATCGCTTTGCCCACGACAGTCGCCTCGTGAGTGGCGCGATGGCCGAAGTCGATGATGCCTTCGGCGTTCGGCTGGCCCGGCCCTTTGATGGCGAACGACCAGTCGGTGGCGCCCGTGCTTGCGTGACCCAGATCGTTCTGGACGATCGCATAGCCGCGAGCGAGACCGGCGGTCGCGCCTTGGAGCGTGACGTTGCCGGACGCACCGCCGCCGCCGATGCCGAGCACTTTGCCGTTCCAGTTGGCGGGCAGCCGGTACACGGCGCCGATGTGCGAGCCCTCGACCGGCGAAATCGTGGCCTGCACTTCGCAGAACGCCGGTGTTCCGCTGGTCGTGTTCACCGGAACCGTCTTCGACGAGACGATCCCCGTGTGTGCGATCGACATCGACGCCAGCGCGCTGCACGCGTCCTGTGCCGACACGATCCCCGACGATGCGAGCGCCGCGATGGCGGCGTAGGCGGCGAACGTCCGCACGGCCGATCGATGAGATGTCATGGCGAGTGAGTGTATCGCTTCTCCGGCGCGATGAATCAAGGCACACTAGGCGAATGGCAACGGTTCCTCTCCAGTCCGATGCGGCCTCGCGCGTCGTCCTTCGTCACCTCGCTGCCACGCTGGCGTACCGCGCTGCCAAGGTGCTGCGCGACGTGCCGCCGGAATTCGCGACCAGGTCGTTTGGCGACTCGACGCGTGTGCCGGTCACGATCGTTGCGCACCTGGGCGACCTCATGGCCTGGGCCGTGAGGATGACACGCGGCGGATACGAGTGGAAAGCGGAGGGCGGCGGCGACTGGAACGTCGAGGTGGCGCGCTTCTTTGGCAACCTTGAAGAACTGGATCGCGCGCTCGCGTCCGATGCGTTCGCGGGCTCGATCGAAAAACTGATTCAGGGTCCGTTCGCCGACGCGCTCACCCATGTTGGGCAGCTGGCGATGCTGCGCGGCATGGCCGGCGTTCCGGTCCGCCCGGAGAGCTACGCCCGCGCAGAGATCGTCGCCGGTCGTGTCGGTCTCGAGCAGACGCCGGCCCGCGCCGAGTTCGACGGCGACGCAAGCGTCAAGCGATAACCACTCCCAATCCCCAACTCCCAACTCCCAAGCGCGTTCTTTGGGAGTTGGCTCTTGGAAGTTGGGAGTTGTGATTCTCCCATTGACAGTCTATGTGAGCGTGTGTATATTTGGCTCTCACATAGACTGTCAATGGGAACCATCACTGACACGACTCGCAACCCCGACATGCTGCGGGGCACAGTCGATCTCCTCATCCTCAAGGCGCTGACGCACGGCCGCCAGCACGGATTCGGCATCGCGCGATGGCTGGAGGAGGTGACCGGCGACGTGCTGCGCATCGAAGAGGGATCGCTGTATCCCTCGCTCCATCGCATGGAGCGCCGAGGCTGGGTGGAAGCCGAGTGGGGCGTCTCCGACAACAACCGTCAGGTGAAGTACTACCGTCTGACGCGCCGCGGTCGCGAATACCTCCAGCGCGAATCATCAGGGTGGACCGAGTTCGCCACCGCCGTCTTCAAAGTCCTTCAGACCTCGTGAGTCATGGCGAACCGTACTCCGATGTGGCGGCGGTATCTGCGGCTGTGCGGACCCAACCCGCGCGCCGACCTCGAGGCCGAGATCGCGTATCACCTCGAGGAGCTGGTTGCGTATCTGATCGCTCGAGGCATGACGCCCGAGCAGGCGCAGGTCGAGGCGATGCGCCGCTTTGGCAGCGTGTCACGGGTACGCGCCGACTGTGACGACGTCGATCAGCAGTCGATCCGAGAGACGCGTCGACGCGACATGAAGGATGCGCTCTGGAGCGACATCCTCGACGCCGGGCGAGGGTTGACGCGGGCGCCCGGCCTGACCATCGGCGCAGCGCTGATCCTCGCGCTTGGCATCGGTCTGAACACAGCCACCTACAGCTTCAACAAGGCGCTGCTGTTTCCAACCGTCCCGATCGCCGACGTGCCTCATGTTGTGAGGCTGTGGTCGCAGAACATGGGCCGCGGCGTGTTCGCCAATCCGTTATCCGAAGGCGAGATCGCCGACCTGGCCGCATCGACGCGATCGTTCGAGACGATCGCCGCGTACTCGCTGCAGCCGATGACGATCACCGGCGGTCAGAGCGCGGAGCGTGTGCCGGTGATTCGCGCCACCATCAATCTCTTTTCGCTCCTGCAGGTGGCGCCGTCGCGTGGACGTCCGTTCACATCAGAGGATGCGACGCAGCAGACCGATCCGGTCGCGATTCTGAGTCATCGCGCGTGGCAGAACCGATTCGCGGACCATGCAGAAGTTGTAGGGCAGACGATTCGTCTCGATGGCCGCGCATACACGATCGTCGGCGTGATGCCCGAGCGATTCTGGTTCGAGTCGCGCGAGGTGGACGTGTGGCTGCCGATGCCCTACCCGCGCACCGATGGCGTCCGTGACGTACGCAGCCTGATGGCGATCGCTCGACTCGCGCGCGACATCCCGTCCGATCGCGCTCAGGCCGACGTGCAGATCGTGGCGAAGCGGCTGTCAGAGGAACACACGCAGTCGAACGCCGGCTGGGACATCATGCTCACCGGTCTCCTGCCGTTCGGGCCGGGCGAGAAGGCCTTCTTCGCGATGGTCACCACGCTCACCGGCCTGCTGCTGGCGGCCGGGTGCGCGCACATCGCCAACCTGCTGCTGGCCCGCGGAATCGAGCGGCGAGGCGAGATCGCGCTTCGCGCTGCGCTCGGCGCGAGCCGCGCGAGAATCCTGCGTCAGCTGTTTGCGGAAAGCGTCGCGTTGTCTCTGATCGGTGGAGCGCTGAGCCTGTTGGTTGCGTTTCCGATCATCCTGCAGATCCGCGCCATCCTCGGCCCGGTGACACCGTTTCTGTCGGAACTATCGCTCGATCCCACCGCCTTGCTGATCACCGGTGGATTCATCGTGATCTCTAGCCTGCTCTTCGGCGTGGCCCCGGCACTGCGGCTGTCGGCGATCACCGCCAGCGAAACAATGAAGCAGTCCACCACCGGACCGATCGCCGGTCGCCGTCGTCCGCTCGCGAGCCTCCTGATCGGATTCGAGGTGATGGTCGCGACGCTGGCGCTCATCGTCACGCTGCTGTTCATCCAGGCGGCCAACAACGTGGTTCGGATTCCATTTGGATTCAGGCCTGAAGGCGTCCTTACGTTTCGCATCGACGTGCCCGAATACAAGTACGCGGAGCGTGACGATGCCGCGCGAGTGCTGTCGCGAATCCTCGATCGTCTGCAACAGGTGCCGTCGGTCACAGCAGCCGGCGGTGGCATCAGGATGCCCTTGTACAGCGGGCCCGGCCTGCCGGCAGAGCCGATCACGATCGAGGATCTGCAGATCGCGTCGAGCGACAAAGCCCCGTGGGCGATCACATCAGTGGTAACACCGGGCTACTTCGACGCACTCGGGATTTCGCTCGTCGACGGCCGTTCATTCGAGCGACGCGATGACGCCACTGCGCCAGCGGTCGCGGTCGTGAGCCGTTCGCTCGCTCGCGCGTACTGGCCGAATCAGAGTCCGGTGGGTCGACGTCTCAAGCTTGCCGATGCGTCGCGGCCATGGCTCACCGTGATTGGCGTCGTCAAGGATGTGCGGCCAGTCGATCCGACGTCGCCGCAAGTGCGGCAGCTGTATCTGCCGTTGATGCAGGGTCCGATTCGCGCACTCACCTACTTCGTCGCCACACACGACGACCCCGGCGGAACATTCCAGGATGTGCGTGCAGCCGTGCGCGAGGTGGACGCGGACCTTCCGGTGCTGGAACTGCGAACACTCACCGCCGCGATGGACGACTCGTTCAAAGGGCAGCGGTTCGGCCAGAACATCATGCGAGTGAACGCGGTGATCGCTCTGTTACTGGCGCTGACCGGCGTGTACTCGGTCGTCGCGTTTGCGTCGGCGCGCCGGCGGCGTGAGATTGCGATTCGCGTGGCACTCGGCGGTCGCCGCACCGCAATCGTGACCATGCTTCTCGCACAAGCGCTGCGCCCGGCATTCGTGGGGGTGGCCGTCGGGCTCGTGCTCGCGGCGCTGGCCAGCCGCGCGATCGCCGCCGTGTTGTTCCGCGTCGACCCGTTGAATCCGCTCTTCTATGCCGTCGCAGCCGCCGTTTTGTGCGCGGCAACGGCCGCGGCCAGCTGCTTCCCCGCCATTCGCGCCACACGAGTCGACGCCGCCGCCGCGCTGCGCGCGGAGTAAGCCACGAAGCACACGAAGATCACGAAGGGCTCGTCCGGGTCAGTTTGATCACAGTGATGGACGGAGCGCACGGGGTTTCCACACAGGGAGCACAAAGAGCACAGAGAAGCGTCGCGGCTGGCCCGCGCTTCGCGCGGGATGGATCGAGAGGAGCGTACGAACACGAACGCCACCGCACGTCACGGCGCCCGTGTTCGTACGCTCCTCTCGATCGATTCGCCGGCCGAAGGCCGGCCCCAGCCGCGACGCTCTCTGTGCGCGCTGTGGCCTCTGTGTGGAAGCTCCGTGTCCTCTGACCACGGGCGTACCTCGTTGGTCGGCGGCGAAGCTGAGGTGCTTGGATCAAGATCGTAAATTGCTCGGGCGTCGGTCCGCGGTCGAGTAACATCGCCAGGTCTGCGTCACGATAAACGAGGAGAGCGATGATGCGTGTGAGAACGCTGGCGGCCTTGGTGGGTGTGGCATCCGGCGTCGTGCTGGGAGCGCAATCCTCGCCGCTGCCGGCCGACATTCATCCCGAGTCGTTGTCGCGTCTGCCACCGTTGCAGCGCGATGCCCTCGACGATGAGGGAAAGCGGGTGTGGGACTACATTGCCGGCCCGCGAGGAATGGGGAAGAGCGGGCCCGGCGCGATCTCGATGTACAGCCCGAAGGCCGCCGAACCCATTCAACGCCTGAATCAGTACCTGCGCACGACCGTCGTGGGTGGCCGCTATTTCGAGCTATCGGCCCTGATCGCCGCTCGCGAGTTCGATCAGCAGTACGAGTGGTCGGGCCACGAGCCCGCGGGACTGCGAGCGGGGCTCGAGCAGTCGGTCATCGACGTGGTGAAGTTCAACAAGGACGTCGCCGGACTCTCCGAGAAAGACAGCACCGTGATTCGTCTTGGCCGCGCGCTGTTCCGCGATCACAAGGTGAGCGCGGAGTTGTGGGCGAAGACGGTGGAGCTCTTCGGTCGTCAGGGCGCGCTCGAGATCGCGACCATCATGGGCGACTATGCGATGGCAGCGGTGATGCTCACTGCCGTCGATCAACGACTGCCGCCCGAGCGCAAGGCGTTGCTGCCAGTCAAGTGACGTGTTTGACTCGGTTCTGATCGTTTCCTTCGGCGGCCCGCAAGGGCCTGATGACATCCGTCCGTTTCTCGCCAACGTGCTGCGCGGCCGGCGCGTGAGTCCCGAGCGCGTCGAGGAAGTGGCGCATCACTACGAGCTGTTTGGCGGCGTGTCGCCGATTACGGCGATCACCGAGCGGCAGGCCGCAGGTCTTCGCTCGCGACTGGCGGCGGCCGGGCATCCGCTGCCGGTCTACGTCGGCATGCGCAATTGGCATCCGCTGCTGCCCGACACGCTTCGTGCGATGTCTCAGGATGGTGTGCGGCGAGCGGTCGGGTTCATCGCCGCGGCGCAGCATTCCTACTCGAGCTGTCAGCAGTACCGCGAGAACGTCGCCGCCGCGCGAGCGGAGCTTCGCGGCGAAGGACATGACGTCGACGTCACATTCGTCGGCAGCTGGTACAACCATCCGCTGTTCATCGCCGCAAATGTTGCACATGTCCGCGAGGCGATCGCGCGTCTGGCCGAGCGCGATCGCGCCGCTGCGAGGCTGATTTTTACAGCCCACAGCATTCCGACATCGATGGCCTCCTCCTCGCGCTATCAACAGCAGCTCCGCGAGTCGGCGCAGCTGGTCGCCGAGCAGGTCGGGATGAGTGATTGGGCGCTGGTGTATCAGAGTCGCAGCGGACGGCCCGGCGACCCCTGGCTCGAGCCCGACGTCTGCGATTACCTGCGCCGCGAGAAAGCCGCAGGACTCGCCGCTGCGGTGCTATGCCCGATCGGCTTCATTTGCGATCACATCGAGGTGCTCTACGATCTCGACCGCGAAGCGGCCGAGGTGTGCCGCGAGGTCGGTCTGCCGATGGCACGCGCCGAAACCGTGAACGACGATCCGCTCTTCCTCGACATGATGGCCGACATGGTGCTCAAGGTGGTCGGCCGCTACCGCGGCTCGCCCTTGCCTATCGTCAGCGTGAAGTCATAGCCGTCTTGCTCCCCGCCACCCTGATCGCGGTCGACGTAGCCATCCTCCCGCCCCCATCGGTCTCTCGTCTCGCGATCGAGTTGAGCGCGGCTCTGCCGACGGATGAATCGCAAGGCCTTGTGCTCGGTCGTGATGACTACGTTCCGCACATCACGCTGCTGCAGCAGTTCGTCGGCGTCGATGCGATGGCGACGTTCCTCGGCCGTGTCGGCGACGTCGTTCAGCGCCAGCGCGCGCTGTCACTGCGGATGACCGGCTGCGGAACAGGCAGCAGCACGGTGTGGATGTCGATCGAGCGGTCGCCGGCGCTCGTCGACCTCCACTCGAGCATCCTCGATGCCGCGCTCCCGTTCGATCGCGCGACTGGCGATGCCGCCGCGTTCGTCGGCACCGACGCCCGCGATCGCGACGTGCAGTGGGTGACCGGCTTTCGCTCGCGCTCGAGCGGCCCCTCGTTTCAGCCGCACATCACCTTGGGCCACGCCGCCCGTCCCCCGGTCATTGCCCCGTTCGATTTCGGGGCGACCACGGTGGCGGCCTGTCATCTCGGCCGCTTCTGCTCCTGCCGCCGCATACTTAGGACCTATAACCTGGTACCTATAACCTCGTACCTATAACCTCGTACCTATGACCTAATACCTTTGACCTCACCTTTGCCTTTTGACCTTTGCCCTTTGACCTTGCGTACCGCTAGCATCCGACGCATGCGCCGCCGTCCGCGCGCGCCGCTTCTCGCGGTCTTCTGCTTCCTCGCGTCCTCGTTCAGCGCGCACGCCCAGGCGCCGATCACCTACCAGCTGTCCTTTCCCGAACGCGAACACCATCTGATGCAGGTGGAGGCGAGCTTCGCCGAGGTGCCCGAGGGCGTACTTCAGTTGCGCATGAGCCGTTCGTCGCCCGGACGCTACTCGCTGCACGAGTTCGCGAAGAACGTGTTCGACGTGCGCATCACCGATGCATCGGGCACCGCTCTCACGGTGACCCGTCCCAATCCGCACGAGTGGGATGTCACCGGGCACTCGGGCGCGGTACGGGTCACCTACAAGGTGTTCGGCGATCGTCTCGATGGCACCTACCTCGCGGTCGATGCCTCGCACGCTCACATCAACATGCCGGCGGCAATCATGTGGGCACGGGGACTCGAGCGGCGCACGATTCGCGTCCGCTTCGAACGACCATCGGGTTCATCGTGGAAGGTCGCGACGCAGCTGCTGCCTGGGGCCGACAACTTCACCTTCACGGCGCCGAACCTGCAGTACCTGATGGACAGCCCCACCGAGTTCAGCAACTTCAGCCTGCGCACGTTCACGGTGAGCGATTCCTCGCGCACGCCGGTGTTCCGAGTCGCGGTGCACCATGCCGGCAGCGAGTCGGATCTCGATGCGCTGGCGCGCGACGTGCAGTCGATCGTGCGCGAAGCGCTGCGCGTGTTCGGCGAGTATCCGGCTTACGAAGGCAACACCTACACGTTCATCGGAGACTACCTGCCGTGGGCGGCCGGCGACGGCATGGAGCACCGCAACTCCACGATTCTCACGTCATCCAATTCGATCAGAACGCATCGCGCCGACCTGCTCGACGCGGCGTCGCACGAGTTCTTCCACAGCTGGAACGTCGAGCGCATCCGTCCGCAGTCACTCGAGCCCTTCAATCTCGACGACACAAACATGTCTGGCGAGTTGTGGCTGGCCGAAGGGTTTACCAACTACTACGGTCCGCTGATCAAGAAGCGCGCGGGCCTGTCGACACTGAAGGTGTTTCTTCAGGACCTGGGCGGCGCCATTGACACCGTGGTCACGAGTCCTGGACGCACGCTCAGAAGCGCGGTGGAGATGAGCCAGCTGGCGCCGTTGGTCGATCGCGCGGCAACCGGCGATCGCACCAACTTCGACAACACGTTCATCTCGTACTACACCTGGGGATCGGAGATCGCGATCGGGCTGGACCTGATGCTGCGCGAGCGCAGCGACGGCCGAGTGTCGCTCGACGATTTCATGCGGGTGCTGTGGGAGCGGTACGGCAAGCCGGGCACCCGCGTCGCAGGACTCGTGGAGACGCCGTACACCAGCAACGATCTCAAGACGGCACTGGCGACCGTCTCAGGGGATGCGGCGTTTGCCAACGACTTCTTCGCGCGCTATATCGAGGGCCGCGAGGTCGTGGACTTTCAGAAGCTCGTGGCGCCGGCGGGACTCCTGTGGCGTCCCGTTGCGCCCGGCCGCGCCTATGCCGGCGTGTTGCGAATCCAGGAAACCCAGGCCGGCGCGCGCATTGTCGAGGAAGTGGCGTTTGGCACGCCCGCCTATGCCGCCGGGCTCACGCGCGAGGATGTGATCGTGTCGATCGGCGGAACGCGCGTGACCACGGCCGCTGAGATCGACAAGGCGATTGCGACACGCAAGCCTGGCGATCCGCTGCCGATCGTCTACGACCGCCGCGGAGAGCGCGTGACGTCGGCGCTCACCCTCGTCGAGAATCCTCACCGCGAGCTGGTGGCGGTTGAGGATGCCGGTCAGGCGCTCACCGACGAGCAGCGCCGGTTTCGCGATCGCTGGTTGAGCGCGGGATTCTGAACTCAAACCTCAAAAGGCAACACTCAAAAAGGAATCAGGATGAGAGTCGCCACACACTTCACCGTTGTTGGCCTGCTTCTGATAGGTGGAGTCTCGCTGTGTGCGCAGGATGTGGGGTTCGCCAACGCCTGGCCCGAGCTGACCGCGCACGATCGCGACGCGGTCATGAAATATGCCGACGACTTCAAGGCGTTCTTGGGCAAGGCGAAGTCGGAGATGGCGTTCGTGCGTGAGGCGACGCGCGTGGCCGAGGCCAACGGCTTCCGGAAGTGGGAGTCGAAGCCGGCGGCGGGCGCTGTCAAAGCGGGGACCCGCTGGTATGCGATCAACCGCGATCGCACGATAGTGCTGTTCGTGATCGGCTCTGAGCCGATCGACAACGGCATGCGCATCGTCAACACGCACATCGACTCGCCGCGCATCGAGTTCAAGACCAAGCCGTTCCGCGACAGCCAGCAGGCGGCGCTCATCGACACGCAAGTCCACGGCGGTCTCAAGAACTATCAGTGGGCCAATGTGCCGCTGGCGCTCACCGGACGCGTGGACAAAGCCGACGGCACCACCGCGTGGATCGAGATCGGCAACGATCCGTCGGATCCCGTGGTGCTCATCAGCGATCTCGCGCCGCATGTGGATCGCGACTTCCGCGGTCGGCTCCAGCCAGACGTCATCCGCACCGAGGAGCTGGATCCAATCATCGGGACGTTGCCGCCCGACCTCGCGGCTGGACAACGCTCGGCAACCGACCGTGTGCTGGCGATGCTGAACGAGAAGTACGGCATCAGCGCCAAGGATCTCCTGTCGGCGGACGTGCAGATCGTGCCGGCCACGCCGCCGCGTGACGTCGGCATCGATCGCGCCCTCGTCGGCGCCTACGGACAGGACGATCGCGCCTCGGGCTACATCAGCCTGCGCGCGATCACCGACGTGAAGTCGCCGCGCTACACCGCAGTCGCGTACGCGGTGAACAACGAGGAGGTCAACTCGTGGAACACCGGCGTGAACTCCGAGTGGTTCAACACTCTGGTGATGGAGGTGATGTCGGCGCAGAAGGGCAGCGACGCCAGCGACGTGGCGCGCCGCCGTGCGTATCAACGCACGCAGGTGCTCGTCTCCGACTGCACGACCGCGCAGGATCCGATCTTTCCGCAGCCGCAGAACCCGGTGCTCACGTCGCGGCTCGGCTACGGCATGGTGGTGAAGGAATATGGATCGGGCCGGCAGGCAAACGCCGAGTTCTTCGCGAAGATCCGCGGCCTGTTCGATCGCGAGAAGATCCGCTGGCAGACGCACAGCTACGACGCCGGCTACGGCGGCGGCACGATCGCCGCGTGGTTTGCCGAGCAGAACATGGACGTGATCGACGTCGGCATCGGCATCCTCAGCATGCATTCACCGTTCGAGGTGTCGTCGAAGGTCGATCTGTGGCAGTTGCATCGTGGGTTCGTCGCCTTCTTCGGATCGTGAGAGAACGCCCGCGGTGCGGGACCATAGGTCGCTCCGCAAAACTGATCTTGATCCGAGCACCTCAGCATCCGCCGCCGACCGACGGAGCTGTGAAAAAAACACAGGCCCACAGTTTTGCTCCGGACCCATAGTCCCGCACCGCTGTAGTCGTAGTGTCCGGCTTTAGCCGGACCAGCACGGAATCGCTCCGCAAAAACCGATCGTTCAGGCCTGCGACTCTCTCAACACGGTTGCCGGATCGATCCGCGATGCGCGGTACGGTACGGCAGCGCCGACGAGCGGAACAGGATCCTAAGACTGGGCCAACGAGTCCACGCGTCCTTCCGTCTAAGAGCGGCATGAGCGCTCTCATCCGCGACCTCACCTACGCCCTCCGCGCGTTACGCTCCGCTCGAGTCTTCGCGGCGACGGCTGTGCTGACATTGGCGCTGGGGATTGGCGGCACGACGGCGATCTTTTCACTCATGCACGCCGTGATGCTGAAGTCACTCCCGGTGGCCGATCCGTCGCGGCTCTATCGAATCGGCGACGGTGACAACTGTTGCGTCATGGGCAGCCCTCAGGGCCGCTGGGGCTTCTATTCGTTTGCGCTGTTCGAATCCCTCAAGGCGGAGACCCCGCAATTCGAGGATATGACCGCCTTTTCGACATTTGTGGGTCGCATGAGCGTCCGCCGGCAAGGCGTGACCGAATCACCGCGACCGCTCCGAACGATGTATGCCACGGGCAGCTACTTCAAGACACTGGGCGTGGGCGCTTTCGCAGGGCGAGTGTTCACGGCAGACGACGACCGCGCCGCGTCGACTCCCGTGACGGTGATGGCGTACCACGCCTGGCAACGCCTCTATGGCGGCGATCGATCGGTGGTCGGGTCCACGCTGATGATCGAAGGACACCCGTTCACTGTCTCCGGAATCGCGCCTCCCGGCTTCTTCGGTGAGACCCTGCGCGCCGATCCGCCAGATCTCTGGCTACCGCTGCAGCACGAAACGCTCATCTCCGGACTCGGCACCTCGCTGCTTCGGTCGCGCTCGTCGGCGTGGCTGCGCGTGATTGGACGCCTGCGTGAGGGCGCGACGATCGACGGGATGGGTGCGCGACTCACTGTGCTGCTCCACCAGTGGATTCGACAGGATGCCGGATACCCCGCCAACTGGATGCCGTCGATCGAGCGCCGGATGTCCGAGAACGTGATCACCGTCGTGCCCGCGGGCGCGGGTGTCGGAGTAATGAAGGAACAGTACGGGCGCAGCCTGCGGATTCTGTTGGTGGTGTGCGCGATGGTACTGCTCATCGCGTGCGCGAACGTCGCCAACCTGCTGCTGGCGCGCGCAGTGGCACGGCGTGGCCAGATGGCCGTGCGCCTGGCGCTCGGCGCACCGCGGCGACAGATCGTCGTCGAGGCGCTGATCGAAAGCGTCCTGCTCGCCGTTGGCGGCGCCGTGGTCGGGCTGCTCGTCGCCATTGGTGCCGCTCGAATGCTGCTCTCTCTCGCGTTCGCCGGCGTGACGACCTTGCCGATCGATGTCGTGCCTTCACCCCTCGTGCTGGCATTTGCCGTTGGTCTGGCACTCGTCACCGGCGTGTTGTTTGGCGCTGTGCCGGCGTGGTTCGCCACTCGCACCGATCCGATTGAAGCGCTTCGTGCCACGGGACGGTCCACGATCGATGGCGCGTCGCTCACCCGCACGACGCTGCTGGTGGTCCAGGCCACACTGTCAGTGGTGCTCGTCGCTGGATCGACGATGCTCGGTCGCAGCCTGGGCAACCTCGAAGGGCAAGACTTCGGCTTCGAGCGGAGTGGCCGAGTGCTCGTGTCGATCGGCCGGCCGTCGGCAGCGATGACCGGCGATCGCCTGACCGCGCTCTACCGCGACGTGGAAGCGCGGCTCGCTCGGATTCCTGCCGTGCGAAGCGCCGGTCTCGCGCTCTACAACCCGCTCACCAGCAATTGGGGCGAAGGCGTGCTCGTCGCCGGTAAGCCCGCGCCGGCACCGGGCGCGGACGTCGGCTCATCGTGGGATCGCGTCAGCACGCGCTATCTCCAGGAACTGGGCGTCAAACTGAGGCGAGGCCGCTACTTCACCGACAGTGACAACGAGCTGTCGGAGAACGTCGCCGTCGTGAACGAGGCGTTCGTGCGTCGCTTCTTCTCGCCAGGCGAGGATCCGATCGATCGGCACTTCGGACTGAACCTGCCCGAGAACGTCAACACCTTCCGCATCGTCGGCGTGATCGGTGACGCCAGATTCGCAGGCTTCCAGTTGAATCGGCCGGCGCGTCCGATGTTCTTCGTGCCCCTGGCGCAGACCGTGAAGTACGCGAGCCCGGTGATGCAGAGCGTGGAGACGGCCTCGCACTACGTCGGCGGCATCATGCTCGTCACCAACACGCCGGCAGGCGCGCTCGAACCACTCGTGACGCGCGCGCTCGCCGACGCGGATTCCAACCTGACGGTGATCGACATCCGGACGCTCGAAGAACAGGTGGCCCGGTCCTTCGATCAGCAACGCGCCGTGGCCAGCGTTGCGGGCCTGTTCGGCCTGGTTGCGCTGATCCTCGCGGCGATCGGCCTCTACGGCGTGACGGCGTACGCCGTGGCGCGCCGCCGCAGCGAGATCGGTGTGCGCATGGCGCTCGGCGCCGATCGCCGCAACGTGATCGGCCTGGTGCTTGCCGGGGCATTCACGCGTGTTGGAATCGGGCTGGCGCTCGGCGTGCCGCTCGCTGTGGGGGCCGGGTATCTCCTGTCCGCGCAGCTGTACGGTGTGGCCTTCTGGGATCCGATGGCATTGAGCGTCGCGGCCGCGGCGCTGGCATTCGCCGCGTTCGTCGCGTCCGTGGTGCCGGCGTCGAAGGCGGCGGGACTGGCGCCGATGATCGCGTTGCGCACTGAGTGACCGTGGAGAATTCTCAAGACGTCGAATCCGCCGTTCGAGGATGACCGCTCCCGCGGCGTATGACCCGGATGAACCTTCGCAGGACGTCCAGCCCCGCACCGATGCAGGCCAGCACCAGTACACCTGCGATCATCTGATTGAGAGTCGCCAACGACTTGGCCTGCGTGGGAATCCACTTCGGACCCGCGACCAGAAGATCGCCGGTGCGCACGAGGCCAATCGCCAGCGCGACTCCGACGACCACGACAGCGGTGCGCAGGAGATGCCGCCACTTGCTCGCGGCGAACCGCGTGTTGCCCAGCCACGACAGAGAAATCCAAGAGAAGGCCAGCAGCCACAAGGGGAATCGCATCGCATACAGAGCGTCGGACGGGCTGAACACGCCCCTTCCGCCCCACACCCAGAAGAACCGCGGCGAGAACAGTGTCAGCGCCCAAAAAACCAGCCACGCGATCCCGCCGATGACGTGAACCATCGGCCGATGCTTCTCAGGATGTGGTGTGCGAGGCGGGACCGGACTCAGAGTCTCCGGCTTCCATTTCTCCGAAAGGCGGAATCTGAGGTCCAGGTATTCCCACGAGGCAAACAGCAGCGTGATGCCCGCGGGGATAATGATTGCCGCGAGCAGGACGTCGCGCCCGAGATGAAGCAGGATCGCGCCGCCGGGCGAGGTTCCCTGAAACACAAACACCGCGACGATCACCCGGATCGTGACCCACGAAGCGAGGATGGCCCGAAGCGTGAACCAGTAGAGCGGAAACAACGTGGGGCTTATCAAACCCCGGCCTGGCTGCTCGCGGTACTGGAGCGCCACCTTCGCCGGATGACCATGCTGTTTCAGCATGGCGCTCACTTCGTCCGGGCGCAGCTCCCGCCCAAGCGTGACGGCCCGATCTTCCAGCTGAGATTCCAGGTTGGACCGGACCTCCGCTGCGATGTCGTCCATCTTGTCGGGCGGCAGCATCAGCATCAGCTTGACAGCGTGGATATACCGGTCGAGCAGCTCTTGATTCGTCAGCTCGCGGCTCATGCTTTTCTCCTTCGCGCGGCGATCGGTGCCTCCGATAGCGTCTCTATCGCGCTGTTGATCGTCTGCCATTCCTCCAGCAGCCAGGCGAGCACGGCTCGGCCCTCCGCGGTCAGGCGATAGAAGCGTTTGTTGCGTTTGTCTTCCACTCGCCAGGCGCTCGCCAGCAGCGTCTGGTTTTCCAGCCGCCGCAGCAGCGGGTACAAGGTGTTCTCATCGATCTCGAGCCCGCCATCTCTGAGCGCCTTCACCAGCGCGTAGCCATGACGCTCGACACGGAGCTCGGCCAATACCGCGAGGACGAGGCAGCCGCGCCGCAATTCCAGCCGAAGGTGTTCGAACGCATCAAGATTCATGGCTGACGACCAGACCCGTATGGCACATAGCCTATGTTACATAGTGTGTATCACACAGTGTATCTGGCTGTCAAACCAGCACGGAGAGTTGCACCGAATCTCGGTGAGATGTGGGATCGAGCGCTCAGGCCTGCGACTCTCTCAACACCGTTGCCGGATCGATGCGCGACGCGCGGTAGGCGGGCAACGCAGCGGCGATCGCTGCGATGACGGCGAGCGTCGCCGCAGCAGTGACCAGCGTCACCGGATCACGCGCCTCGACCTGGTAGAGCAGTGCGCCGACGAATCGCGCCGCCCAGAGACTCAACGTGCCGCCGGCGATGATGCCGATCGCGACCAGACCGATCGTGCCCGATAACACGAGTCCAATGACGCCTGACGGTGCCGCGCCCAGCGCCATGCGAATGCCGATCTCGGCGCGTCGCCGCTCGACGGTGTACGAGGTGAGCCCGAAGAGTCCGAGGCTTGCCAGCAGGAGTGCCAAGCCGCCGAAGAACCCTGCCAGCATCGCGACGATACGTTCCCGCACCACGCTTGCGTTGACGTAATCGGCGAGCGGTCGAAACGTGATCGCCAGATCGGCATTGACGTCGCGGATCGCGGCAGCGATGCTGCGAGCGTCGGCCATCGGTGAACCGGCTGTCCGTATAGTGAGCGCCAGTTGCGGGACGATCGACATTTCGCTCTGCTCGAGTGGTTCGAACATCGTCGGTGGGACCTGTTCGCGCAGATTGTCGTAGATCGCATCAGCCACGACGCCAACGATTTCCTGCGCCGGAGGCGGTACTGCGTCCGGCCGGTTGCGATTGAAGATCACCCGTCGTTGCACGGTGTGGCCGATCGGATTCTGGCCGTTGAGAAAACGTCGGACGAATGCCTCGTTGACGATCACGACGGCGGGCGCACCTTTTCCATCGGCATCGGTGAACGCCCGGCCGGCAACCAGGCGCATGCCGAGTGCCGCAAACCATCGCGGCGTGATCGCATTCCTGAACGTGTGCGCTTGCCGACCGCCCAATCGCGGCGTATTCGAAACGTCAACGTCACCGTTCCAGCCCTGTCCGCTGGTTGGCGTAATCATTGACAGCCCGGCCTCGACCACACCAGGCAGGCCCTGCACGCGCTCGAGTACGCGCTCGAAGACGGGTAGTCTGGCGGACCGATCGATCTGTGCCCGTTCGGCGTTGACGCTGACGACGAGCACGCGGTCGCGATCGAAGCCGAGGTCGAGATTTGTCAGCGAGGTGAAGGTGCGGGTGAACAGCATCGCCGCAACAACCAGCACGAGTGAGAGGGCGACCTGCGCGACCACGAGGCTTCCGGAGAGCCCGCCACGTCTGCCGGCGAGCGAGCGTCCGTATTCCTTGATGGCGTCCATCGGTTCGGAGGCGGCGACCCGCAGGGCCGGGACGACGCCAAACAGGAGCGTCGTCGCGATGGTGACGGCGATGGTGAACGCGAGTACGCGCACGTCGAGCGATAGATCGAGAAACACGCGATTCGTGCGCGTCGAGATCTGTTGGACGAGAAACTGCGAACCCCATCGGGCGACGACGACACCCGCTGCGGCGCCCGCAGTCGAGAGCACCGCACTTTCCGCGACGAGCTGCCGTGCCAGCCGCCAGCGTGACGCACCGAGCGCACGACGCACGCTGAATTCGTGGTGGCGCGCGGTGGCGCGCGCCAGCAGCAGGTTCGCGATGTTGGCGCAGGCAATCAAGAGGACGAGCGCCGCGATCGTGAGAACGACGATGAGCGGACGCTCATAATGACGACGAAGCGCCGATTTGCTGGTGATCGCTGGCGCAAGCGTGAACGGCTCGCTGATGTAGCCGTTCCACCCAGGGGCAGTCGCGTCTCGAATCGCCGGCTGCGCGGCACGAAGAGCCGCATTGGCCGCATCGATCGACTGGTCCGGTCTCAGCCTCACCATGATCGCGAGCCACCAGGTGGAGCGCTCGTCGAGCCAAGTCCCCGCCCCCTTGATGATCGGTTCCGTGCCGATCGGAATGGCCACGTCGAATTTGCGTCCAACCTCCGGACCAAAGAAGTCGGGCGGCGTGACGCCGACCACCGTGAACGGGGCACGCTCGATGTTGAGCCTCCGCCCGACGACGTCGGATGCGCCGCCAAACCGACGCTGCCAGAAGTCGTAGCTGATCACCGCGACCGCCCCGTCGGGTCCGCCGCCGCGCCGATCGTCGCCGGCGGTGAATGTGCGGCCAAGGATCGCGCGAACGCCCAGCGTCTCGAACAGGCTGCCGCTCGACCATAAGCCGTCGACGAATTCGGTTTCGCCTCCGGATGCGAGATTGAATCGAGTGTCCGACCAGGCGAACGCGCTGTCGAAGAGATCGTGGCGGTCGCGAATCTGTTCCCAGATGGG